>OJPF01000191.1_pt1 | contig 43519 bp, 43 predicted proteins | sample 1598441 | NCBI WGS metagenome assembly OJPF01 (sample SAMN03922474, study PRJEB24848) | human gut metagenome | isolation source: stool sample | host: Homo sapiens | place: Germany | collected 2010-11 | reverse complement strand
CCAGCTTTACTGACTGATCCTTGTAGCTCCTGTCGTATTTCTTTGCTTCTGACATCTCCTTCACCTTCCTCGTTTTAGTATATCCTTTTGAGCGTGGGGTGTCAAGTTTTATTATACAACATCAGTAATTGTTTTATCCAGATGTGGTAGATAACATACCTACATTAATAGCAGCGATACGTATAATGTAGAAAGTGTGTTTTTTTGGATGCAGTTAATTATTGACATAGCTTCAGACTTTATGATATAATAAATAATAAAAGATTAAGTGAAATTTCATGTTAAATGTTTAATAAATTCGGAGGGAATTGGATAATGAACAACCCAAATAATAGAGCACCAAAAAAAGTTTTCATTTCATATTCGTGGTCATCAGAAGAAAAAGTATGCGAAATTGTAGAACGACTTATGTACTCTGGCATAGACGTGGTGTTTGATAAGTATGATTTAAAAGAAGGACAGGATAAATACGTATTTATGGAAAAGTCAGTTAATGATGATACTGTAGATCGTGTTTTGATATTTTGCGATAAAGTCTATGCAGATAAAGCAAACAATCGAACCGGGGGCGTGGGAGATGAAACTATTATTATTTCTCCAGAAATTTATTCGAATGTTAAGCAAAATAAATTTATTCCTATTATTTTGGAACATGAAGATAATGGCGAGCCTTGCTGTCCTTCATATATAAAATCAAGAATATATATTGATTTATCCAACGATGATAATTTTGAAGCAAGCTTTGAAAAGTTAATTAGAAATATATACGATATGCCTTTGTACAAAAAGCCACCGCTGGGCAACAGACCAGAGTGGCTTGATGATGACGATGTCACTCTTTCAGAAATAAAAAGCATTGTCAAGCAGCTTAAAGATAATAATGGAAAAAACTCTAGGAAAGAAGAATATCTTGTAAAAAAGGCCAAAGAATCTTTTATTGATGCCGCACTAAAATATGGTAATCTTCATAGGAAAGATCCTGAAGAAATGCTCACAATAATAGAACAGACAAAACCTTATCGTGATTTATTTGTTGATTATTGCGAGTTAATTATATGCTCTGATTTACCATCTTCTGTAATAATAGCTGATTTCTTTGAAAATATCTATAACCAAACTCGTTATTCAAGCACCAATGGCTTTTATCAAGATACTGATGATGACATGAGCAACTTCATCATTTGGGAATTATTTATCTGTGCAACAGCTGTTTTACTGAATTATGAAAAGTATAAAGAACTGAACTCGCTCCTAACGCACACATATTTTCTTAAGCAGAGGTTTATTAGTGACAACTTAATCCCTTCTACATATGGTGCTTTTAGAAATTATAACAGAACCATTGAAGATATAATAAAACCTCAAACCGAATACAAGAATTACCATTCGCTCACTGCGGAAATAACAATAAAACGCGAATGGAAGCATCTCATTACTAAAGATACAATCGTCAATGCAGATTTAGTATTATATCAACTTGGTGTATTATTAAATACAGATTTAACCGGCTCAAGAGAATGGTTTCCATCGACATATCTTTACAAAGATAACCGCCAAGAGATATGGATTAGGCTCAGCTCAAAAGAATACTGTATGCGCATTTCGCCATTGTTTGGCTGTGAAACAATAGATGAGCTGAAGGCAGTAATAAAAAAAGCGCATTTTTCTTCAGATTTTACTTACCCAAGAGCATTTAGATGTGCTCCAGGTATAACTGCGTCAATTGAAATTGATGATATTGGAAAATATAATTAACATTGTTGCTTTTTACAAAAGGCTTCGGCCCTTTAGAAACAACGCTTGATTATTGAATATATCGCTCAAGCTGAATGCCTCAAGTCGATGAGGTTCATTATATCATGCGCCAGTGGTAAAGAGCCGGAGGATCAGCTGAATTTCTTGCAGAAGCTTCTGCGTCTGTTCTGTTTGTATTAAGACATACTTTCTTAGGCTCATACGTCTGAATATACCTGAAAAAAGAATTATCCGACTGTTGCGGACGAGAAATGCTACGGTGGAAATGTACCACAGCAGACCGTCAGTTAACAGCCGGATTATTTGTATCACTTAAAGCAGAAATTATCGAGGAATTTCATAAGCTTATCATTGGTGCGTTTTTCTATGTCTGATTCTTGTGGTATCTGCTTTATCATCTTATCCCTCCATTCGTTAAGAGCACCATTTATTCGTGGGAGAGCGGTGGTGATTTCGCCCATACTGCAAAGGAAGTCCCAAAAGTTGTTTAATTCGCCGGAGGATAGATGAGAAAAGCGTTTTTCAATCAGGGCATCACCGTCTATGTCATCAATATCTGAAAACCATGAGTTATAGTCCAGCATAGCCTTATCGGCAAACGAAGTGTCGCAAACAGTGCCGCTGTAGGAAATGAATAAGTCAGATACAGGCTTTAGTATATTGTTATACTTGTTGTTGCAGCTTTCAATTATCTCATCAAATTCCGGATCAAGACTATCCAGCCGGTTGTTTACAAAAGATTCGTCTCTTAATGCTTGTATAATGCCGAGCAGACTGAAAATCCGAGCTGTTTCCTTCTTCGATTTGTCGAACATCTGATTGATAGAATCCACTAAACTGTGGCTTAGCTCTGCGGCATATTCCTTGGATATCTTATTGGAAATATCCTGCCAGAGTAGCTGGAACACGCTGGCGCTTATCTCTTCCTTTCCCCTGGGAACTACAATGTCGCCGTTTCGCTTTTTCATATTGACACTGACTACCTCAAAGATGTGGACGTTCCCGCCTAACACGGAAAGCTGTCTTTTTATAAAGTCTTTTTTCTCGTCCAGAGTGCGGCGGTCAAAGCCATCGCAGTTTGTCATAATGATGTGTATATTCTGGGAAATAGTGCGGCTGAGGTCTTTTATCATTTCAGCTTCAAAATCCTCAAATCGCGACTTGGCTGAGGTGCAGTAGAATATGGTGTGAAACCAGTTGAATACATCAATGCTATTGTTTTTTTCTGCCACCATTTTGATGATGGCAGCTTTCTGTGTGGCTGCGGTTTTTGCTTCAAAGCCCTGATTGTCAAATATCTTTATCGGATATTTGCCATTGCTATAGTCGTACTCAATACAATAACCCTGAGTTACAGGTTTTCCAACTCCTGTTTTGGCAACATCTTTACCGATGAAGTAATTGATAAAGGAGGACTTGCCAGTGCCAGTCTTGCCCAGAAGAAGTATCTTGGCTGATTTATCAGTCGTCATATGTCCTTCTCCTCTCCGCTGCCTTCAATGATGTCCTTTATCTCTTCCGGAGATTTTTTGCCATTCTTCTTGAGGAACGAGCCCATTATATCCTTTATTGAATTGTAATCCAACTCTGCAATAAGGTCAACGCTCTTACCCTGTGCGATGCGCCTGCAACAGTTATAGCATATCTCCGAAACAGCTGCGCCCAGAGCGCCAGTAATTGCCGCCGCAACAGAAGCGTTTATTGCTGCGCCTGCCACAGTGCCTATTCCGGGTATGAGCTTAATGATAGAACCAACGAGAGTCTTGCCAAGGTTGGATATAAGGACGTCACCTACGAGAGCAGTTACCACACCCTTAGCCATATTCATGCCATAGCAGCCGATTATTGCAGCGGTCATTGCCACCTGCTCAGCGGTAAGGATAGGTGCGTCAGGACCGGGGATAGGAATTGCACCGGTGGCTGCTGCAGCGGTAACTGCTGTGGCAATTATCTTGGCGGCAGTCTTTCTCTTTGCGTCGAGGTTTACCATCTGCGCTGCTACGAACATCTTGCGGATATCCTCGTCATCGATGTGTTCGCTGGACCATTCGATGAGCTTTTCAATGTCAAGAGGGAGCTTGGGATCGTTGGAAACCTCAAATACTGCAATATTTGATCCGACTTCTTCATGAACTATATCTCTTATTGACTTGGCAATTGTTCCCTGCTCATCATCATTGTCACACTGAGTGATAACCACCGCAAGCTTTCCTCGAATATCACGGTCGCTGTTGACAGATTTCAGTACCTCAATATCATAATCCTGTATACGGGTAGTGGAAACAGAAATGCAGTACCACACAAGATGAACCATGTCCTGTGTATTGCGGTTTTGGCCCATCCACTTATTGAAATCATTGATAAATCTCTGGCAGTCCCCCGCAGACCCCATCTCGTAGCCTTTGCTGTCGATAAGGTTGACCGAAGAATTGTTGTCCTCGCCACGGTACACCTGGAACTCCGTTGTGCCTCTGCCGGTGTCGGAAACCTTTGCTACCTGCTTGCCAAAAATAGTATTGATGAGAGTGCTCTTTCCACATCCGGTGCAACCCAGCAGCATTATGTTGGGTAAGTGCTGTGCTTTGGAATATTTTTCCCATTCTTTTTCGACAATCTCTTGGTATTCACTCATAATATAAACCTCCGTTTTTTAGGTGCACATCTGCGGCACATACTCCGTGTTTTTTTGCGCAACAACTATTGTCCGCTTTTGTCATATTATATCACATTGCAACGAAATATTCAATGCAATTTTGAGATTTTTGTGCATTTATACAACAAGTTGTTTTTCAATGATATATTATATAATATAGGTATAATTGAACAAAACCACTTTCAATGAACCATGCAGGAATCAGCGGGGTAATCTCATTCCAACTCCTGGGAGTTTATTATAACACACATTTTATCAGAATTTATCCTCAGGAATGAAACCTTTTCTAAGAGAAATATTACACCAAATCTTTGAAGTGGATTTGTATTTCTTATGTATTTTTAGCTAAAGTGCGTTTGTTAAGAAACAAGTGAGCTATTTGCTAAGAAATAAGAAAAAAGAATTGCCTACCCACAAGACGATAGACAATAAAGCTAATGAATAGAAGTATTCAGGAGATGCGAACCTTCGGTACAATCAAGTAAAAAAGGTATTACAGCCGGGCATGCCACAGAGGGGTAAAGTCACTTATTCTTGAACAGGATAGGATTTCCTGAAGTTTTTTATAAATTCCATCTGAAAAGAATGAATCTATATTCTGTCGCTTTACCCACATTATTTTATATTATCTTCATAGCATATTTCTGTCGCTTGTTTGCTGTGTCATTTTTCATTTTCATCTTATTTTTTCCTTTATTAGTTAGGCCAGGCTTCCGTCAAACGGAAACCCAGGCTCTTGCATGAGTTTTTTTACAGTGTCTTTTAATTTATCAATCAATGCCAAGAAGCTTGTTGAACGCGATGTTGAAGCACTTGCTTAATGCTATAATTTCTATGTCGGTCACAAATCTCTCGCCGGATTCTATGCGCTGGACTGCGTTTTTGTCGATATCCAGACCTACGACCTGCAATCTGTCTGAAAGCTCGCGCTGTGAGATTTGGAGCGCCTTGCGGAGTTCCTTTACTCTCAGTCCCGATATGTTGTTGCGTCCGTCTGCGGTTCTTGCTTTGAACATTTTGTCTACCTCCTGTTTAATGTCAATCTTGATATAGGTAACTCTGCCATGATATGGTTACTGAATGCTGTGCTTGGAAATACCACCTATCATTATACCCCATTTATCGGGTATATGCAATACACTTTTTTCCCATTATAATATAAAATAGGTGATATTATGATAAATTACGACCCTTTCTGGGCATACCTTGCCGAACATGGCATAAGTACATATAAGCTGATAAACAGCTACGGCGTCAGCAAAGGTCTTATTGATCGAATGAAGCACAACAAGGCAATAACAACTTTCACGATCAATGAGCTGTGTAATACATTAGACTGTAATCTGAACGACATCATGGTGTTCGTTCCGGATAACAAAGAGAATAATGAGTAAGACTTTCGAAAAATCGGAAGTCTTAATTTCTTTTTGGCTAGGTGTCTTTTTGATTATAAGGATCAGTCGTCCTGAGATTTGCTCTCTATCATTCTGCGAATGTATCCTTTGACCTCAATCACCTGCACTGCGCTCAGACTGTCGATAAGCTCCTTTGTCTGGGTGCGGACAAGCTCATCGTCCAGAACTGCAAAATCGCTTTTACAGAGCAGATAATCCACGGAAACGCCATAAATCGTCGATAATTCCATAAGAATACTAACTGGGATATCTCTGTTTCCACATTCATACATGGAAAGCGTGGTCTGGTCTATAAAGAGCTGTTCTGCCATCTGTTCCTGGGTCATTTTAAGTTTCTTTCGCAGGGAACGAATCCTATTCTTATAAGACACCGCCATGTTTACACCTCCTTCCCGGAGATTAGTATATAACATTTACGATGGTTTTTCAACCTACAAGGTGTCATATTCTTACGACATATTGTCATACAAAACCACTATATTTTGTGTTATAATAGATATAGGAACAAATAAGCGGCGGAAACAAAACCACTCCTTTTCGGAGAGTCGGACTAATCTCATTATCCGGAAACGTTACACCGCTTTAGTTCCGGCTCAGTTCCTTGACAATTAAATAGCAATGCAGATAACAACAAACTGATGTCCTTAAAGACGTGCCATGAAATTCTGCTGCTGAGTGAATGCCTATGATGCGCGGCGTCCATGCCGCGCTTTGGGCATTCACCTAACAGCGTCCTGCTGTTGATCTGACGGAGTATCTCATTATCCGTGACCACCAATCTACCGCGCGAGAATAACAGATATGCCGCCACCTGCCGACAGTCCGCAGGAACCCTAAACGCATAGGGAGCTCCTTAAAGGAAAGAGCGCGGAGGACACAGTTATAATGATACTTCCGGCGACGGCTTGTCCCATAGGAATGGGCAGGGGTGAAAGTCCCATGCCAGGGTGCGTACTACCTGGGTCTGCATTGACACGCCAAAGCAGAAAAGGACGGGCATTTCTGCTCGTCCTTTACGCTTCGGTTATTTTATTAGATTCTTTGCTGTGATTTTGCACAAATCTTTGCTGGTTTATTGGTAATTGTGCTCAAATTCAATAAAATGGTGAGGGGATTGTGCTTTGCCATCTTGACTTTTAGACTTTAATGTGCTAAACTTTACTTGTGAAACGCACGTCATAAGTCTGAAACTGGAGGTAATCGGATTATGGCAATGGTACTTATTATAACTGTTAGGAGGACAACAATATGACCTCAGAGCAGAAATCTTATCTTATTTCGCAGTTATCCCTTCTGCTTGACCAGATGGTTGACACACCGGAAGAACAGAAAGCTGTAAAGGACGGTCCGCGTGAAATGCTCACTTTACAGGAATGCACAGAGGTAATTAAGGGTGTATCTGCTCATGCTATCCGCGTTCTGATTGCCAAAGGTGAAATACAGGCATTAAGAGTAGGAGAAAGCAGTAGGGCAAGGATACTTGTTCCTAAAGATTCTCTGCTTGCCTACTTTGACAGGCTGTAAGGCGTATAATGACACAGACTGTTTCATCTGCTTGACTATTAAACCGAAAAATGATAAAATAGTTTCTGTGAAAAGTACGTCATAAAGTCTGATACAGGAGGTAATCAGAACTTATGGCAACAATAAGGAAACGCGGCGATTCGTATCAGATACGGGTCAGCAGCGGATATGACTCGCAGTACCGTCAGGTAGTGCGGACCAAAACATGGAAACCCACCCCCGGCATGACGGCAAGACAGGTTGAAAACGAACTCAATCGTCAGACGGTTATGTTTGAACAGCTTTGTCAGAAAGGCGTCTATCCGTCCAATATCAAATTTGACGAGTTCGCTGAAAAATGGATGACCGAGTATGCAAGGACAAATCTTAAAAACACAACATATCAGCGAATGGTGTGTACATCAAAGCGTGTTTTGCAGACATTCGGGCATATGAGGGTTGACAAAATCACTCATGGTCACATTCAGGCTTTTATCGACGATCTCTCAACAAAGGGCAGGAATATGAAAAATGGCAAACCGCTTGCCCGAAAAAGCGTGATACATCACCTGAACTATCTTTCAGATGTGTTCAGTTACGCTTTAAGGCAGGGAATGCTGGAAAGTAATCCCTGTACTAATATATTTGTTCCGAAAGGTCCGAAAAAGGAAAAACAGATATATACTGTCGATGAGATGAAAGAGCTTCTAAAGCTGGCTGAAACAGAAGGGACGCTTAACTATCGGACATTTATAACTCTGGCGGTTTACAGCGGATTCAGAAGCGGTGAACTGTTAGGGCTTGAATGGAAGGACATTGACTGGAAAAATAATGTTATCAGCGTCAGGCGTACTTCATACTACACACCGACTGATGGCAATTTCACAGACACCCCCAAAACCCAAAGGTCTACACGTTCTCTCAAGCTTCCAGACGTTGTATTTGAACTGTTAAGAAAACTCAAAACTTGGCAGGAACACAATCGACGACTGTATGGAACAAAATGGATCGAAAGCGACCGCGTATTCGTAACCGAGCTTGGGAAACCTGTTTTCAAAGGACAGCCGTATAAATGGCACAAGAGTTTTACGGAACATCATGGCTTACGCTTCTGCGATATTCATTCGCTCCGGCACTTCAACGCTACGGTTCTTATACAGGCGGGAGTAGACGCAGCCACGGTATCTAGTGCATTAGGTCATTCAAGCATCAGCACGACTACCAACATCTATTGCCATGCTTTCCAGGAAGCGCAGGCGAGGACTGGACAGGTCATAGCTTCCGTAATGAACTTCACGGATGATTGACTTAAGCGTTTACAGGCGCTTATGGTGAACCGAAGTGAGTTCCAAAGGACAAATGAAGGACAAAACCTCAGATTTTCGGATTGTTTCCGGCATAAAAAATCCCCGCCAGACAGCTAACAGAGCCGCATGACGGGAACCAACGTATGGAGCTGGGAATGGGACTCGAACCCACGACCTGCGCATTACGAATGCGCTGCTCTACCAACTGAGCTATACCAGCAAAAATTTGCAAAAGCACTTGCATTCTACATGAGTGTATGATATAATAAAAATATATATGACGCTCATACAGATGATGACTGTATTATTATATACTGAAAATCAAGATTTGTCAAGTGCAAAAGAGGTGTTTTTTATAAATTCGGGCAAAAAAATAGCGCGGGTGATCGGACTGACAGTCGCTTCGCTGCTTGGAGTGATATTCCTGCTGATGGTGATATCAGCGGCGGCGTTCGGTTCTGCGGGAACTGTGGGAGTTTTCGGATTCAACCTGTTCATATGCGACAGCAGCGATTACGACAGCATACCTGCCGGAAGCGCCGTTATCTCCACTTCCTGCGCACCCTACGACCTTGAGGAAGGAAACCTGGTGCTCTACACCACCGACCCCGAGGATAAGAACGCGCCGCTTGCGATGGGGTATTACGCAGATTTCAAAATGACCGACGGCGTGTACTACCTCCACCTCGTGAACAACAGCGACAGCACCGTAATCAGCGAGGACGCCCTTATCGGAAAAGCAGGCTGGTGCAGTCCGTTCCTCGGAGCCTTCATCAGATTCGTAAGAACGCCCTGGGGAGTTCTCGTCATGGCGGTCATACCCTGCGCCCTGCTGATACTGTTAGATGTCCTCCGCGCCAAGACCTACGAAAAGCCGATCCCCGAAGTTATCCCGCAGGTCAAGAATCAGGACGACCGGCCCGCGCAGCCGCAGTTAACTGTCGGCGAAAGCGGCGGAGCCTCATATAAGCGAAATCCAAGCGGAAAGCCGTCCGTAAGCGCAGACAGCGTGCTTTTCACGTTCGATTCTGCAAAAAAACAGCACGATGAACCCAGTACCGGCTCAGCGCCCAGAATGTCGGACGCCGACGTACTTTCACTGCTGAACGCTCCATCGCCCAGATTCGGTCAGAAGCCGGAAAAACCGCGCCCGGAGCCTCCCCTGTTTACCGCCCCGGCTGAAAAGCCGGCTTCCGCTCCCGACAAGCCGACGCTCCCCGCGCCGGTCGCAGCCAAGCGCTATATCGACAATACGGTGGCTCCCGCTGTGAAACCAGCTCCAGTTCCCGATGCTTCGGCGATTCCCGCGGCAGTCTCCAACACCAAGACCGCCGAGATACCCGTGATAAAGAAACCCGAAAAGAAGCGCTCCGACGCATTCTTTGCACAGTCGGAGGCTCCGCAGATAGGCAGGAATCTCACCGGAAAGCAGACCGCAAAATCCAGCCGTTCGATCATCGACCTCGAGGACGCCCTCGCAGCGGCGCCCTCCCGCACCGCCAGACCTGAAAGCCGCCGCAGCGCGGATATCCTCGCTTCCAAAAACCGCAGCGACCTTATAACCGAGGATGACGACTCAAGGGACAAGTCGCGCTATGAAGTTGACGATATTCTTGCGGGCATAGAAAAACGGCACCAGCAGTGAAAAAAGTCGTATCGCTCATTGCTGCGGCTGGGCTGACGGCTGCCGCGATTCTCGGAGCCGTTCTCTCCGGCGGAAGCGGATTCTGGTTCGCGAGCGCCGCCGCTTCGGTGTTATGCTGTATACCATTCTTCCTGTCGTTTGAAAAACGCGCTCCCTCCGCAGGCGAGCTTGTGCTCATTGCGGTAATGACCGCATTTTCTGCCGCAGGAAGATTTATTTTCGCGCCTGTTCCATTTTTCAAGCCGGTTTCCGCGATAGTCGCCCTTGCAGCACGTCACCTCGGACCTCAGGCGGGATTCATGATAGGAGCGCTCTCCGCTGTTATCTCCAACATCTGGTTCGGTCAGGGACCCTGGACGCCTTTCCAGATGCTCTGCTGGGGTCTCATCGGAGCCGCCGCCGGGATCCTCGGAAAACACGGCTGGATAAGCAAACCGCTTCCGCTGTGCATTTTCGGAGTCGCTTCCGGAATCGGTTACTCGTTCATCATGGACGTGTGGACGGTTCTTTCAATGAACGGCAGTTTCTCAGGGGAGCTCTGGATCGCCGCGATAATCTCCGCAGCGCCCGTAACGGCGGTGTACTGCGTATCAAACGTAGTTTTCCTGCTAGCGCTCAATAAACCGCTGGGAAAAAAGCTTGAACGTCTAAAGACCAAATACGGCATATTTACTTCCGATGGAGGTAATATCACATAATTTTTAAGGAGCGGCTATGAAAAAGCCTTTCTCAATAGTTGACGCGGCGCTGAACGTTATCCGCGTCTGCCTGGCAGCCGGCATTCTTATCACGCTTTTCGACTTCTTTACACGCATTGATCAGACACCGGCGATAGTCATACGCTTTCCGAAATCCGCTGAAACGGAGGAAACGTCCGGATACGAGCCGGAATACACCGCAGGTACGCAGATAATACAGAAAAGCCGCGGATATAAAAAACCCGAGCTTCTCACCGAGGAACCAGAGCCTGGTAATTCAGCGATTGCCGAAACCAAAACCGAAACCGAACCCATTCTGATAAGTACGGAGCGCGAAACCGTGTCAGAAGCCTCCGCGAATTACGCGGCGGGAAGTTCCGCGGTGCAAATTCTGCAAACCTCGTCGTCAAAGGCGGAGGAAACCGCTGACGCCGCCGACAGTGAAAACTCATCTGAGCTTATAAATATAAACACCGCGCCTGCCAGTGAGCTGGTAAAGCTGAAAGGTATAGGCGAAGTCAAAGCGGCGGCCATTGTCGAATATCGCCGCATTAACGGGAATTTCAAAACGGTGCAGGATATTATGAACGTAAGTGGAATCGGTGAAAAGACCTTCGAAAAAATCCGCGGTCAGATAACGGTATAAATTTGAGCCGCCCTAATCGGGAGTCGCTCAAAGTCGAACACCAGCCGACAAATTCCAGTTTCCCCAAAACCAAAACGGGCAAGCTTAACGCCTGCCCGTCAATTTATATCCTCGCCGAAAGCTGAACCCCAACTGCAATTACTTTCTGCCAGCCATTTTAATGATATCCATAAATTTAAGCCTGCTGCCGTTATGCAGAATTATCATCTCATACACCCTTGCAACTATCACCGCCACAAGAGCCACAAACGCCGCCAGAATAAGCACCGCGACAATCACCTCCGGCATTGACAGCTTACCGACCATCAGAGCCGCAGGAAGCGAAAACGGCGAACTTACCGGGAAGTAATACGAGAAGGTCTGCATCACATTATCGGAAGCCGCACCGGTCTCCAGGCTGTCCATCGTGAACATCGCCGGGAAGTACGCAAGGTAGAATCCCAGCACGCCGAGCAGAGAATAAGGCTGCATAGCCTGCGCGAGATCCTCCATGCGGCTCACGGAGGCTCCGACCAGCGCCGCAATAAGCGCGTAGAACAGGAATCCGAGAATGAAAATAACGAATATCAGCACGAACGACAGCGGAGTCATGCTCCCGAAGCTTCCGTTGAACGCCTCGACGATCTGAGCGTTCTCGCCGGTCTGAACATCGGCGTTCTGGAGCATATTCACGAGGTCGCCGCCGATGCCGAACGGAGCCGTTGCCGCAAACGAAATTCCACCCACAATGCCTATCAGCAGGAACTGCAATATCGACACGCAGCCCATCGCCAGTACCTTACCTATAACCACCGCGAGAGGTCTCACGGAGGTAAGCAGCAGCTCCATTACGCGGGAGGTCTTTTCCGTTGCGATGGACTGCGCGACGGTCTGACCGTACGCGAATATCATAATGAACAGAACCAGCGAAATAACGATAGGCACAACGTAATTTATCATCGTTTCAAACACGTTCCACTCGTCCGAGCCTGCCTGTATTTTCGACGTGCTGACATACCGCTGCGTAGCCGCGAAGTTATCCGGGGACACTCCGGCGTTTATCATGTTGCGGTAGGTCACAAGGTCTGAAACCATGCCTGTAAGCGTATCCACGGAAGTTCCGTCGGTGTCGGGCGAATAGTAGGTCTTTACCGTGTAGCCAAGCACCTCGGAGCCGCTCTCATCTGCGGATATCGTTACAAGCGCCTTGCCTGCGTCCGCGTCTGTAAGCTGGTCTATCAGCTCGGAAGCCGTCTTGTCTGTGCTTGTGAGCTTCACTCCCGCGGAGGTCAGCTTGTCGGTGTCCTCGGAAGTCAGCAGACCGCTGTCGTCTATCAGGTACACGCTGTCAAGCGCCAGCGGCTCGTCAGAATTCCCGGAGCCTGTTATGGAATCCCCCGCCCCCATCAGCTTGGGTATGATGTTCAGACCGCCCACCAGCAGTATCGTTATCAGGCATACAATTATTGTACCCACAATGAACGACTTTGTGCGCACATACTGTGTGAATGTAAATCCAAAGACCTTTTTCCAGCCTCTTGCAGCGTCATTTCTCATCAGACTCACCCGCCTTTGCAGCATTTCCGACCTTTTCAATGAATATCTCGTTGAGCGACGGCTCGCGCAGCTCGTACTTTATAAGCGGCATTCCGCTTTCAATTATCCTGTTCAGCAGGGCGTGCGCCTGCTCCTCGCTGGATACGTTGTAGCTGGAGCCGTTCGGGGTCTCCTCGGTGAGGTTCAGACCGCACTCCTGAGCCATCGCAGTGATGTCGCCCTCACATTTGACGGTGAGCTTCACCCTGCCGTAGCCCTTCTTGATATCGTTCAGATTTCCCTGGAGCACCGTCCTGCCCTTGTTGAGTATCACGATATCCCGGCAGAACTCCTCTATTGTTGACATCTGGTGGCTGGACATTATCACGAACTTGTTTTTCTTTATCTCCTCGCGGATAACGCTCTTGAAAAGCTCAGCATTTACCGGGTCCAGACCGGAAAGCGGCTCGTCAAGTATCAGAAGCTCCGGATTCGGCGCGAGCGCAGCTATCAGCTGTATCTTCTGCTGGTTGCCCTTGGAGAGCTGCTCCGCGCGCTTGTCGCGGTACTCCTGAACTCCCAGCCTGTCGAACCAGTAATCAATTGCGCGCTGAGCGTCCTGCCGCTTCATGCCCTTCAGCGAAGCGAAATACATGAGCTGATCCATTATCTTGTACTTGGGGTAAAGTCCGCGCTCCTCCGCGAGGTAGCCGATGGACTCCGCAGCGGTCACGAACTTCTTCCCGTGCCATGTGACCGAGCCGCTGTCCGCGCTCAGCATTCCCAGTATTATGCGTATAGACGTGGTTTTTCCCGCGCCGTTAGTTCCCAGCAGCGCGAACACGCCCGGCTCCTTCATTTCGAAGCTCAGACCGTCTACTGCCCTGCAGCTGCCATATGTCTTGACGATGTTGTCGACCTTGAGCGACATAATTTCACTCTCCCTTATCTGTTAATGTGTTGTATATACAGTATAATCTGTTTGCACTGATTTGTCAAGGGGTTTTTGGGAAAAAAACAAAAATCTCCCCGGAAACTTCCGGGGAGAAAGTAAATTATAAGCCATATAAGCCAGGAATCAGCCCTTGAGCTCCTCTGCCAGAGCCTCGATCTGAGCCTCGTTCGCGGCGTTCACTGCGGAGCGTACGGTCACGGTGTTCTCAGCGAACGTGATGTTCTTGCTCTTCTCAAACATCCCCTTCATGACCTTAGCCGCCATCGGCGCCCAGGAACCGTTCTCGATAATTCCGATGGTACGGTTCTGGTAGTTGCGCTCGGTCAGGTGGTTTATGAACTCCTTCATAGCCGGGAACACGTCCGCGTTGTAGGTCGGAGCCGCAAGCACCAGCTTGCCGTAGCGGAACGCGTCCTCAACGCACTCTGCCCAGTCGTCCCGGGCGAGGTCGCTGACCGTAACGTGCACGCCCTTGTCCGCAAGCTTTGAAGCCAGCATGTCCGCCGCCTTCTTGGTGTTACCGTAAACGCTTGCGTACGCGATGAACACGCCCTCGCTCTCAACGCCGTAGCTCGACCAGATGTTGTACTTATCAATGTAGTGACCGAGATCCTCCTTCAGCACCGGACCGTGCAGCGGGCAGATCATCGCGATATCGAGGGCGGCTGCCTTCTTCAGGACTGCCTGCACCTGCGCGCCGTACTTGCCGACAATGCCGAAATAGTAGCGCCTTGCCTCGCAGTCCCACTCAGCGTCAGCCGCAGCGTCGAGCGCGCCGAACTTACCGAAGCCGTCCGCGGTGAACAGCACCTTGTCGGCGCTGTCGTATGTCATGATGACCTCCGGCCAGTGAACCATCGGAGCCGCAATGAAATTAAGGGTATGCTTACCCAGCTCGAGGGTATCCTTTTCAGCCGCGACTACCTGCCTGTCGGCGTAGTCCGTGCCGAAAAACTGCTTCATCATAACGAACGCCTGCTTTGAAGCCACGATCTTCGCCGAGGGGTACTTCTCAGCGAAAACTGCGATGTTCGCGGAATGGTCAGGCTCCATATGCTGAACTACGAGGTAATCCGGAGTTCTTCCGGAAAGCTCCTTCTCAAGGTTTCCGAGCCATTCGCCGCCGAATCTGCCGTCAACGGTGTCCATAACCGCGACCTTCTCGTCGAGGATAACGTAGGAATTGTACGACATGCCCTCTGGAACAGTGTACTGAGCCTCGAACAGGTCAATATCATGGTCGTTCACGCCGATGTAACGGATATCTTCTGTAACTGTCATTTTTATGCCTCCAAAAAAACGAGAACTATTTTTGATTTGCTGTATATATTATACAACCCGAGCCGTGATTTGTCAACCCCGCGCAGCATTTTTTGAGAAAAATTTCACATTATTTCAGCGTTCTGAGGTACTGCTTGTGCTCATCAGAAACCCGGTAGCTTTCTATCGCCTTCTGGATAGTTTTCCGGTGGGTCCACTGGTCGAGCCTGCGCCGCTCAATGTACGGCAGAACCGCGTCGTACTGCTTTGCGAGCGCCGTTGCGAAGTACCACGCCGTCATCATGTTGACGTAATATTCCCCGCTGCGGATTTTTGATACCATCTCGGGGTATTCCGGGCTGAAATGCTCGTCCAGGAAAAACTCCATAAGGCAGCCCACGCCGAAGCGTACAGCGTAGGTGCGCTCGGAATCTATCCACTCCCTTATGTGCGGGAGCAGCTCCTCCGGCGACTTTTTGAAGCATTTCAGCGACATCTGGTCGCAGGTCGCCCAGTTGTCAACATAGGGCAGGAATTCCTCCGCCCGGCGCAGGCACTCCTGCTTGTCCCTGATTCCGGAAACAATGAACGCATGGAGCTGATTCTCGTCAAAGTACCTGTGCGGAAGCTCCGCGAGAAATGTATCGTCAGCGCCGACCTCTTTCGCAAGCTTCCGAAGCTCCGGAGTGCGCACGCCTATCATGTTTTCCGGATTCATTCCCGGGATAAGCCCGCCCTGAAAATCGCGGTATTTTACGTCCTGCATGGCGAAAAGCCTGCTTCTTATCTCGTCTGTTGTCATTTCTGCAACCTTTCTGGCATATGTCCGGTATTATTTATGGTAACCTCTAAAAACCGGGACACGAGCAGATTTCGTACATGACTTATATCAGATGCTAGGCGTCAAACCGCAGTAATACTGTATGTATTTCAAGGTTTGACAACGAAGCAGATGATATAAGTCATAGAAATCTGCCGTGAAGGAGGTTTTTAGAGGTTACCTTATAAAAAACAAGGGAGGTTTTCCTATGAAAAAATACGCCGCACTTCTGGCGCTCGCCGGAATTATCCTCGCAGCCGGGTGTACATCAAGTGATACATCGTCAGCATCCATTGCCCTTGACCCCTCGGAGACTGAAATAGCTGCGCTGGAGCCCGACATAGCATTCCTGACCCGGGAAGCGCCGTCTGAACTGGAGACCCCTCCGCAGAAGCTTGTGACCTACAGCGGAAACGGGCTGGCTTCCGCCGCAGTGATGACCCTCGGCTCCTACACGTGGTCTTATCAGGGTGAAGATACCGCCTCCTGCAGCGCAGGACCGCTGACAGCCTACGCCGACGGGCTGATAACCGCAGTAGTAGACCTCGATTTAGTGTCGGAGAACGAACCCCAAATACAGCTCAGCGGCGCAGAGCTGACCGGAGCGCAGTTCTACCCGCTGGACGAATCCGAAAGCTACGCTCTGGACTACACCCCGGACGGCTCGATAAGCTTCCCGGACGAAGCGTACAGCGGAGTAGCGGTGGTGTCGCTGAGCTTCCCCCAGGGCAACGCGGACTACTATTTCGCCGTTACCCGCAGCCAGACCGACCCGTCCCAGCCGCCGGAGCTTTACCTCTACTTAAGCGGCACAGACATCGGTCTGCGCTTGACGAAATGCGTCTACACCTGGACAGTCGAGGAAAACGGCGAAGCGCTGACTGCTTCCGTTGACTGCGCCACCCCGTGGCGGCTTGCGCAGGAAAATAAACTCCTCACTGCCTCCGCCGAGCCGGGAAGTCTCCTGAAAATCGGACTGCCGGAGAACGCGCGAATAATCTCAGCGGTCAGATACCTTTCCGAGGACGAGACCGAGCCGCTGGAGTACTCCGGCAACACGATAACCGCTGCGGAAAGCGGAGTGTGCCGCATAATTGTGGAAATGCCGCAGGGAACCTGCGTTTACGCGTTCGTTTTAGTGAACGGCGATACGCTGAGCGTGCCTATGCAGCCTCCAGAATCCGCGCACCCCACAGAAACAGAGGAGTAAATCACTCACACGAAAGCCCGACCGGGCATATTATAAGGCAGGGTATGGCTTAAAAGCCCAGATCCACAGCCGCGCCGATGGTGGCGTGCTGTCCCTGCCAGCGCAGCAGCCGGCGCGCCCGTGAGAAGCCGGAGGCATTAACGGCTGGTTAAGATATACCCTTTCAGCGCCGATGTGAAAGCACCGGCGCTGAACTTTTATGGATATCAGTCGTATTCCGCGATGAACTCCGCAGTGTTTTCCTCGGAGTACTCCACCTGCTTTGAGTAGAGTTTCAGGTCGAGTATCCTGTCCCATTCGGAAAGCGCGCCGGAATCCTTCCAACGCATACAGTCCATCAGCATGACCGCCGCCGCAGAACAGCACGCGACCATCGTCCGGGCGTACACAGCGCCGTCTGACAGGCAGTCGGTGAAGTGTCGGTAGAGGAAGTACACCGCAATGTGCTCGTACCTCCACTCCCCGCCGGTTTCGCCCAGGAACTCCGGCAGAGCCTCCAGAAGCTCCTCCTGCCGCTGCGTCAGCCGCTCCAGAGTATCCGCCCACTCCTGATTTATGCTCTCCATCGCGGAAAGCGTGCCCAGAAGCCGCGAGACCTCCTCCGGCGTGAAGATATCCGGATATTCCTGCGGAACGCCGGGAAGCGGCTGCTCAAGCTCCAGAGCCTCCTGGATCTGCCACGCGAATTCCGCACAGCGGCTCAGGCGTTCTGCCACCGGGAGCCTGCGGTCCTGGAGCGCCGCGAACATCTCCCCGCGCGCCCTGCGGAGCAGCCCGGTGTACTCATCATCGCCGGAAAGCGCGGCTTTGTCGTCCTCGTCAAGCGTGAACTCCAGCGGCTCGGAACTGCTGAACATCAGCCGGCAGACCTCCTCGCAGCACAAGCCAAGTCCTGCTTCCCTGACCTCCCCGAATTCGTTGAAGAACCTCGGGTGGAGCGCGCAGATATCGCAGAGTATCCCGTCCCCGCAGTGGAGGATAAGCTCGCACAGACCGTCCTCACGGAGCAGCGCGCAGCGGTCGCCGGAAGCCAGCGCGAAGGTCGGCTGCTTCCCGCCGTGTATCGCGGAGCGGAGCCGCTCGCCGAACTCCCCCGGGACTTTCGCAAAGCGCTCCATGGCGGGTTTGTCGATGTCGATTTCCCAGCCTATGCAGCAGTTGTCGGTGCATTTATCGCCGGTGCACAGGAATTTATCGTAAAACTGTGGTCTCATCATAGCTTTGTCACATCGAAATAGTGCGGAATTATGTCCGCGTATGTCCCGTCCTTCTTGCGGAAGCCGCCGGGGATAACCCCGAGCTGCGCGAATCCGAGGCTCTTGTAAAGCGCCAGCGCAGGGATATTGTCAGCCACGACAGCGTTGAACTGAAGCACCCGGAAGCCAAGCTCCTTACATCTGTGGAGGCAGTCGGAAACAAGCTCGCGCCCGACATGCTTTCCGCGCATATCCGAGCGCACCGCGTAGCTTGCGTTGGCGATATGTCCGCACCTGCCGACGTTGTTCGGGTGGAGAATGTACAGCCCGACCGCCTCGCCGTTATCCTCGGCTGCGGCGGTGAAGCTCTGCGCCGCGAAAAACTCCTCTGCTGTCTGCTCCGTGAGTAATTCCTCCTGCGGGTACGCCTGACCCGCTTCAACTACCTCGTTCCATATGCGCATAAGCGCGGGAATGTCCTTTTTCTCGTACTTTCTGACGTTCATTTTTTTGCCTTTCGTTTTTAGAGGTTATCATATATTTATCCGATGAACTCCCGTACAAGGGAATTATCGGGTACGTTTGCAGGGTCGAGCGGTTCCAGCTTCCGCAGGAATTTTTCGATGTCGGCGTACTTTCCGTACTCCGGATAGGTTCTGGACACCCTGTGCAGGTCGTCGAGCAGGATATCCCGGTAGACCATCGGCTCGTATGCGATGAATGTGTCTATATCGAAGCTTGCGCGGTGTTTGTACGGCATGATGTAGAGATCCTCGCCGCGCTCGACTGACTTGAAGAACTCCATAGTTTCGGTGATGGAACGCCCGCGGTACAGCTTATCGCGGATAAGTCTGCGCATAAGGCGTATTTTCGAGGGGTGGAGCAGTTCTCCGCCGCTTTCAAGGCGCGTCCTGACTGAAACGTACACGCGGTTGGTGTACTCGTCGGAATGCCCGATAACGTCGGGATTCAGCGCGTGAATGCCCTCCATGATAACGATGTCGCCGGGCTTGTATTCAAGCCGGAATCCGGGCTTTCTGTCCTGGATAGTGAAATCAAACGCCGGGACGTCTATCGGCTGGCAGCGGCTCAGCAGCTCGATGTGCTGCTTGAAAAGCTCGGTATCAAGCCGCTTCGGGGATTCAAAATCGAACCTCCCTTCCTCGGCGAGCCTGAGCTCCTCAGCGGTAAGCGGCAGGAAGTAGTTATCCATTGAGATGGTATGGGCGCAGCAGCCGTTGTCCTCAAGAAGCCTTGCGAGCCTTCCAGCCGTGGTGGTCTTGCCGGAGCCTGACGGTCCTGAGATAAGCACCACCGGCTTCTCCCGGCGCTCGCGGTAGATACGCTCTGCCGCTCGGGAGATCTGATCAGCATAGGCGTTCTCTGATTTTTCTATGAGCCTGTGCGGGTCAGCCGACATGGAATTAAGCTCTAAAACAGGAATACATTTCATAAATTGTCCCCTTTACTAAATTCGTCCGCGGTATACCCGCGGACGAGAATGTAAAATTCGGAATTCAGAATGCAGAATTCGGAATTTAGGCGTCCGCTTCGCGGACGTAATTAAAAAAACGCTGAAACAATAAATACTGGCACTCAATTTGAGATAACGTCCCACGGAGTGGGACACAATAATTCCGAATTCTTAATTCCGAATTTAATTTAAATTCCGCTGAGCAGCTTCTTTTCCATCTCGCCGCGGTCGGTAGCGTATTCAAGCGCTGTCTCGTAGGATATCTGACCGGTCTTATAGAGGTTAGCGAGGCTGGCGTTGAGCGTGCACATTCCATCGCGGGCGCCTGCCGCCATAGTGGTCTCCATCATGTTTATCTTCGCGGAACGGATAAGATTGCGTATCGCGTCGGTGCCGATCATTACTTCGACTGCTGCTACTCTGCCCTTGCCGTCGGCGCGGGGGATAAGGGTCTGCGCGATGATGCCCTGTATCATGCTGGCAAGCTGAGAGCGCACCTGATCCTGGGAATGTATCGGGCATGCGTCGATGATTCTGTCAACGGTCTGAGCCGCGCTGGAGGTATGCAGCGTACCGAATACGAGGTGTCCGGTCTCGGCTGCGGTCATCGCAAGGGAGATGGTCTCGTAATCGCGCATCTCGCCGATGAGGATAACGTCCGGATCCTCACGCAGCGCGCTGCGGAGCGCCTCGTGGAACGACGGAACGTCGCGCCCGAGCTCTCTCTGATGGATAGTCGCCTTCTCCTGCTTGTAGCGGTACTCTATCGGGTCCTCGATGGTGATGACGTGGCAGGCGCGGGTCTTGTTGATGTACTCCATCAGCGCGGCGAGGGTCGTGGACTTACCAGCGCCGGTAGGGCCGGTAACAAGCACGAGACCTCTGCGCTTCTTTGCGAATTCCAGAAGCACCGGAGGCATTTTCAGCTCCTCAAGGGTGGGTATCTCGGCGTTCAGCAGACGGATACACGCCGCGAGCTTGCCGCTCTGGCGGAATACGTTGACGCGCTGGCGGGCGCCGTTCTTCAGCTCGAAGCTGAAGTCGATGTCCTTGCCCTCGGTGAGCATTTTCTCCTGCTCGGCGGAGAGTATCGAAAGAATGGTGCGGTTGACTACCTGGTCGGAAAGCTCGGTATACTTGCGGAGTTCGCCGTTTACGCGCACAACTGTGGGAGCGCCGACGGTAAGGTGTATATCGGAGGCGTTCATTTCGCGCGCCTGCATTATGAATTCTTCAAATGTCATGGTGTTCTATTCCTTCCCAATATATGTATTATTGTATGCTGACGTTACTTGATTTTGAACTGAATGCCGCTTGCGGAGAAATAAACCTCATCTGAGGAATTAGCGATACGCTGGTTTACGCTTCCGAGTATCTTACGGAAAGCTATCTGCCTGGGGTCGGTGGGCGCGACCGAGAATCCGGTCTCGAGGGTAATTACGATCATGCTGCCGTTGAGTTCGCGGATACGCTCGCGCATATCCTCGATATCTGCGATAATGCGGCGCTCGATGGACTTCATCAGCTCGTCGGACATCTGGGAGATATCCGGGCACATGCGGTCTATCATGATGGAAGCGTAGTCGCTCAGGCGGTCGAAGATAACAAACTTGTGGTCGCCTATCCTGCCTGCCGGGTCGTCGTACACGCCCTCTACGATGTCCCAGTCAACGCCGTTCTGGTTGTTGCTGTATTCTATGCGGTGCAGGGTGTCCGGATCAACAGCCTCCCCGGTTCTCATGTAAAGCACGTAGTCATAGTGCGAGTAGCTGGTAGCCGCCCAGCGCGATTTTCCGCTTGCCGCTCCGCCCGTAATCAGGATCGATTTAGACATTTCGCCACCATTCCTTTCAGATATTACTGCGCCGGCTGACGATAAATGCCTGCCGCGCAGCACGTTTCTATTATTATACTACAAAATCTTCAACATGTAAAGCGGTTTTTGTCAGATTTGTACAACCGCCCGCATAATTGTGAATATTTTCCGGTTTACCCCCGTCACATTTGTGTAATTTAATGAGATTGATTGGGAAAAATATATTGAAAAACAAATCGTGGAGGAAATTCAATTTCAAATTCCGAATTATTGTGCCGCTGTCGCGGCATCTATTCAATTGTATCAATCCCGCGAAGCGGGACACCGAAATTCCGAATTCATAATTCCGAATTAAAAAAAGCGGCCGCGCTTAAAAAGTGCGGTCGCCTATAAACTTACCGCCGCCTCACGCCACTCCGAGGAATTCCTCGAGAGTAAGGCCGCTGTCGTGCAGGAGCTTCGCCGTGCTTGTTCCGAGGTAGCGCACATGCCACGGCTCGTAGATGTACCCGGTTATCTTCTCGCTGCCCTTCGGGTATCTCAGCAGGAAGCCGTACTCCCAGCAGTGCTCCGCGAGCCACTTTCCCTCGGGAGTTTCACCGTAGCTCTGCCTGAGCGAGGAAATATCCATTGCAAGCCCGGTCTGGTGCTCGGAGTGCCCCGGCTGAGCCGAGTAGGTATCAGCGACTTCTGCTCCGTCGATGGAAGCCCAGTACGCAAAGGTAGCCTTCTGCTTCTCGTAGGAGCGGAATCCGGAAACTATCGACATGTCGTATCCGGAAGCCTCGCGCATTTTCAGGTACGCGCTGTAGGTCTCGTCCGTGAGGCCGTCGCCGTAATCCTTCGGCAGGTCGAACTGACGGTTGACGATTATCACGCCGCCGATAGTGGTAACTCCGTCCGTCTCGACCGGTGCCGGAGCCTTTATCTTGGACTTCACCGTACCCTTGCATACGATATCGGAAAAGTTGTTCACTACCTCGAGGGTCCCCAGACCGAACACGTTTCCGCCCTTATTCACGCGGAGCGTGCCTCCCTGGGTGAACACACCGTTCTTCTGTATCTTTACTTTTCCGGTGACGGAAGTCACAGCGCCCTCGCCCGCCGTGAGATTCCCCTTGACGTATACTGCGCCGCCTGCGGCTACTTTCAGCGTGCCGTTTACTATCAGCTCCGCGCCGCTCTTTATGTAGAGCTTGCCTCCCTTCTTTACGTACAGCGTGGAATCCTCCGGAACTACACTGCTGTCGGAAATAACGAATGCGCCGCTCAAATTCTTCCTGCCGGTGAACAGCACCGTGGGATTCGACGCCTGTGCCATTACCATCGGAACAGCAGCCGCTATAAGCGCAAACGCCGTCAGAAACACAGCCAGCATGGTGACTGCCTTTTTTGTCATGCTCATATTGTCCTCCTTGCACGTGAGCCTTACGCTCATCTTCCTTTGTATATAATAAGACATATTTCAGAATAAAAAGGTTGCATTCTACAGAGAAATTATATCACATTATTGCTGCCTAGTCAATGTCTATCCAGTTTTTTCTAAACATATTTTTTAAAACCTCTTGACAAATACCCCACGGGGGTATATAATATCCACAGAGAACAACGGAGGTGATACCAATGGAGCACAAAGACTGCTGCCAGTGCGAGCACTGCCAGAAAACCAAGGAGCGCTCCCCGGAAGAATACCGCTCGCTGATGAACCGTCTGAAACGGATACAGGGTCAGCTTCGCGGGATAGAGAACATGCTCGAGAACAACGCCTACTGCACGGATATCATGGTGCAGACCGCGGCTGTCACAGCGGCGCTGAATTCGTTCAACAAGCAGCTCCTTGCGAGCCACATGAAAAGCTGCGTCGCCCAGAACATACGCGAGGGCAACGACGAGGTGATAGACGAACTCCTCGACACTTTGCAGAAAATGATGAAATAACAGATAGATCAAGAAAAAAGAAAGGGGCATGAAGATGCAGCAATACGACGTCACAGGCATGACCTGTGCCGCGTGCAGCGCCCGTGTGGAAAAAGCGGTCTCAAAAGTGCCGGGGGTAACTTCCTGCTCGGTGAACCTGCTGACGAACTCGATGGGCGTCGAGGGTACAGCGTCCAGCTCGGACATAATCGCCGCCGTAACGAACGCAGGCTACGGAGCCTCCGTAAAGGGCGCAAAGCCGGAAAAGTCCGCGAAAAGCTCCGAAAACGTGCAGGAAAACGCATTCCGCTCGATGAAGCACCGGCTGATAGCTTCGCTGGTGTTCCTGGTAATACTGATGTACTTCTCAATGGGGCACATGATGTGGGGATTCCCGCTGCCGCCCTTCCTTGAGGGAAATCACACTGCAATGGGGCTGATACAGCTCCTGCTGACTGCGGCGGTCATGGTGATAAACCAGAGATTCTTTATAAGCGGCTTCAGGTCGCTGGTGAGGGGCGCTCCGAATATGGACACCCTGGTAGCGCTCGGCGCCTCCGCAGCGTTCGGATACAGCACTGCGGCGCTGTTCGCAATGACCGACGCGCAGCTCCACGGCGGCGCTGAGGCGGCAATGCCCTTCATGGACGAATTCTACTTCGAATCCGCCGCTATGATACTCACGCTGATAACCGTCGGCAAAATGCTGGAGGCGCGCTCCAAGGGCAAGACCACCGACGCGCTCAAATCGCTGATGAAGCTCGCCCCCTCAGAAGCCACGGTGATACGCGGCGGCGAGGAGCTGACGATACCGGCGGAGCAGCTGGCAGTCGGGGATATATTCGCGGTGAAGCCCGGCGAGAGCATTCCTGCTGACGGCGTAGTCATCGAGGGCAGCAGCGCGGTCAACGAATCCGCCCTGACCGGAGAAAGCCTTCCGGTGGACAAATCGGAGGGAAGCAAGGTCTCCGCCGCAACGATAAATCAGTCGGGATATCTCAGGTGCCGCGCCGAGAAGGTCGGCGGCGACACCGCGCTGTCAAAGATAATCCAGATGGTGAGCGACGCCTCCGCGACCAAAGCCCCCATCGCAAAGCTCGCGGACAAGGTTTCCGGCGTGTTCGTCCCGGTGGTCATCGGGATCGCGCTCGTCACTATCGCGGTATGGCTGCTGTGCGGTCAGACCGTAGGATACTCCATCGCAAGGGGAATTTCCGTGCTGGTCATAAGCTGCCCCTGCGCGCTGGGTCTGGCTACTCCTGTGGCGATAATGGTCGGCAACGGCATGGGCGCAAAGAACGGCATACTGTTCAAGACTGCGGTCTCGCTTGAGGAGACCGGAAAGGTCAGCATTGTGGCGCTCGACAAGACCGGCACCATCACAAAGGGCGAACCCGCGGTCACTGACGTTATCCCCGCCGCCGGGGTCACACGCGGGGAGCTGCTGAGCTCCGCCTGCGCGCTCGAATCCCGCAGCGAGCACCCGCTCGCCTCCGCAGTCATGGCGTACTGCTCGGAAAACGGCGCAGCTCCGCAGGAAACCGAGGAATTCACCGCCCTGCCAGGCAGCGGACTTTCCGCAAAGCTGAACGGCTCCGCGCTTCTCGGCGGCAGCGTGAAGTTCATCTCGGAGAACTCCGAAATGCCGGAGGAGCTCCACGCTGAAACCGACAGGCTCTCCGGCGAAGGCAAGACTCCGCTGTGCTTTGCCCGCGACGGAAAGCTGCTCGGAGTCATCGCCGCAGCAGACGTTATAAAGCCCGAAAGCCCCGAAGCCGTGAAGCAGCTCCGGAACATGGGCATACGCGTGGTAATGCTGACCGGCGACAACGAGCGCACCGCGAAGGCGGTCGGAGCGCAGGCGGGTGTCGACGAAGTAATAGCCGGAGTTCTCCCGGACGGCAAGGAAGCCGTGATACGCTCCCTGAAGGAGCAGGGCAAGGTAGCGATGGTCGGCGACGGAATAAACGACGCCCCCGCCCTTACCCGCGCGGATATCGGCATAGCCATCGGAGCCGGCACGGATATCGCGATAGACGCGGCGGACGTGGTCCTGATGAACAGCCGTCTCACGGACGTACCGGCGGCGGTGCGGCTGAGCCGCGCTTCCCTGCGGAACATCAAGGAGAACCTGTTCTGGGCGTTCATCTACAACACGATAGGTATACCGCTGGCGGCGGGCGTGTTCGTGAACCTGTTCGGCTGGAGCCTTGACCCGATGTTCGGCGCTGCGGCGATGAGCCTTTCGAGCTTCTGCGTAGTTTCAAACGCGCTCAGGCTGAATTTCGTGAAAGTCCACAGCCCCGCGCATGACAGAAAAATACACCATATCAGCAACAAACACCACAAGGAGGAAAAATCAATGGAAGTAACAATGAAGATCGAAGGCATGATGTGCGGTCACTGCGAGGCGGCTGTAAAGAAGGCGCTCGAGGCGCTCCCCACCGTTGAAAGCGCCGAGGTCAGCCACGAAAAGGGCACCGCAGTAGTCAAGCTCTCCGCCGAGACCCCGTTTGAGACCCTCAAAAAGGCAGTCGAGGACAAAGACTACAAGGTAATAGGATAATTCGGAATGCGGAATTAATGTGGTCGTTTTAAAAAATCAGCCCCGGGCGTATGACCGTCCGGGGCTGATTTTATACGTATTCGGGATAAAGCGTCTAGAACTGTCCGCAGTACTGATCTACCGCTTCGGTTATAGAAATATCCCCGAGATCTCCGTTGAGGTACCCCAGCATAAACGCATGAAAATTATCAGACAGGATACGGTCTGCGGAGTTCTTCCCTGTCAGCGGCGGAACGCTGTCCATCACCTCAAGGTACACCTTTCCGATGTCCTGACCGCCGAGCTGCGGCAGCTCTATCGGCTGCATTGCCACGAATTTCGCGCGGTTTCCGGGAATCACGGTCGTGTCCTGCGACGAGGTATCCATGCTGCCGGAAATGCACACGCTCCGGAGCAGCTCCGCTGCCGCTTCACGGTTTTTGCACTGCGGGTTCACCAGCGCGTAGGAACCTCCCCAGATAAAGTACTGCGGACCCGCGCAGACCGCGTAGTCGTCGCTGTTTGTTATTGTCGGGAGGACTCCCTCAATATACCAGCTTGCCGTAAAGTGACCGAAAATATCCGGGTCGGCGAAGCTTTCCATCCACTCGTTTGTCCAGCTGTAGCCGCCCCTGAGGCACCCGCTGTCGGTCATTTTCTTAGCCGCAGAGAGCCAGTCCATCGCCGCCGACGGCACCGAGAGCTTGCCGTTTTTATCGGTGAAGCTGCTTCCGCCCGCAAACGCAAAGTACATCTCGTACGCGTTGGTGGTCATGGTGATGCCCTTGCTCCTGGCAAGTTCGGCGGTCTCCAGGAACTTCTTCCAGTCGGAGATGTGCGACTGCACCGTCTCCGGGTCGTCCGTCCCGAACAGCTTCTTCGCCGCAGAGCGCTTGTAGAGGAGAACTCCAGGAGCGTTCACAACGGGAAGCGCGCACAGCTCCCCGGAGGAGTTCCTCCCGCTTTCAGTGTTGAAGCTGAACAGCCCGGAGACCTCCGCTTCGGATATCCCGATATCTTTCATCGGCAGTACGCTGTCCAGGAATCTGCAAATTTCAGCGCTGTCGCAGATGATGATATCCACCGTCTGACCGCGCCAGCCGTATTCCAGTACGTCGTCATAATCTTCGAAGTCGATGTACTCGCTGACGAAATTCAGCCTTGCGCCCTCCGGCTGATATTTTCCCACCAAATCTGAGAACTCGTCGTTCCTGCTGAAAACCGTCAGCGTCGATGAGACCGCAGGCTTATCAGGCTTATAGGGTTTAGCTGGCTCCCTGTCCGAGGCTGAGCTGAGAATCCCGCTGAAAAATTCGACGATGAATACTATCGCCGCCATCAATACCGAAACCGTTGACTGCATATAATTACCTCCCATAATTTGATGTAATACAATGATACCATATATTTACTTGCTTGTCAACAGTTTTAAGCGATTTCTACACCAACTGCTCCCGCAGCTCCTTCAACAGCTTACGCTCGCGGCGGCTCACCATCACCTGAGTCATTCCGAGGATCTGTGCGGTCTCGCACTGCGTCTTGCGCCGGAAGTACCTCAGCATGAGTATCTCCCTGTCCTCGCCGGAAAGCTCCGACAGACACTGCCGCAGAGCCAGGCGGTCGATGAGCGCGTCCTCCCCGGAGGCGGACGGCACCGGCAGAGGCTCGCCGTCCTCGCCGCCGTGATCCAGCGACACCGGAGGGATTCCGGCGCAGAGCGCCTCGGCGGCTTCCTCGGGAGTTACCCCCAGAGCCTGCGCGATGTCCGAGATACGCGGCTCCCCGTTGGCGGAAAGCTGGTCGCGCACCCGCGCAGCCTTTACGGAAAGCTCCTTCAAGCTGCGGCTTATCTTCACGCTGCCGCCGTCCCGGAACAGCCGCCGTATCTCGCCGAGTATCACCGGCACGGCGTAGGTCGAGAAGCACAGCCCGCGCTCCGGCTCGAAGCGGTCGACCGCCTTCACCAGACCCACGCAGCCCGCCGCGTACAGCTCCTCGTACTCCACGCCGCGCCCCCGGAACCTGTTCGCCAGCTTATGCACCAGCGGAAGGTTTCCCTCGATGAATTCGTCCCTGGTCACGCGAGGCTCACCTGCTTTTCTGACCTTTCCGGCTCAGCGGGGCGCGCGTGTGCGCTTATCCGCTTCTCCATCGTGACGGAAGTTCCCTTTCCCGGCGCGCTCTTGACGCTCACGCGGTCCATGAAGCTCTCCATAACCGAGAACCCCAGACCGCTGCGCTCCTCCTCCGGCGCGGTGGTGAACAGCGGAGTCATCGCCTGCTCCACGTCCTGTATTCCCGCGCCCTTGTCCCTTACGCATATGTAGAACAACCCTCCCGGGTACTGCCGCATTATCAGCTCCACCGTGCCGACGCAGCCGCGGTATCCGTGCACGATGGCATTCGTGACCGCCTCGGAAACCGCGGTCTTTATCTCGCTTATCTCCCGCACGGTAGGGTCCGCCTGAGCCGCGAAAGCAGCCGCGGCAGCCCTCGCGTAGCTCTCGTTCACCGACAGCGACGGAAAGCTCAGCCGGCATTCGTTCAGTATCTCACGTTTCATTTCACGACCTCCCTGGTCTCCACCAGCAGCCCGGCAAGCCCGGACAGCTTTATCACCCCGGCGATTTCCGGGCGCGCGTTCTTGATGATGATATCCCCGCCGCATGCCCTGACCGCACGCAGCCTCCCGAGTATCAGCCCTATCCCCGAGCTGTCCATGAACCCGACGTTCTCCATGTCGATTATCAGCAGCTCCGGCTGGGAGCGCTCTATCACCTCGTCAAGCTCCCGGCGCATTTCCCGGGCGGCATGGTGGTCGATATCCCCGGAAAGCGCCGCTGTTATCCGCTTTCCGTCGTTGTATAGCTTAACCATTTGGTTTCCCCCTTTCAAGCATGTTTATCTTACCACTTTTCCGCTGCGCAGTTTGTCGTTATTCCGGCGGAGTTCCTGGGTTTTTCTGCCGCCTGGTAATACTTCTGCGGATATCCTGCCGTTATTTCTCAGATGGTGCGATTTTTGTTGACAAACTGCACAAATTCGCAAAAATTAACTGTGCAGTTTCGACAAACTCCTGCATAAGCTGTTGAAAAACGCGCAACATTATAGTACAATGTAACTATAAACCGCAGGCAAGAATTGGGCAGAAATGCCAAAACAGGGACGCGCCGTCCTCAGCGGACAGCGTTTACCTGCAACAGGGTGATAAATTGTACAAAGCTTTATTCTCACGCAAGACCATTGACAAGATACCGGAATACTACGACTGCGTTCACGACCTGCTCAACACAAGCGCTGTGCAGGAACTCGGGGAGTACACCCACCACAAGGGCACGACCCGCTTACAGCACAGCCTGAACGTATCCTACTACAACTTCCTGCTCTGCCGGAAGCTCCATTTTGACGCCTGCTCCGCCGCAAGGGCGGGGCTTCTGCACGACCTGTTCCTCTACGACAGGAAGCAGCACGAACCGGTGGAGGGCGAGGGAAACCACGCTGTAGGCCACCCGAAAGTAGCGTTCTTCAACGCTGCGGAGATGTTCCCGATAAACGACCGCGAGGGCGATATGATCGCAAACCACATGTGGCCGCTGTCGCCGCACATGCCGCACTTCCGCGAGACCTGGGTGATACAGTTCGTGGATAAGGCGTGCGCCCTCGGGGAGATAAGCTGTCTGGCGGCGCGGATCAGCCGCAGCAAGATACGCCTGGCGGCGGCGTTTTCGCTGACTCTCCTGGTGCGCCTGACTATTCGCCTGTAAACAGCGACTTAAAGAACTCGTAGACCGCGAACCGGAATTCCACACGGTTCCCGGTGAAATCCTCCGGCAGTGTATCCAGAGTATCCGCAGGCTGCGAAGCCAGCGGAATGCACATCGCCGGGTACATCACGCACCACCAGTTGTGACCTTCCCCGCTGCCGAGGGTTATGCGCAGCGCCTGGTACTCCCCCGCCGGGAGAGTCGCCTGCTCGTAGCGCCGGGTCGGGAAGTACATCTCGGTAAGCTCGGCTTCAGCTCCATAGTCAACGCCCTGCTGCGAAAGGAACTCGCAGCAGGTTTTTTCTATCTCCGGAAGCAGCCCGCGCACCGTATCGGCGGCTTCTTCGCGGCTGCGCGCTCCGGAGAGCTGCGTGCCGTACTCCTGCAATACGCAGTCCCGGAGCGCCAGCTTTATTTCCTGGTCGCGGGGGCTGTCGCTGTTTGCCGGAATGTGCAGCCGCAGAACCTCAGACGGTATCTCGTCGCATTCCTCCGCAAAGCCTGCGAATCCTCCCAGCAGCAGCGCCAGAGCCGCTCCCAGAGCCATTATTATGTCAAGTGACCGTGCTGTCATGATGTGTACCTCCGTTGTTTCGTCTGATGAAAGTATTGGAGGAGCTGGTATTTTTATTCAAAGCAAATCGCCTGGTGCGAAACTTTTTCTTCCATTTTTACGACTACGAATACAAGTAGGGAACCTCTAAAAACCGGTTTGAAGAGGGAAAATGGGTAGAGTGCGCCGAATGCGATGAAAGCCGACGAAGTAAGGCTGTATGCCTTACGAGGAGGTTTGAAGAAGCAGTCGGTGTGCTATACACATTTTCACTCAAACAAGGTTTTTAGAGGTGACCAGTAATAAAGGGAGGGAAAGTCATGCCAAAATACGCAAAGCACATTGCACTCCTGACCGCATTCGCGATGCTGTGCGGCTGCACCGGGAACACGGGATCAACTCAGACCTCCACTGCGGAGGCAGTCCAGACCGCGCAGGGATCCGCCGAGGCTCCGCATAGCTCCGAGGCACCGCCCGCCGGAGAAACCACCGCAGATGTATCCTCCCAGCCGGGTCAGCCGGAACAGACTGAACAGCCAGTGCAGACAGGGAACTCCTCGGGCGTTTCGCTGATATCCGGAGGAGATTCAAAGTACAGCGATATTTTCGAGCTGAACGGAACCTGGTGCGATGTCAGCGAGCTTCCGTTCAATGTGGAAACCTACGATGTTCCGCTGCTCGGCAAATGGGGAGGTGACAACTTCCTCGGCTGCTTTGACAAAAAGATGTATTTCACTGAAGGCTCCCAGATCCACGGCGAGTGGTGGTCTGAAAACAGGCTGTGGAGATTCGACCCGCTCACCGGAACGGAAGAGCTGCTGTACGACTACGGCAGCGACGATTCCTGGCTGTCCGCGCTGTTTGCAAACGACACTTACGTCGTATACGAAAGGTTTGCCTTCGAATTCGACGAGGACGGCTCCGTAAAGGACTCTACGGAGTGGCTTACCGTTGTGAACCATCAGACCGGCAAAACCGTGTTCGATGTCCCGGAAATGTCGGGAAACATACGCTACCTCCCCACCCAGGGCGTGCAGGCAGTTTACGACAGAATGTACATTTCCGCTGAATACACCCTGCCAGACTTCAACCAGACTCTAAAAACCGTGCTGACCGTGGAGCTTTCAACCGGGGAGGTCGGTCTGTACGGCCTCGGTCTGACTGATGTTTATTACGGCGTCGGGAATGTCTGCTTCCTTACGGAGGATCTCTCCGTAAGGACCCTCTACGGCAGTTTGCCGATAATTCTTCCTTCTTGTGAGGGGATCGGCGACAACACCCTTATCTTCTATAACATGCTCAACACCTACTACCCCACCACGGTGCTTACACGTAATTATGATGTACTCGGCGAGCAGTCGGAACTGGGCTGGCGCAACAGGGAAAACACAGAAGAACATCTGATAGGCAAGTCCGCGTTCTCGGTTTTCATCACAAGCGACGGCGTTATGAACCGCGACGAGATATTCTGCGCCAGAATGCGGAAGTACCTTCCCACGCAGACGCTGGTGCAGGAACCCGACTACTACCGACAGGACACGGACAATTATCTCCTGATAGGCTGGTATGACGATGACGCGGAATCTGCTCGTGCCGCGCTGCTGGATCTGGGGCAGGATGAATTCCCGGATATAATCGCGAACAACGACTGCATATTCCTGCTGGATTACGCTGAGAACAACGTCACTATGCTGTATTCTTCAGCGGGATAATACAAAGCGCGGTCGTTATAGTACTCTCACAAAAACGAGGGAACCATTAGGCTCCCTCATTTTTTATATCTAATTTCTGCAACCTTTTACTTCCGTAAGCGGTATTACATACAAAAGACCTCCGAACCTACGCAGAAAGGAATACTATATGAAAAATAAACTCCTGACCCAGGCGGTAAAATCCATGTCGGCAGTTTTGCTTGCAGCCGTTACGCTCACGAATGTTCCGGGCTGCGTCAATGCAGGCGCAGTTAAATCCACCGAGCCGGTCTACCCGAAGATGGCGCAGTACCCCGGCGAGGACGAAAACGGCTGGGACAAGTGGAACTCCTCCCGGAGGAAGCAGCTCAGCGCCCCGGAGGGCTACTGCGACAGCCTGTGGAGCTTCTACGGCGACAGCTCCCGCACCTACCTTTCCGGCACCCAGGAGAACCGCGCGTACTCCCCGGTGAGCCTGTACATGGCTCTGTCCATGCTTGCGGAGTGCACCTCCGGCGAGAGCCGCAGCCAGATACTCAGCCTGATGAACGCCCCGGATATCGAAACCCTCCGCACCCAGGCGGGGCAGGTCTGGAACGCAAATTACTGCGACGACGGCGCGATAAAGAGCGTCCTAGCGAACTCAGTGTGGCTCTCTGACAGCCTCGAAACCAACAGCGGGACCATCGGCACTCTCGCAAAAAGCTACTACGCCTCCGTGCATTCCGGGGAGTTCGGCTCTGATGAAATGACTCAGGCTATCCGCGGCTGGCTCAACGAGCAGACCGGCGGCATGCTGAATGACGCTGTGTCCGATGTCGCCCCGGACGCCTCAACGCTGATGGCGCTGTATTCCACAGTGTGGTTCAAAGGCCGCTGGGATAACGAATTCAATAAGCAGCTCAATGATACGCGCACGTTCCACGCTCCCTCCGGAGATGTCCAGGCGGAGTTCATGAACCAGTCGTTCGACCGCAGCTACTACTGGGGCGAGGACTTCGGCGCAGTGAAGCAGCCGTTTGTAAGCGGGTGCGATATGTGGCTGATACTCCCCGACGAGGACAAATCCGTCAGCGATGTGCTGGATTCCGGGAATTACCTTAGCCTGCTGACCGATGGCTACGACTACGAAAACTCGCGAACCATGAAGGTGAATCTCGCACTGCCGAAATTCGACGTTACCTCCACCATCGACCTCAGGGAAGGTCTGACGGAGCTGGGCATCACCGATGTGTTCAGCGAAAACGCGGATTTCTCGGAGCTGTGTTCCTCGGAGCTGTACGTTAACAGCGCGCGGCAGTCGGCAAGGGTCACTATTGACGAGGAAGGCTGTACAGCGGCGGCGTTCACGGAAATGCTGCTGTGCGGCTCCGCATGCCCGCCGGAGAATATCCAGGAGATAGATTTCGTGCTCGACAGACCATTTCTGTTCGTGATAACCGGGCTTGACGGTCAGCCGCTGTTTGTCGGAACGGTATTTAATGTATGAGATAAAATTACAGGCGTAGTTTGTGGTATCCTTAACGATAGGCATGCCAGTTGGGATTGTGACAAACTTGAATTTGACAAAGGAGTGTGATTGTATGAAGAAGTTGATAACACTTGTCTTAGCATTAGTTTGTGTGTTAGGTTTGGTCGGTTGCAATCAAAAGGCTGTTAGTGCTTCAGAAGTGTATTCTTTCCCCGAACCTACAACAATGATTACAGTGTCTTTCTACTCACAAGGAGAAGAAACTGCATTTGAAATTGGTTCAGAGGAATATGACTCCAATGATTTATCTACAACCCCTGTTATTAACTGGTTCTATGATTTGAAGCTGACTGCTTGCGATGAGCCAGAAGCAGTAGAAGGCTCGGAAAGTTATGAATTCTATGTGAAAGGTGAAAGTGCCTTTACCTACGAAGATAGAGGTAGCGAAGCATATATTATCATTGGTGGGAGCTACTACAAGGTAAGCAATCCTTCTGCTCCACCGATTAACTAACCCAATTATAGTTTTCTCTCACAAGCAGCGTTTCGCCTTTAAACAACAATTTGTTAACTATAATTTTCCACCGACTTTATTTCCCACACAGATTGCGTCAAATCTCCAAATAAAAAAGAAAACCCTCCCGAAAAATCGGGAGGGTCACTTTTGCGAGTTGATCAATAGGTTCTATAGAAATTTGCGCTCCACCTTACGGTGCTGTCTGAGTAAATGCTAGTTTCTGAGAGAAAATACCAACCAATCCGGGCGGGTCAATTACTCGCCTCTCATCTTTGCGAAGCAGTCGCTGCAGTATACGGGTCTGTCTTCCTTCGGCTCGAAGGGAACTCTAGCGATACCGCCGCAGCCAGCGCAAGTAGCCTCGTAGAAGGTTCTGCCGCTCTTGCCTGCGTTCTTCTTAGCGTCGCGGCAAGCCTTGCATCTCTGGGGCTGATTTGTGAAGCCCTTCTCTGCGTAGAACTCCTGCTCACCAGCGGTGAATACGAAGTCAGCGCCGCAGTCCTTGCACTTTAAAGTGATGTCTGTGTACATAGTCCATACCTCATAAAAAAAATTTTCGCCCTGGTCGGACTCCCACCGACACCTTTGATAAACAACGCTCTGGTAAATTAAGCTACCGGGTCATATCCAGCCCGAAGTCACAGCCTCGGGAAAACCAGCTTAAGCTTTGCACGCGCCCTAGTCACGGCATTATCCACGGACTTCGCCGAGACGGACAGCTTCTCCGCGATCTCTGAATACGGCATTCCGAGGATAACTCCCTCGATACACCCAAGCTCCAGCGGAGACAGCAACGACCTCATACATCTTGTGATCTCGTCGGCGCTCTCACGGCCTATAACAAGCTCCTCCGGCGTGGGCGAACTGTCGGGGATATCCTCGTCAGCAAGCTCCTCCAGACGCTCATTGCGGCGCTTCGCGCGGTCTACGGCGTTCTTCATGCGGTTGCTGACGCACACCGAAGCGAACCCGCTGAAGCTCCCCTTCTCCGGGGAATACTTCCGCAGCGCGGAGAGCAGCGCGTCAAGCCCGTCGCTCACAAGCTCTTCGTAATCGGCGCCGCCGCTGTACTTCCCGGCAAGCGCAAGCACAAGCCCGGTATAGCGCGAAACCATCTCAGCGACAGCCTCGCCGCTTTCCGCTGAGGAAACACAGCCCGCAAGCTGCTCGTCAGACATCTGTGAAAAATCAGCCATAGTTAATTCCGAAATTACTTTAAATGTAAAAATCTCTACTAGGGATAATTATAGCACCTGCTATAAGTTTTGTCAAGGAAAATCGGAAAATTTCCCAAAGAAAAGCGTTTTACATGAAAAAAATAGCCTTCGTTTATGCAAAAATACTACAACCAGCCGCAGCGCATGCTCGTCACTTCCGGCAGTACTTTTCCCTGCCCGACTTGAACAGGTTTCCGCCCACGCAGTCGATAGTGACTATTAGCGGGAACTTCTCAAATCTGAGCCGCTTTACGCTCTCGCAGCCGAGATCCTCGAATGCGATGACCTCGCATTCCGGAATGCACTTGCAGGCAAGCGCGCCCGCTCCGCCTATCGCGCAGAAGTACACTGCGCCGTTGCGCCTTATCGCCTCGCAGACCGCCTCGGAGCGCTCTCCCTTGCCTATCATCGCGGAAAGCCCCATATCAAGCAGCATGGGAGAATATACGTCCATTCTGCTGGAGGTGGTGGGGCCGCAGGAGCCTATCGCCATGCCGTCCTTCGCCTGGGTCGGTCCGGCGTAGTAGATCGCCGCGCCGTCTATCTCATATGGAAGCGGCTCGCCGTTCTCAATGCACGCCTTGATTCGCTTGTGCGCGGCGTCGCGGGATGTGTACACCGTTCCGCTGAGAAGCACCTTGTCGCCTGCCCTCAGAGTCTTTGCCTTTTCCTTGAGTTCGCTTGTGTTCAGTTCTATTTCCATATTTATACTGCCTTTTATTACGATAATTCGGCGGCGCAGAGCCACTGCACCGCCGTTATTTTCATGTTATCAGAAACCGCCGAAGCCGCCGAAATCGGAACTCATGTCGTCATCGTCGGAGCCGCTGCCGGAGTTTCCGCCGCCGAAATCCCAGATAGAAGAATCATCTGCGGAGGGCGGTGTGGTGGACTGCTCCTCGGGCTGTTCTTCCTCCTGCGGCTCGGGAGCGTCGTAGGTTATCGCGGAGGAAGCGCCGTTCGCGGATTCCATAGCCTTGAGCTGGTTCTGAAGCTCCGCCCACGGGTCAGCCGCAGCGGAGGTATCCTCCTCAGGCTCCTCATCGGCCGCGTCATGGAATGAGGTCCCGCCGAACGCCGCCTCAGCTTCGCGGAGAGCCTTCATCAGGTCGTCCTCCTCGGAACCGGAGCTTTCCGGCTGCTCGTCCATGTCGATATCGGATACGTTGTTGGGCTTGATCGCAGCAGCTTCCTCGGCAGCCCTTACAGCCGCAAGGAGGTCGTCGTCAGCGTCGGTCAGTGCGCTGGAGGGCATGGTCTGCGCAAGGAGATCCTTCGAGAAGTCGTTGTTGAACGAAGCCTCCGAGTGGTCGGATACGTCCAGCGGCTTTATCTCGTCGACCTGCTCGGGCTCCTCTGTATGGGTATCCATGTCGAAGCCGCTCATATCGTCGTGATTGTCGCTCATGTCGAATACGCCGCCGAACGGATCGCTGCCGGAATCAGGGTTGACAAGCGGGATATCCTGCTTGTTTTCCTCAGCCATCTTCTTTTCAGCGGCTGCGATGGCGTCAGCCATGTCGTTCCCGCTCCAGTCGCCGAATAATGCGGGAGCGTCCTCCTCGGCGGCGTCGGAAAGCGCCGGCTCGGTCTGGGGTTCTTCCTCGGCGGGAGTTTCATGCTCCTCTGCGGCAGGTTCGGGGAACTCAGCGGTTTCAGGCTCGTATACAGGCGCTTCTGTCTCCTCCGGTTCTGCTTCTGCCGGAGCCGAAGGCTCCTCATGATCTGCGGAAGCAGCAGGCGCGGAAACCACCACCGGCACGGGCTGCGGAGCCGTGAATACAGGCGCAGCGGCAGCCCCGAGAAGTTCCGCTGCGGAGCCGTTGACTGCGTTGAAGCTGTCGGTCATTGCCTCGATCTGCTGTTTCAGCACTGCGAGGAACGCCTCGGTCTTTTCGGATGCGGCGGCGCGCTCCCTGTCAGCGGCGGCGATTATCTCGGCAGCCCGGGCGTTCGCCTTGTCGATTATAGCGGACGCTTCCTCGTTTGCCTTGTCGATGACCTCGTTGAACGCACGGGTGGCCTCAGCGGAGACGCCCTTGCCGTTCTTGAGCATGTCGGTCATTTTCTTCTTCTCAGCGTCGATACGATCCTTCAGGTTGCGTATCTCGATGAGCTGGCGCTTGGTGGTGGACTTCTCCTCCTCAAGCTGGGAGCTCATTTCCTCGACCTTCCTGTCAGCCTCGGACTGGGCAGCCTTTATGCGGCCGTCGGCTTCCTCGGCGAGCTTTTCAGCCGCCTTAGTCTTTTCGTCGTTGGAGCGCATGTCCGCTTCTAGCGCGCTCATCTTCTTGCGGAGGTCGCTTATGTATGCGTTAACTTCATTTTTATCAAATCCTAACGGGACCTGTCTGAATCCATCTCCAGCTGCCATGTGTGGTTCCTCCTGAGTAAAGTGATTTCACAGCGGCGGGAGTGATACACTGCCGCCGCATTCTTACATATGATTATATCATATTTTTTGTAATTATACAAGTGTTTTAGCAAATTTTATATATTTGAAATAAAACACGCGCCAAAATTGTAAGATTATCCAAAGACCTGAAAGCCTTTTTGTCAGATTCATAGATTTTATATGGTGAAAATGCCCAAACGCAGTAAATCGGGTTGTTTTTTTCATCAAAAACGTGTATAATCATACTGTAATCGAATTGTAACCATTATAAATGGCTGCTTATAATCTTCAACTGAAGGAAGGATCGATATTATGCATGACAAGACTATGACTTTTTCTGTCCACGACGACAGGGAAAACGAAATGAAGGAGATCCTTACTACTGTATACGACGCTCTCAAGCAGAAGGGCTACAACCCGATAAATCAGCTTGTGGGCTACATTCTTTCAGAGGATCCCACCTACATAACCACGTTCAACAACGCCCGCGGGCTTATCCGCCACATCGACCGTGACGAGCTGCTCCAGGTGCTTGTGAAGTCTTATCTTTCAGACTGAACCGTACATTCCGACATAATGACCCCGCTCAAATGCGGGGCTGTTTTTGTGTTACGGGGAAATTAATAACTTAATACGCTAAAAAAGGAACAAATATGAGCTACACAAAGAAAATGACCGAGGGCAGCGAGCTTAAACACATAATACTGTTCACGCTGCCGCTGTTCGCCGGTAACGTATTCCAGCAGCTATACAACATCGTGGATTCCATCATCGTCGGGAAGTACCTCGGCGCGAACAAGCTTGCGGCGGTGGGCACGACAGGAAGCCTCACCTACCTTTTCAGCACGCTGTGCATAGGGCTTTCCGTGGGAGCCGGCATACTGATATCCCAACGGTTTGGCGCGGGAATGCACAAGGAAGTCCGCAAACTGATCACCAACTCCGCATATGTCATAATCGCGTTCGGAGCTGTGATAACCGTAATCTCCGTGGCGTTCGCCGGACTTCTGATGAAGATGATGAACACCCCGGAAAACCTCCTGGAAGACGCCACCGCCTACATGCGTGCGGCGTGCTCCGGCACGATATGCGTGGCGGCGTACAACTGGATAAACTCCGTTATGAGGTCGCTTGGGGATTCCCGCACGCCGCTGATATTCCTGGTCGTTGCGAGCCTGCTCAACGTCGGGCTTGACCTGCTGTTCGTATGCGTGTTCCATTTCGGGGTGGTCGGCGCGGCTTACGCTACCGTGATATCCCAGGGCGTGAGCGCCGCGGGGTCGATAGTGGTAGGATTCCGCAAGAACCCGTACTTCAAGCTCACCCGCGAGGACGCCAGGATCGAAGGCGAGGCATGCCGCCGGATAATCTCGACGGGCATTCCGATAGCGCTCCAGAACGCCATGATATCCGTTTCAATGATATTCCTACAAAGGACCGCGAACGGCTTCGGCGAAACAGTCATGGCGGCGTACACCGCGACAATGCGCGTCGAGCAGCTCGTGCAGCAGCCATTTGCCTCCATGAACGCGGCGGTTTCCACCTTCGCGGGTCAGAACATCGGAGCGGGTCTGCAAAATCGCGTTATACGCGGATATCACCGCAGCATGCTTGTAACGGTGGGATTCGCGCTGTTCATCATGGGAATATTCCTGGCGTTCGGCAATCAGATCGTCGGAATGTTCGTTGACGAACCGGAGGTCATCGAGATAGGCGGTCAGGCGCTGAAGCTTTCCTGCCTGTTCTACGTGGCGCTCGGAACTATCCACACCACCCGCGGACTGCTCAACGGCGCAGGCGATGTAGTTTACGCGATGATAAACGGCTTCGTGGAGGTCGCAGGCCGTATCGGATTCGCGATAATCCTCGTTCATATCCCGGCAATGGGCTGGTGGGCAGTCTGGACCACTACCTGCCTTACCTGGGTGATAACCGCGCTGATGTCACTCATCCGCTACTGGCAGGGTAAGTGGAAGGACAAGTGCAGGCTTAACCGGAAGACCGCAGAAGAAACCGCATAACAAAACGGGAGCATTCGCCAGCGTACTGACCCGGCCGAATATCCAGCGCAAACAGTCAATACACAGCGTGTATTCAGCACTCTACTTTGTATGGCACAGCATAGAGTGCGCCACAATACCAAAAGAAAAGAGCCGCTCCAAAATCGGGGCGGCTCTCTTATATTTCAGGCGTTTCGGCGTGCTGTATCAGCCCTATTAAAGGGCGTTTTTTGTCCCGAAACCCTGTGATAATTCGCACATGAGCATAACAGCATTACATAAAGGAAATGGTTTATCACTGCGGTTTTAGTAGCTGTCCGCCTTGTTGAGCCAATCAATCTGGCAGGACTGGCGAGATGGAATATATCAACAGAATAAAAGAGGAGCGCTCCGCTTATGTCCAGACAGTCCGGTACAGCACGGATTCCGAATTTCTCATTGAGCAGAATCCAAGCAGGACGGATACCATCAACGAGCTTATCAGCATTATGGTGGAGCCAGAGAGTTCAAAGCTCTTCCCCGACAATTATGCCGAGGTGATTTACCTGTTGCATTCCAACAAAATAACAGCAGTAGAGGCTATGAAACGCCTGGGCATGAAAAAGACCACATTCTACAAACTGGCTCGCAGGCTTATGAACGCTTTCAGCTCTTATTTCGGAGCGTAATCATTTTCAGATGCAGACCAGGTCTGCCGGCGATTATGAAAAAATCGCAGCAGCGCAGGGTATCAGGAGTTATGACAGTTATTGCGAGTGGGAAAAAAGAGAATTATATCCGCTTGATAAGATCAGCGGTCTTTATGCGCTTTCGGCATTGGGTTCGCAAGACGCACTGGAACGCCTGATAGAAGAAGTCCGGAGAAATCGCCGTAGTAGACAGGGGTATTGCCCGCCGCAATGCTGTCCACCGCGTCAGAAATGTACACAGGTCTGCCGAACAGAGTGTAACCCCACTTGGTGGTAGCGTCCTTGTTGAGCAGGTAGTTGCCCTCGCCGTCCTTGAGCTTGCGGATAGCAGTGCGCGCCTGCTTGCTCATTATCCATACGCAGTTCGGCTGGAATACATCAGGCACCATGTCCTGCGCGTCGATAAGCTCGTCCGCGGTGATAACGGTGGAAGCCGCAGTTGTAACTACCTGAGTGATTCCGGAAAGTCCCTCGATCTTGTCGGTGGTACCCTTGATAAGCTCCTTGTCTGTCCACAGCGCAAACTTCTCCGCGATCTTGCCGATGACATAGTCAACGATAGGGAAGTTGCTGTTGTTGATGAGCGAACGTGAAATCTTGGACAGAGCGCCTACAAGGAATCCCTTGATGGAAATGCTCTTGAACTGTCCGGCGGAAGATTCCAGGTCGTTGAACTCATCGGCGTAAGCTACCGTTAGTTCTCACCCCGGAAGCCGCCCGAAGTGCCGTCCCTGGCAGGGCAAGCTGATTTCACGCTCCGGCAGGACTACCGAGATAACCGACATCAACGGCAGGAAGCACAAGGTAATTCCGCTGTCGCAGACGAGCTTCGGCGAGCCGGACGGGCTGTTCGGGATAAACTGCGGGCATCGTCCGCGCGGCGTTTCCGACGGGCTGTTCCGGAAGTCTTCGGTTGAGTATGACGACGAGGAAGATAAAGCGCTTTATCACAAGGTCTGCAAGCAGCGGGAGCTTGAGCGCAAGGTGCGGAAGTCCAAAACGGAAGCCGATATGCTCGAAGCCGCAGGAGATACCGGGGGCGCAAAGGAAGTCCGCAGGAAGATGGCGGAGCAGAACAAGGCGCTGAAATCCTACTGCGACAGCAACGGGCTGAAATATCGGTCGGACAGGGTGAGGACTTACGGGAGCGTGAAGCCGTCCCCGAAGCACATGAGTAATGTTGGCAACACCTGGACAGGTGCGGAGCCTGCCAAGCACACATCAGCGGAACTTGCCGAACTGAACCAGTACGCTGCCGACAAGGGAATAAAGCTGTACACTCGCAAGCCGTTCGACGGCGACGCGGAACTGCTGAAATCCCAGATAGATACTGTCGCTGATCTGCGGGAAGAATTCAAAATCAAGGAGCCTTTGCAGCTTGGCTGGAAGCGCATGGATCCGGACGATTTCGGCGAAACATCTCCCAACCATCAGCAGATATGGATAAACGAACTTGCATTGCGTAACAGGGGCGTTACTGAAAAGAATCTTTCAGTTGACAACTATCTTGCAGCCAACACCGCCGAGGGCATAGCCGCTCATGAGATGGGGCATGTCATTTCCGGCAAGATACGCAACGGCAAATCCGGTCTTGACATCTACAAGGAAACGGTGTATAATGTAAGTGGAAAAAGGATTTCGGACGATGAAGCAATTCAATTATTGCTTACAAAGGTTTCCGTTTATTCGGCTTATCCCACTATGAAAAGCAACGGAACAGTTGTGTACGGCGAGGTTATATCAGAAATGCTCAGCATTAATTATACCAGCCCAAATAAGTACTCATCTGAGTTCGTGCGCTTGTTAAAGGAGGCGTGTGGATTATGACTAGGCTCGACGGATATTGGTCAAAGTTCCCTGAATATTGGCACATAAAAAACGGCGTTGTGGTTATTCACGACGACGCTCCGAAAGAGGTCAAGGAAAGTTATGAGCGCTATCTCAAACAGGCGGAAGCCGCTCGCAAGCGCGGAACACTGTGATTTAATAAAATAAGCACCCTGCACCAAACAGGGTGCTTTTTCATTCCAAACGGTGAACGAATCGTTCACCATACAATCAAATAATTCAGCAACTATTTCCAAAACGGAAACGGTTGCTTTTTTATTGCCCGAAACACGCTCAAGGCGTTAAACTGCGCGCGGAAAACAGTCATACGGACGTTAAACGGAGGTAACAACAATGGCAGACGAACAGAACACCCAGACCACACAGGCAACGGAGCAGACCGCAGCTTTAAGCGGTGGAGGTGATCCTACCACATCTACGCAAAGTTTTGCGCAAAACATTCTCGGCGATGTAAACCCGGACGGTATTGTGCGCAAAACTGGCGCGCAGGGGGCGGCAAAAACATTCACGCAGGACGAGGTCAACGACCTCATTAAGGCACGCGTTCAGCGCGAACGCAGGGGACTTCCCGGCAAGGAGGAACTGGAAGCATTCCACAAGTGGCAGGACGACCAGAAATCCGCAGAGCAGAAGTCCGCGGAAGCTATCAAGGTGCAGTCAGACCGCGCGGACGCAGCCGAGAAGAAGGTCGCAGCCCTTGAAGCGAAGCTGCTCGCCACGTCAAAGGGCGTAAAGCCCGACGCGGCGGACGACGTAGTAGCGCTGGCTTCGCTTAAAGTCAGCGACGACATGCCGCTTGAAAAGGCAATCGACGAGGTGCTGAAGAAATATCCGCAGTTCGCGGGAGGTTCAGCGCCGACAACAACAGGGGTTTCCGGCGGGAACGGCAGCGCCGCTATTTCCGGCGTTGAAGCCGCGTTCCGTGCGAAGAACCCCGGAATCAAGTTTAATTCGGAATTCTTAATTCGGAATTTCGGTGTCCGCTGAGGCTGAATACCGAACCGTGTAAATGCCAATAATACCCACAGAAAGTGAGGTATGAGC
>OJPF01000180.1_pt1 | contig 45268 bp, 47 predicted proteins | sample 1598441 | NCBI WGS metagenome assembly OJPF01 (sample SAMN03922474, study PRJEB24848) | human gut metagenome | isolation source: stool sample | host: Homo sapiens | place: Germany | collected 2010-11 | reverse complement strand
GCATATTTATGCGGTTTAGGGAAGATGTGACTCACGCCAGTTTTGCGGAAGCAGGTAATTTATAAAAAATAAATCAGCAGATTCACAAAAGCTAAATCTGCCGATCTATAACAACAAAAAGCTGAAATGCATAATTGATCTTTAAAATCTTTCAGTTATGTAATCTATATTTCCAGTCCCGAAATTACACGCCTGACCACACACTCCTTTTCGGTTGTGGAAAGATTTGTCCTGCTAAGCCTGTTTTCAATTATCTTTACAAACAGTTGATTTGTAGCATCTTGTATAACATCCTTCGATTTTTGATCCTCAGGCCAGTGAACAATAACATTTATATTTTGTTGTTTTCGCATCTAAATATCATCTCCTTTATGAAGATAATATGTAATTAACACTCGACAATATGACAGTAATATTACCATAATATCACAGTCAACAAACCAGATTATTTGTTCCATGTTCCGGGTTATCAATTAAAAGTGATAAATTAAATAATATCCAAAACAGCAGATAGATATAAAGTTAAAAAACTTTATTTTACCTACCCGGAACATGGAACAAAACTAAATAATCCACTCAAAATGACCGAATGATTACATCTGATATTATCCAGGTCGAACTGACAAACCCATTAAACCTGAAGCAGCTCTCAATTTAATTTATTGGCTGCCCATACCAGATGTAAACATATTTATCAACTCCAAAAATACTCAGATTAAAGACTTAATTCTGACACCTGAATACCCATTAACTTGTCCATCAGGAGTGCGAATCTTACATCTTTCAAGTGTCTTAAAGCACTCGGAAATCTTAATAGAAAACGATTCATATGGAATCACAATATAGTTCCGTATCTGGCAAAACTCACAGAAAGCCCTATACAAATCTATTGTAGAAGTTTTAACCCCTTCAGCCAGAATACAACATTCTGAAACAAACTGAGCATACATCCAGTCACAGTCACCCATGATAGCATGCAAACTGTTGCAATACTGCTGATATTTCCTCTGAGCTTCCTCCTCGCCAGTAAAAACTGCAGCCATATTTCCACACCTCATCCTCATCTCACGATAAGCATTAATTGACATGTAGACAATCGCCTGACGTTCAGCAAACAGCTTTTGAAGAAGCATAGGGTCCTGCTGTTCCACGGGTATACCAACCATGAAAGGAACTATGCAGCATCTGTTCATAAACGCCTGGTCTACGCTTGCGGTCTGAATCATATGATTTGTCGAAAACAATAGTTTGGTCTCATTAGCAATTATCTCCGGAGCCTGATACTTTCTCTCACCAATTACTGTATCTCCACCCGTAAGCGCCTTAATTATTCCTACAGCCTGGTCCGAAATCCGTGCGCCGGGCATATCCGCAAATACACACAGATGTGAACCATTCATGTACCCTGTGGTAAATCTATCCCCCAGGGCATTCATGTCAGCACAAAAAATACATTCCTTGTTCAACAAAGATTGTATCAACTGTATCATAACAGATTTTCCCGAGTTACTTACGCCAGCGAACACAAAAAACTTTTTGGCATCGTTGTGTGCTGACAACAGATACCCGATTATTTCGAGCAGCCTTTGTTTCAACAAGGAATTACCATCGGTAACCACATCAAGGAAATGGCAAAATACCGGGCAATCTTGTGACCTACCAGCGAATGGCACAGAAACAGCATATCTTACGAATATTTCAGGACTTGGTGGAAGAAACTGCATCGTGCTTATACTCAGTAACCCGTTGGGAAACGGTATCAGATCAGGGTAACCGGGCAGAGTCTCACAGTAAATCTCAGGGAGCATTTCAATTGCTTTAGCAACCTGAACCACCAAAAAGTTACTGCCTCTTTCCATCAGTTCATTTCCGCAGTAAGACATAATAATATTAATAATCCTGTCTTCATTTATCTGATGATAACATCCATCCCAATAATTATATAAGGCTCCGTTGTATTTCTTCAGTTTTGTAACACGCGATATATAACATGCGTAGTCAAATGGGGTAGGTTTGTAATCTTTGCTTGTCTGGGGACATTTTATAGCTTCCGGATATACTTCAGTGGGGTTATTTGGCAGGGAAACATTCCCAGGATATGTTACTACTTTTGTAGAGACATCAACTTGATTAATTGGGTCAGCTATTTTTCTTGAGCTATTAAGTATTACAAAAGGGAAAATCCTGTATTGATTATTCTGATTGCTGTTCATTTTATAATCCTCCAATGAAATTAATTTTTCCTCTGACAGAGTTCAATAATTAGTTGTGGGCGTTATATTTATTTACTTACAGAGAAAAGCACCTTTTTCAGTGCAACTTTCTGCTCATCATATGTAAGCCCGCTGGCGCTGAGCTTATCTATTATGATCTTAATATACAAGTCGTCAACCGCCTGTTGAACATTCTCACTCGTCTGCTTTTCAGCAGGCTCGTGCCAGATGATCTTTATTTCGTTTGATTTTCTCGCCATGGAAATCTCTCCTTTTCATTGGGAAACGCCGAATAACACAGAATCTGCTCGTCGGGTTCCTAGATTATTTCCATGTAATTTGATTTGTAATTTTTAATTTTCCGTCATACTGGTTAACAAATGCCCTATGATTTTAAAATTTTATTGCCAATTAATTTGGCTTCCGAGTAACCATATGTCTCAGTTACCAACGAACACCAAATTGAAAACTTCACCGCATGGCATATAAATAAGGTTTCTGGCGAGAAGAATAATTATTAAATAAGACAAATATTTCCTTCTGAAAACCTGATTTTAGTCATGTAATTTTGCGTCATTCCAGGTTACCCGCATAACAAAGCCATTTGATTACTCTGGTTACCTGAGTCCAAACTTCCAGTAACCCATAGCGGAGAGTTAAATAGGTGTCAAAAAGAACATTATTTATTCATTTTTTCATTGACTTTTATATACACTAATGATATAATATGATTAACGAACAAACTCATGTCATTTTCTCAGGCTCATCATTTGCGAAGGAGAGAATTAAATGAATGATATAATTAAGCAATTAAACAACACTATATACTTTGAAAAAGTAGCTAATAAACCATTAGGCAATCAAAATGACTTGATAACTAAGCTCTCAGCAGCTTTTAACTATTCCCAGGATAATGCAAGACAATTTATAAATGCTTTAAACTACTATGCTTTCTATGTTCACGACATTGATAACGCACAAAATATATCGTTCGATTATAAAGCTATTGATTCTAATCCAGATCTACATAATACTTTTAACTTCTGTGGAACAGTCGTGCCCGGAAATTATTGCGATTGGATCAGTGACACATACCAAAGGCTTTTTATCCATCATGACTTTATTGTCTACTTTCGTTGTACAAGATTCGAAAATGGTTCAGCCAGTTCAGTTGACATTCCATTAATGCAAGCATCTTACAGTATAATATTCTCATTGCTTTGCAGCGTTGAACACCACGAAAAAGATTCATCTCTCCAAAGCTCGGGAAATACCGCTTTATTTTGGAATGAACAGACCTTTGCTAATTTAACTAATGTTTTCTTAGATATTTATCGGAACAAGTTAAATGCAATTCCGCCATTCATAGATTACAAATATTGTGAGATAATCACAAATGGTATCCAGCAGATATATAAAATCACTGATAAAAAAGCCGTACCTCTGCTGAATGGTTCTCCATTAGTACGTCAAATGGCTCGGAGTTCAGACTATGGGTTGTGCCTGAGTATCAATGTAATTTCATCTTTTAAAGATAAAGACGACTCTCTGTCCGATTCGATTATAAAACATCTTTTCTACTTCACAACAGGCGATAAAAACACATTTGATAATTTGTGCAAGGATTATGTCTATATCATTATGAATCCTTTTAGCAAAACCAAAAACACGATTATTTCAGGGAACCTGGACAAACTCCCAAAATGGCTTGATTTTATCAATTATTCCAAAACCTGTGTGAATTCTAATTACAGGAACACATTCATTTACAACTGGACTCAAAACTCTGAGGTTCAACCGAACGCTTTACCTAATCAACATTTATATTTTCTAACACCCAGATATAATTCGGAATTTGATCCAAGAAGCAAATTCCTGCACATTGAATTTTCATATGACGGCAAATTCTACGACCTTCCTCTGATTACAAATCAAGAAACTGTTCAAATATGTGAGCTGTTCTACGCACACGGATGGCATTTATTAAACGGCTCGGCTATTTCACGAAAAGCTAAAACAAGAAATATCGAAGATGAATTTATCAAGTCTCTTGACAAAACTGACGAAAAAACGGGAATCCGTATTCCAGCGGCTCTCATTTATCAACTGTACACATACTATGCTAAAAGGGAAAAACAGACAAAACCGATCAGCGACAGCGCTCTATACAAGTTGATTCAAGAGAGTGGGTTCAGATATGAAACAATGAAAAACCGCAAATCAGACGTTGAATACATTTCCGCAGAACTAAAGCCGATAATGGAGAAGTTTTGCCCCGAATTTGACGAGAAATGGCTTGAGGAAAACAAAACAAATAAATCCATAACCTGTACAATAAACAACGATTTCTGGAAGACACTCACAGCACCTTCAGCGGAGGAAGCTTGTACATATAACGAAGAGCTGTTTGGGAAATATATCAAAGAACTATGGTCACGCTATTCATGGATGTTCAAGCCAGAGCCAATTCTTCCATCTGAATCAAATTCAGATGAGAATAAAAAAGGCAATGAAACCTATGTATTAGGCTCACGGTATTTTAACTAATGTATCTCCTGCGCGAAAAACGCAGGAGATTTCCATTTCCCTTCTGCGAAAAATCTTGACACCGGAGTTTTCGCACACTATAATAGTAAGTAGAACCAAAGAAAGGAGCCGCTCATGAAGATCGCAATATATTCCCGAAAATCGAAATTCACCGGCAAGGGCGAGAGTATCGAAAACCAGGTAGTACTCTGCCGGGAGTACATTCAGCGGAATATCCCCGAGGCAAAGGACAGCGATATTCTGGTGTATGAGGACGAGGGATTCTCTGCGAAAAACCTTGACCGTCCGCAGTTCCGGATGATGATGCAAAGTGCACGGAAACAGCCATTCGACTATATCGTGGTCTACCGGCTCGACCGTATCAGCAGAAACGTCGGGGACTTCGCTACGCTCATCGAAGAGCTTAACGGTATGAATACCGCATTCGTCTGCATAAAGGAACAGTTCGACACCTCCACACCAATGGGCAGGGCTATGATGAATATTGCAGCCGTTTTCGCTCAGCTTGAACGTGAAACTATTGCGGAGCGTGTACGCGACAATCTGGTGCTTCTGGCGCGGACCGGCCGCTGGCTGGGTGGAGTAACTCCCCTGGGATTTGTCGGAGAAAAGACTGCCGTTACTGACGCCGAGGGCAAGAACTGCTCCGCTTACAAGCTGACTGTCGTTGAAGGAGAAATGAGCAGGGTCCGCACGATTTACGCTAAGTTTCTTGAATTTCAGTCGCTCACGAAGGTCGCAACATGGTGTATTCAGAACAACATAAAGACCCGCGAGGGCAGCGAATTCCGCATGAGGACAGTCCGGGATATTCTCACGAATCCGGTGTACTGCACTGCGGACGAAGCCGCGTTCGACTACTTCACGAAGCTTGGCAGCGATGTCTGCTTTGAACGTGAAAAAGCAGACGGAAAGCACGGTCTTATGCCGTTCCACAGGACTGAACAGAACGGAAAGAAACAGCTTCGGCTTCCCCCAGAGGAATGGATAATCTCCCTCGGAAAGCACAAACCGATAATCCCATCAGAGGAGTGGATAAAAGCGCAGGAAATAATCAGCGGCAACGCCGGAAAAAGCTTCTACCGCCCGGTAAGGAATCAGGTTTCAGTATTTTCCGGGCTTGTACGCTGCGCAAACTGCGGTTCCATAATGCGCCCACGGATAAACAGTAACGCACGCCGTGAAGCTGACGGTTCACAGACTTTCTACTATATGTGCGAATTAAAGGAACGTTCCCGTTTAAAGAACTGCCAGATGTGCAACGTCAACGGAAATGTTCTTGACAAGCTTCTCTGCGATGAGATAATGAATTTCAACAAGCCTAGTTCAAATGTGGGAAAACAGCTTGATTCTATCCTCCGGCAAATCGAAAAAAAGACCGGTGGAAACCGTGAACAGACCGAGGAACTCACAAAGCAGCTTTCCGAAAAGAAACGCATGATAGCAAATCTCATGAAAACCCTCGCAATGAACGAACCGACTTCCACGCTGTTTGAATACACGAAAAACGAAGTCGAACGCCTGGATTCGGAAATCAAGAACACCGAGAACGAACTCGCAAAGCTAAGCTACATCAGCGAACAGGACGACAAGCGTTCCGAACACGTTGATATGCTGGTGAGATCCCTCGGTGAATTCCGGGAGCGTTTCGCGGAACTCTCCGTTGTGGATAAGCGAGATTTCATGCGGAAGATAATCGACCGTATTGAATGGGACGGAGAGAATGCACATATTTTTCTCAGGCGCACAGCAGGCTGACAATACTTTTCTCCGGCGCTTCGACAACTATGGGAAAGAAAAAACTCCGCAGCATGATGACTGCGGAGCGAATATGAATCTTTCCGGAATTTCAAGAAAGGTGCAGATCCTAGGAAGCGGCTCCATGGCTAGGCTTTGTGCCTGCCATGGAGTTGCTGACGACGGAGATGTGCCTTTCTTGGAATTCCCGGATGTGTTTCCGTTGGTGGGTAATTGCATTATCTATGCACCTCGAAGCATATGTTGAAAACCGCCGTCCCTTTGTATAGTCAAAGGTTTCAGCCGCTCGTATGAGACCGATAGTTCCTATAGAAATCAGGTCATCCGCGTCCTGCTGGCAGCCGCGTACTGCCTCCGGGTAATTCTTGTTGACTATATATGCCACAAGCCGCAGATTGTGCTCGATGAGTTTCCCGCGCGCGTCCATATCTCCCTGAGCTATCAGTGCTATGCACTCCTCCTCTTCCTTTGGCGAGAGCTGCTTCGGGAATGAACTCCTGGAGTCAAGATGAAGTCCGATAAACAACAGATTCTGCAATGCAAATTCAAGTAGTGTCAGCATGGTGATTACCTCCGCGTTTTATTCTCGTAAATTCTATTTCACCCTGCTTGTATTATATTCCGACACTTGAAATCCTGTTAATTTTATGGTATCATATTACCATAGAAGAAAGGAGCCAGCATGGAAAATCTGATCACCTACAGCAAAACGTCTCCAATTTCCGATGAAAAATTCGACCGTTTATTTGAAATACTTGAATACTCGTTCCCGCCCTGTGAGCGGGGTAGTTACGCCCTGCACCGCTCGGAATTCACCCGTGACGAATTCCGCTGCATGTGCTATGAACCCGAGGGCGTCCCCGCCGCGTTCATAAATTACTATCATCTTCGCGACATTAACGCGCTGTTCGTTGAACATTTTGCCTCCGCCGAGGAACTCCGCGGGAAAGGCGTCGGCTCCGCGGTCATGAATTCTCTGCTGGAACGATCCGGAGATTCGCTGGTCGTACTTGAAGTGGAGCCGCCGGAAGACGAACTGTCCCGCCGCCGCGTTCAGCTTTACCGCCGACTTGGCTTCACACTGAACGATGGTTCTTATTTTCAGCCGCCATTTTACGGTAATCCCAAGCCCCTTCCGCTAATGCTGATGTCCACACGGCCGCTTAGCGCATCGGAATTTGCCAGCACCGCCGCCTCTATCCACCGAAATGTTTACAAAGTCTGAACATCTACTTTTCAATTTGAATGTTCATTTTAGTGATTTGTGAACAACTCACACATATTGTTTATTTATTGCTTTATACAAAGTCAATTAAGGTCAAAGCGTGCAAAATCAATCGATTTTTATGCAACATTAACAAATCGTCTTCCCATGCATAGTTAAACTGTTGCAAAAAAACTCGTGTCGTGTTATTATGTATATAGTTAGTACAGATAAAAATAAGAGGAATTCCTGATATGACTAAACTTATACATTTAGATATAGCTGCGCTGCTTATCCTTGTGATAATTCTGATCTCGCAGTTTACACGGCGCATGTCCAAAGGCACAACTAATCATTTCTTTATTGCACTCGTCATTATGACGATCCTCAGCGGTGCGGCCGATATATGGGCGGTCGTGACGGACAACGCCGGGACGCAGAACCTGGGGCTCCGCACTGCGGCTCATACGCTCTATTTACTGGCATACAACACCAATTCTCCGCTGTTTCTCATGTATGTTATCAGCCTTACAAGCACATGGGAAAAGATCACGTCAAACAAGGCCGCCGCGTGTGCGCTTGCACTTCCATACCTGGGTTTTATCGGACTGCTTGTGTCAAATCTGTTCACGCACTCCATCTTTACATTTGTTGACGGCGTGTACACAACGACGCAGCTTTCTTTTCTTCCATATACAATAGCGGGTATCAATATTCTGATAAGCATAGCGTATATTATAATTTACCGCAGGCTCTTTACTGCCAGAAAATTAATTGCTCTGATAATGCTGCTTCCCGTGACGGTCTGTATTCTCATTTCAAAGATAATTTTCACTGACACCATGGTGATGGTATTCGGAAACACCGTCGGCGTAGTAATAATAGCTGTAATGATACAGCGTCCGGAAAACCTCATCGACTCATTCACCGGGCTATGCAAGCACAGTGCTTACGCCGACGACATGAAGAAAAACTTCGCGATACGCAATCATGTTTCCATCATCATGGTGAACATTGCGAACTACGATTCACTCCAAAAAATACTCGGCTACGACAAAACCCAGAAGCTCCTCATGATGACCGGAAAGAAGATACTTGAGCAGAACCGCACTGCAAAGACCCACGGCGTTGCATATTACCTCGACCGCGGACGTTTCCGGCTGGTTATCAACACCTATAACCGTATCAATTCGGAATACGCCGCCAGCCTTATCAACGACGCGCTCCACCAGACGGTGAAAATCGACAAGTTCGACCTGAACCTTATCCCGTACGTCTGCCTTGCCAAATGTCCCGAGGACATCGACAACTTCCAGTCGCTGATATCATTCGGCACGGATTTCCACGAGAAGCTCCCCTACAACGGAGAGGTTATCCATGCAGACGGAAGCACCGTCAAGCGCATGGTATCACTCCTCACCGGAATGGACAGCATTATCGAACGCGCCCTTGCAAATCACGGGTTCCATGTTTACTACCAGCCGATATACTCAATCGAAAAGAAACGCTTTGTATCTGCGGAAGCTCTGCTGAGGCTAATCGACGAAAAAGAGGGCTTCATTTCCCCTGAGATATTTATTCCCGCCGCAGAAAAAAGCGGCGCGATACATAAGATCGGAGATTACGTGCTGACCGAGGTTTTCCAGTTCATAGCAAGCTCGGAATACAAGAAGCTGGGTCTGGAATACATCGAAATCAACCTGTCCGTTTCGCAGTGCATGCACCACGGCCTTGCCGACTCAATACTTGAATCCATGAGCAGGTACGGCGTTTCATCGAATCAGGTCAACCTCGAGATAACCGAGTCAGCGGCAAGCTACGATCAGAGCGTTATGTCCGAGAACCTCGAACAGCTCAGCGCCGCCGGGCTGACGTTCTCACTCGACGACTACGGCACCGGATATTCAAACATGTACCGCATTGCGGCGCTCCCGCTGAAAATCGTCAAGCTTGACAAGACTTTCGTAAATAATCAGAACAGCAAAATGTGGACGATACTTCAGAATACAGTCCGCATGATAAAAGACCTGAACATGGAGATCGTAGTAGAGGGTATCGAGACCGAAGAAATGGTAAAGAAATTCTCGGACCTGAAATGCGATTTCATACAGGGTTACTTCTTTTCAAAGCCTATTCCGCAGCGGGAATTCGTGGAATTCATCGACCGATGGAACAACCGGCAAAAGGTCAACGCATAAATCAAAGTGCAGTCTTACAAGGCTGCACTTTTCCGTTTATTTCCGTGGAAATTGCGGAGATATATGCACAAAATAAAGAGGGTGATATGATGAAACACTTTTTTGAGGGAATGATTTGCGGGTTACTGAACGGCTTTTTTGGCAGCGGAGGCGGAGTCGCCGCAGTACCCATAATTGAACACGAACAGCGTCTGATTCAGCCGGAACTTTCCCCTGCCGACTCCATGAAACACGCGCATGCTGATTCCGTTGCACTGATATTCGTGCTGAGCCTTACCGCCGCCGTATCTTATCTGTTCAGCGGCGGCATCGACCTTTCCACCGCATGGAGCTACATTCCCTGGGGTGCCGGAGGAGCGCTGGCAGGCGCGTTCTTCCTGAGGAAAATACGCGCAGCGTGGCTCCAGCGGCTGTTCGGAGCGCTCATCTGCGCGGCGGCGCTGAGGTCGCTTTTCTCATGATTCAGGCTATAGTCGGAGCGCTTTCGGGCGTCATAGCTTCAATGGGACTAGGCGGAGGATTCGTGCTTCTGATCTGGCTCACCCTCCACGATGGAATGCCGCAGCGTGAGGCTCAGGGCGTTAACCTGCTGTTTTTCCTGCCTATTGCGCTGATATCCGTTATCATGCATATCCGCGCCGGATTTATCGACAAAAAGCTGGTGATCAGCCTGATCCCCGGAGGAATTCTAGGCGCCGTTCTTGGAACCGTGGCTTCCAGTTTCATCGGAAACGACCTGTTAAGGAAAATCTACGCGGTGTTTCTGCTGATATTCGGTCTGCGGGAGCTTTTCAAAAAAGCGCCGAGATCACACGAGCACGATAACACTAGCTCCTGAACCTTAATTATTTCAAAAACTGCCGGAATGTTTCCGGCAGTTCGTTGTTTATATCATTTCTTTGGCGGAGCTGGAGGAGCAGGAAGTACCTCCGAAAGCGGAGAAAGCGCGCGTCCGGATTTTACAAGCCCCATTACAGACATAAACTGCCTTGTAAGCATGTCCGAAACAACTTCTTCCTCGTACCTGCACACCTTTGACGCTATCAGCACGCCAATTCCAAACGTATATATCCACAGGCTTCTGAACAGGAAGTTCGCTTCCTCCTGGTTCAGGGAATAGTCGCGCATTATGCATTCAATGCAGTATCCCGCGGTATCGCCGAGCTCGCTGAACAGATCGTCGAAATCTCCGGTCTGAGTTCTTTCACTCATATACAGCACCTGAAACAGCTTCGGCTCATTCGTTGCAAACGAGATCATCTGCATACCAACGCTCTTGAACGCAGGCACTCCCGGCTCGTTCCTGGAATAGCTCTCAAAGCGCTTCATCGCCGCTTTCTTGACCTCTTCAATAAGCTCGCTCATGTTCTTGAATGCAGTGAACACCGGGCGGGTGGAAGTCCCGAGCGCTGCGCCAAGATCCCTGGCATTGAGCGCGGACTTTCCCTTTTCTGCGACTATATTCAGCGCAGTCTCTATTATTTCTTCGCGGGTATACTTTGCTTTAGGCGGCATGTTCTTCCTCTTTCAATATATAACATATGTAACGTTTGTTACAGTATAACACAAACGAACCAAATTGTCAATAGAAGTATTCCTGTTTTAGTAATAGTTTTCCACCGTTTTACATAAATCGGTTTAATAATCAACAAATCGCATAACCAAGCTATTTCGTCGGCGCATACTATGAATCCGCCACGCCAAAATATGATAACTTCGTGAAATATGTGACATTTTAAGGAAAATTAGCACTCTACCCTTGACAGTGCTAAAAAGTTGTGCTATACTATAACCAGAACGAAAGAGAGATAGGAACAAAGGAGGTACACACCACCTAGGGATACTTCCGGAGGACCGCTCAGAGTTCATAATATAAAATTCAAGCGCAGACCCAAGAACCTGCGAAAGGAGAAATGACCTATGTTAATGCCCACCATGAGAACCAATGTTTTTGACGATCTTTTCAATAACCCGTTCTTCAACAAGAGCGAAAGCAGCATGATGAAAACCGATATCAAGGAACACGACAACTGCTACGATCTGATGATCGACCTGCCGGGCGTCAAGAAGGAGGACATCAAAGCCGAGCTTAACGACGGCTACCTCACCGTAAGCGCCGAAAGCAACACGTCAAAGGACGAGAAGGACGACAACGGCAAGTACATCTGCCGCGAACGTTATTCCGGCAGCTACTCAAGAAGCTTCTATGTAGGCGACACAGTAACTGAGCAGGACATCAGTGCGAAGTTCGAAAATGGCACACTGAAACTTACTGTGCCCAAGAAAGAGTCACTCCCTGAGAAACAGAACAAGTACATTGCGATCGGCTGATAAATCAGCTATGAACGCACCGCCTGAATAACTTACCCCCGGCAGTCGAAAGGCTGCCGGGGGTTCGCGTTTATATGGAGTTTAATCAGCCCTTACAGGCGTACTTTCCTGCGCAGAGTCTCTTGTTTGCGTTGTCGATACGCTCCGCAGACGGCGGGTTAGTATCCTCAAGCGTGTACTTTATACCGAGGTTCTCCCACTTGAATTTGCCAAGGGTGTGGTAAGGCAGAACCTCCACCTTCTCAACATTTTTCAGGGTCTTAATGAACTCGTTCAGCTTGTCGAGATCCTCGTCAAAATCGGACAGATCAGGCACAAGTACATGGCGGATCCAAACTGGCTTCCCTATTTCACTGAGGTAATGCGCCATGTCAAGAATATTCGCGTTATCGAAGCCTGTGATGTTCTTATGACGCTCCGGATTGATCTCCTTGAGGTCAAGAAGCAGCAGGTCTGTGTACTTCATCAGCTCCTGGAACTTTGAAAAGAACGGTTCTTCCCGGGTGAACGGGTTTCCCGCGGTGTCAATGCATGTGCTTACTCCTTCGGCCTTCGCCTGCTTAAATAACTCAAGCAGAAAGTCGATCTGCAGGAGAGGCTCGCCGCCGCTGACGGTGATTCCACCGCCGTTCTTCCAGTAGCTCTTGTAGCGAAGCGCCTTGCTGAGTATTTCCTCCGGCGACATTTCAACTGTGGTGTCGTCGCCTTCCATGCTCCAGGTGTCGGGATTGTGGCAGTAACGGCAACGCATTCGGCAGCCCTGCACGAACACGATGAACCGTACTCCGGGACCGTCAGCCGCGCCGAAGCTCTCGGTGGAATGTATCCTTCCTTTGATTTCACTCATTGGTTTCTCCTTGTCAGTATAGTAGAACAGCGCCGCATTGCGCAGCGCTGTCCTTTATATTGCCTTGTGTAATTAATTACATATGATCGTGGCAAGTTCTTGCGATAACGTCGAGCTGCTGCTCTCTGGTAAGGTCGATGAACTTAACTGCATAACCGGATACACGGATTGTGAAGTTTGCGTACTCTTCCTTCTCGGGGTGCTCCATAGCGTCGATGAGCTTCTCCTTACCGAATACGTTTACGTTGAGGTGGTGTGCACCCTTATCAAAGTAACCGTCAAGTACGTTAACCAGGTTGGTTACGCGCTCTTCCTCGTTGTGACCGAGTGCGTCGGGGTTGATGGTCTGTGTGTTGGAAATACCATCGAGTGCCCACTCGTAAGGAAGCTTAGCAACAGAGTTGAGGGAAGCAAGCAGACCGTTCTTCTCTGCACCGTAGCAGGGGTTTGCACCAGGAGAGAGCGGCTCGCCAGCCTTACGGCCGTCAGGCAGAGCGGAGGTAGCCTTACCGTATACAACGTTGGAAGTGATGGTGAGGATAGAAGTTGTAGCCTCGGAATCACGATAGGTGTGGCACTGCTTCAGCTTCTTGAGGAAGGTGCGGAGCAGCCATACGGCGATATCATCAGCACGATCGTCGTCGTTGCCGTAGCGGGGGAAGTCACCCTCGATCTCGAAGTCAGTAACGATACCGTCTTCGTCACGAATGCACTTAACCTTTGCATACTTGATAGCGGACAGGGAATCTACAACGTGAGAGAAGCCTGCGATACCAGTTGCGAATGTACGTCTTACGTTGGTATCGATAAGAGCCATCTCGGCAGCCTCGTAGTTGTACTTATCGTGCATGTAGTGGATAAGGTTCAGGGTGTGTACATAGATGGAAGCGAGCCATGTCATCATAGCGTCGTACTTCTGCATAACCTCATCATAATCAAGGTACTCAGATGTGATCGGTCTGTAAGCAGGACCTACCTGAGCCTTGGTCTTAGCGTCGATACCGCCGTTGATAGCGTACATCAGGCACTTAGCGAGGTTTGCACGAGCGCCGAAGAACTGCATTTCCTTACCGGTCTGTGTTGCGGATACGCAGCAGCAGATGGAGTAATCGTCGCCCCAAACAGGACGCATAACGTCATCGTTCTCGTACTGAACAGAGGAGGTACGAACGGAGATAGCTACTGCATAGCGCTTGAAGTTATCAGGCAGCTTGTCGCAGTACAGAACAGTCATGTTCGGCTCCGGGGACGGGCCCATGTTCTCGAGAGTGTGCAGGAAACGGAAGTCGTTCTTGGTAACCATGGAACGGCCGTCCTGACCCTTACCGCCGATGGACAGTGTAGCCCATACCGGGTCGCCGGAGAACAGCTCGTTGTAGGAAGGAATACGAGCGAACTTAACCATTCTGAGCTTGAGTACGAGGTGGTCGATGAGCTCCTGAGCCTCAGCCTCAGTCAGAGTGCCGTTGTCGATGTCACGCTTGATATAGATATCGAGGAATGTAGAGATACGGCCGATGGACATTGCAGCGCCGTTCTGGGTCTTGATAGCAGCCAGATAGCCGAAGTATGTCCACTGAACAGCCTCGCGTGCGTTTGCAGCAGGCTTGGAGATATCGCAGCCGTAGGAAGCAGCCATAACCTTCATCTGCTTGAGTGCGCGGATCTGGTCAGCCAGCTCCTCACGCTGACGGATAACGGAATCTCTCATCTTACCGTTGCCGCAGTTAGCAAGGTCGTACTGCTTTGCTTCTACAAGTCTGTCGATACCGTAGAGGGCGATACGTCTGTAGTCGCCTACGATACGGCCGCGGCCGTATGTATCAGGAAGACCGGTGATGATCTTGTTCTTTCTTACAGCGCGCATCTCGGGAGTGTAAGCGTCGAATACGCCCTGGTTGTGAGTCTTGTGATATTCTGTGAAGATCTTGTGCAGCTCAGGATCCGGTGTGTAACCGTAAGTTGTGCAAGCCTCTTCAGCCATCTTGATGCCGCCGTAGGGCATGAATGCTCTCTTGAGGGGCTTATCAGTCTGAAGACCAACGATCTTCTCAAGATCCTTCATCTCAGGATCGATGTAGCCGGCCTCATGTGATGTGATGCCGGAAACGATATGGGTATCCATATCCAGAACGCCGCCCTTTGCGCGCTCTTCCTTCTGGAGCTGCTGAACCTTGCCCCACAGCTTGTTGGTGGAGTCAGCCGGGCCTGCGAGGAAGGACTCGTCGCCGTCGTAAGGGGTGTAGTTGTTCTGGATGAAGTCACGTGTGTTTATTTCTTCCTGCCAGATCTTGCCTTTAAAACCTTTCCACTGTTCTAACATTGCCATTCTCTAAATACCTCCATATTATTTGCGGGCAGCCGTGAGGCTGTTTACGACGCTTCTGAAACTACTGCTAGTTTCGTTCTGACGCCGCACTTTCTGCCATCGCAGGGCTTGTCCTCATGTTGGTCTGTCCAACCTGTCAATATTATAACACATACATTCTTTAAAGTCAAGAGTAATTTCTGATTTTAAAAAAAATTACTAAAACTTTTTAATACAAGCTGTGACTTTTGTTCTTTAAAGTACAACATATTGTGTTCTTTTGCTCGAAATATGTTAGATATACAAAACGTATCAATGAAGGTTATGCAAATCATGTATTTTTGGTAGTACTGATATATCAATATCCATATATTGTTCATTTACTATTGTTGATAAAAAATTAACAATTTTATAGAATTTATTATAATTTTTAATCGTTTTTATCGTGAAATATAATATCTATCAGCAAAACATATAGCCGTTAAAAGCATAATTTGCCTCAAACATATTGACAAAGCCATGTGAAACAAGTATAATATAATATTGGTTGCATTGAAATAATGTGAACAATTATTTTACGAAAGAGGGCAGTAATCATGAAAAAAACTTTACTCACATGTCTGATATGCGCTTCACTGCTGAGCCTCTGTTCCTGCTCCGGGAATTCCCCCGTGCAGACCGCCGGCTCATCGTCAGAAGCTCAGAACGACAACGGAATCGAGCAGGTAACACTGAAGGTCTGGGCTGAAGAAGCCGCTTTCGACACGATGAACGAAATGATCGAAAGCTTCAAGGAAGCTCACCGCGGCGAGGCTGAATTCAACATCACCATTGAGCAGAACCTTGACAGCAAGACGAAGGACGTTATCCTTGGCGACGTGCATAACGGAGCCGACGTGTTCCCCCTGCCGGACGATCAGCTGTCCGCGATGGCCGCCGCCGGAGTTCTGTCTGCTATTCCGAACCAGGAAGAAGTCAGCGCCGCCAACACTGCCGAGTCGGTAGCTGCGGCGAGCATAAACGGCGTTATGTACGCCTACCCCATGACCGCGGACAACGGATATTTTCTTTATTATAATAAGAAGTTTCTGAACGAAAGCGACGTTTCTTCACTGGAACGCATTCTGGAAGTCTGCGAGGAAAAGAACAAGGAATTCAGCATGGAGTTCAACTCCGGCTGGTACATGTATTCTTTCTTCGGCAACACCGGGCTTGAACTCGGGCTGAACGACGACGGCGTTACCAACTACTGCACCTGGAACTCCACGGATAATTCCATCAAGGGCGCCGATGTAGTGAATAGGATGATGGAGCTGACCTCCAGCCCGGCTTTCGTGAACCGCGCCGACGGAGACCTCCCCGCAGCGCTGGCTTCCGGAAAGGTCATTGCCGCAATAAGCGGAGTGTGGAACAGCACCGACGTCGAAAAGGCGTTCGGCTCCGACTACGGCGCATGTAAGCTCCCCACCTATCAGGTCGCGGGAAAGCAGGTGCAGATGGCGTCGTTCACCGGCTTCAAAATGATGGGCGTCAATTACTACAGCGAGCACCTCGAATGGGCGCACAAACTCGCGGACTGGTTCACAAACGAGCAGAACCAGACGCTTTCCTTTGAAAAGCGCAACATAGGTCCTGCAAATAAGAACGCCGCCGCTTCCGACGCAGTTTCAAAAGTTGCAGCGATCCAGGCGGTAATTGCTCAGTCGGAGTACGGAAAGCTCCAGCGCGTCGGCAACAAGTTCTGGACCCCCTGCGTGGAGTTTGCAGACAACATACTTGCCGGAAATCCATCACACCTGAGTGCGCAGAAAATGGCAGATAATCTCGTAAAAGAGATAACCGCCTCGGTAATTGATTAAGGGGGTGCCGTGATGAGAAAACATGGAACTATGATACTCCTGATACTTATTCCGGTACTGATTCTGGGATTAGTGTCGGTAATGTCGAACATCGTTTCTAACAAGAACATCAAAAGCGTAAACAACAGCGCTTCCGAAATCGCGGACAACAGCATGCTGAGCATAGAAGCGATCGGCGAGATCCGTCAGGACACCCAGTCGCTGCACACTCAGGCGCTGTCGCACATCGTTGCAACCGATCTCGATTCCATGCTTGATATCGTGGAGGGGCTTCGCGATACTCAGTCCGGACTTGCGGCTTCCCTCGATGAATACGAACAATTTGTTTCCGCTGATGACAAAGATAATTTCCAGGCTCTCAAGGACGGAATCGATCAGTTCAACTATCACCTCGCGGATCTGCTGGCGTTCAGCGGCGCAGGAGAAAACGAAAAGGCATACGCGCTTGCAAACGGCGAACTTTCCGACAGTGCGGACAACGTTGAAGCAGTCGCAGCAAAGCTCATCGCCTCTGCGACTGCCGGCGCCGACAATGCGCGCAGCGATCTGAACAATGTTTCGCAGGATTCCGTGCGGCTCACTATGGTGCTGATTCTGGTGAGCGCAGCGGCGTTTATCGCAGCCGTGACTGTCGTAGTTCTGTTCGTGATACGCCCGTTGGTGGCCGTCAAGAACGAGATACGCGGAATTATTTCTGACATCGACCGTGGCGAGGGCGACCTCACACGCCGTATTAAGGTACGCTGCAGCGGAGAGCTTGCGGCGGTGCGCGACGGCTTTAATGTATTTATGGACAAGCTCCAGAGCATATTCAAGGTCATCTCCGGAAATACGCAGCTCATGGAGAAGGTCGTTTCCGAGGTTCTCGGCAGCGTGCAGACCTCCACGGACAGCGCAGCTTCAATGTCAGCGCTTACCGAGGAGCTTTCCGCAACCATGGCGGAAATGTCCGAGAACGCAGCAGCAATAAACCAGAATACCACAGATGTCGAGTCCGAAGTGACGGACATTGCGGCACGCACCGAGGAAATAGCGCAGTTCAGCATTGAAATGAAGGAGCATGCGGAGGGCATTGAGAATTCCGCGCGCAACAATATGCTCACTACCCGCGAGAAGGTAACTACAATGGTGGATGAACTCCGCGACGACATCGCTTCCAGCGAAAGCGTAAACCAGGTAGACAGCCTCACAAAGCAGATACAGCAGATCTCGCGCAACACCAACCTGCTTGCGATAAACGCTTCCATTGAGGCGGCACGCGCGGGTGAAGCCGGAAAGGGATTCGCAGTAGTCGCTGACGAGATACGCCAGCTTGCCGAATCCTCAAAGGAATCCGCGGATAATATCCAGCACATCAACGGCACGGTCAAGGCTGCGGTACACAGCCTGTCAGGTCACGCGACCGAAGTTCTCGACTACATGCAGCAGCAGATCCTTCCTGAGTTTGAGAACTTCGTGCAGTCCGGCGTTCAGTATCGCGAACACGCGGAACACATCGAAAACACCATGAAGGATTTCACTGCGAAAACTGAAGAGCTTCGCAAAAACATGACGAGCATTGCGCAGTCCATCGACAGTATCTCAACCGCAATAAAGGAAGGCGTGAACGGAGTTACCGGCACCGCTGAAAGCACTCAGGTGCTGGTTGCGGATATGAACCGTATCTCCAGCCGAATGGACGACAATAAGAACATCGCAGATCAGCTCAGAAAGGAAGCTGAAATATTCACCAGAGTATAAGTATTACTGCAAAAAAGCGGCCGCAGAACATGCGACCGCTTCTTTATTAGTTCTCACACCTTTTCAAGTTCTTCTTCGGTGCAGTAGAAAACAGAATACATACCGCCGAATCCGCCTTCTTCATCGTCGCCGGTGTCCGTGTCGATAACGTAAACCGTGCTGCCGCCCGCGCAGCTTATATCAGTTATGGAGCCGACAACGCCGGTTTTCTTTATTCTTACAGTGTCGTCCATTTTAAACATAGTCAACCCTCCAACGGTGCCGGATTTGTGCATTCGATCTGGTGAGTTCCTGGCTCCGGCTTTGCCCAGTGAACCGCGTTTCTTATTATCTTAAGAACATTTTTATTCCGGAATGTGGGGTATTCCTCATGACCCGGCTGGAAGTAGAATATCCTGCCGGCGCCCCTGCGGTAGGTCACGCCGCTTCGGAATACCTCACCCCCGGCAAACCACCCCATAAATACCACCTCATCCGGAGTCGGGATATCGAACGGCTCGCCGTACATCTCCTCCATCGGAAGCTCAAACTGCTCCGGAACTCCCTGTGCTATAGGGTGCGACGGCACCACTGTCCAGACGCGCTCGCGGTCGCCGTGGCGCCATTTCAGATTGCAGGAAGTCCCCGTCAGCCGCTTGAACACCTTGCTGTGGTGTGCGGAGTGAAGTCCGATGAACCCCATTCCCTCGCCGACTCGGCGGCAGACGCGCTCCACCGAACGTTCAGTTACCTCGTCATGCGCCATGTGACCCCACCAGATGAGTACGTCGGTTTCTGCGAGCGCTTCCTCGCTCAGACCCTGCTCCGGGTCGTCAAGGCAGGCGAGCTTAACGATTATGTCCTCGTCCTGCATAAGATACTCGCCGATTGCCGCGTGCATTCCCTGCGGATATATTTTCGCGACTTCCGGCTGGCATTTCTCGTGGCGGTATTCGTTCCAGATAAGTACACGTATCATTTTGTCACCTCTGATATCCAGCGTTTTACGTTCTCAGCCGACCTGCGCATGTATTCGGCCTGATCCACAGCGCCGAAATGCTCAACTGAAAAATCCCCGGTATAACCGTCGGCGAGCATTCGCTTTACAAGCTTCTCCACACCGACATAACCGCCTCCGGTCTCGCAGGGGTACATTTCCGCCCCCGACAGATCCGGCTTTGAGTTGGAGCCGTCGGCGCTGCGCCTCGACGCCTCGCGGCTGCGGTCCTTCAGATGAGCATGTGCGACATACGGCTTCAGGCGCTCGTATGCCTCTGCGGGGTCTTCAAGCACAAAAGCGAAATTTCCAGTGTCGAATGTGAATCCAAGCCCCGGAACGGATCTCATCAGCCGCTCCAACCCCTGGGTATCGCAGCAGGGCGAGGCCGAGTCGTCAAAATCCTCCAGCGTTACCGTAATTCCATACTCCGCGGCTAATTCACACATCACCGAGAGCTGCTCCGCAAACTTCGCGAAGCCCGCTTCCCTGTCGTCTCCCGGCTGAAAGAACCCGGGGATTGCAAGCACCTTCTCCGCGCCAAAATACGCGGCGGTCTCGAGGTGGCGCTTCATTCCATCAAGCGACTTCTCCGGCGTATCCCGTAGGAAATCGTACATTGAATAAATCGAAGCGACGTTAAGTCCGCAGGATTCGAAAAGATTCCTGACGTTAACGCAGTCAGAAAGCCTCCAGAGGTCGCACTCCAGCCCAGTGTATCCCATCTTGCGCGCTTCCGAAAGCATGCTCTCAAACGTGGTTCCACGCTGCTGCGCAGCTTCATAGATGTGTTCCAGAAATATGTTTAGTCTGTGCATTTTCCATCTCCTGAGTATATTCTTATTGAATTATACCACTTTTTACGTTTGATTTCAAGCCCGTGACAGTGTGGTAATTCCGCGCTCAGAATTTTTTTGTGGGCGAACCGCTCAGCGTATCTATATTGTTTTCCGTTATGATACTTCCTTGACTTTTGCTGTAAAACAGTATACCACATTACAATAGATTTGAAAAGCGAATATTCCTCATATATAGTATGACATAATCGGATTTTGTATTCAGCAGATATCGGTTATCATTTCAAAGTGAAAAAATCAGCTTCAGCGCTATAGCAGCCGTTACAACTGCTCCGACTATAGTAGTTATCAGGTAGTTTTTTTAAGGCAATACCGCACAAAGATTGTACATGTATTGCGCAGTCAGATTTTTCGTCAGATTGTACAACGAGGACGCAGCAAGGCTGTCGCCTTGCAAGGACGAATTGTGCAATATGACGGAAAAGATGCAAGCAAGACATGCGCAAAATCCAATAAATGGTCTTTGTGCGGTGTTGCCTTAATTGTCAATCAGTATTTTCTGTGCCAAACTACTTTGATATACAAACGCACCTCCCTGCCGAAACAGGAAGGTGCCATTCTGTTACCTATCAGAAACCGAAATCGGCTCTGTTCTGCTCAAGCTCTTCTTCTGAGACGACTCTCACGCCGGTCAGTTCGCCTATGCCGTCGCTGGTCTCCCCGCGCTCGGCGGTGAGTACAACGTTGCCGTCAGAGTTAAGGTACCACATAACCTCCGTTGTGTCAGCGGTGGAATACTCGGCAACAACGTCGTCAAAGAACTGCACAGGTTCACCTCTGTAGTAGAGCTTGCTGTCCTCATAAGTCAGTCCATACTGCTCATACTTGCTGTAAAACTCGGCGAAATCTTCCTCCGACATGCTGCTGTCCTTGGTCGTGTGTGCCGCAAGTTCTGAATCGTCAGAGTAAAGCACCGTGCCGTCGTCTTCAACGACATACTGATACAATTCATCATCTGCGCTGGTCTGACCGCCGTTGTCCTCAACCAGGATATTTGACCCGTCAGGCGATTCGAATATCATCACATCATCGCTACCGTTCACGGATTTTGAGATGCGTGCGCCGTTTCTGATATCCTCAAGGTTCTGCTCGTAGAGGGCGATGGTTTCGTCAGCGACCTCCTGAGTCCAGATGAATTCCCCGCGGTCACGCGTCCAGCCGGAGGCTCCCCGCTTTACAAGCTCGGCTATATTTTGCTTCTCCTGCTCGAGCCAGGTTTTGTACTCATCGTATGTCCACCACTCGACGTCGACATCATCAATGCCGTCGCGGTTCGTGTTGTAGACGGCTTCCTGCTCTACTGCGGAAACCGCTTCCTTCGTGGAATTCTCGGAATTTACTGCGGCAAACGCAGTGGTGGTTCCTGCAACAAAGCACGCAGAAACAATGATTCCGGCGAGTGTAGTTTTCTTGAATTTCATGATAGCTTCTATCCTTTCTCGGACGGCATTCCTGCCGAATGCGGCTCCGGTGGAAATGCTGCGCCTTTCTTCCAGCCTGATGAGCGCCATCGCGTAATCCTCGCGCTTACAGCCGAGCTGCTCCAGCACAGCTTCATCGCAGGAAAGCTCGATATCCCGCCCCGCAAGCGAAAGCATAGCCCAGGCCAGCGGATTGAACCAGTGCACACAGGCTGCGGCGGTCAGAACGACCTTGAGCAGCACATCAAATCTGCGGATATGCACCAGCTCATGCGCCAGGGCAAACCGCATTTCCTCGCTGTCTGCGGGCAGGGATTTCGGGAGGATTATAACCGGATTTATAACTCCGTAGGTCAGCGGCGAGACCACACGGTCGCTTACCTTTACTGTTATTTTGCGGTGGAGTTTTGCCGCTGAAATCCGTGAGCTGATTCTGGCGTCGTCAAACGGCAGAGCCATGGAAAGCTCCCGGCGGCTGCGCAGGTGCAGTGCGGCAATTATCCCCGTTGAGAGAACAACTCCGCCCGCCCAGACGATTTCGAGAATCAGTTCGCGGTTCAATGCGCCGCTCGTTTCGGAATCCGGTTCGGAGGATTCCGACGGTGTGAATTCGCGGACGACAGTGTTTTCAGGCTGTGTATTTTCATGTGGAATATTAACGGAAACGGAGAACGGAACAAGCATTCTCAGCGCGGCGGCCGTCCAAAGGATCACGAAAAGCCGCTTAGGCAGCCGATGAACAAACAGCGACCTAATCACGATGATCACCGCGATGACCACCGACGCCGAAACAGTCATGCTGAGCAGAGTCGTCATTTCAGCTCCTCCACCAGCTTTTTCAGGCTCTGTATCTCCTCGGCTGTGAGCCGCTTTGAGCCAAGCAGAGCCGCAATCAGCTTATCCGACGAACCGTCGTACATCTTGTCGATCAGCTCGTTGGTTTCCACCTCCTGCACTTCCTTTCGGGAAATGAGCGCGCGGCAGATGAAGCCCGGCTCCGACCTGCCAACAGCGCCCTTGTCTATGCATTTCTTTATCACTGTGTAGGTAGTGGTCTTGCTCCAGCCTACCTGCTCGTTCAGCTTTTCCGCGATTTCTTTCGCGGATGTATCGCCCTCCTTCCAGAGTATGTCCATAACCTTCAGTTCAGAGTCAAACAGTTTGAATTCCATGGTTCTGAGTTCCTTTCTATTGCAATAGAATGTGATCACAATGTTATTCTACTGCATTAGAATGAATTTGTCAAGGGGGTCTGCATATTTTTCACCATTCTATCACAATAGAACAAGTTGTATCCAGCTTGGCTTTTTCAAAATTAAGCGTTATTCTTCGGGAAAGTAACCAACCTTGCAGAAAAAGCGGCAGTTTCTGACTTTGAGATGTTGATTTCAACTTCAAATGGCAGCCGGCTTTTAACAACATTTCATCATACTTATATTATTGACATACCAGTCCTTTTGTGATATAATGTATTCGGGTAGTTTTAACTAACTCTTTATTGAATGCAGGAGGACGGATCTTATGATGGAATACACGAACAAGTACTGGAAAATGATAATGCCGCTTGTCAAAAAGAGCCTTGTTAAGCGGTTCGGAAAAGAAGAAACCGCTTTGCTGGTACAGAAAACAGACGCAATTTACCGTGAAATGCTTAACCGCTCGGACGATATCGGCAAGGACAATCCTATGGCTTCGAACCTGTACGAATGTCTGATATTCCTTGCAGTATGGAAAGCGGCAGACGGAAAAATAAGCGTTGACGGCCTGCGCGAAATCACGCATGAGGTAATGGGATTCCCGATCATGAAAGCAGTCGGGTTATTCATGAACGCCAACAGATCCGGGCTTGACAAGCTTGAAAAGAAGATGCACCAGAATGCAGAATGGCTTGAAGTCCACCCGCAGTACAAAGAGTTTTCGTGGGATTTCAACTTCGATAAAACCAAGCATCCGGAGGGATTCTACTACCATTTCACCAGATGTCCGCTGAACGATTTCGCACGCAGAGAGGGTTATCTAGAAGTGCTTCCTGTCATGTGTGAAATAGACCTGTTAACTGCGAGCCTCATGCACGCAAAGCTTATTCGCAGGCAGACGCTCGCTTCAGGGGGAGACATGTGCGATTACTGGTTCGTTGGGGATAAAAGCCCGTCAGCCAAATAAAGAAGGGACATCATGATAAAGGTTACTGAATTGAGCGAAAATGAGATCGAGGAAATAGGCGAGGCATTCGCTGATTACAATTACGCTGACGGCGAAAAGGGAATGTCCTTTCTCTATAACGGAAGGGACAGCGTAAAGGAATACATATGCGGGTACGTACGCGCAATGCTGGCAGGAGGCTGTCTTTTCAGCACAAGCGATAAGCACGAAGCATTCGTGGCTTACAAATTTTCAAAGGATAAGCTGCCGGCGTCAGCCGGATTTATTCTGCTGAAAACCGTGTTCCTGACGCTCGGTTTTAAAGGCGCGGTAAATATGCTTTCAGCCATAAAAAAAGGCGGAGAATCTTACGAAACCACCTTAAAGAAGCAAAAGAAACCCTATATTTTCGTTGGAATGCTAGTGGTTCGCAAGCAGTATCAGTGTCAGGGATTCATGCGAAAAGCGCTCGACATCGCCTTTGACGAAGGACGTAAACGCGGAGTACCCGTGCTTCTTGAAACGGACGCCGCTCTGAAACGCGACAAATACGTCCACCTCGGAATGACAAATATGCGCACCAGAAAGCTTGACGACAGCGCATTTCTGTTCGACCTTGTGAAAGAAAACTGAATATATCAAGTGCTTTGCAGTCCGCCTGCGCCGGGATTCCTTGATGATAGGCGAGCAGTCCTTTTCGCTGTCCTCTACAAATGTTTCGATGGTGCAGACGTCCTGACCGCCGTAAGGGTCGGTGAGGTAAAAATCGACGTGATAAGCCGCGTCGGGAAGTTCGGCGTCTTCGTCGCGCTCCTGCGAAAATCACCGAACCATGCCGGCATGGAAAGCGCTGTTTCATCTTTTGGCTGGGTCTTCTTGAAAAGCCCGGACTTATCCTTGGGGACAGAGAATATCAGCAACGTATAGTTCGGCATGAAATCAGTGCTTACAAATATATCAGGATTGTATCGTCGAAACAAAACCGCCTGTCCGCTCCAACTGTTTGAAAGCACATTGAGAACGGCTCAGCACTCAAATCACTCTGCGCCGTTTTCCGGAGAATCCTCGGTGCCGGAAACCTCCAGCCTTTCAGCGAGGAGCTCCTCGTCGCGGCGGCGGAGCATGCTGCAAACTATGACCATTCCCGCGAGTATCATCATTCCGATGCCCGTGAGGATAAGTCCGCTGCTGAGTCCTGCGGGGTAGAAATTCAGCACGATAGTGTGCTTGCCCTCCGAAACCGGAACGCATATCAGCGATTCATCAAGGCAGGTGTCCCAGTTGACGTACTCGCCGTCTATCTGTACTGTCCAGCCCTCCTCGGCGGGAATGGTCGTGAACAGCGCGCAGTCCCGGGGAGCGTCAACGGTGAGCTCCAGAGTGCAGCCGCCGGTGCGGGCGAGGGTCGTGCCGGAGTTCAGCTCGTCCATGGCGCTGTGGAAACGCTCCATGGAGGCGCTGTCGATGTAATAGAACCAAGCGTTCGTGTAGTACACGGCGTCGTCCAGCAGCTTGAGCTTCACCCTGAACGAATCCCCCTTGCGGTAGGTGCCCAGGTACTCTATACCGTGGTTTTCGTACAGGAAGTAATTCCCGCGGTAGATGTCGTTGACGTAAAGCTGAGTTTCACGCTCGTACTTCGTCGGCAGGAACATATACACCGGGCCGTCCCCCGAAGCCGTTACCGTGTATTCCACCCACGCGTCGTCATCGGTGTTCTTCTTGCGGTAACTGTAGTGCGAATCCGTCGTGGAGCCTATCCGGATATTGTCGCTGTCGAAGGTCACGTCGTCGATAGCCTTGAACACCGCCGTGCCCTTCTTTCCGGCAAGCATTGAAGCGAGCTTGTTCTGCGCCTGGAACGGCGAATACTCGCTGATGTCGAAATCTATAATGCCGCCGTCGGCAAGGTAGGCGATACCTAGGTCGTCGGGGTTCTTGTAGACGGTTATCGCGGTGTCTGTCTCCACCGGAATGGTCTGCGTGTAGGAAACGGTTTTGGAATCCGTCGCGAACACGTATCTTACGCCGAAAATATCGTCTGTAAGCTCGGTCGCGCCGTCGTAGCGGGTGTAGTGCTCCCTCGCGGCGAAGCCCAGGGACTTCAGCAGCGCGATAGCCTTCGCGTTGAGCGTGCTTGAGCTGTGGCTCATGCCGTACATTCTCAGTGCGATGTCGTCGTTGACGCAGCGGTGGAATGTCTTTTCCATGCGGTAGAAACCGGGATCCTGCTCGTGTATCTGCTCGGAAACTTCCCGGGTCAGCGGGATATCCCAGCGGTAGCTCTCACGGGTGGAGAACACAATGTCGTCGTGCATCTGGTAGAGCGACTGCGCGGTGTTGAGGTACGCCTCGGCGCACACGAATACCGCCATTACAACGCACATCGCCTTCTTCCCGATGTTCTTTTTGTAAGCCCACGCCAGAATAAGCATGACCGCAAGGCAGACCAACGGAATAAGCACGGTCAGCACCTGCTCGTAGTGGTCGCCGTCGTCGGCGAGGTCAGCGTAAAGGAGCATTGCAAACGGTATCGCGAACGCCGCCGCAAATCCCCTTCCGCGCACCTTGTCCAGCTTGTCGAACGCCTGCGCGCCCAGAATGATCAGCAGGAAGCTGACCATGAACGAGTAGCGGTAAGGGAGCCAGTTAGGCATCTGACCGCCGTGCCACATCATATCCACCGGGCGAATGTACATGCACAGCACCATCACGCCGATGAACACCGCCGAGGCGATACGCTCCCGGGCGGAGAAGCGGCGGCATGTGAAGTACAGTATCATGCACACCAGAGCGAGGGTCCCGGCGTAGAGGATAGGCATGCCCTCCATGCGGACGGTGTCGTATTCCGTCGGGAACAGCTTGATGAAAATATCCGCAATGTTGAAATTCTCGGCAAGGGAGTAATCCGGGTCGGAAAACGCGAATTTTCCGTTGGAAAGCGACTTGTACACCGGAAGTATCATGAAGCAGGACATCAGAATGCCGCTCACCGAGCCTGCGCCGTACATCAGCACAGAGCCGCAGACCTCCCCGAAGCACTTGTTTGCGCTCTTTCCGGAGGCAAGGTACCATACGAAGTACAGCGCCGAGAAGATCCCGACCATATAGCCGATATAGAAATTTGCAGCGAAGATGTAGACCAGCGACAGCACGTAAAGCAGGAACTTCCTTTTATCACAGATAAGCTCAACTCCCATAGCAACTAGCGGAAGCGCGACCAGACCGTCCAGCCACATGGGGTTCATGGTCTGCACGATGAAGTAGCCGCACAGCGCCCACATCACCGAAAAGCACACCGTAGTAGTCCGGCGGCAGCCGCGGTGCCTTCCGAGGAACAGCGCACAGGTAAGCCCCGCCGCGCCCGCCTTTGCGAGCATCATCGTCATCAGACCCTCGGTTATCCACTCCCGCGGGAAGATCCAGACCAGGAGGTTGAACGGGCTTGCGAGGTAGTACCCGATTATGCCCATGAACTCACCGGAAAGGTTTCTGCTCCAGCTATACCATATGCTTTCGTCCCCGGCGAACACATCGTACATGTAGTCGTAGTAGTAAACGTACTGCGCGTTCAGATCGAGGGACAGCACGGAGCGCGCCCCGAACGGCCACACCTGGAATACGATGTACGCCCCGAACAGGATAACCACAGGCAGCAGAAAAGACAGCCAGTACGCCCGGCTGTCAAAGATGGCTTTTCTGACGCGCGTGAGAACGTTTCTGACCGCCGTCAGGGTGCTGTTAATTTCCATTGTTGCTCCCCTTTCCTCCGGCAGTCCGTGAGATTATATATCTCGGGCGCTGCTTTATCTCCTCGTAGATTTTGGAGAGGTAGTATCCGATAACGCCTACGCCAAGCAGAATGCAGGCTCCGGTAATGAGTATCAGCAGTATCACGGTCGAGAATCCCTCGGCGGCCTGCCCGCAGAAATACTTTACCAGCGTCTGAACGCCGAGCACAAGCGCCATCACAAAGAAAATCACGCCGACCCAGGTAATGAGGTGGATAGGCACGTTGGTGAACGAAGTGATGTTGTTGAGCGCGAATTTGAACAGGCTCTTCATGCTGAACTTGCTTTTTCCTGCGGCGCGGGGCTGAACGTCGAATTCCACGCGCTCCACAGTGAAGCCGACCCAGCTCGAAAGCGCCCGGAAGAACGTGATGCGCTCCGGCAGCTCGTTAAGCGCGTTTATGACCTTCCTGTCCATCAGCTTGAAATCGCTGGCTCCGTCCAGGCTGATCCCCGAGGAGCTTTTCATCATCTTGTAGAAGCTCCGGGCAAACAGCTTGTGGAGCAGCCCTTCCCTGCCGCGGGAGCGCTTGACCGCCTCCACGACCTCCGCGCCGCCCTGCCACAGACGGTACATCTCCGGGATAAGCTCCGGCGGGTGCTGAAGATCGCAGTCAATGCAGACTGCGCAGTCTCCGGCGGCGTTTTTCAGTCCCGCGAATATCGCGCCTTCCTTGCCGAAATTCCGGGAGAATCCCAGTCCGCGCACGTTAGGGTCAGCCTCTGATGCCGCCGTTATCTCCCGCCAGGTGTCGTCCCTGGAACCGTCGTCGACGAAGATCAGCTCGTAAGGAATGCCGTTTTCTCTGAGTATCCCGGCAATCACTGACGCGGTGCGCTTTATGTTCTCATGTTCGTTGTATGAAGGTATAATTACTGAAAGCATCTGCTGAAATTCACTCCCTGGTCATTCTCCGATTATCTTGACCAGCACGGTCTTTTCACGGCAGCCGTCGAAGTCGCCGTACATGATGAACTGACGAGGACCAAGCTCCAGGCGGCCCTCGGTGACGGGTATGGTAACGCTGGCGCCGAGGAGCATCTGCTTCATGTGAGCCGCTCCGGCGCTGGTGTAATCCACCTTATAGTTGCTCTCGTCGGGAACGATCTTTCTCAGCATTTCCGTCCAGTCCTCGAAAAGATCCTCGCGGTCGTTCTCAAGGAATATCGCCGAGGTTGTGTGCTGGGAGTAGACTACGCATATCCCCTCGCTGATGAAGCTCCTGCGGACGCACTCCTCCACCTCGAAGGAAAGATTCAGGAACTGCTCGTTGGAATCGGAAGTAATAGTAAGCTGCTGCCGGTAGGTTCTCAATGAAAACATCTCCTTTTTTAGTCAGTACGTTCCCTGACGGTAAGTATGCCGCTCTCCAGCGACGCGTGTATCAGCTTTCCGCCGCCGTTGAAGCTGTACATGTAGCTCCCCGGGAAGCTCCCGCTGATGAGATCGGTTCTTAGTTCGCCGATATCCGTTTCAAAATCCAGCGCCACGCTGCTCCCCTTCGGGAACACTATCTCGGCGTTCCCCGTGCGGGACTGCACCGCGCTTCCGGTTATAACGCTGTAGAAATCAAGCAGAATGTTTCCGCTTGCCGTGGAAAAACTGCACAGCGAGCGGGTGTTTTCCGATGTGATGTCGCCGCTGTTCGTGACGGTGGTTATTTTCTCACTGTCGACGTCCCCGAGCGTTACGTCCCCGGATACCGTATAAATAAGTATGTCGCGGTAGTATTCCCGCGGGAGGTACAGATACATTCCGTAGCTCTCGTGCTCATTCGCAAAGAGCGAGACCACGAATTCCCCGCTCTCGGATATCGTCAGCGAATTGTCGCCAAGCTCCGCGGTGAGCGGAACATCGTTGCGGTACTTCATTCGGATACGGTCGCCCTCGTAGGGGATCACGGTGACGTCCGTCTTGAGAAGGTCAACGCTGATGTACTCGCACAGCGGGAAGTACTCGTCGCCCTCCTTCGAGGAGCCGAGGCTCTCCCCGGGAATGAGGAACGCCAGAGCCGCGAAAGCTGCGGCAAGTACTGCGGTAATTATGAGCCAACGGTTTATTCCGCGTTCCACAAGAATCCCTCCATGCTCAGTACGGCTTCCAGCCGCGGCAGATATCGCACCTGCGCTTCACCCGCAGGAACAGTCTTGAGATCACGAACCCCGCCTTGACCGCCGCCAGTCCGAGGAAGGCGGAGCCGCAGGCTACGGCAAGTCCGCCGAACATCATCAGCTCCGGCGTGAGCGAGGTCACGATGAACTGCGCGTTGAACAGCTTTACGGCGACCCCGGCAATGCTGAGCATTATCCCGGCGGGGATACCGAAAGCCGCCGCCGAAAGCATTGCGAGCATAGCGCAGAAGGTCAGCAGAAACAGCACCGCAAACCCGGACTGCATTGCACAAACCTTAAATTTAACCGTTCGCGTCATCAGCTCACCGCCGTTCTGAATTCGGAATGTCAGGACTCAGAAGTTTTCCTCCACTTTCTTGTAAGCATGGGCAGGATCATTCCGCCGAGTGCGTTGCCAAGAACTACCACAAAAACGAACGCCAGGTTTCGAAACGTGAAAGTCTGTTCGCCGATCGCCGCGCCGTTATAGAAAGAATTCGCAATAGAGTGGTCGAACCCGCTGAAAATGAACACGGGGACGCACAGAAAAACGCCGATCTTCTGACCGCGCTTCCACAGGTCGACCGCGAGGTACATCAGCAGACCGCAGAGTATCGAGGAAAGCACCCACTTCTTAGGGTCTGCGGCGAGTTTAGACGCGTAGCTTGCCCGCGCGGACTCCGCGATATCGGGCAGGCAGAAGCTGACCAGGATCCCCATTATAAAGGTAGTCAGCAGATTCACCACCAGAATGAGCAGCACAAGTCTTATGTACTTGAAATCTTTAAAATGCTCGGCAATGTATCCGACCTTGCCGGTATACAGATTGAAGCCGTACTCGCAAATCGCGAAAAGTCCCAGTGAGAACAGCACTGCGCCCGCCCACATCATGCCAGCCTTAGAACTGGCGAGGAGTACGCAGCCGCCTATTGATATCAGGATTCCTGATGCGGCAGCCTTTTTTATATCAGTTAACATATAGCCTCCGTTTTTTTGTTTTACACATTTCAACATTTATTTCTTTATTAGAACCGCGGCACACTCAACGTGGCTCGTCCGCGGAAAAAGGTCGAACGGGCGCACTTTTTTCAGCGCGTATCCCAACTCTTCCAGGCGCTTGCAGTCGCGGGCGGCGGTAGCCGCGTTGCAGGAGATCATCACGATACGCTCCGGCTGCATTCCCGCGCACGCGGTGAGCGTAGCGTCGTCGCAGCCCTTTCGCGGTGGGTCGAGGATTATCACGTCAGGACGCTCACCGGCGCTTTCAAGCTGCTTTGCAGCCTGTCCTGCGTCGGCGCAGATGAACTCCGCGTTACCTATGGAGTTGCGCTCAGCGTTCCTTCGGGCGTTTTCAACCGCCTGCGGAACTATTTCCGCGCCGATAAGACGGCGGGCCTTCCCCGCCATCGAAAGCCCTATCGTGCCGGCTCCGCAGTAGAGGTCGAGCAGCAGCTTTCCCTCAGGCTCGGCGAATTCAGCCGCCTGGGCGTACAATGCCTCTGCCGCCGGAGTATTCACCTGATAGAACGCCCTCGGAGATATCTCCACCTTAATGCTGCACATTGTGTCGCTGATATCCGGCTTTCCAGCAAGGACTATCTCCTCATCGCCGAGTATCACGTTAGTTTTCTCGCGGTTGATGTTCAGAACCACTCCGGTGATCTGCGGGAAGCGCTCCGTAACGCTCTTTGCGAGCTTCTGGAACTCCGGTACCTTTCTCCGTGCGACAAGACAGAGACAAATCTCCCCGCTGTAGTGCCCGCGTCGTAAATAGACGTGCCGCAGCACGCCCTCGTGCTTTTCCTCGTTATAAACCGAAATGCGGAGCCTGTCCGCCTGTTCAGTGACAAAATTCGCGATCTCCGCGAATATCTCCGGCTGGAGCGCGCACTTTTCCGTGGGTATCACCCGGTGGCTCCGCTCAGAGAAGAAGCCGCAGACCGTTCTGCCGTCCTGCCTGGAAAGCGGCATCTGCAGCTTGTTGCGGTATCCGTCGACACTTTCACTGCCGCGTATCGGGAGCATTTCCGGCGAAAGACCGCCTATCCTTCCGAACGCGTCGCGCACGAAGCCCTCCTTTGCGCGAAGCTCCGCCTCATAGGAAATGTGCCGGAAGCGGCAGCCTCCGCACTTTCCGTAAACCGGGCAGGAGTTTTCAACGCGGTCCGGAGAAGCGGTCAGAATTGCTTCCAAGCGCCCGTAAGCGTAGCTTTTCAGCACCTTGACTATCCGGCAGGAGATAACGTCCCCCACCGCCGTAAACGGAACGAAAACCGCCATGCCGCGGCTGTTCTCGTCCGCGCCGTAATGCCCCACGCCGCTGCCCTCGTTGGTGAGTGCGGTTATCTCCAGCGTGACGACATCGTTTTTATTGAGCATCAGATCTCACCCAGGCTCTTTGCCTTGAGGTAAGCATAGATGAAACCGTCTATATCGCCGTCCATAACGGACTGAATGTTGCCGCTCTCGTAGCCTGTGCGGGTATCCTTCGCAAGTGTGTAGGGCATGAATACATAGGAGCGTATCTGGCTCCCCCATTCGATCTTGAGCTGTTCGCCCTTGATATCGCTGATCTTCTCGAGGTGCTCGCGCTCCTTGATCTCAACCAGCTTTGACATCAGCATCTTCATACAGAAATCGCGGTTCTGTACCTGCGAACGCTGAGTCTGGCAGGCAACAACGATACCTGTAGGCTTATGGATAAGTCTGACCGCCGAGGAGGTCTTGTTGATGTGCTGACCGCCCGCGCCGCTCGCACGGAACACTTCCATGATGATATCCTCGTCGCGGATCTCAACGGAAACGTCCTTTTCGATCTCCGGCATAACCTCGACGCTGGCGAAGCTGGTGTGTCTGCGGCCCTGGGCGTCGAACGGAGAAACGCGCACCAGCCTGTGAACGCCGTTTTCGGACTTCAGAAATCCGTATGCGTTGAAGCCCTGAATATGGATAGAAGCGCTCTTGATTCCGGCTTCTTCGCCGTCGAGCATATCGAGTATTTCGGTCTTGAAGCCGTGGCGATCCGCCCACTTCATGTACATTCTAAGCAGCATGGATACCCAGTCCTGAGCCTCGGTTCCGCCTGCGCCCGCGTGGAACGTCAGGATAGCATTGGAGCTGTCGTACTCGCCGGTGAGCAGCGTTGCGAGCTTCTGCTCCTCAAACTCGGACTTTACCTTCTCGGCAAGCTCCTTCACCTCGTCTACGGCGCTCTCGTCGTTCTCCTCCTCGGCGAGCTCTATCATCGCGAGAACATCGTCGTGGTTCGTTTTCATGCGGTTGAAGCTGTCGATGGTGTTCTTGTACTGACCTATCTGCTGCTGAACCGCCTGTGCCTTCTCGGGGTCGTCCCAGAAGTTTGGCTCGGTGGATTTCATCTCAAGCTCGTCTACCTTGATTTTCAGTCCCTCAAGGTTCAGCGCGCCCTTCAGCTCCTCGATCTGGGGAGTAAGCGCTTCCATGGCTAATCTGGTTTCGTCGTACTGTATCATATTCTCTCCTGTAATATATAATTAGTTTTATAAAGTACTTTTGTTCATAAAAATACCCATTATCTTATATAGTATATCACAAATCAGGTGAATTTGCAATACCCGAAAAGCAGATTTTCCAACAAACCCGCGAAATTTCTCGGCATTTACTGCAAAACGGCAGAAAAATGATATTGTCAATATAGCTTTACACATTTCACTCAAAAATTTTGAGCAACAGTACAATGGAATAAATATCCACGAAGCGCAGCAAAGTGGATATTTATTCCATTGTGTCAGCCGCAGATTAGCCTGTCTTATCCGAGTAATATCTGCGGCGCTTCTCTGCCGGAGGCACTCCTCCTATCGACGAGCGTATCCGGCGGTTATTCCAATAGCTCATGTAGTAGCGCCAGATCATTGTTTTCAGCTGTTCTGTCGTGTAATCCGTACTTCTTCTGCCGCGGCTGTAAAACAGCTCGTTCTTCATTCGTGTAACCAGCCCACGAATGCTTTCTCAGCGGGCGTTGTCATGACATCTGCCTCCGGCGCTGTTCATGAAAAGCAGCGAATTGACTCCGCTGCTTTTCACCGTATATCTTGCAGCTGCGTCGGGTCGCTCCCCAGCGTTGCCCTGTTTTGCTGCATTTTTAGCTTTGGTACGTTTTTCGGGATTATTCGCGTTTACACAGTTGTTTTTTCAGACCCTGAATATCATGTTCGCCCTGGCGAATCTGATTCCGGCTGACAGACCTCATCTGGCAGCTTGATTCAGTGCGCCCTAGCGAGCCTGATGGGTAACTCTGATGTACTTCGCTGCGTTTCACGCTTTTGATGATAGTACGATGATAGTACTTTGTTAATTGCGCGGTGTTGCCTTAAGTATATCCTTTTGAGCGTGGGGGCAAGTTTTTTTATACAACATCATATTTTTTTCAAAAAAGGTATTGACAAAGTAGTTTTTCTGTGATATAATATACAACGTTGAAAGCAACTGGGTGTGGCGCAGATTGGTAGCGCGCTACCTTGGGGTGGTAGAGGCCGCAGGTTCAAATCCTGTCACTCAGACCAACACAAAACCGCTTTGTAATGCCGAATAAGGCTTGCAAGGCGGTTTTCGTTTTATGCGGGAAAAATCCCGATAGTGCGCTATTAGTGCGCCATTGACGTTAAATCTCCCTTAACGATACTTAACAACACGATACACAGCCGCTCCGGTTCCGAGCGGCTTTTCTGCTTTCATGAGATGTTTTTCTCCTGTTCAGCAGGCTTTTGCAGCAGCATAATGTCAAGGGCTTTCGCCGCCTCTACGTCCGCTTCTTCCAGAACATGAAGATATTTGTTCGTGGTTTCAATGTCGCCGTGTCCTAGCCGTCCTTGCACTTGTTTGATGTTTACGCCGGCATAGAGCAACAATGTGGCTGATGTGTGACGCAGGCTGTGAAATTTCCGGTGCCGTAAGCCGTGCCGCTCCAGGAACTTGCTGAACTGTTTCGTTGGAGTTTGAGGGTTCATTATTTCGCCGTTCCAGGTTGTGAACAGCCAGCCGCCGTTTATCCACTGAGTTCCGAGCCGCGCCGCCTCTCTTGCCTTTTCGGCTCTCAGCAGCTTTATCAGCTCCAGGCAGCTTTGATTTACCGTTACGGTTCGCACCTCGTAGTCTTTCGGGGGCTTGATTATCGTCTTTTGACCCTTTAGCTTTACCGCCGCTCGTTCAATAGTGATTTTCGACTGCTCAAAATCCACGTCGGAGAATTTCAGCGCAACCAGTTCACCGCGCCGCGCTCCCATGAATATAGCAAGCTGTATTAAGGTCTGAAACTGGATATCCTCCGTTTCAAGACAAGCCAGCATTTGAGCGGCTTCCTGTTTGCTGAATATCTCAATTTTCGGCTGCTTGACTTTCGGGATCGTCAGCTTTTCGGTCTTTGCAGGCGTTTCCGGTATCAGTCCGAGCTTGACAGCCTGTTTGAATATTGACTGTAACACGGTTAGATATCGTCTGATTGTAGAGGGTGAGATCGTTTCGCCGCTCTCTTTCTCCCCTGCTCTGGTGGATTTCGGCATTTCCGAAAGCTGCTGTATATACTGCTGAACGTGAGCGGCTGTGATGTCCTTTAGCTTGAAATGCCCTAGCGCCGGAACGATAAGGCTCCTGATCTGCTCCTGATAGAATGCGTATGTTGTAGGCGATAACGTCCCCTTTGCGATTTCAAGATACTTTTCGCAAAAATCGGAAAGCCTGATCGTAGGGTCAGCCACACCGCCGCGCATACACTTTTCCTCAAACTGCACCGCCTGACGGTTCAGCTCCTTTTCAACCTGCTTTGCGGTCATGCCAGGTTCGGGCTTGTAGGTCATGGTGTAAGGCTTGAGCCTGTTCCCGCTGCTGTCATAGCCGCGATATACCCTGATCGTGTAGCTGATGATCTCGCCGGATTTATTCTTTCTTGGGGTTATTGCTGCCATTTAATTCACCGCCTTTCTGTTCGTCTTGTTTTTCCTCGACAAATGAGTAAAAGCCCCATGTAGAATTTGATTGATTGGAAAGTTCTGTCTTAATATTTTTGAGATATGTTTGTATTTCATCTAATAAAATGGTTTCGACTATTTTATTAGGGAGTTTTATGGTTCGCTCATAAAAATCGAAAACTCCCTCAACATTTTCGATTTTTAATTCTTTTTTTTCAATATATTCATTAAAACTGGAAAACAAAAGTGCTAAGTCTATTACAAATGTTTCACGTTCGGAAGCGCTAAGTAATTCCGATATTGCCATTAAAGAACATCTGCTTTTGACAATGCTTGCTTTTTTATGTTCTTCTATTATGTTTTCATACACCAGTAGTGTTCCAGCTTTATCAAAAGCCTCTTTATAGTCTTGACAATTCTCATACTTTTTACAAATTTCGTGTGCTTTATCGTATTTTTTGGTACGCCTTAACTGAATATAATTATTAATTACAGGCTTGATTTTGGGACAACTCTCCAGAAGTTTATTGAGTTCATCTTGTGCAGCTTTATATAATGTTGAAAAATCGGTCTTAAGTTCCGGGGACGTATCCTCTCCTATCGCCCGGCTTTGTAGAGAGTTTAAAAACAAAACAGCTTTTTCCGAAAGCCCCGTATATTCGCAAACCGATATTACGTCTGCTTCCGGATTTTGCACAAGCGTTTCAGTTAAAAGATAATCAGTAGAAACATTAAAGAATTTCGCAATAATAGGTATAGTCCTCAATGGGGGGCAGGATTTTCCTAAACACCATTGACCTATGGACTGTCGAGTAATGCTTTCAGCAGTTTCACTTTGAATGAATTCAGCAAGTTTTTTCTGTGGTATCTTACTTTCTTCAAATAAACCCTTTAACTTTTGAGCGAAAACAGCGTTTTCTTTTTCGGGATTGTATATGTTTTTTGTCGCTTTCATTTGGTTCTCCTTTGTACTGATTGGAAAGAAAATCTTTCATTTTACAAAACAAGAAAAAAAGACTTGCTTTCTTTTTCTCAGTGTGCTATAATTTGATTATAGCAAAATTTTCTTTCCTTGTCAAGCAAAAAGAAAAGATTTATTTCGGAGGTTATAAAATGGGAACTAAAAAAATCAATTTGAACAGCGTTTCACCCGAAGAGCGCGAAATTATCGAGGCTCGCAGAGCCTACAAAAAGGCATGGAGAGCGGCAAACAAAGACCGTGTTGCAGAATACAACCGCCGCTTTTGGCTCAAAAAGGCGGCGGAGCAGGCAGGTGCGAACAAACAGGCATAAAAAAACACCGCCTGACGTGTACCACCACATCAGACGGCAAAGAGCAACCCCACCAACTACGAATTGAAAAGGTTAAGCTCCGCTGTTATTATACCACAATCAGCGGGGCTTTGCAACCGGAACAGGAGAAAAATTTGATTATCACTGAAAAACTCGTTGAGCTTATCCCCACAGGGAGAGCGAACGCCATTCCCATGCGTGACCTTGCAACGCTGCTGAACATCAGTCAACGCGCCGTGCGCGTAATCGTCCAGAGAGCGCGTGAGCTGGGTTCGCCTATCTGCTCCGAATGGGAGAACCGGGGCGGATATTATTTTCCTGCTGATGAACACGAGGCGCGGTCATACCTCCGTCAGCAAAGGGCGCGTATCAAGTCCGCGAACGCCGCTCTTAATGGAGTAATCAAGTATTTGCAGTCTTTTGCAGTACCGGAAGATACAGAATAATGGTGAAAGGGACGTTACATAGATGAACGATACAGTTAATAACATTCCGCACATGGAAACAATCAAGCGCACCGCCGAGATCTTCGGGCTGCCGGTGCATTTCATAAGGTGTAAAGTCGCGAGCGGCGAGGTCGTCGCAGTCCGCGCAGGGCGAAAGTTCCTTGTGAATGTTGACAGATTTGCAGAGTACCTCAACACCTCCACTGTACAGCCCGAAAGCGGCGCTGATTTAGACAGTCCTGCACGCGTTACACCGATAGGCAGGTAGCGCATGACAGACACCAACGGTTATATCAAGCTGCACCGCTCTATTTTGTCATGGGAGTGGTACGGTGATATCAAAACGCGGGGGCTGTTCTTACATCTGCTTGTAGCCGCTCAATGGGAAGATGTCAGAATTGAGGGACAAGTTATAAAGCGCGGACAGCTATGCACATCTATCCGGAAACTGGCTGATGTTGTGGGGCTGTCAGAGCGAGGAGTGAGAACATCTTTACAGCGGTTACAATCCACAGGAGAAATCACAATGCAGTCAAATCAGCACCACAGCATAATAACTGTGGTGAATTATGACTTGTATCAGGGTTCTTCTGCCGTGACACACGACCGACACACAAAACGACACACGAGCGACACAGCAAACGACACACAGACCGACACACCAGAACAACCCGCATTGACACACGCAGACAAACCCCAAAATGGCTACACAGAGCGGCAAAGCACAGACAAGCCGACCGAAAGCGACACACCACAAACCGGAAAAGTGACACAGCAAACGACACACTCCATGAATGAAAACCGACACACCGACTTTTCAGAAATCGACACACCTTCTTATATAAATAAAAAAGAAGAAATATTAAGAATGGAAGAAGTATCCGCGCGCACGCGCGCGAGCGGCGCCGTCAGCAATGTCCTTGAAACTGCTGTCAGGGAATACAACGAGAACTGCAAGAGCCTGGAGCCGCTCACCGGAGAGCTTTCCTATCATCAAGGGCGGCTTGTGGTGGAGGCATTCAAGGAGCTGCACGGCGTAAGCTTTGCGGAGTATTTCCAGCGTGTGGAAGCTTCGGACTATCTGACCGGACGGACTTCAAGGGGCTATAAGACGGATTTCAATTGGCTGATACGTCCGGAGAATGTTGCAAAGGTGCTTTCCGGGAAGTATGACAGGAACTTTGAGAGCGGCGCAGTTACCACCAGTCCGGCGAAAAAGGACTATGACGAGCCGCTCTGGGACGACTAGGAGGGAAAACAATGTCAGATTTATTCAGCGGGTTTGCGCAGGAGCTTTCAGAAAAAGCCCGGAACGCGAACCCGGAACCAGAAAAACAGTACATGGGCGAGGACGGTTTTCTTCATTGCAGTATCTGCCATGAGCCAGTACAGATGAAAGCGCCGGAGGAATGCCGCAACATCTTTCCCAGCGGAATAATGGACAAGCATTGCCGCTGTGTAAGGGAACGCATTGCAAGGGACGAGGCAGAACGGAAACGCCGGAAAGCAGAGGAACGCATTGCCGAGCTCCAGAGGATATGTTTCACAGACCCGGCGTATATGCGGCATACGTTCGAGCAGGACAAGGGATATTCTCCGGCAGCCCGCAAAGTAGCCGAATGGTACGTTGATACATACCATGAGCGGCGCGCGAACAACGAGGGTCTGATGTTCATGGGCGATACCGGAACAGGCAAGACATTTTACGCCTGCTGTATCGCAAATGCTCTGATACGCAAGGGGGTTGCTGTTTGGGTAACTACTATGCAGCCGCTTCTCCGGAAAGCCGGAGATTTCAGCAAGGCAGACGAGGTAATGCGCCAGGTACAGAGCATTGACCTGCTGATACTCGACGATTTCGGCACAAGTCAGAACAGCGCCCGTAATCTTGACCTTATGTTTGAGATAATCGACACCAGAGCACGCAGCGGTTTGCCGCTGATAATCACAACAAACCTTGCACCACATGACTTCAAAGAGCCGCCGCTCGAACTCAAACGCATATACAGCCGGATAAAAGAGATGTGCTGGAGCAGCGCGGACAGTCCGGTCAGAATGAGCGGCGCGGATCTCCGTGAAATCCGGGCAAAGAGCGCGCACAATTCCGGAAAATAAAAAAGCCCTGCAAAGCCATTGACACAACCTCACAGAGCAAACCCTATTGCTTATATTATATACCAAAAGGGGGCTTGCTGTCAATGACTAACGAGGCGTTAGCTGAATTAATTCAGCAGGGCGACAATGACGAACTCTTGCCGGTGTTGTGGGAGAAAACCGCCAAGCTGCTGTATAAGATGAGCGCCCAGAAGTACGCATTGCACAAGGAAGCGTTAAAGCAACACGGTATAGAGCCGGAGGATCTCAACCAGGAATGTTATACCGTCCTGCTGGGAGCCGTCAAGGCATACGACAGCGACAAGGGCTATATGCTGTCAACGTATTTCGGGTACCAGTTCAAACAGGTATTGCGCAAGCTGCTGAACGGTGCGGACGTCCTGGACAGGATAGACACCAAGAGTTTTGACGACCCTATGACAGACGAGGAGGACGCGCCCACACGCGGCGACATTACCCCGGATCCGGAGAGCGGCGCAGGCTTTGACCGTGTGGATATGTCCGATTATTACGCACCGCTGCACAAGGCGCTTGACAGCTTGCCAGATGTTGAGCGAAACATATTAATTGAGTATTATTTCAAGAACTTCTCATTTACGAAAATCGGCAAACTTCACGGTTTCACGAAATCAAGAGCATATCAAGCACACAAACGAGCAATTTGGTTACTTAGGCACGGACAAACAGGGCGCAGGCTGTTTGAAATCTATGGAAGCGAGTATAAGTGTAGCTTTAACGGCTCAATACGAATACCCAAACGCAAGAGTGTACAAGCGTTCAAACGCTCCCATACGTCTGAAATCGAGGACTATGTTATTTGGCTTCTATCAAGGAATGGTTAAAATATGACAGGAAAGGAATGTTTATTATTATGAACAACAAAGAATTCATCATCAATGGCAAGCTATATTCAACGGAGGGCTCTTTACTTTTGTGCAAATCGACCGACGCTTGCTTTGGAGAGATTGCAGTGTATCACACCAAAAAAGGCGCGTTTTTCTCCGTTAGTACTCCGTTCGCTGAGAAAACCGAAGTCAAGGTTATCGACCGTCAGGCGGCTTTAAAAATTTTGGACGATAACCCTGGCGGAATTATTAACGAGAATTACATTAAGGTTTTTGGCAATGTTGAGATAGGATAATTAATGCAGAACAATTTAACTCTCTATGCCAACAGTAAAGAGGCTCATTTCAAAATGCTCTATTCGGCTTTTGATATTGTAAATAATATCAATGAGAAAATCGCAAAGCTGAGCAGTTCCACAGGTGATAATAATCTATCTATGTACGAAATTGAGCGTCTTAAAAATGCTAAAAACGAGCTTCTCCGCAAGCGAATACGGTTTATACAATTTTCCGCAATGCTCCCATATAAGCAAGAAAAAGTGCTTGAAATGCGATGTGAGAAAGGTATGTCATGGAAAAGTATTGCAACTGCTTTACAACTGGGAGTAGCGACGGTAAAGCAAATATTTAATCAGATTGAAACTGACGCGGAGAAATATGGCGGAATATTCTGATTTTGCACGCTCTTTTTATGGGTGACATTACTGACATATTCGGTTTTTGTTTAACTTTTGTTCAACCTTTGTACTACTTTGGTACAACCGTTTTTATATATACTTTTGGTATACTTTCGGTTGACTCCTTTAATGAGAGATGAAGCCTGAAAAAGGAAATGCGCCGCTATGATTGTGAGCGGCGCACCAGTTTTTATTGTACGTGCAATTCATTCTTTAACCCGTTCTGTAACACCTGCGAGAAGTTCAGCCCCGCCCGTTCTGCCATAGTGTTTAACCATGCCGGAATTGTGAGGGTTTTCTTTACCGCCTTGTTATCGTAGTAACGGCGATACTCGAGCGTATCGCACATAACCAGAGTGACGATCTCGCCCTCTCCAGCCTTTACCGCCTTAATGTCACTTGCTGCGGGGATTGCTTTGCCGTTCTCCTCCATGTTGTAGAGGGTCAAACACAGCGCGTCAGAGGCTGCCTCGAGCCCGTCCGCCATGTCCTCGCCCTGCGTGAAGCAGTTGCTCAAATCGGGAAATGTGATTGAATAGCCCTCGCTCTCGGGCTTGAAAATCGCCGGATATACGTATTTAGCCATTGTGTAACCTCCTTGTATATAGCCCAGCGGCTAGGGGGCTTATTTCAGCCCCGCCGCTTTTCTTATGCTCTGCTCTGTACCGTTCTTGACCTCCTCGGTGTTATGTCTGCCTACCGGGAAAGTTTCGCCAGTCACTGGGCTGTACCATAGCTCGTGGCGTTTGCCCTCTCGGACTAGGTAACAGCCGATTTTCTTTAGCTGCCGCTTTATCTCTCCGTATGTCACCTCATGACCTCCTCTCTGTATATTATTATAGCACGTATTAACACGTATGTCAATAGGCTTTTGAAAAAAATATGTATTAACACGTATTTTTTTATTATCTCCGATAGAGGAGAGAGAATGCAGGCAGATTTTCAATAACCGGGCTTAATTCTTGAAAAACAGGCTCTTAATTTGAAAAATCGTCACAAAATCAGCCGAAAATTGAAATCGACGCGTCCATTTTGCGAATTTTCCGCAAAATCAATGTTGTAAACTGTACCTAAGAAACGCTAAGGTTCACGCACGTGCAAGGATATCGAAGCAAGAGCGAAGCTAGAGAACCGACGCAAAAATGCACTCGTTCGGAGATGTTCCCGACATAAAAGACGGGAACATATAAGCGCCGCTCAGAGGCTCGGAGCTACAACGAAGTGAGAGAACCGCCGTCCAAAGCAGTAGCCCTCAGAACGAGGGGGAGTCAATTTGACTTTGCCTTGAACAGTCGCCGAACAGTCGAGAACGGCGCCGACCGGGCGCGGTTCTCCTGCTCCTTATGCCCGCAGCCGCTCCGATCGAGGAGGCGGGAGCTGCTGAAATGCTTAGAAATGCTCAGATTGAAAACGCCTAGCAGCCGGAGCAAATCACCTAACAGCCGCGCCGCTTGTGCTAAGGTTCGTCCGAAATCCGGACAAAGCCGGAGAGCACGCAGGAGAGCCCAGAACACACGCAGCGCGCACATGGGTAGTTTCCCCTCTATCGGTCAAGGGCTCGCAGGGCGGCGCACAGGAGCTCTCAGAGGGGTGGCTCTGTTTACGTTTGTTAACGTTCGTCAATATAGCTAAACTCAATAGCTATTTTGTCATAGCCAAAACAGCGCGCCACAGCCCCGCAGAGCCGCCGAAAGCCACAAGAAAATAAATTTGCCTAGATAGTATAGTAAGCTCACAGCGGCAAATCTGGAGCATTTGAGAGCGTTTCAGAATATAGTCAACATTCCGGATAGAAAAAACGCCGCTCTTGGTGAGCGGCGCTGTGATTTTTACGCTATCATAAGGGGGTCGGCAACAACAGGGCTTTCCGCTATGGTGAACGGGTCAATGTCAATACATTCGGTGGGATCCATATTACCGGAGATGTCCCATGCCACCGTATCATTAAGAACGGTGAGCCGCTCACGGAAAAAAGTTTCATCACGGAGCGGCTCGAACACGCCGCCTTTTTCAATCATAGGCTTCATGTCGTATAGCCTTACGGTTCCGTCACGCATATACGCGTATACGGTGAAATTATCGCCAGCAAGCGCCTGAACGACAGCAGGAAAAATGTTATCCATAAAAATTCCCCTCTTTCTTATATCAGCGGGTTAATTCTGTTGAGCGGCAGACTCTGCTTGGAAAGCTCCCAGTTCTGCATTAGTTCGTCCTGGTGGAGTACGCACCATGCAAGGACAAGTTTAAGCTGCTTGTTCGGCAGCGCTCCGCGCATTACAGAGGCGTTGAGAATATCAATTATTGCTTTGTTTCCGGCATACTCAACATGGAAATGCGGCGGGTTATGATCGTCATAGTACATTGTTACCCTTATTCCGTAAAATAAACTTATTTCAGGCATTTCATTCACTCCTTTTCTGGCGGCTCCTTGTTGTCACGCTCTATTGTTTCATCAATAGCCCGGTTTATGAAACTGTTGAGCGTTTCGCCGCGCTCTTCTGCGTGGTTCTTTATCTGAGCTTTTCGCCCCTTAGGCTTTAACGTTACTTCGATACGATCGTAGTTGTTGCGGACGTAGTTGTGTACGGCTTTTTGTTGTGCTTTGCTTACTGGTGACATACGCTTTTACCTCCTCCATTATATATTATTATATCATATATATCTATTCATGTAAATAGACATTTTGCATATATTCACGGGAATATATTTGTACATTTCGCGAATTGATATATTCACAGGAATAGTGTATAATATAATCAAGCTCAAGAGCGAGCGGAACACTGATAAAGCAGAGCAATTCTATTCATTAATCGCAGAATGACAGGAGCAAGCCCGGTAATGCGGCTATGCGGTCACAAGCTCGCCGGCGGAGCATTGAGAGGAGGGAACACCAAAGCCAAGCTATGGCTATTTGCTGCAAATCTCCCCTACATACGCTTTATCAAATTTATCAAGTAAGAAAGGAATAATTTACTATGGAAAAAGAAAATAATATTCGCTGTGGAAGCGACCTTTATGAAAAAATTATAGACGCGGCGTGCAAAGCCTCTCAAATCGGTGATATGGTAGAATGTGTTACCTGGTTGATTGAAATGCAACATAAACTGGATTTATATATACCAGGTTCGCTACACGGAGCAGTCAGCTTATGTAGGACATTACAGCACGATTTGAATGACATTGCGGAAAACAACGCATAACTCAATTACATCATATAGGCGGGAACGGCTGACCGTTCCCGTTCTTTTTGAGTGCGCCATTAGTGCGCCATCGTGGTGAAAGTGCGCCATACGAAACAGAATGGGATAAAACGTAAAATGCCGATATACCGCATAACAGCGCCGCTCATTGAATACTGCAAAAAACTGCAAAACGTCAAAAATCACTTTGGGGTGGTAGAGGCCGCAGGTTCAAATCCTGTCACTCAGACCAAATGACCGCTTCTCAAAAGAGGAGCGGTTCTTTGTTTTATTGGCGATATATGGCTTACGGAGTGGCTTTGCGAGTGCGGAGCCGCTCTTTTGATTTTCTGCAAACGTTTGTAGTCGGAAATGAATATCCTTATAATTTCAGAGCATTTCTAAAATTTTTCTAAGGCAACACCGCACAAAGTCCACAAATTAGAAATTAAGCACGATTAGTAAAC
>OJPF01000163.1_pt1 | contig 49526 bp, 35 predicted proteins | sample 1598441 | NCBI WGS metagenome assembly OJPF01 (sample SAMN03922474, study PRJEB24848) | human gut metagenome | isolation source: stool sample | host: Homo sapiens | place: Germany | collected 2010-11 | reverse complement strand
CCTTTTCGCGATTGAGTTGGTCGCGCTTTCATGCTCCTTCCGCGTGCAGCTTTTTGGCGCTTCGCCTAAGCCCTTGTTTGCCCCCAACTTTCCGTGAAGAACCTCTTTTTATGCTGATGATTGATTATTCCCCGCATTCTCCCCCGCTGCCCTCGCAGACATGCTCCATGCCCTGCCGCAGCAGCGTCGCCACATGGTCATCCGCCAGCGAATAGAACACGGTCTTGCCGTCGCGCCGCGCCTTAATCAGCCGCGCCTGTTTCAGCACACGCAATTGGTGCGATACGGCGGATTGTGTCATGCCCAGCAACTTCGCGAGGTCGCACACGCACACCTCCGCCGTCAGCAGCACGAACAGGATGCGCACGCGCGTCCCGTCGCCGAACACCTTGAACAAATCTGCCAGCCGCAGCAGCGTTTCCTCGTGCGGCAGCTCGTGCTGGACTTTTTCCACCACTTTCTCGTGCACACACAGGAAACCGCAGCCCTCTACCTCCAGCTTCTCTTCTGCCTCCGCCACGCGTTCCGCCTCCTTGCCTAAATCGCTTTCATTATAGCATGGTTGGCGGAAAAACGCAAATGGTCAGGCGAAAAAACATGATGTTCTGTTCATATGTTGCGTTTTCTATGCAAATATGCGCATCATTCCTGAAGTTCCAGCGTAAACCCCTTTTCCGCATCCGGATGGCAAGCATCCCACTTTTCTCCCATATTGCGAATCGGTACAAACGTCAGCCGCGTGATGTCCGTCTCCGCCGGGTAGAAATCGAAGCCGACAGTCAGCTGTTCGGGCGTATCCACGCCGTACGCGCCGTTCGTGACCTGCTGGAAATTCGCGTAGGCATCGTAACCGGCTTCTGTCTGCCCGTTGACATACACGCGCCAAGCGTTCGGCAGGTTCGTCATTTGGCGGATTTCGTCCTCGGTGTACGCCGCTGAAAATTCATAGTGCATGGTGATGTTCGCGCGCATGAAGGACAAGTTCACATTGTCAATCACGAGGTCGTAGTCCCTCATGCCGATGCGCTTGCCGACCAGCTCCGGATGCGCGTAATCATCCACAAAATCCGTTGTGAACTGCACGATGATTGTGTCCGCGCGCCGGAATCCGCCGCAGGAAAGCAGCTGTTCCGTCCGGCTGCCCGAAAGCGGCTCGGTAATGGTTCCATCCGCCAGCATCGCCGCCTCCGCCGCATACTGATACTCTACCAGACTGCCATACGTCACGGTGATGATTTGCTGCCGCCAGTTGTTCTGCACATAGGCTTCGAGCGCGTCCGCTCCGCCCGCCAAGAGCGCCTGATACTGCGCGTCCGGCAGATATTCCACCTCCCACACGGGCTGAAGCAGTTCGAACGTCATCGTCCACGCAATCGGCACGCCTTCCGGCGGCGACTGCATATCATCATCCCAGAGCACACCGTCGAACCCAAATGGCGAGTCACTCCAGCTGCCCGTTCCATCCGGCAGGAACATGCCGCTCATGAAATCGCCGCCCCCGCAGCCCTCAATTTCCAGCGTGTACGCCCGCCCGGCACACTCCGCCGTGACTTCCATGTCCATAAAAACCTGCTTGCCCGCCTTGGGCTGCACGTTCATGGCGACATCGACCGTCGTGCCGTCAAACACAAGGTCATTGACGGACAGCGTGAGCAAATCGCCGTCGTAGGCTTCGTTCAGCGTAACCAAATGCGACATGTATTCCGGCGTCAGCCCCGACGGCGGCGGGTAGTCCGTCACGCTCGCCAGTTTTGCCGCCGCTACGCCGACCGCCGTGAGCATCATCAGCATGAGAGCAAGCGTGACAATCGTCCGCATTCTCCGGCTCATCCGGGCGGGATGGCGCGTTTCCACTCGGTGGTGCGTCAGCGAATGCTCAAAGGCGGCGCGGGTTGCGTCCGGCATGGTTCCGTAGGCGGATTGCAGCTTCTCCCGCAGTTCCCGCTCGGTCATTGCACGTTTGCCCCCTCTCCCTCCGGGGCGTCCAGCTCCACGCGCAGCTTTTTCCGCGCCTGATGCAGCCGGAATTTCACCGTGCCCACCGGAACGCCCAGTGCCTGCGCAGTTTCAGCCACCGTCAGCCCGTCCAGATAGTACAGCACGACCGGCAGGCGCAGCGTATCGGGCAGATTGTCCAGCATCAGGCGGAAGTCCGCGTCTTCCGGCGGCGCAGGGATTTCCGGCACGTCGTCAGTGGACATAACGGGCTTGCTCTTCCGGCGGATGTCCTTGCACACGTTGATGCAGATGCGCACCGCCCATGTGCCGAAATATTCCTCCCTGCGCAGCGTCGACTGCTTCTCCCACGCCCGCAGCGCCGTCTCCTGCATCGCATCCCGGCGGTCATACTCCTCGCGCAGCATGGCGCAGGTCACATGGTAGAGTGTTCCCTCAACCGCGTGCATCTTTTCGATCCATGTCGCTTCGTTCATTCCGTCCCCTTCTCTCCCGACAAATTCAGCGTGAAGCCCGCTTCGCCTTCTGGCACGATGCGCAAGCTCGTCAAATCCGCGCACGGCGCAAAGTACAGGCAGATGGATAGCTGATTCACATCCACCACGCCGCCCGGCACGCCCGCATAGCCCGACGCGCGCGCCCATCCCGCTTCACCCGCCGGATTCTGCTCGTCGTTGCGGTAGATTCGCCACACGTCCGGCAGTGCCGTCCCATTCGGCAGTGCCGTTCCCTCCGGCGCTTCGCAGTGCAGCACCACGCACCCGCCGAGGAACGATGCGCGCACATAGTCCACAACCGCCGTGTACCCGTCCAGCGGAATCCGCAAGCCAGCCAATTCCGGGTGGACGTACTGCGTATTCCCTTCCGTCGCAAACGCCACGGTATATGTTTCCGCGCGCTCGAAGCCGCCGCAGCGCAGGAGCAAATCCGCCTTGGACATCTGTTCTATCTCGTTCCAGCCCGCGCCGCACATTTCCAGCAGGTAGTCCTCCACGCCCGCGTCCGTCAGCGTGATCATGTGCTGCGCCGCCTGCTCACGGATGTACTGCGCCACGTCGTCCTCTTCGCTGAGCGCTTCATACAGGTCATCCGGCATGGTTTCCGTCTGCCAGACAGCTTTCAGCACGTCGATTTCGATTGTCCACGCAATCGTCTTTCCTTCCGGCGGCATCTGCCCATTTTCGTCGAGCAGGATACCCTCCGCAGCGTACTTTTCTCCATCGAATGTGCCGCCGAGGTCGGGCAGCATCAGCAGACTTTGGAACTCGCCGCCGTAGACATCCAGCGGGTCAAAACGGTACATTTTGCCGTCGCATTCGCCGCATATGCGCACTTCCACCGCCAGCACGTCGTCCGTCTTTGCCGCCATCTCCATCGTGAACGCCAGCACGCTGCCGTCGTACACGGCGTCGTTGACTGACACAGACAGCAAATCGCTGTCATACCGCTCCGCCAGCGCGAGATAATGCGCCTGATAGTCCCCTTCCGTGCCGTCCTGCGCGGGGTGGACGTCAGTGACGCTGAAGAACCGCGCCGCCGCCACGCCAACCGCCGTCAGCATCAGCGCCATCAGCACAGCGGTGATAACGATGCGCATCGTCCGGTTCAAGCCGATGCTTCGGTGTGTTTCCGGCGCACGGTGGTGCGTCAGCGAATGCTCAAAAGCTGCACGGGTTGCGTCCGGCATGTTTCCGTAGGAGAATTGGAGCTTCTCGCGAAGCTTCTGTTCGGTCATTGCGGTTGCGCCTCCTTTCTGATTTTGGGGTGCGATGTGCGGGAGTGTTTCCTTTATTGTGTTGCACAGGGTGGCGCTCCTGTGGGAGCGACCAGAGGGCAATGGATCACCTGCACCCTGCTGTTAGCATTCTTTCCCGTTGCTTGGGGATTCTCCATATCATTAGACGCCGCATCCGTCGGTTTGGTTGGCGAAAATCAAAAAAAGAGGAAACGGGCGAAAATGCCGCGCTTCCCCTTGATAGAACAGATTAGCCGGAGATTTTGAGCGTGCCAGCGTCCACAGACGGGCTGCCGATGCTGCTGCCCTCGAAGGTCAGATCGCTGCCGACGGCGCGGATGCTCTTCAGCAGCTGGTAGAAGTTGCCCGCCACCGTGATTTGCTCCACGGCGCGGCCGCGCTTGCCATTCTCGATGGTGTAGCCCTTGCTGAGCAGGCTGAAATCGCCGCTGGAGGGATTCGCGCCTGCGTGCAGACCTGCCAGTTCAGTAATCACCACGCCGTTGCCCACGTCCGCCATCAGTTCATCCAGCGACTTCTCGCCCGCGGCAATGTACAGGTTCGTCGGCGCAACCATGATGCGTCCGCCCACGCGCGCGGCATTGCCGGTGGAAGATACGCCCTGCTTGCGCGCCGTCTTGCGGTCGTGCAGGAGGGTCGTCAGCTTGCCGCTGTCTACGACCTTCTTCGTGCGGCTGGCGCTGCCCTCGCCGTCGAACGCGCTCGTCGCCAAGCCGCCCTTCATCAGCGGGTCATCGACGATGGTCACGACGTCCGCCGCAACATTTTCCCCTTCCTTGCCCGCGAAGAGGGACAGATTCTGCTGGGCATTCTCCGCCGAGAACACGCCCCAGAACGTCTGCAAGAGGCTCTGCATGGCGTCATAGCGGAAAATCACGCGGTATTCGCCCGTCGGCACGGGAGAAGCGTTCAGCTGGGACAGCGTTTCTTTCGCCGCATCCGCAGCAATTTTCTCCGGGTCAATGCCGTCAAAGCGACTGGACACAGCCACCTTGCCATTGACCGCGGTGGACGCGCCGTCCTTCGCAACCAAGCTGGTGTAGGAGAAGAAGTAGCTTCCCGAATCCTGCAAATTCAGCCCATAGCTGTTGCGCAAGATGACTTCGCTGCTGGAGGACGCGACCATTGCGCTCGGTACGCGAACAATGCGCGGGTCAGCGGCTTTCGCCAAAGCTTCCAGCTTCAGGCACTTCTCAATTTTCGCTTCAGCGCTCGTCGTCGCGACGTCGCTTTCTTCCTTCTCGATGGTCGGATAGCGCTCTTCGCCCGCGAAAATCTCGTCCTGTTCGTCGGTTTCCAGCAAGGTGGCGGATTCCTTCACGCCATCAATCAGCTGGCGGACGGCATCAGCGTCGAACGCCTCGGTGGACGCGCTGCCCATCTTGCCGCCAAACATGCCGCGCAAGGATACCCCGCACGAGGATGCCACCTTGTAGTCGCTGATTTCGCCGTCAAGTGCGCTCACGTTGAAGCTGTCGCCGCCGTGATAATATACTTCCGCCGGATCAATGCCCGCCGCCTTGGCTGCCGCGAGCACCTCATTCAAAAATTCATTGACTTTCATCTGCTTCTCCTCCTTAGCGGCCGCCCACGGTGATGCTGCTGACGCGAATCATCGGCTGACCGACGTCGGTCGGGACGCTGCCGCTCTTGGAGCCGCACATGCCCTGCGACAGTTCCAGTTCTTTGCCAACGCGGTCAATCTTCATCAGGATTTCGCTGCCGCGCCCAATCAGGGACGCGCCGCGCACCGGGTGAGCAATCTTGCCGTCGCGCACCAGATACGCTTCCGCCACGGAGAAGTTGAATTCGCCCGTCGCCGGGTTGACCGAGCCGCCGCCCATCTTGCGCGCGTACAGACCGTCGCCCATCGACGCAATGATTTCCTCGTTGCTGTCATTGCCGGGGGCGATGAAGGTGGAGCGCATACGGCTCGTGGGAGCATAGGCATAGCTTTCGCGGCGGGAGGAGCCGGTAATCGGGTGATTCATCCGGCGGCTGCCGAGGCGGTCAACCATGTAGCTCTTCAAAATGCCGTTCTCAATCAGCACCGTGCGCTGGCTGGGCGTGCCCTCGTCGTCCACATGGATTTGACCCCAGTTGTTGACAAGCGTACCGTCGTCGATGGCGGTCACGATGGGCGAGGCAATCTGCTGACCGAGCTTGCCGCAGAATTCGCTCACGCCGATGCCCACGCTGGTAGCCTCCAGCGAATGGCCGCACGCCTCGTGGAAGATAACGCCGCCGAAGCCGTTGTCAATCGCGACGGGCATCACACCCGCGGGGCAGACCGGTGCATGAAGCATCGTCACGGCCTGCTGGGCGGCGATTTTTCCTGATTCTTCCGCATTCACGCGCGTGTCGAACAATTCAAAGCCCATGGACGCGCCGGGCGCATCACTGCCGGACTGATTCTCCGTGCCGTTGCTGGCAATCGCACTCACGCGCAGGCGCGTCTGCACACGGCGGTCGGTCACGAACACGCCCTCGGTATTGCAGATGCACACATCCTGCACATGGTCGCCATAATTCGCCATCACCTGCACAATTTCCGGGGAAATGCTGCGCGCCGCCGCTTCCGCCGCGCGGAGCTTCTCCGCCTTGAGTGCCGCCTTGACGTCAGTCGGCAGGAGCAGAATTTCTTCCGGGCGGGAGGCATCCCACGGCTTGAACGGCGCAACGACGCAGCCCTTGCCGCCGCGCACCGCAGCCGCCGCCTGACGCGCACAGTTCATCAGCCCTTTCCGGCTGGTATCGTTGGTGTAGGCATAAATCGCATTCGTACCGCTGAACACGCGCACGCCCGCGCCGTGCGTCCGGCTTGTCGTCGCGCTTTCCAGCTTATGAGAGCGCATCCCCATTGCGTGGTCAATGCGGTCTTCCATGAAAATTTCAGCGAAATCACCGCCGGTACGTACCGCTTCCTGCAATACTTCCCGTGCAACGTTCTGATCGAGCATTGGTGTTTCATCCTTTCCGAGCCGTTCCTCGCGGCTCATGTTTTATTATACCACATTCTTTCCCATTTGTACATGACCTGCCGGGAAACTTCGCGGCTGCACAATTTTCCACCCGCGATTTTTTTCGGTGGTGCGCGTTGTCTTGCGCACACAAATGTGTTATGCTGAGGATGGCAGCGTATGCTTCCGCTGCTGACATTTTCTCATGGAACTTTATTGGTCGCAGTGGAATCGCGTCCGCAGTGGCGAAACCCCTGCGCAATGCAAAAAACACTATTTATCATCATTGAAAGGAGTCTCCCCCCATGGAAACCATGCAGAACATCCTCACCCGCCGCAGCGTGCGCAAATTTGCTGACAAGCCGATTGAACCCGACAAACTCCACACCATTCTCGAAGCCGCGATGAGCGGGCCGTGCGCCGTCAACGCCCGCGAATGGGCGTTCATTGTCGTAACCGACCGGGAAAAGCTCGCGCAGATGGCGGAAGCGAACGGGCGCGTCGCGCGGATGCTGAATCAGGCAGCGGCGGCGATTCTTGTCTGCGGCGACCTCGACCGCGCTTTTCCGCCCGCGCCGGATTTCTGGGTGATTGACGCCGCGATTGCCGCGCAGAACATGACGTTAGCGGCGAACGACCTCGGCATCGGATCAGTCTGGCTCGGCACTTGGCCGGACGAAAAGCGCGTGAAGCGGCAGGCGGCAATTTTCCAGCTGCCGGAGACGATTGTACCGCACTCGATACTCGCGCTCGGCTATCCAGCGGAGGATATCGACATGCGCGCAGTGCGCCCCAGCCGCTACGAAGAAAACCGCGTACACGTTAACCAATGGTAAATCAATCGACCCGACCGCCGATATTTCCGGCAGCCGGGTCGTCTTTTATGCTTTGGATTCCGCAGGTTTTGCGCCGTCGCCCGGTGCTTTTTCGCGCTTCACGTTAAGCAGCGGCACGTCAAGCTCGCACCGCAGCGTCTCCTGAAGTTCCTTCAGGCACTCAATCAGCAGCGGATTAAACACGCCGCATTCGCCGTTCAGGATCATAGACATTGCCTGTTCATGGCTGTATGCGGGTTTGTAGACGCGCTCGCTGATGAGTGCATCGTACACATCCGCCAGCGAAACGACCTGCGCCGAAATCGGGATTTCGTCCCCCACCAGGCCGTCGGGATAGCCGTGCCCATCATAGCGCTCGTGATGCCAGCGGCAAATGTCGCATGCCGTGCGCACCAGCTTCTCGTTGTGGTGCGCCGCAAGGTCGTCGAGCATCTTCGCGCCAAGAATCGTGTGCTGCTTCATCTGCTCGAACTCTTCCGGTGTCAGCTTTCCGGGTTTATTCAGAATTTTTGCGTCAATGGCGATTTTACCAATATCGTGCATTGACGACGCAAGGGCAATCAGGTTGCAGTCCTGCGGGGTCAGGCGGTAGCGGTCGGTTTTTGCACACAGCGTCTCCAGAAGCCGCTCCGACAGTTGCCGCATATGCTGCACATGCGAGCCGTTTTGTCCGTTCCGGAACTCCACCACATGGCTCAGGATGTTAATCAGCAGCATGTTGTTCTTTTCTTTTTCGAGGATTTGGCTCGTGACCATTGACACCAGGCGACGCTGCTTGGCGTACAGCTTAATGGTGTTGTAGACGCGCCGATAGACTACTTTCGCATCGAACGGGCGGCTGATGTAGTCGCTCACACCCTGCTCGTAGGCGCGGCGGATAAAAGCATCCGAGTCCTCGCTGGATATCATGATAACCGGCAGATTTTCCAGCATGTGGCTGCGGTTCATCGACGCCAGCACCTCGAAGCCGTCCATCACAGGCATCAGCAGATCCAGCAGCATCAGTGAAATTTTATCGCTGCCCGCGTTCAGGATGTCCATGCACTCCTGCCCGTTCGCAGCTTCCAGAATTTCGTAGTCGTCCTCCAGCATTTCCGTCAGCAGCGCGCGGTTCAACTCCGAGTCATCCACAATCAGGATGCGTTCTTTCCGCGCGTGCAGCTCATTCTCCTGCTCCGACGACTGCGCCAGCATCATCTCCGTCATAACCATGTTCGTATGCGTTTTCGCCTGATACATCAGCTGGTCAGCCTGCTCCACGGCAGTTTCCAGCAGGCGGCCGTTGCCCATCACGCCGCCGATGCTAATCGAAATTTGCAGATTCGTGTACCCCGGCACAGGCGTATTGTGCACCGCCTCGCTCACTTGCAGCAGGCGGCTGTACAGGCGGTCAGCGGGGATGCCGGGCATAACCAGCAGGAACTCGTCTCCGCCCAGGCGCACCAGCAGATCGCCGCTCGCGGTATGCAGCTTAACGGACTGCGCCATCGTCTCCAGCACAACATCGCCCGCGCGGTGCCCGAAAACATCATTATAAAGTTTGAAGTTATCCACATCAATCATGGCAATGCCCGCCTCATAGACGGTTTTGCACATGTGTTCCTCGTAATAGCGGCGGTTGAGCGTCCCCGTGAGCGCATCGTGGTACAGCTTGTCCTCATAACTGGACAGGCGATTGGCAAGTTTCTCGCCCGACTCGGCGTCAATCATCATGTCGTCGTCAAGTTTCTGCACCAGTTCCAGCACATAGCGCCCGCCCTCGACATGCAGGTAACGCGCTGTCACCTGATAGACATTCGGGTCATCGTATTCGAGCTTGATTTTCTTGCATTTCTCCATGTACGCCCGGAGAACGATGCAGTTTCGGCATCCCTGCGATGTCATCCGCCCATCCCGGCAGGGGCAGGCGCGTGAAGCCGGATTGTGCTTGCGCGCTTCAATTGTACGCAAGATATCTGCCTCGCTGATGAGGCGAACCGCGGTAAAGTTCTTGCGGTAAATGGCCAGCTCCTTCTCCATTTCCTGCATGGTAATCATCGGCTTGTCCTACTTTCCATCGGGCGGTGTGAAACCAGAGGTTGCAAAATCGGCAGACAAAATACCCCCCCCCGATAATTTTGCGTCGGAGGACATTTCATATCTGCCAAATTCGGTTCTTAGTGACACTTCAGCCATTCTTATACATTGGCAAGTGGACGAATCGCATCCCCGCAATCAGTCACCTATACCAACGTATATTGTCCATTATACACTACTTTCGGATGGTGTCAAGTAGGTTACTTGTCATCATTACAGCGTTACTTCCCTGTTTTCGGGCGTTTTGTACATTTTTTTCGGCTAAATGCGCCATTTTTTCGTATTTTTTTCGAAAGCTTTTGTTGTTTTTCACCAAAAATATCGTTTTCGGAGGATTTTTACCCGTTTTTTGCATTTTTCGTCACATTTCGGTCGAAATAGTCCAGCAGCGATGCATATAGGCATTCGCGTCCCTGCGGAAAGACGTCGCGACTGCGCCGGATGAAGTCCTTCACATCCTGCCGGCGCGTATGCCCATCGGCAGGGCATGGATTCTTGACGACAGGCAGATTCTCCCTCCGTGCAAAGCCAATCACGTCGCGCTCCTTGACCATGAGCATGGGGCGAAGGACTTGCAGGTTCGTGCGGTCGAGGTGCGTCACGGGCGGGAAGCAGTCGTAGTGCCCCTCCAGCATCAGGTTCATCAGGCTCGTTTCGATGAAGTCGTCCTGATGGTGCGCATACGCGATTTTATTGCATCCCAGCGCCATTGCCTTGTCGTTGAGCGCGCCGCGCCGGAGCTTGGCGCACAGGCTGCACGGGTGCTTCTCCTTGCGGATTTCAAACACAATCTGGTACACCTTTGCATCCACAAAATAGAACGGCACGTCTAATCCTTCGCAGAACTGCCGCATCGTCTCCACGTCTGCCTCGCTGCCCGGCGCACCGTTGCCGACGTGAATCGCGCACAGCCCGTACGGCACGGGATAGAACCGCTGGAGGTGCTTCAGGCCCATCAGCAGCGTCAGGCTATCCTTGCCTCCGGACAGTCCGACCGCGATTTTATCCCCCGCCGACACCATATCGTAGCGCTGCATACACTGGCGCAGCAGGCTCATCAGGCGCTGCAAATCCATTGCCATTCAGCATTCCTCCAGCGTCTTTTCGAGTGTACGGCGCGCCGACACCGCGTTCTGCGGATTTGTGTTTTCCAGCGTCATCGGCAGATTCCGGCGCTTCGCGAGCTGCATCAGCGGGCGGTAATCCATCTGCCCCAGCCCCGGCGCAATCGACAGCAGCCCATCAAACATGTTGACATTCGCGATATTCTGCCGCGCCCATGCGCACTCGTCCGTGCCATCGGGCAGGAAATCCTTGATGTGCAGCAACTCGGCGGAATCCCCCAAACGCGCAATCGCATCCGTTACGACTTCTTGCACCTGATGGACGTTCTCGCGGTCGAGCAGGTTCACCGCATCAAGAATAACCCGCAGGTTTTCGGAGTGCACCTCCGCCAGCACCCGTTGACACCTTTCCGCCGTGCAGACGATGTGCCGCGTGACTGGCTCGATAACGAATATCATGCCCTCTTCCTCCGCCCAGCGGACGACGGGCTTCACGCGCTCAATAAACAGGCGCAAGCTCTCCTCCGTCCGACACTCCGGGCAGGATTTGTAACCGATATTGGGCGCGCCGGTTTCCGTGCCGACCATCAGCGCGCCGATTTTTTTGCCAAACCGCAAATGCGCACGATAATTCATCAGCGTGCGCTCGTGCGCTGACAGATCAGGGCTGCACAGGTTCAAATAGCACCCCAGCAGCACGCACCGCTGATTGTACTTCTCCAACAGCCCGCGCACCTCATCCGCCAGCGCGTCCGTCAGCAGCTCCGGCGCATCTGCCATCTTAAACCCCGGCACGACCTTGCTCATCGCGATATGAACACAGGAAAACCCCTGCTCCTTTGCGTTACGCAGGTGTTCCTCCAAATTACTTCCTGCCGTATCATGCAGCCGAATTCCGATTTCCATGTGGCTACCCCCCTTTTACAAGGACAGTATACCGCATTTTTCAGGGGAACGCAAGGGGCGAATGAAGCGTGCCGAAGTCCTCCACCTTAGTCCTTACACGCGATTCAATCGGTGACACTTTCATGCTTCTCCCGCATGTTTATTGGGGGAACGAGGCGGCTTTCGCCAGACAATCCTCCACATCGCAGCGCTTCTCCCCGTCCAGCGAATTACGAACGCTTTCCAAGCACGCCCGCATCTCCCGAATCAGCTGCACAGCCGCGTCATAATCCTTCTCCCACGCAATCCGCCGCAAATCCTGCTCCACGCGCATTCGATCGAGCGAACGCTGCAATTGCTCCTTTTCCTCCGCCGCCGACGCCCGCCAAAGCAGCTCCTTCATGCCCTCCAGCATTTTCAGCACGCACGGTTCCGCCATCATCTGGGACGCGGCGCGGTTCTCTGCCTCATCAGGCGGATTCTTCCCCTGCGCGGGCGCAGCAACGCCCTCTGCCAGCAGCTCCTGCCGCACCTGCGCAATCATCTCCGGATGATGCTTCAAAATCGCGCGATACTTATTCTGATAGCGCAGCATCCGGCTGTGGTCGCCGTCTGCCATCCGCATAACACACGCGCGGACGCTCATGCCCTGCCCGCAGCCCGTCAGCACCTGACGCAAGAGATTATGCGTCTCCGCCTCCGTGAAGGGAATGAACGCCTGTACGCGCGGTGTATTCTGCTCCTGATTCCGCAAACAGGCGTAATAGTAGTTGCGGATGCTGTTGGGCTTGCGTCCCAAGTCCACGGATAAGTCCTCGAACACTTGCCGAAGCGGTGCGCCGCTGCCCCGCGCCTCCTGCACAGCGGAAAACAGGCGGGACGTCTCCTGTTCCTGCCAACCGACACATTTGCGTTCTTCCATGCGTCTTTCCTCTCTTTCCTGCATCCTTTCCGGGTGCGTATTCCTATCATATCCCGGCACATATGCGTTCATGCACAAAATGCGTACACAAAAAAGGCGCTCCGAGCCATTTTCGCCCGAAGCACCCAATTTCATGATTTGCTTTTCCTTCCCTCCACCCACTGGAACAGCGCCGGATACAGCACAATCGCGAACAGCATCAGCCCGAACATCTCTGCAAAGCCCAGCCAGTGCGCATCCAGCAGCAGATTACCCGCCGCCTTCAGTCCCTTCCGCACCGCCAACAGCAGCGCTACGCCAACCACGCCGCGAATCATGCGCGCCTTGCCCGCACCCTTTGCATCAAAACCGACAAAGTGCCTCTCCAGCACCCAGCCAAGGCAGAAGCCCATCATCGCCCCCGCCGCCTTGTAGCAGTCCGTCACCATGTCCCACGGGTCAACCAGCAGCGTTCCATCCGGCAGCACATCCATCGGATACGGCTTCACGCTGGTGTAAATCAGCATCGCGGCAGACAGGATGATGCCGATAGTCGCCAGCAGCCAGTCGCGGTTCTTGCCGCCGTCCGCCCAGTTCAGCAGGTGTTTTGACAGCAGCAGCACGACCAGCGCAATCATCATCCCAACCAGCACGTCCTGCGGCGTGTGCGCGCCGAGCCAGTTGCGGGCAAACGCCGTCAGCAGCGTCAGCAGCACGCACGGCAGAATCCACCATTTGCTGTACTTTTTCAGGTACGCCGCGATGTTTCCGTAAAAGGACGCTGCCAATGTCGCATGTCCGCTGGGAAACGAGTAGCCCGTTGCCGTTGCCGCCGCTTCCGGAGCGATTTGCAGCCGCGCATCCTGCTTCCACGGGCGATAGACGCACGCGATATTCTTGATGAGCTGCGTCACCATCGTTGCGCCCGCGAAGCACAGCCCCATCCGCTGCCCGGTGCGCTTGTCGATGCACCAGTAGAATACGACAATAATGACAACCGGCAGCGACCCGGCGGCAAATTCCGAAATGAAGAGCAGCAAGCTGTTGATGAAGTTCGGCGCCTCCGCCCGGAGGTTCTGCAAAAACAGCAGATATTCAAAATCCAACGTTGTTTGACTCCTTTGTTACTTAATGACACTCATGTCCAGCGCCATCTTCGCCCATGCGTCCGAAGCGCCGCTTGCGCCCGTGACTTCCGTGCCGGGCTGGTAATCCGGCGTGGTGTACCAGCCGCAGAAGGTCATGTGCGGGTAGGTCGGGGCATCCGGCAAATCCGCCTGATGAATCGCGCTGCCGTTCACATGGTAGGTCGTCAGCGCCGTCGCCATGCCCTCCACCTTGATGCGGTAAGCGGTAATCTTCCCGTTCGTCGCGATGACATAACAATTTTGCAGCTGTGCAGGGTTATCAACGCCGTTTTTGCGCATTTCCGCCAGCAGGATTTCGCTCGTGAACCACGCGGTCTTCGTGCCGTCATCATTCTTCTGTATCTCCGCCGCATCCACCAGAATCCACCAGACGCTCTTTTCCGCGCTGTCCAGCACGATTTTAGGCGTACCCGCGCCGGAATAGCAAATGCCAATGCGCGCGCCGTCCGCGAACCACTCCATTTTCGCTTCGAGCTGGATGTAGGAGGAATCCCATTCCTTCTGGCTCGTCAAGCCGTCGGCGTTCGCCCAGAGGATGCTCTCGTCCGCCTCCGCGCGCACTTCCGTCAGCGCACTGCCCCATGCCGCGCTGTTCTTGCCCTCCCACAGCGCGTCCAGCACCTGCGGGTACACCACGCTCGTCGCCTGACTGCGCAGCTTCGGATTCACCGCGCGGCGAATCCAGGCGTGGCACTCACCGCCGGACGTCTGATTGTTCCCATTATCCCAGATGACAATCGGCACGCCATAGCGCTGGGCATTCTGCGCGACACAGTACGCCCACTTCGCGCGCTCGTCGTGATTGCCATTCGTGTTCGTCGCACCCGTTTCGCCCATCACGACCGGAATCCCCCGGTCAAGGAAGGTTTCCTTGATGTTCTCGAACACGCGGTTGATTTTCGTGCCATCCTTCTCCGGGTCGAACGTCGTCTGCGTATCCTGCAGGCAGAAGGTCTGCGGGTCATACGAATGCACAGACACGATGATGTTTGCCGCCGCTTCGCCATCCACCGTCGGCAGGGCAATCGCCGCCGTGCCCGCCGGGGAGCTGGTCGCCGCGTAGCCCGGAATCATCAGGCAGCGCTCGGCGTTGCAGCCCTTGGCGTCCTTGCGGATGGTGTTCACGAACACTTGGTTGAGGTAGTTGACGGCAGCGTAGCACGCCGCGTTGCCGCTCCACTCATAGTTCGTACCCTGCGCGCGCGGCTCGTTCATGCCCTCGAAAATCACATGCTGGTCAAAGTCGGCGAAGGTGTCCGCAATCTGCCGCCACATTGCCGTCAGCTGCTCGCCGATTTTCTCCGCGTCCGCCGCGAAATTCGGCTCGTTAATCCACGCTTCGTGGTGCACATTGAGGATGACGAACAAGTCCGCCTCTCGCGCCCATTCGACCACTTCGCGGACATGCTGGAGAAAGTCCTCGCGGATGGTGTACGTCCCATCGTCCGAGGTATAGCGGTACCAAGTCACGGGAATGCGGATGGTGTCAAAGCCCGCTTCCTTCACGCGCACCATCAGTTCCGGGGTGATTTTCGCGTTCCCCCACGACTGCTCCTGCGCGGTCACATCCGCGGTATTGCCGCCGGTTGCGTCCAGCGTATTGCCCAGATTCCACCCGAAACCCATCATCTCAACGATTTCCGTCGCTGTTTTGCCTGTCAGCATGGTTGATTCCTCCTCGGCGGCCGCCGGAAGCACCGGCAGCAGCATGGTCAAGAATAGTGCAATCCATTTTCGCATGTTTTGCATGAATTTTCCTCCTATTGCTTATAGGATTGGATTGTTACGCAGGGATTTCGCTCCTTCGGGAGCGACCAAAGGGCTTTCCGATCGCCCTTTGGAAACCTTCGGTGCCCCTTCGGATGTTACAGGTCTGTTATGTTAGTTTTTTAGTTTGTGTGCTTTTGGTTGTTGAGAAATTGCCTTCCCCTTTCGCCGGCGGACGCATTGTCAGACTAATTCTGTTCGTTTTCGCATCCGCTTCCAGCACCCACACAGTCACGATGTCGCCGACTCGGACGACTTCGCTCGGATGATTCACGCGGCGCTGCGCCATCTGGCTGATATGCACCAGGCCGTCGCGGTGAACGCCGATGTCCACAAACGCGCCGAAGTCGGTCACGTTGCGCACCGTGCCGCGAAGCTCCATGCCGGGCTGCAAGTCCTTCAAATCCATCACGTCGCTGCGCATCAGCACCTGCGGCAGCTCATCACGCGGGTCGCGGCCGGGGCGGGACAGCTCCGCCGCAATGTCGCGCAGGGTCGGTTCACCCACATTCAGCTGCTTCGCCAGCGCCGCGAACCCCTCCGTGTCCGCCAAGGTCAGCAGATTGCCGACCGCCTCCGCCGGGGTGAGCGAAAAGTGCTTCAAAAGGGCGCGCGCCGCGTCGTAACTCTCCGGGTGAACGCCTGTGTTCTCCATCAAGTCCTTGCCGCCGGGGATGCGCAGGAAGCCTGCGCACTGCTCGAAGGCTTTGGGACCAAGGCGCGGCACTTTCTTCAGCTGCGCGCGGGTCGTGAACGCTCCGTTTTCCTCGCGGTACGCCACGATGTTCTTCGCGACGGTCGTGTTGATGCCCGCGACGTAACTCAGCAGCGACACGCTCGCCGTATTCACATCCACACCGACGCTGTTCACACAGTCCTCGACCACGCCGCCCAGCGCCGCGTCCAGTTCCGCTGCTTTCAGGTCATGCTGATACTGTCCTACGCCAATCGCCTTCGGATCGATTTTGACCAGCTCCGCCAGCGGATCCTGCAGCCGCCGCGCAATCGACACCGCCGAACGCAGACTGACATCAAACTGCGGGAACTCCTCCGCCGCCAGCTTCGACGCGGAATACACCGACGCGCCCGCCTCGCTGACGACCATGTATTTGAGCGCATCGCCCAGCGCCAGTTCCTTCATCACCTCGACGAAGAACTGCTCTGTCTCGCGCCCCGCCGTGCCGTTGCCGATGGCGACGCTGCCGACGTGGTGCTTCTGGATCATGCGCTTGACGGTTTCCTTCGCCTGTGCAACCTTACCATGGCTTGGCAGTGGGAAAATGACGCCCGTATCCAGCACACGCCCGGTTTCGTCCACAACCGCGACCTTGCAGCCCGTGCGGATGCCGGGGTCAAGCCCCATCGCGACCTTCCCGCGCACCGGCGGCTGCATCAGCAGCGGGCGCAGGTTCAGCGCGAACACGCGAATCGCCGCCGCACTCGCCTTGTCGGTCAACTCCGCGCGCAGTTCCGTGTCCAGCGACGGCGCAATCAGCCGCGTATACGCGTCGTCGCACGCCTGCGCGACGTACTTGCATGCCGGGCTGCCCGTCTGCTGCACGAAGCCGTAGCGCACGAGCTGCTGTGCCTTCTCCTTGTCCACGTCCATCGCGACTTTGAGGAAGCCCTCCTTCTCCCCGCGGTTCATCGCCAGCACCCGGTGTGACGGCATCAGGCGCAGCGGCTCGCGGTGGTCGTAGTACATACGGTAGGTGCTGTCCTCGTCTTTCGCCGCGGCCGTCGCGACCATCGCCGTTTGATGGTAGTACGTTTTGAGCTTCGTGCGGACGGCGGCATCGTCGCTGACGACCTCGGCGATGATATCCATCGCGCCTTGCAGGGCATCCTCCGCCGTTTCGACGCCCTTCTCCGCGTTCACATAGCGCAGGGCGATGGTTTCCGGCGCCATCATGTTCCGCTGCTGGAGCATCAGCGCGTTCGCGAGCGGCTCCATTCCCTTCTCCTTGGCAATGGACGCGCGGGTACGGCGCTTCGGGCGGTACGGGCGATAAATATCCTCCAATTGCGCCAATGTCGCGGCAGCATCGAGGTCGCTTTGCAGCTTCTCCGTCCAGACATCTAACTTTTGCAGGCTTTCACTGATTTCCTGCCGACGCGCTTCGAGCGCCCGCAGCGCTGTCAGCCGTTCGCTGATTTCACGCAGCTTCTGGTCATCCAGCGACCCGTGCTGTTCCTTGCGGTAGCGCGCGATAAACGGCAGCGTGCAGCCCTCGTCAAGCAGGCGAATGACGGCGTCGATTTGCCACGGGGCGGTTTGGAACTCCTGACAGAGCGTTTGTGTGATAGTCATGTCCTCACCTCAAATAATGATGCCTTCCAAATGATCCACCTCGTGCTGAATCACCTGCGCGGTGAAACCAGAGAACCGCTGCACATGCCGCTGCAGCTGCTCATCCTGATATTCCATCAAAATCTGCTGATACCGCAAACACGGGCGCTCGCCGTCCAGCGACAAGCACCCCTCCTGCGCTGCGAAGGGAATCTGGCGATCCGTGATGACCGGGTTAAGCATCACCAGCACGGTTTTCCCCGCCATCACCGCAATGATGCGCTTGCGGACGCCAATCATGTTCGCCGCCATGCCGACGCACTTGTGCGCATGGGCGCGCAGGGTATCCGCGAGGTCACGCGCAACGGGCAAATCCTCCGCCGTCGCCATCTGACTCTTGCAGGACAGGAACATCACATCTCTCACAATCGGCTGAATCATTGCTTCTTCACCACCACGCCGCCAGTTTTCCAGATGCTTCTTTCGGGCACTTCACCACGCACGCAGCTCAGCGGGTAGATTTGGCTCTCCCGCCCGATAACCGTGCCGGGGTTCAGCACGCTGTTGCAGCCGACTTCCACATAGTCGCCAAGCATTGCGCCCATTTTCTTCAAGCCGGTTGCCATGCTTTCGCCTGCGCTGCGAACTGTCACCAGCGTCTTGTCGCTCTTCACGTTGCTGGTAATCGACCCCGCCCCCATGTGGCTGCAATAACCGAGGATGCTGTCGCCGACGTAGTTGTAGTGCGGCGTCTGCACATGATCAAAAAGAATCACATTCTTCAGCTCCACAGAGTTGCCGACCACGCAGTCTGCCCCTACCAGCGCACTACCGCGGATGAACGCGCAATGCCGCACTTCCGTCCGCGCGCCGATGATGCAGGGCGCACCCAGATACGCCGTCGGCGCAACCGTCGCGGTTTTGTGCACCCAGACGTGCTCACTGATTTCGGTGTATTCCGCCGGGTCAAGCGCCGCGCCGATGCGCAGGATTTCCGCCTTGATGCCCGCAAGCGCCTCCCACGGATAGGTAAACTGCCGCAGGTAATCCGCCGCCAATGTGTGGTTAAGGTCGTAAAGCTGTTCGATTGTCAGCATAATTTGCCTCCTATTTATTATGTTGATTGCTTTTTCGCCCTGCGCCGCCGAATCAGCCAGAGCATGAACATCGCCAGCAGCAGCCCCGCCAGCGCGCCCGATGAATCCAGCAGCACATCCTGCCACTTGCCCGTACGCCCGGCAACGAAAAGCTGATGGATTTCGTCCGTCGCGGCATAGAGCGTACATCCCGCCCATGACAGCCAGTGCCAGCGGGCGCGGTAGCTGTCCAGCAGCAGCGTCAGCAGCATTCCCAAGAGCGTGTACTCCAAGAAATGCGCCGTTTTCCGCACGGCAAAATCCACCTGTGCATACAGCTTCCAGTACGCCTTCCCCGTCAGTCCCTGCCGCTGCGCCAGAGAATCCGTAATTGGGCGGGCAATTTTACCGCTGATGCTGCCGGACTGCACGCCTTCCTGTGCCGAGAAACCGAACATCACCAGCAGCAGGGACAGCGTAATCAGCCAGAGGATGGCACGATAAAGGTGTATTTTCCAGTTCAAGTTTGCTTTCCTTTCCTGCGGCGAAAATAACGCCGTGCTTGTTTATTTCGCGCTCCACCCCGTCAATTCCTGCCGTGTTGCATGGATTTCACGAAAAAAGGGCTGCCCGGTGCAGACAGTCCTTTTGTTGGATTATTTCACGCGCTCGCAGTACACCGCCACGCGTTTTGTGCCGCTGAGGGTGCAGGTCACAAGCGTCAGGTCATAGCCGGAATGGGCAATTTCGTTCGCATCGTTGGGCGAAATCGTGTTTTTCTCCCGCACAACGTAGCGGAAAACGTTATTCTCCATGTCCGTGAAGGTAATGGTTGCGTCCAGCGCCAAGCTGCTCAGCTTGCCAAAGTGGTAGGTGTGCGCAATAATGGCGAGGTTGCCCGCGTAGGCGCTGCCGGAATAGCGGCACGGCGACACGCTCAGGTTCTCGTACGACCAGTTGCGCTGCACCGGCACTTTCAGCCCCAGCGACGGGATGGACAGCGTGCCGATATACTCATGCCCATTGACCTTCTCGCCCGGCATTTCGATTCCCGGCACGCGCTCGTAGAGCTTGCCCGTCGGCGCGGGCGTGGGTGTCGACGTGGGTTCGGGGGACGGTGTCGGTTCAGGCGTCTCCGTCGGTTCGGGGGATTCCGTCGGCATGGGCGTTTCGGTGATTTCCGGCGTGCTCGTCGGATTTGATGTCTGCGCGGCATCCGGCGTGCTCGTCGGCTTCGGTGGATTCGTTGCAGTCCCTGCCGTTGGCGCGTTTGTCGGCTTCGGCGGATTCGTCGCATTCTCTGTCGTCGGCACGCTCGTCGGATTCGGCGGATTCGTCGCATCCCCTGCCGTCGGCACGCTCGTCGGTTTCGGCGGGTTCGTCGCAGGATTCGCCGTCGGCGCGCTCGTCGGTTTCGGCGGATTCGTCGCAGGATTCGCCGTTGCGGGCGCATCCGTCACAGGGGTGTTCGTGGCGGTTACGTCATCACGCGGAAAGTCAGTCGGCAGTGCGTCAGTTACAGCGGGCGTGGATGCTGCCGGGTTATCCGCCGCAGTGGCATCCGCCGTCGGCGCGTCGGTTATCGGCGCATCCGTCGCGGGTGTGTCCGTCGGCATCATCGTCGCGGTGACTACGGGCGGTGCGGCGGTCTGCTGCGATTCCATCTGCCGCTGAATGCGAATCTGCTCCAGCGCCATCAGCGCATCATCCGACTCCTGCTGCGCGCGGCTGGCATCCCACTGGTTGTAGCCCACCAGCGCCAGTGCCGCCAAAATCAGCACCAGCCCCAGCGTCATCAGCAAATTGCCCTTACGGTTCTTCATGCTCTTGGCTCCATTTCCGGTGCAGAATCCAGCCAATGACGAACAGAATCATGCCCGCACCCGCCAGAATCGGCACCGGCCACCACAGTTGCCCCGTTTCGGGAATCGGGGCGGTCGGGGTCGGCGTGACCGTGCGGCGGTTGGTAATCACATACACGCCGTTTTCGATGGAATATTCCGGCTCATAGTACACATCAGCCCCCAGAACCTCGTTGAGGGTGTACACATGGTCAGCCGGCAAATCCTTGAAGATATGATGCCAGTTGTTTTCGCTGTTCAGAATCACCGTGTCGATATGCTGACCGTCCTGCATCAGATGAATTTCAATCTGCACAGGGCGATATGTGCCGCGGTTGTCGTCGTCCCACACCTTGACGCACTCAAGGTCAATCAGCGCGGGTGAACGTTCCAGCTTGATGGTGGAGAGGACATCGTACTGCCACTCGTCGTCCACATTGCGCGTCGGCACAGAGGTCAGGAAGGACTGGAAGCTGTACGCCCAGCCGCCGATGATGACCGGCGTGCCAGAAACAAGGTACAGACCGGGGTTCAGACCCGTAAATGTTACTCTGCCATTTTCGTCCGTCGTGCCGGTGAAATCAGGCGTTTCGGACGCGGTGAGGGCTTTCATCGCTTCGGACGCGGCTGCCCAGTCCGCCGCATTCTTCAGCGCGTTAATGTCGATATTCAGGGTGCTGTACGGGCTGCGCAGGGCGAACCGAGCGTCCGCATCCATGTCCGCCACCTGATACAGCTGGAAGGTCACGCCGGGCAGGTGCGCATCATCCTCGTTGTCATCCGCCTGAATGGCGAACGTCAAGGGGTGCGTCAAATCCACCCGTTCAAAGGCAAGCGCGCAGGGCGCAAGCAGAAGGCAGCACAATGCTGTCAGCAGGACAAGCGCCAGCAGGCGCGAGGGTTTGCGGCTCATCACGACCGCTCAGCTCCTTTCCGCTTCTTGTGTTTCGGGCTGGTCGTTACCAGCATGAGAATGAGGAGAATCAGCAGCATCGGCGCGGCGACAATCGGCGCGACGATGTAGGGGTCAATCACGAGTGCGTCCGCGGAGATGCGCACGGATAGCTGCGCAAGCGACGTTTCGACCCGGTGTCCGCGGACAAGCAGCCGGTGCGAGTTAATGCCGTAGGGCGTGCAGGTGACGAGCGTGCACAAATCCATGCCGTCATAGATTTGCAGTGCGCTGACGTCATGCGGCTCAACAATGAGAATTTGGTCGATTTCATAGGTCAGCACCTTGTCCAGCACGCGGAGGGTGAAGGTATCGCCGTAGGTGAGCTGGTCAAGGTTGGTAAAGAGCTTGGCGGAGGGCAGCCCTCGATGCGCCGAGAAGGCGGAATGCGTTCCCGGTTCGCCGGTCGGCAGGCTTGTACCCTCGATGTGACCGACGGCGACCTGAAGCACGTTGGCGTTCGTCGAGTGATACAGCGGCAGCGTCACGGCAATCTGCGGAATCTCAATCACCCCGATGATGCCCGAACCGCCGACATTCATCACCGCGTCGTACTCCTCGCGCTCCTCGTCGGTCATGATTAAGCGATCGACGGTGGACTGTGCGCGGAGTTTTTCGTTATAATCGTTTGCCGCCGCCCAATCCGCCTCGTAATCCTTCTTGGACTCCTGCTCCACCACCGTGTTGTAGGTAGCTACGGCACGCGACTGGTGGAAGGAATTGTAGAAATCCGACACGGACGGGTACAGAAGGAGCGCCAGACCCACAAACAGCACCACAAACAGCAAAATGGTTGTCATATTGCGCTTCATGAGCCGCCTCCTTTCTGCAAACATACTTCATTTTCCCATTTGGGAATGCCGGGCGGCGGCATTGCGCGCACCGCCCGGCAGGGGTTTCATCAGAACATGGGGATGTTCAACGAATTGCGGGAGAGAAATCAGATTTCGTCCGCTTCGGCCTTGCGGCGAACGATGAGGATGAGCGCCGCGCCCACGAACATCATACCGCCCAGCACGTAGAAGATGGTCGTGCCGATGCCGCCGGTCTCAGGCAGGGTCGCACCGGACTTGTTGACGAGCTTGTTGTTCATCGTAGAAGCCGCCGTGAGTTCCATAGCTGCACTTGCACCGCCAGCAGCTTCCTTGTGGTCTGCCGAAATCGTGATGGTGACAGGATCCAGCGGATTATAGGTAGCAGGAACCGTGGTTTCCTTCAGCGTGTACGTGCCGTGATCCAGACCGATGATGTTGAACGTACCATTGGTTTCCGTAATCATTTCATTGTTTGCGACATCCGTATAGGTATCATTCGGCTTCGTGGTGCCTGCGACAACGTAATTGCCAGCGGCATCCTTCCACAGCGGAACAACACGATCATTTTGGTCATAAAGCGTGAAGCCAGCGCCAGGCAGTTCTTTGCCTGCTTCAGCCGTGTTCGCATACTTCGTGTTGTTCACAACATAGGTGAAGAGCCACACATGGTCTTCCGGCGTTTTACCCATGCCATCAGCATTGGGGTTGTTGGAGTATTCCAAATCGACGCTGTTCTTGTTGTCCGTGCTGGTTGCGCTCGCGTTGAAGACCTGCGCTTCTTCGTTCAGATACGCCGTGTAAACAACCTCAACCGTAATCTTGTCCGTAACAAGGATGCTGGTGTTTTCTTTCATCACCTTCTTCAGGTCTTCGATTGTGAGCGTCCAAGACGGCTTATCCTGATTTTCACCAACCTTGCCTGCGCCCTTCTGACCAGGCGTTGCAGTGCAAACATAATCGGCAGCTTTCAGTGCGATGCCGTTCACCTTCACAGAATCAATCTGAACAAAGGTAATGCCCTTGGACATGGTGTCGTTGAAGACCAGCTTGTACGTCGGATAGTCATTATAATCCGCATTGACCGGAATAGTCGCGACCAGACGGAAATTGAAGTTTTCAAACAGCGCGTGGTCGGCACTCTCGCCCCAGCCTTCCGGATTCACTTCTCCGCCGTTCTTTTCGGCATCAGCAACTTCGTCCTGTACCTGCTTGTCCACAGAGGGCTTTTCAGACTTTGCAGTCGCAACGATGTCCTGATCCAGCACCTTTACAATCAGCAGCGTGGCAGCGCCGTCCTTGCCTTCCAGCTTTGCCTGATTGTCCCGCACAAGGTAATAGCCAGGGGTCAGTTTCTTGCTCTTGCCGGGGGCTGCTTTGGTGGAAGAGAACTTATCAACCGGAGTGGAGTCAGCCTTCCAATACTTCGTGATTTCAGCCAGCTTTTCCTGATTCGTGCCCGAAACAGTTTTCAGAGCCTCCAGAACAGCGTCCGGCACAGGATCACCAGTCCTGACCGCAGCAGTGTCGTTCTTGGCGTTTGTGCCCCACTTGACGCTCGTCAGCACTTTTTCACCTGCATTTGTCTCAACATCAGCAGTGAAAATCTGGTACACTTCGTATTCGTGTGTCACATCGTCCTTCGGATTTACCTGAATCGTAAAGCCGGTAGCAGTCGGCGTATCGCCTTCCGCGCCCGTAGACGGATTTTCCACTTCCGTTGCGCCCGCGACAGTGACCATGCTCAGCACGAGCATCATGGCCAGCAGAATTGCCCAAAACTTTTTCATGGTTTTTCTCCTTTTCGTTGTCGTTTTTCATTCATTGGGAAACGTTTTTCGGGGATTACCGGGGTTGCCTACGTCGGGAGGTCTCCTGACGTATAGCTGCTATGCTTTTTTCATTCCTCCTCCCGTCGTTTTTTTCCCCATGTTTATACAAGGGCTTTCGCCCGCGTATACGGATTGAGAATCCCCCGGAAGGGGGGGCTGCCGACTGCTCAGCAGCCTTCCCTCCGGCGTTTGATTTCCTGTCCCAGCAGCAATGCCGCCGCTGCCATCAGCAGCAGACCGCCCAGCGTGAACGGCAGTGTGCCGATGCCGCCCGTCTCGGGCAGCGTGTAGGTAATGGGTGTGTTCGTAATCTGGAAGACGCGATTTTCGCTGTTCGCGGGAATCGGCGCGGTGTTCGTGGCGTTCGGGTCGTCCGTCACCAGCTGCCAGCCGCTGCCCACCGGGGTCTGCTCTTTGGCGTAGTAGCGGTAGATGTTGCCACCCGCGTCATACGCCGGGAGATTGTACCACTTGTAGCCCCACCAGATGTTCTTGCTGCCTTCCGGCGCGGTGTATTCAACCACTTCGCCAAACTGCCAGCCATCCAGATTCTTCGTGACGACCTTCCCCGCTTCCGCGTCCCAGCCAAGGGTAACGGTCGCGATGATCTTGTCGCCGTCCGCCGCCGCTTCCGCGGTGGTCTGCTTGAGCGTCAGCGTGATGTCCGGGAGGTTCGCGGGATTCAGCGTGAACTGATTGTCCAGCGACGTCCAGACCTTGCGGGCGCTGATGTCGGTCAGGGTGTTGGTGACGGTGAGTGTCTTGACGTTCAGGTTGATTTCCGGCCGTTCGCCGTTCGTCGGGTCAGAAGCCGAATGGACTTCGTTGCCTTCCGCGTCCACTTCCTTGACGTAGTAGTACCATTCGCCGCTTGCGCCCGTATCCTTGTCGAACCAGTAGCGCGGCAGGCGGGTCAGCGTCAGCGTTGCGGCGTCGGTCGGCGTATTCGTGCCGACCGTCAGCTTCACGGTGCCGTCCGGCAAGATCGTCGCGTCCATGTTCGCTTCCAGCGCGCCCAGCAAGGGCGTGTAGCGTTCGTGTTGGGGAAGACCAGCGCCGTCACGCTTTTCGCGCCAGATTTGCAGGTACACGACGGTATTGCGGACATTCAGCGGCAGTTCGCTTCCGCTGCCTACGGGGAAATACGCCTGCTTGAACTGTTTGGTGATTTTCAGCTTCGTCGGCGTGTTGGTAATTGTGCCGATTTCGTTGAAGCCCAGCTCCAGCTTGCCGTCCGGCAGGTTGTTCAGGTAGCCCGCCAGCTCCACTTCGCGGATGATGAAGGACGCACTGTTGTAGCCCGGCAGATTCCGGATGGTCACGCGCCACGGTTCATCCGCCTTCGCCAGCCCCGACACATGCAGGTAGGGCGCGCCGTTAATCTGCACCAGCTCCGCCGTGAGCGAACTCGGCGTGCAGATAACGTTCTTCAGGCTGAAGTAGCTCTTTTCCAGCAGGTTTTCCGTTTTCCACTGCGTGGAGTAGACTTCCTGATACTTCATCATGACTTCAAGGTAGATGTCCTGCATCATGCCCTCTTCGCCGAACGTGTCCGCGTCCGCCCATTGCTTGACAATGCTGATGCTCTTGGGCACGTTGGTGATGGTCACGTTGTTTTCCGTCGTATCCTTGAAGGTGATGTAGAGAGTCGAGCCGACGAGTTCGCTTTCATCCGCCGTCATCACCGGCGTGTAGCGGTCCAGCGTGTCGTTGCCGACGCTCGTGCTTTCGAGGATGTAATAGCGGTACTTGCGCAGGCTGCCGTCGGGATTGAGGGTCGTGTCGTACAACGGCAGGTTGTCGATGGTCAGCTTCCAGCCGTTTTCCGCCGACAGGACGTAATTCTGCTGGAAGGGGTCATAGCACCAGTTGTAGTGCACCACGCCGTCCGAATCCGTCCAGTTTTCGCCCCAGACGTTGCGGAAGAGCGAAATCGACACCTGCTTGATGTCCAGCGGGTTCTGTGCGCCGTCGTACTCCACTTCTTCCGCCCACTGCTTCACAATGTTGAGCTTGCCGGTCTGCACGTTGGTGATGGTTGCGCTTGCGTCCGCGATGGTGACTAAGAAGCTTCCTTCCATTTGTGACGAAGAGGCTTTGAACGCATCCTTTGCCTTGATTGGCTCGCCAGCCGAATTGAGTTCAAGGACGTCGCCCACTTCTTTCGGCCAGTTCGCCGAGAAGGTGTAACTGGGGAGCGTACCGCTCACAGGGTCTTCCGTCAGCTCATAGGTGTAAACATACGCCGTGTGAATAGAGCCGTCCGGATTATACTCAACATTGTACGCTTGCAGCGGTTGCGTTGTCGTCCAGTTTCCATTCGCATCCGGCATTATTTCAACGGTACTCGGATTGGGGGCATAAGTTATCCACCCTTTTGTTTTATCCCATGAATGCGTTGTCTCAGTCAAGTTGAGCGTAACCTTTTCCGGCTTCTCGTTGACATTGACCCATTCTTTCGTCAAATTGAGGTTGAGATTTCCCACTTCATACCCCGGCAGGTTCTTCGCGTGGATGTTCGCCGTTCCGCCGTCCGCAGGCTGGTTCACCGCACCGGTTGTTTTCTTGACAAGCGTAGCGTCGCCTGTGTAGCTCACCTGATACAGATACGGGTTTAGCGCACCATTCGTTTCGTACCCTTCTACGATGTAGTAGTAGTACGGCTTCTTCTGCGCTTCGCCGTTCTCGTTCACCGTGAAGTAGTACTTCGGCAGGTTGTTGAACTCCCAGACGGGTTCTTCGCCGCCCTCCGTCCAGTTTTTCGTGACGTAGGTGTACTGCTGATCAGCCGTCTTGATGGGGTTGCCATTGCGGTCAAAGGTGAGCTGCCTCTTCGACTGAATCAAGCAGAACGTCAGCTCATCCCTGTCGCGGAAGCGCGCCCAAGTCTTGTCCACCTTGACGTTGAACCGCTCAACGTAGTAGTTCTTTTCGGTCACTTCAGGGAGCGTGTCCGTCAGCGGCTGGCGATAAATCTCCTTGATATCGGTCAGTGCCGCGTCTGTGAAGTAGTCGCTCGGCTGCTGCGGGAAGTCCGCAGGCAGATGCTGCGTGCCGAAGTAGCCGTCAATCGCCGCTTCCGACACCTCGTAGGTGTACGCCCACGCGGATTTCACCGTGCCGTCGGCGTTGTATTGCGCATAAACCGACTGCGTTTCGTTCCATTCTGCCCAAAGCGCCGTATACGTTGCCGTGGTGTCCAGCTCGATCGTCTTTGCGGTGGGCGTTTCCGCTGTCCAGCCCGTATCCGGGGCATAGACATGGCGGGTGCGCGTCACGGTAATCTTCGCCTTCGTGCCTTCCGGCGTGGGCTTGTCCGCGGGATTGCCGGAAGCGTCCAGCCACTGCTTCGCCACGTTGAAGCGGTACAGACCTTCCTTCTCGCTCGTCAGCCTGTTGTTCGTCACGGTGACGGTGGTGCTGGTGTTCGCATCGCCCTCCGTCGTCACGAAACCGTCCGCCGGGCTATAGCTGACGCTGAACGGGAGGGTGGCTTCGTTTTGGTACTTGACCTCCTCCACCTTGTAGCGGTAGCTTTGCCTGATGGGCTGATTCTGCTCGTCGAAGCCCGTCACAGCGTACTTCGGGAAAGTGCCGAACACGACCTTGCTTGTGTTCAGGCTGCTGATGCTCATGACCCTCGTGACCGCTTGGAAGCTGTCGTCCGCGACCCACACGCCGTTCTCCTGCTTTTCGCGGGTCAGGCGGAAGGTCAGCGTATCCTGCATGTTTTCAGGCTTCGCGCCTTCACCCCAGCGCTTCTCGGCTTCGATGGTCAGCTTCGCGATCTCGTAGTTCCGCAGCGTCGCCGTGCCGCGTGCGTTCTGCGTGTCCGCCTTCGGATTGGCGGGATTCCCGTCCGTGAAGTACTCGCTCGGGTGCTGCGGGAGACCGCTGTATGCCAGCTGGCAGTAGAAGCCGCTCGGCACGTTCAGTTCCCGGAGGCTGTAGGTGTAGGCGCGGGCGTTTTGGACAACGCCGTTTTCCATGGCGACCGTGTAGGTTTCCAGCCCCTCGAACTTGGTGCTCCATTTGTTCGCTTCTGCCAGCGTAACCGTATCGCGGCGTTCCGTGCTGCCCTTCGTCCACGCGCCGTTGACGTAATCCCAGCGCGTCTTGTAGAGCGCGACCTGTACGCCGCCGAATTCCTCGGTAATCGTGTGCTTTGTGCCATCCGGCGCGTACCATTCCTTGGACAAGTCGATGCTGATTTCGCCGTACTTGTCCTCCGGGCGGTAGACGTTGGTCAGCGTCGCCGTGACCGTGCCGGTGGTTTTGCTGGCGTTCGGGTCGATGGTGTAGGTGATGCCGGATGTGGTGTAGCTCGGCACTTTGCCCTCGACGATGTAGTAAATGTAGTAGAGCTTGTTGCCGTTCGCGTCCGCGCCGGTGGATTCCAGCTGCGACCACTGGGTGTGCCAGCCGTTCGCTGCCGTCAGCGTAGCCTCGCGACCGCCGTAAGCGTCGTCCGGGTGCTGGCGAATTTTTGCCCACTGCGCATCGGTGAACTGCGTGACCTGCGTCGGCACTTCGTCAACCGGCGTACCTTCCGGGGTCATCGTGATGCTCACGTTGTTATAGTAGCGACCGTCCTGCCATTTCCCTTCCCCGTTTTTCCACTGCAAGCAGAAAATTACTTTTTTCTGATGCGTCATCTTGGTGGTGTAAACGAACTGTTTTCTCGACGTATCTTGCGGTTCCAAGACCACTTCTTTTCCGTCTACGCGAGCCACAATACGCGCAGCGTTGTCAAGTGCGCCATCAAGCAGGTTCAGCGTTAGCGTAACGTCCTGATTCTCCGGGAACTGCTGCGCAACCTTCGTGCTATTGTTGACCATTTCCGCAGACAGGATGCATTGCGGATTCTGCGTTGCACCCGTGTCCAGCACATCGGTATACTGCTCCTGCGTCAGCGCATAGCGGCGAAGCATCACGAGGACGCTGGCAGGGCGCGCATTCTCATGGGCGTCGTCGCCAGCCCAGTTCTTCTGCACCTCCATGTCGTGGCGGTCCTTGCTGTTCTTCACCTGAACGTTGATGCTCGCAGAGCCGTTGACGGTGTGCGGTCCATCCACCACGCCTTTGATGCCGGAAGCAGTCATGAGCTCCTGCAGCCGACTCTTTGAAATCGTGCCGAAGTTGCCATTGTTGAGACCGTCCGGGTATCTCTCCGGATGTGCTTCGGTATCGTCCGCTCTCGGAACGATGTGGAAGACGACCAGCGGGCGATCCTCCAGCACGAGGTGGTACGGCTCGACTGCCTTCGTTTCCGCCAGCATGTACGCGACGTTCGGGTCGAGCGGACGCTCGTTCAGCTTCGCCGAATTGTATTGGTAAGTAATCATACCGTTTTGATCCGTGTAGACCTTACCATTTTCGCCGCCAACCGCCTCGAACTTGTTGGTTGCCGTGTTCCATGCGTAGAGGGTGAACTCCGTTCCCGGCAGCAGCAGCGAGGTGTTCGCACTGTCCACCTTGCGGATGACCAGATTGTTGTGGATGTAGCCGCCGCCCTGACTGAAGTAGTCGTTATTGCTGTTGTTCAGTTCGGTACTTGAGCCGTCTTTTCCTTCAAGGTTTGCGTGGTTTCTCAACGCCGGACTGATGCCCTTGTGGTTCACGTCGTTGAAGTTGTACTCGTTCGTCACCTCAGGCGGCAGCAGAATGTTCTCCTGCGCCGTGTATTCCAGAATCAGCGCCTTGCCGTCCGGAACGGTGACGGTTATGTTCAGGTAACGTTGAGCGGGAACCGTTCCTTTTACCTTCTCATTGTAATTGTAGTTGGAATTACTGTAGATGTTTTCCGTTTCCGTGAACTCCATCTTCCAGAGATACTTCTCTATCTCTGCGCCGCGCAGCAGATGCCCCTTGCCGCTTTCATCAACGTCCAGAATCGGATTGCCGTTTTCATCCTTCAACGCCTCATAGAGCCTGAAGGAACCTTCATCCAACGTCACATTGCGCAGATAAGGATACACGCCAGCCAATCCAAGAACGTCATAGGTCAGCGTATCCGTCAGCCTGAGCGTGCTGGATGCCGGATTCAGCTTCGCGCCTGCCTGGTTGATGTCGATGGTGTAGGTGATTCGCGCCTGCTGGTCGCCGCCCTTGACGCTGTAGCCCTTCTGGACGTTTACCGCCTCGACCGTCTCTTCCTCGTAGGTCAGCTCGGTCTTCTGCTCCTTGTGATAGAGCGCCGCGTCGTATTTCACGTCCAGCTGGTTGTTCAGCACGCCCAGCGCCAGCTTGCCGTTCACCGCGGTTGCCAGGAAGTCGTCGGCAATCTTGCAGTGAACCTTGACGGTCATATCCGCCTTGCCGTTGAGGACCGTTTCCGGACCGCCGGTATTCTCATTCGGCTTCATGGAGATGTTGATTCTCTGCTGCTGCTGTGCGCCTTCGCCCACCGTCGTCAAATCAGCCTTGATGGAAATGCGCTGCTCGCCCCACTCGTTGCTGACCTCATAGCCATCCGGAATCGTACCGGCATTGTCCAGCTTCTTATTGACAACGGTCATCTTCGTGCTGTCCGTTTCGCTAAGAATCAGCCTCGAGCCGCCGTATTCGATGTAATCCACCACAATGTGCGGCGGGAGCGTTTCGGTCAGGGTGATTTCGTCGTGCGCCACGCCATCATTGCGCAGGAGGATCGTCCAGTACAACTCGTTCTCATGGATGATCTGTCCGTTCAAATCACCAACGCCATGGTTGCCGAATTTCTTCTCCACCAGGTCGTTCGGGGCGGCCTTGTACCACGCGTCTCCGTTTTTGCCCGCGTTAACAGCCGTGTTCTTGAAGTCAACCCCGCTCGTGCGGGACTCTTCCAAATAGATGGTCGTCTGATACGGGAGCGTAACGCTTGTCGTCGCGTTCACATCCGTATTGGCGTCGTTCAGCACAACGCCTTCGCCCGTCGTTTCAAACCGGAAACCATAGTAGTAGCCTTCCGTCAGCGTCGTTTCCGCAGACACCACCATCGTGCCTTCATTTTTGCCCTGACTGTCGCAGGTCAGCAGCGTAATGGTATACGGCACATTCTGCGCATCATGCTTTTTCACAACATCAAGGTCTTTGATGGCGTTGAGCAATGTCTGCGCCTGAGCCGCCGTCATGTAGTGCTGCATGATTTCTATTCCGTTTTTCCATTCCACCTTCTTGTCAAGCGTATCGCCGAAGTTCAGCTTATACTGAACATCCTTCGTCGCCGGGAAGGTGTACGCCGCGTTCCACGCTACCGGATACAGACCATCGGTGTATTCGCCGTTCTTCGTCGGATCCGCCGGCATACTCGCGTCAACCGACTTCACCACATTGTAACGCTTGTCCTGCCCTACATTCGCGGTGCTTGTCTTTTGTTCGCCGTCGAATTCCGCCGTGTTTGTAATCTGTTGATCCTGCGCGGTTGCTTCCACCGGCGTTTTGTATTGGATTACGATCTTAGCGGTGGTGTCCTTGAATTTCAGCTGCGGTTTGCCATCCGCGCCGGTTTCCACGGTGAAGTAATCCGTGTAGTTTTCAGCGGTGATAGGCGTGTTATTCGCCGTGATTTGCGACACATAGCCCTTGCCGTCCGTCTTCGAAAACAGCAGACTGCCGTTTTCGTCCACAAGCTGGTCGAACATCGTGTCCGTCAGCGTCTTGTCCTTGATGTTGAAACGGTTTTCGTTGACGGTGAGCGTCCACTGAATGCAACCCTCATTGGTGTTGTACCCGCTGCTCTTTTGCAGCTTTTTAATCTGAACGTCAGTAGGGTTGCTGTTAGAGGAATTCTGGGAATGATCCCACTTTCCGCCACTCTGGGCAGTGAAAGTATTTGTCAGCTGATCGTATTCACCGGTCATTCCGTCCTTGTCGAACGTGTATTCATACTTGATTTCGTATGTTTCATTTGCCGAAAGCGGCGGCAGCACATAGTCCGTCGTCATGGTATAGACCTTGCCGCTTTCGTCCGTCGTGTTCGCATAAACGTAGTGAATGTGCGTTCCCGTCGTACCGCAGGCGCATGTACCGTCCGTCTTGATTTCTGTCGAAGCAGAGTCAACAGCCGGCACCTGACTCCAGTTAGAGTGTACTTTAACCTCCGTGACGGTCATGTTTGTCAGGGCCATTTGCTTATTCACAGCCGTCATGACGTCTTTAGCAGTCGCGTTCTTGCCGTTCGTGCCCTTTGTGGATTCAATTTTGACGGTATACTCAATCGTTCCTTTTTCCCAGTTGACATTAGCCCTGCTTTTCCAAGTTCTCAAATCGCTGAGGAGGGAGTTGTTGCCCCTGTCGATGTCCTCCCACTTCACGGTAGTCGATGCGCCACCGAACTTGATGGTCAGGTCGTCGTTGCCCAGATTCTCAACATCGTCCTTGCGGATTTCGGCGCTCATCTTCATGGTGCCGGTGCGGTCGTCATGGCTGGGGTTGTTCCGGACAAAGTCCATATACTCGTCGGTGAACCACATTTCAACTTGTTTCGTTGTGGGATTATACTGGAACTTAAACGCCGGCTTTTCATTGCTGAATTTGGCGTCCGTGCCCGACCAGACAGAAGTGCTGTCCGTTTTGATATGCGTATTCTCTGCCGGAATAATAATCTTATTGCCTTCGCCATGGCGCAGAATAGCTTCATCCGAAATCTTGAAGTCCGCCGCGAAGCTATAGTTGTACGCATTGGCATTTTCCGGAAGTATGATGTTCGACACCGTAATATTGGTAATCTGCATGCCGCTCTCGCTGACGGCAGGCGGTTCGTTCGCCATCATCAGGAAGCCCGGGTCGAGTCCAAGCGACGGCATCATCATGTCGTCCGGCTTCGCGGCATCAGCGTCCATCGACGGAATCACCGTAAGCACAGGTGTCGGGGACGGCTCGTCCATCGGAGCAACAGTTTCGGCGGCGTTTTCCGTCGGCGCAGGCGTTACAGTCGGCGCAAGCGTCGGTTCTTCCGTAGGCGCAGGCGTTGCTGTGGGCGCTTCCGTAGGCGCGGGCGTTGCCGTGGGTGCTTCCGTCGGCTCAGCCGTCACTTCGGGAGCTGCCGTCGGCTCAGCCGTCACTTCGGGGGCTGCCGTCGGCTCAGCCGTCACTTCGGGAACTGCCGTCGGCTCAGCAGTCACTTCGGGGGCTGCCGTCGGCTCAGTAGTCACTTCGGGGGCTGCCGTCGGCTCAGCTGTCGCTTCGGGCACAACCGTTGGCTCGGCTGTCGCTTCGGGCGCTGCCGTCGGCTCAGCCGTCACTTCGGGGGCTGCCGTCGGCTCAGCTGTCACTTCGGGAGCTGCCGTCGGCTCAGCTGTTGCTTCGGGGGCTGCCGTCGGCTCAGCTGTCGCTTCAGGCGCTGCCGTCGCATCGGGGTTCGGGGTCGGGTCATAGTAGCAATCCGCCGTGTGCGTGTGCTCTTCTTTGCCGCAGATATAGTGGCGTTCGTAGCAGTCCGCCGTGTGATGATGGCCGGAATCCTCCGCCGTCACCGTCACAATGCATTCATTTGTATGCTGATGCCGCAGCACCTGAATGTAGCCGCAGGTATAGTAACCGGTTTTTGCATCGACGCAGGACGCGGAATGCGTGTGCACTTTCGCCGGGTCGGGATAGAGCTTGCATTTCAGGTCGCCGCGCACCATCTCGTAGCAGGAATCATCATGCGTGTGTGCGCCTTCGCCCTCAAACAGACCGCAAGTCGGTTCTTCCGTCGTCGGATAGCAGGCATCCGTGTGGTGATGCGCGCCCTCGCCTTCCGTCAGGCCGCAGGTGTACGTCAGGGTCACTTCGTAGCAGCTGTCATCATGGACATGCGGCATGTCGGAGTTCGTCGCAACGTCCTCGGTGCAAATCAGCGTGCGCGTTTCCGTCACGCAATCCGCCGTGTGCTGGTGGCCTTCGCTCTCAAACAGACCGCAAGTCGGTTCTTTCGCCCGATAGCACGCATCCGTGTGGATGTGCCCCTCGCTTTCCGGCAGCGTGCAGGTCAGCTGCTTCTCCCAGTTGTAGCAGGCATCCGTGTGCTTGTGCATCGGATGCTCCTCCAGCGTGCAGATAAGAACGCCGTTGCTGTCGTAGCACTTCTCGTCATGCTCGTGGATGTAGCCATCCCAGTAGCCGCAGCTGAGTTCGCCCTGCGCATTGTAGCAATCGGAGGAATGGCGGTGCGGCTCAAAGCTGCAGCGCATAATATCGGTAAAGACTGTCTCCGCCTCGCGCTCGGAAATCAGGCAGGTCAGCTCGTCCACATAGCAGTCCGCCGTGTGGGTATGCTCCTCCAGCCCGCAGTACGTTTCCGCCGCCATCGTCAGACCCGGCATCATCAGCACATAAGACGTGCAGATGGCGACAACGAGTGCCAGCGCCGTGACCGTCTTAAGCAGACGCATCCGGCGCTTCCGCTGCGCAACGTATTTTTCTGCTAATTCCATGAGTTTGCGGTTCATGTCAGCATCCTCCGATTCTGGAACCTGTGTTCCTCTTCTTGCTGTATTGTACTTACGTTATTGCAGGAATCCAATGCGGTTCAGCGGCCAAATGCGGAGCGTTACGCGCCCCATAATCTGCTCTTCGGACACCGGGCCAACCAGTGTGCTTCGGCTGTCGCGCGAGGTGGAGCGGTGATCACCCAGAACAAAATACCGCCCGTCCGGCACTTGGTACGGCAGCGTGATGGAGCAGTCGCCCAGCGCACGGTCGGTGATGTACGGCTCATCAAGCAGTTCGCCATTGATGTAGACGTTGCCGCTTCCGTCGATGTTGACCCACTCGCCCGGCAGGCCGATAACGCGCTTAATCAGCACCTTATTGTTGTAGTAAAAAGCGATAATATCGCCGCGCTGCGGATTTGACCCGCGCACGACCATTGTGATTTCACCCTGCCCGACCACCGGCGTCATTGACGTGCCGGTGATTTGCAGGATGGGCATGACCATGGTTGCAATCAGCACCGCAACCGCCGCCACCACCAGCAGCGTATAGAGCGTGCTGCGCAGGGCGCGGTTGTAGCTGTGCTTGCGTTTCTCATGCTTCAGTTCCGTTTCCAATTGTGCGGATGTGGGGTTCATTTGCCGCAGCAGGTGGGCGCGTTCCGCCGCTTCCTGCGTGTCGTTGAGCAATTGTTTGCCCGTTTTCTGCTGATTCTTGTCTTCTGACACCTGCGCGCCCTCCCTTCTGCCATGTTTCTTTACTGCTGATTGGCGGCTTTCTCTGCGCGCGCGAGGATTTCCTGCGCTTGGCTTTCTGCCGCGCTGATTTTCTCCTGGCACAGCCGCTCGACGTTCTGCTGATACTGTTCCGCGGCCTTCTGCGCCGCCTCAAACACGCCGTTTAGCTTCAGCGACGCCTCCGCAATCGAGCCGCACGTTTCCAGCTGCAGCTGCTGACTTTGCAGCGCCGCTTCTGCCGCATTCAGCCGCTGCTCCAGTGCTTCAAATTCCCGTGCCTGTTCCAGCAGCAGTTCCAGCAGCTCCGCGCGTCCCAGCTTCCGCAGTTCCTTCTCTGTCACAGTTCACGTCTCCTTCACATGTAACGTATTTATCGTTTCTCGATATGCTTTTGCCGAATTACTGGCAAACCACAAGTCGAGCTTTTTCATGGTTTATTATACCATCAAATCTTCAACTGTCAAGTCGGAAAAATAACATTTATTATGCTCATTTGGTGCATTTTTGTGTGTTTTGCCATACTTTCGTGTGGCAATTTTGTTATTTCCATCTGTTAACGGCTTGTTAGTTTCCTGAGTATTGTTATTTGCATGCTAAAACTATCGTAATAGGAATATTTTTTTGTCTGTTGCTTTCCTCGTTTTTTCGTAATTTTCGTTCAGTGTACGCAAATCTTCAACCGGTTTTTCTTTGTTTCCACGCCATTCGTTCGTCTTTTTCAATGTAACATTCCAGACTTAGCAAACAAAAAAAACAGCATAATATTGTTGATTCGCAAAAAAAGCAGGAGCAACCCGCAAATCGTGCTGCTCCTGCCAAATATTCTGTTATCCATTCGGGTTTGCGCTGTCGTCATCCTGGCGATACTGATCTGTACGGCGGCGATGGCGCGGCGCTTCCTCTGCCGATTTCGCCACCGGGCGCGCATACGGATTCTCCATCGTCGTCGTGCTCTTCGGCGCGGCAGTGGACGGGGGCTCCTGCGGCTTCGTCAGGGGCTGAATCGGCGTGCGATAACCGACTTGCGGTCGGTTTTGCATGTCCTGCGTCTGCGGAACGGGCGTCGCCGGGCGCACCTGCACAGGCGAAACGCCATTGCTCGTCTGCGGACGCTGCTGCGGGGTCGTGTACGCGCCTGTGCGCATCTGCTGCGGCTGACCCGCCTGACGCGCAACCGGACGATCCGCATTGCGCGCTGCCTGTGCGCGGCGCTGTGCCGCCTTCATGGCAACTTCACGCTGTTTCTTCTGGTATTGCATGAAGGCGAATCCGCCGCCGCCCAGCAGCAGCACGACCGCAATCACGATGAAGATAACCAGCCCGCTGTTGCCGCTCTCGTTCACCACAGGGTACGTCGTGGTTGCGGTGGGCAGCGGTTCGAGCGTCGGCGTGGGCGAAGCGGAAGGCGTCGGCGTGGCGGTTTCCTGCGTAGGGGCAATTGTGGGCGAAGTCAGCGGACCGGGCGTTGAAAAGCCCTGCCACGGCACATAGCTGACCGTTGCGCCGCTGCCCTTCCAGTCGTTGATGGTCTTGTCTTCTTCCGGAATCAGACCGCTGGTCGGTTTTGCAGTAGCATTCCCCGTCGTGTTGTTCTGGATGCCCTGAATGTACTCGCTGCTTTGCAGGAACTCTTCCAGCTCCTCCACCGTCATCCAATGGAAGTATTTTCCGTTGACGTAACCCTCTTGGTCATTGTAGCGGATATGATACCACGTTTCGCCGTCCGTTCCGGTCGTTGTGCCGAGGACAAAGCAGAACGCGTAGTTGTACAGCTTTCTGATACGGCTCGCGTTCATGCTGGGCTGCTGGCGGAAGTTGACCGAGGTCGTCGTGGTCACATAGCCGTAGCTGGAGTAGTTCGTCGGGTCGTAGGGCTGGGGCGTGGTGACAAGCGTGGGTGCGGGCGTGGCGTTCAGGTTGTTCAGGTACGCCTCGATTTCCGCCTGCGTCATGAAGCGGAGCATGTCATAGCGCACATAGCCCCACTGCCCATTATACTGCACGCGGTGCCACGGCATACTGCCCAGATAATCCTGCCCGGAGACGTAGACAACTTCGCCCTGCATCAGGTACGCCTCAATCGCGCTGAAGTCGCCCGCCATCTGCCGCAGCGGCACGTTGTTGCCCACGGCGTAGGCGTAGCCCATCTCCTGCGCGGGAACAGGCGTCAGGTACGGCGTGGGGCTGGGCGTGGGCGTGCTGCGGGACTGATTCCACTGCTGAATGTACACCTGCGCCTGCGCGTCGGTGACGTAGCGGAGGTTCGCGTCCGGCACATAACCAGACGTCCCTTCCAGCGTGGTCACAATGTCCCACGTTTCGCCTGCCGTGTTCAGCTGGCTATTCACATACACCAGCACATTCGCCTGCAGCGTCGCCATGACGTAGTTGCCCGTGCCGATGCCGGTGCGCATTTCGGTTTCGCGTGTAGTGACGGCATAGCCCTCGTACGGCACAGCGGTCGGCGTCGGGGTCGGAGCCTCGGTCGGGGTCTGCGTCGGCGCGGCGGTCGCCACCTGACGATACCAGAAGGCAATATCCGCCGCATCCATGCTCAGCGTGCCGTCTTGGAAAACAGTCAGGGTGATTTGCTCGCTGCCGGGAATCAGCTCATATCCATCCCGCAAATTCGTCGGCGTCGGGCGCAGGGTGTATGTGCCGGGGGCGAGCGTCATCGATTGCGCGTTCGCCACCGGGCTGCCGTAGCTGTCCAGATACTGGATGATGATGGTCGCGTTCTGTGGCGCGGCAGTCGGGGTTGCCGTCGGCACTTCCGTTGGAATTTCGGTCGGAATCGCCGTCGGGGTCTCGGTCGGAATCGGCGTTGCCGTCGGCACAGGTGTTGCGCCGGTGGATGCGGCATACGCGTCGCTTTCCGCCTGCGTCATGATGTTCAGGTATTCGCTCATGATGTAGCCGCTCTGCCCATCCACCATGACGACGCTCCACCGTTCGCCCTTGTCGTTCAGCATTTCGTTGACGACGTAGACGTTCGAGCCATTCGCCAAGCGCTTGATGATCGTGTTGCTCTTGCTGGTCGAAGCCTCGCTGCGGAACGCCACTCGATTGCCGTTGATGGTCGCGTAGCGGTTGACCGGCTGCCCGACGGGAATCGGCGCTTCAGTGGGCGCAGTGGTCGGCGTTTCGGTCGGAATCGGCGTATTCGTGGGCGCTTCGGTCACGGGAACGTCCGTCGCAGCGCTTTGAACCGGGCGATAGTAGAACGCAAGGTCTTCCGCCGTCGCTTCGTCACCGTTGATGGCAATGGTGCCGTCCGCGTAAATCGTCAGGTCGAACGACGTCCAGCTGCTTTCCAGCTCGTAGCCGGGAATGCTGTCATGCGCGGGCGTGACGTGGTACGTTCCCGGCATCAGCTCCGCCACGCTTGCGTCGGCAATCTCCTCGCCAAGCGTGTTGTAGTAGCGGATGGTGACGGTCACGAACTGCTGCGCGGGCGCGGGGGTATCGGTCGGCGCGTCCGTCGCCGGAATGTCCGTTGCAGGCACGTCCGTTGCGGGCGCAGGCGTGTCCGTCGGCGCTTCCGTCGCGGGAACATCCGTCGGAGTCTGCACCGGGTGATAGTAGAATCCGACCGCATCCGCCGGAATTTCTTCGCCATCCATGTACAGCGTGCCGTTCGCATCCACCGTCAGGTCAAACTGCGTCAGGGTACTGTCCAGCTCGTAACCGGGGATTTCGCGCTCCGGAATCATCGGATACGTCCCCGGCAGCAGTTCCTTCACCACCGGGTCGGCAATTTCCACGCCGCTCATGTCGAAGTAGTGAATCGCCACCGGCATCGTCTGCGGGGCGGGCGTGTCCGTCGGCGCGGGGGTATCGGTCGGCGCTTCGGTTGCGGGTGCTTCCGTCGTGGGAATATAATAGTAGAAATACACCTCGCTCGGCGTCGCGATACCGCCGGAAACGTTCACTTCCACCGTGCTTTCCGTGCCGGGCATCGGCACATAGCCGTCCGCTAAGCCCAGCGGATTCGCCGTCACAAGGTGTGCCCCCTCGCCCAGCGTCAGCGTGTCGTCCATCGCAACAGGCTCGCCCTCGGAGTTGAGGTAGTGCACGGGCACGTTCACTTCGGTCGGCTGCGGGTCGGCATAGAAGAAGGACACACTCGCCAAGTCGGTCGTGCCATCGGAATAGAGCATGACCGTCTGCGGATTTTCGCTGACGAGGTCATACCCGCCCACGCGGTCGCTGGCGGCATAGATGTAGTTCACGCCCTCGGTCAGCGTCTGCGACTGCTGATCCAGCAGCGTGCCGTTCTCGTGATAGTAGAACACGTCGATGTTGGATGTTACCGGCTGCGGCGTGGCATAGTGGAACACAACGGGATTCACGCTCGCCGTGCCGCCGTTGTCCACCCACACATGCACCGTATCCTCGCCGACAAGCTGATACCCAGCAGTCATCGCGCTATTGGCGGTGACATAGTTGTCGCCCTGATTCAGCGTCACATACTGCGTGTCCAGAATCGTGCCGTTGTCATCCAGCTGATACAGCACGGTCACTTCCGCCTGAATGACGGGCGGCTCGGTCGGGGCTTCGGTGGGCACTTCCGTCGGCGCTTCGGTCGGCTGCTCCGGCACGGCGTAGACAAAGCGCACCTCGCTCGGCGACGCGTTGCCCATGCTGTCCACAAACACATCCACCACACCGGACGCAGGTTTGACAAGCAGATAATCCCACGGCACAACACTGGAATTGGCGTACACTTGGGTAGTCGCGTTCGTCAGGCAGCTTGCGTACTGGAAATCCAGCTGCTGGCCATCCTCCGTCACATAGTACACCGGCACGTTGACACTCTCCTGCGCGGGCGTTTCAGGCATTCCCTGCGACGAGAGGTACAGCGGGAACATCCCTTCATAGACGCTGTTGCAGTAATAATCCACTTCATACGAATACATCGGGTCAAGGGCGGTCGCATCCTGCGTCCACATGATTTCCGACGCATAATCTTTCAAGTAGAAGGTATACGCCGGGTCAGACGATACAACCTGCACCTGAACCGTGCTGAAAAGGGCGGACGCATCCAGCGTCGCCCAATACGCATGTTCCGCGCTGTCAGGCACGGGGAACGCCTGCGTTGTCTGCTGCTGACCCTGCGAATCCGTCCAAATGACGGACACGACGACGTCCTCCCAGCGATCCAGCGCCAGCGCCGGAACCATCGCGGTTGTCATCAGCAGCGCCGCCACCATCAGCACAGACAGCAGACGGCCAAGACCTTTGACGCCGGATTTTCTCATGTTGGGTTTCCTCCTTGCTCCTGCCCTTTGCGGGCCTGATGCCATTCTATTATACCGCAGCGGCGCGGTTTGTCAATCTTCCGCACCCTGCCGCATTTTTCCTTGCGATTCGCAGGATTTTTTGCGTCTCTTGTCGAATCACTATGGCGAAAATCATCCTATTATTGAGGAGGACATTGACCATGATGGACGACAAGCAGCTGACGGAAGAGTATTTGGATGGGAAAGTCGTTTTCCCCGGCAAGATTATCCGTGTTGAGCATTGGCATGTGCGCCTGCCCAACGGCGAAACTGCCCTGCGCGAGGTGGCGTGCCATCCGGGCGCGGCGGGCATTGTCGCGCTGGATGATGACGGGAACGTGATTCTCGTCCGCCAGCATCGCATCGCCGTTGGCCGCTTGACGCTGGAAATTCCGGCGGGCAAACTTGACGGGGCGGATGAAGACCCGTTCGTCTGCGCCCAGCGCGAGCTGAGCGAGGAAACCGGGCTGACCGCCGACCACTGGCGCAAGCTGACCGTGCTGGAGACGACCCCCGGCTTCTGCAACGAGCGCATCCACCTCTACCTGGCGACGGGGCTGCACGCTGGTAAGACGCATCCGGATGAGGATGAGTTCGTCTGCACACTGCGGATGCCGCTTTCCGACGCGGTGCAGAAGGTGATGGACGGCACGTTCCGCGACGGCAAGACCGCGCTGGCGCTCCTGATGGTACAGCAGCTGCTGTCCGCACCCTGCAAACAATAAACGTGCGAAACGCGCGTTCTGTTCCATCCACGCTTATTGTAACAAATATTTCATCAAAATGCAATCGTGTGGACGGATTTTTGCGCGTTTTTTCGGAAAATTTCGCTGACGGAGGTGCTTTATGGCTGGAAAAAAGCAGCGTCATCCCCTGTATGTTCTCTTTCTGCTGCTGATGCTGCTCATGCTGGTGCTGGGTGTGTATCTGCTTGTCGTCGGCTGTCAGCAAGGGAATCGCCCTGTGCCGCTTGCGCCGTTTTCGCCGCATATCATCGGAGGTTTCTTCCGCCATGTATGAAAAGCTGGGGCAATGGCTCTCCCACCGCAATCCGCCGAATGAGCCGATTCCCGCAGCGGATTACTTCGCGTCCCTGCCGCGCCTGACGACCGACCGGCTGCTTCTGCGTCCGCTGACGATGCGCGATGCGGCGGATATGTTCGCTTACTCCCGCGACCCCGAAGTCGCTCGGCATGTTCTCTGGGATGCGCACAAGTCGATGGCGGATACGCGCGGCTGCCTGCGCTACATCATCAGCCAGTACCACAGCGGCGCGCCGTCCAGTTGGGGCATTGTGCTGCGCGAAACGAACCGCGTCGTCGGCACGATTGGCTTCATGAGTTACAGCGACGCGGACAGCGTGGTGGAACTCGGCTATTCGCTCGCCCGCTCCTGCTGGAACGGCGGACTGATGACCGAAGCGCTGGCAGCGGTGCTGCGCGAATGCTTCACCGTTCTGCGCCTCCACCGCGTCGAGGCGATGCACGAGTGCGACAACCCTGCCAGCGGGCGCGTGATGGAAAAATGCGGTATGCGCCACGAAGGGACACTGCGCGGCAAGGTGTTCAACAAGGGCAATTTCCACGATGTGGAGCTGTGGGCGATGCTGCGGGAGGACTGGGACGCGCGCCATTGAGCGAGTTTCTTCCTATTTATATGCTGGAGGATACGCTAATGCAGTTTGACATGATTTCTGGGCTGCGGTGGATTCACTCATCTCGTCCGACGAAGCGGCGGCGCGCGGAATAAGCGCATCAAAAAAGAGGGCTTCTGCCCCCTTTGAATTGGATTTATACTAATTCGATTCTAAAACATGGCATCGAGCATAGCAGATTTTTCGTTCCGGCAAAGCTGAGTGAAGCGAGGCGTACTGGAGGTACGCGCGAGCGGAACGAAGCAAAGCCGGGGCGGAAAAGATGCTGTGCGAATGACATGCTTTAGATGAGAATTAGTATTACTTCGTCAGCGCGTCCATCCGCCGCTTGAGTACCTCCGGGCGCGCGACGGAGTAACCGAAGAAGCCCAGCACATCCGCCGCCTTCTGGTATGTGCCGTGCGTGTACGTCACCAGCCCCGCCTTTTCCAGATGCAGCGATCCGTCCGCCGCGAACAGGTCGTCCCGCACCTGCACACCGACGATTTTGCCCACGAACATCGTGTGGCTGCCCAGTTCGAGCTGCTGCACTACCTTGCACGCCAGATACGCCGGACATTCGGCAATCGCGGGGGCATAATCCATGTTCAGCGCGGGCATGGGCGTAAGGTGGCACTCCTGCCACTTGTCCACGTCGCGCCCCGACCGGACGCCGCAGAAATCCAGCGCCTTGCAATGGGCTTCATCCACCAGATTCACCACAAACTCGCCGCTCTTTGCAATCAGGTCATGGCTGAAGCGGTTGCCGCGCACCGAAATGGACATCATCGGCGGTTCGCTGTTGACCGTGCCGACCCACGCGACAGTAACGATATTGGGCTTGGCATCTGCTTCAGGCGCACGGCAGCTAACCATCACCGCCGGAACGGGCGCAAGCAGATTGCAGGGGTCAAAGGTGCGGAAATCAGCCATTTTTTCTTCCTCCATTTTTTCAAGGAAATATGCTATGATTCCCTTGACATTCTTCTGAAATAGTGTACAATATCGACTTGCGCTTGTCAATACGCATTTCAGAAAGGATGTAGTTTATGGCTGTCTTTTTGCAGGTTATCACCCTGTTTCTGCTGATTTTCTGCGGCTTCTTCTCGGCGAAGGGGAAGCTCGTTGATGAAAACGGCATTTCCACGCTCAACAAAATCGTCCTCTACTTCGCCCTCCCCGCCCTGACGCTCTACGGCTTGCAGAAGGATGCCAGTCCGGAGCTGATTCATGACCTGATTCTCGTGTTCTTCATCAGCCTTGCCATCATGATTCTGAGCGGGCTGATTGCCTACTTCCTCTACCGCAGCGAGCCGAACGAGCGCCGCAGCGTGCTGACGAACCTGTCCATGCTGTCCAACAGCGCCTATATGGGCTACCCGGTCGTCATTGCGACGCTGGGCGAGGATATGCTGATTTATGCCGTCGTGTTTGTCGGCGCGTTCAACCTGATGTGCTGGACGTTCGGCTCTTTCTTCTTCGGCGGCATCAGTGCGATTCAGCCCAAGAAGCTGCTGACAAACCCGTCGCTGATTGCGGTGATTGTTGGTCTTGTGCTGTTCCTGACGGGCTGGCGGCTGCCGGGTTTCATCAACGACGCGCTGTCGATGATGGGCAATGTGACGACGCCGCTTGCCATGTTCGTCATCGGGGCGCGGCTGATTGATCTTCGCTTCGCACACCTGCAGGACTGGAAGCTGCTGCTGGCGTGTGCGCTGCGGCTGATTATCTTCCCGGCGGCGGTGCTGCTGCTGCGCTTCACGGGGCTGCCCGCGGCGGTAGTGAGCGTGCTGTACATTTGCACCGCCATGCCCTGCGCGGCGACGACGGCCATGCAGAGTGAAATGTACCACTGCGACAATTCGCTGGCTTCGCGCGGAGTGGCGCTGTCAACAGCATTCTCGATTTTGACGCTGCCGCTGATGCTGCTGCTGGCGTAAGCAGGGATTTCGGGTCTGTAGGCGCGAGGAGGGGGTCCGATCACCCCTCCACCCTTCGGTTTCCGCTCCCATCGTTGATTGTTTCCGAAGCTGTTTTGATGATGTCCCCCCCCGACAAAGGAGGTTTCCGCCATGCGCAAAAGCTGGCTCTTTCCCGGCGACAACGACGAACCCTATGTCTCCCAGCGGGCGGGCGCGTATCAGCCGCAGAGCGAGAAGCGGCGGCGGTGGACAAAGCGGCTGGTGATTCTGGCGCTGATTCTGTGCGTGCTGTACCCGTTTGTCGAGCCGTACACCTTGCGGACGACACAGACCGCCATCACCTGCGAGGATTTGCCTGCGAGCATTGGGCAGCTGCGCATCGTCTACGTCTCCGACATCCACTACGGGACACAGATGTTTTCGGACGCGCGGCTATCGTCGCTCATCAACCGCATCAACGCGCTGAATGCGGACATTGTGCTGCTGGGCGGCGATTACGCGCGCGACAAGTGGTCAGCGGCGGCGTTTTTCGAGAATCTGCCGCGGCGCATTTCGAGCAACTACGGGGTGTACGCCGTCGTGGGCGAATGCGACCGCAGCCCGTTGGAGAAGGGCGAGGAGCCATCCACACTGCGGAACAAAATGTCCAAAGCGGGGGTGACGCTGCTGTGCAACGAAGTCGCGACCCTGCGCATCGGCACAAGCGACATCTACATTGCGGGCATCGACGACGTCAGCACGGAGATGGACGATGCGAAGAGCGTGGCGGCGCAAGTCAACTCGAAGGATTTCGTCATCTTTCTGGCGCACAACCCGTCGGTGATTTCGTCCTCGCTCCTCCTGACAGACCGCAACGGACGCGGCAACTGGTTTGATTTGGGGCTGTTCGGGCACACGCACGGCGGGCAGATTCCGTTTCTGGAGGAAGCGTTCAACTTCAACGGCGTACCGTCGCGCTACGAGAGCGGTCTTTTGCTGGAGAACCGTTCGTGGCTACTGATTTCGCGCGGTGTCGGCACAACGGGACTTCCGGCGCGGTTATTCTGCCAGCCGGAAATTCACTTGATTACCGTGCAGTCGGGAACGTAAAGGATTTCGCCTCTGCAAGGGATGTTGTCCCTTGACCCTTTCGCGCGATTGAGTGGGTGACTTCTTCATGCTGTGTCCGCGTGTTTAGCCATGAAGCACCCGTGGTGCTTACAACACGTTGCCCAATGTCAGCGCGTCGCGATGGTACAGATGCTCGGCGTGTTCTCCCAATTCGGCGCACGCCTCCAGACACAAGGGCAGTTCGCGTGACGAAATCCCTGCTTCGATTTTTTTCAGTGCCGTGGTCACTGCATCCACATCGTCATGATTGATGAGCGTTTGCAGCCACGGCACTTTTTGTTTCCACACGCTCTGGCATTTTTGCAGCGCAGCCTCCGCGCCCGCCCAATTCTCCGCTTCCGCGAGTGTCCGCAGTTCTTCAGCGCTCGCCACGTATTCCTCGGACAGCGCGCGCACCTCTTCCCCGCTCCACACGCCCAGCCCAATCGTCATCGCAAGCAGAATCAGCGAAATCCACACCCCGGTCTTCATTCACCACACCACCTTCTGCGGCGGCAGCGCCTGATGCGTCTGCACCTGCGTCCGCCCCTTCCCCTGCGCCAGCAGCATTCCCTGCGTGTTCAAGCACAGCAGCAGCACGTCCTGCGCGCCCTCAAACCCCAGCGCGCGAATCTGCCCCATCAGCCAGCTGAGGCTCAACTGCCCGCGCTGCAAGTTTTCCGTCTGCACTTCTCCGTCCAAAATCAGCGGCAGCGGAAGCCCCTCCTTCGGCGGCATCTTGCCCAAGTCGCTGGGCATAAGCGGGCGGCTGTCCGCCTTCGGAAAGACGGAGATGTTCCCACCCGGTTCGAGTACCGCCGTGCCGACCTCCAGCGGGTCAAGGATGCCGCCGGCGCGTATGGCTTCCATCAAGTCGTTCAAATCCACCGCGCAGGCGCGCAGCTGCTTCTCGCAAATCACGCCGTTGCGCACCAGAACCGTCGGCTGCCCGCAGAGCCACACCCGCACGCGCTCGGACTTCATGCACAGCGCCGTCAGCAGCCCATGGCACACGACAAGCGCCGCCATCGGCAGCAAGCCGTAGAGAATCGGAATGCCCACGCCGCCCATCGGGGTCGCCGCCAGCTCCGCAATCATAATGACCACGACCAGCTCAAACGGCTGCAATTGCCCCACCTGCCGCTTGCCCATCGCGCGCATCGCCAGCAGGGACGCGGCATACAAAATCACCGAACGCAGAAAAATCGTCAGCATATTCTCATCCTCCGCGGTCATTCTACCCCATTATGCCGCGGATGATACTTGCGCGGCGCAGTCCGTCATGCTATAATGGAAGAAACTTGGCGAATTTCGCCAGAAATGAGGGCTTTCCTGATGAAAAAGCTGCTTTCTCTGCTGATGGCATTCTCCTTGGCACTCGTGCCGATGCTCTCCTTCGCGGATGAAAGCAGCGGCGCGACGCAGAACATCTACAACATGCTGCTGGAAGAATTGACGGCAGCCAATTTGTCGATGACCCCCTACGACGATATCAACCGCATCTATCTGGGCTATATGCTGGAGAAGAACGCGCTGGGCAACGCCGTCGTCATCTTTGACGCGCACAGCGACGGTTTCACTATCGGTGTTGGTTACGGCAAGCCTATTGACGAGGCGCTTGTGCCGCAGGTGATTTCCCTCTTCAACGACATCAACTGCGCTGTTTATGTCGGCAAGATGGTGGTCAGTCAGTCCAGCGACGGGTGGCATCCGTCGTACGAAATCTTTGTGTCGGCGAATCCGGATGATATCAGCACATGGGCGCGCGAGAACGTGCTGGCGTACATGTATTTGGCGCTGGGCACGATGGAGGAAATGGTCGACTACATCACCGAACTGGCAAACGGCGAAACGCCCGAAAACGTGTTTGCTATGTGGTATGCCGATTCGTCAGCGGAATGACCACAAAAATCCCTTGCACGTCGCACTGACCCATGCTATAATGGAAGAAACTTGGCGAATTTCGCCGGAAATGAGGGCTTTCCTGATGAAAAAGCTGCTTTCTCTGCTGCTTGTGCTGGCGCTGGCGCTTGTGCCGACGCTCTCCTTGGCGGATGATGATGCCGCCTGCCAGAACCTCTACAACATGCTGCTGGATGAGCTGAAGTCGGTCGATTTGGAGATGACCGCCGACGAGGAAAGCTACCGCATTTATCTTGGCTATGCGCTGGACAAGAACTCGCTGGGCGACGCGGATGTTATCTTTGACGCGTACAGCGATGCCGTCACCATTAACGTCAGCTACTCCAATCCGCTTGATGAGGCGCTTGTGCCACAGGTGATTTCCTTCTTCAACAGGGTCAACAGCACGCTGTATGTCGGCAAGCTGATGGTCATCAAGTCGGACAACGTGTGGTACGCGGCGTACGAGATTTTCCTCTCTGTTGACCCGGAGAACATCACCGATTGGGATCGCAACAACGTGCTGGCATACACGGCGCTGGCGCTGGACACGATGGAAGAAATGGTGGACTACATCACCGAGATTGCAAACGGCGAATCGGCAGACAACGTGTTCGCCATGTGGCAGGCGGATATCGGCGCGGTGTAATCCCCAAAACGCAAAAAGGCAGGAATCGCTATGGATTTCCGCCTTTTTTTGATACCGATTATTCTTCCACGCTGAGGTTCTCGGTGCAGAATAGTGCAATCACGTTGTCAATCGTTTCCGCGTCAGCGTTCGCGTCGATGCCAGCTGCCAGCCAGTAGGCATACCGCCCCTTCATGTACTGCTGAAGCGCCGCCAAATCGCTGCCATAGCGGAACTCGATGTGGTAGGTCGTTTCCATTGTGTCGTCACGGAAGAAGAAGTAGGTGAAGTCGCCCGCATCGTCAGTTGCCTGATACACCTCGCAGTCAAACGCCGGGCAGAACGTCTCGCCGCCCCACGTCATCGTTTCGTCCGCGCCAATCTGGTAGGTGCCGATGCAGCGGTACTTGTGCGTTTCGCTTGTGCCATCCAGCTTATTGATGGTAATCTCGTCGCCGTTCATGGTGAAGGACTTGACATCGTTCAAATACCAGCAGTCGAAGATGAAGCCCTCCGAGCCGTCGCCGTACAGCGCTACCGCGTCGTCGCCATACACGTCGCCGCTGATGAAGGATTTGAGCATCTCGACTGCTTCTGCCGCATTCTCCTCGCCCACAATCGCCTTGCAGTGTTCTTCCCACACGCTGTCGTAGTCATCAGACAAAATCACATCGAACAAATTGCTGTACGTCGTGCCGTTTTCCCCGCTGATCGTTTGCAGGCAATCGGGTTTGCTCTCAGCCAGACTGGACGCAATCGCCACGCACAGCACAAGGGCGAACATCAGCAGATGGGAAATGATTTTCTTCACAGGGTGCTTCATGTTTTCCTCCTTGCGGTTAGCTTTCACTAACCATCCAGTCAAAAATTTGCGGTTAGTTTTTTCTAACCGCGTTTCTATGATAGCACAGCGCACCAATCTTGTCAAGCAGGTCAGGAGAACATTTTCTCCAATTCCTCGTACTTTTCGTGCGTGATGAGCGCATCCTGCTCCGTCCCCTGCAAATGGACAATGTACGTCCAGCGTCCATAGGGGGTGATGTTTTTGATGTGGTTGAGGTTGATGATGTAGCTTTTGTGGCAGCGGAAAAAGATGGATGAATCAAGCCGTGCTTCCGTGTCAGAGAGCGAATCGGACGTAACATATCGTTCGCCGGACGCGGTGTAAAACACAGTCGTGCGGTCTTCACGCTGCACAAGCACGATGTCGCTGACATTCAGGAACGACACGCCGTCCTTATGGTGGAGCATCAGCCGTCCGCTGACCGGGTGGGGCGTGGGATGCACGGGCAGGGGCGTTTCGCCATCGGTTTGATGGCGGATGCGCTTCTTCGCGCGTTCGAGCGTCTGCATCACGCGCTCCTTCTTGAAGGGCTTGAGCAGGTAATCGAAGGCGTACACCTCAAAGGCGTCGCCCATATATTCATCGTGCGCCGTCGCGAAAATCAGCACAATCGCAGGGTTCATGTCCTGTATCACCCGTGCGCACTCCACGCCGGTTTTGCCGGGCATTTCAACGTCAAGGAAAACGAGCTGGGGCTTTTCCTGCTCCACAAGGGTGAGCAGCTGCACGCCGTCCTCCGCCTCCCCCACGATTTCAAAACCCTCTGCGCGGCTGATCATCATGCGTTCGATGCGCCGCATATCGGCATTATCGTCCGCGATGACCACACGGATTGGTGTCTCCATTGGACTTTCACCTCCTGACGCCAAGGGGCGTTGCCCCTTGGATTCCCACCAGAGGCGCTGCCTCTGGACTCTGCAAGGGACTTCGTCCCTTGACCCT
>OJPF01000139.1_pt1 | contig 53916 bp, 51 predicted proteins | sample 1598441 | NCBI WGS metagenome assembly OJPF01 (sample SAMN03922474, study PRJEB24848) | human gut metagenome | isolation source: stool sample | host: Homo sapiens | place: Germany | collected 2010-11 | reverse complement strand
CGGAATGCCTCCGGCAGAGAAGCGCCGCAGATATTACTCGGATAAGACGGGCAAATCTGCGGCCGCTGCAATGGAATAAATATCCACTTTGCTACGCTGCGTGGATATTTATTCCATTGCACTGTTGCTCAAATTTTTTGAGTGAAATGTGTAAAGCTATATTGACAATATCAAAAAATAGTAACAAGCGCAGTCAACTAAGGACTGCGCTTGTTTTGTATTATTGTGATTTCGTATCAAATATTTTTCAACAAAGCAGAACTCCGCCGTACTCATCAGATATATTTCTGAATTGTCGATATAGTTGTAACGGAAAGGTCAATTTAATTAGCCTGCTTTGTTGAAAACATCAGAGTATTTCAATTTCAACCTCTGTAGAGCTGATCCAAGTTACTTCAACCCGATCTCCAGGCTTTGCATTTCTGAAGCTGTACCACTGACCAATGCGCTTTAGGTCTCCTTCAATAGAAAACTGTTTTGCGTAAATATCGCCAGCTTCAGTGCAGCCTTGTGCTAACATAATCTCGTTCTGCAAAAAGCCATCCTTTGACGATACGTAAAACCTATTGTAGCCGAATCCAGTATTCGAAGCATTAGAATTAAATATTCCGAACTGTTGTGCGGCGGATTTAGGAATTGGTATGTAGCCTTCCCCGTAAACGATATTCCTATTGGTAGGGTTACGATACTCTCCCCACTTTAAATGAGACAATGACAGGGTAATGGTGTAAGAATTTCCGGCATGAGCCATAATATCACTCCTTAATATACATTTCTAGGAATATACCCTTTTTCATTTATTATATCACGCCTCTTATAAGCTGTCAATATTTTTTTAATTTCTTTCTTTTCAAATTATTATTTTTTTTCGACATAAATCGACTTTTAAGAAAAGCAAAAAGGAGTTGTAAAATAACTAAACAACCAAGCCCGAGCAACCATCCTATGGAAGCTCGGGCTTGGTGATACAGCGAAAAATAAGAATGAACCGAAAAAAGCGTATAACAAACAAGCCGGCATAAAAAGTGCAATGCACAGAATGTAATAAATTTTGAATCAGGCAGCAGAACTGAGAGCCATTCTTTTCAGATGGAACTTATGAAGATTAAAACCGCAGGAAATCATGCCGAACTCGAGAAAAAGCGACTTTAGCCCACGGCGGCGCGCACGGATATACGACCTGTTCCACTTGATCGTACCAAAAGTTCCCTCGGACTGAATACTTCTGTTCATCCGGAGCAGCGCGCCGTGAATGCTGTTCAGATTATTCAGAACTTCTGCGTGAAACTGCGTCAGCTCCTCGTTCAGACGAACGATCCGGTTTCCCTTTCATTAACGAAGAACTATCCCATTACTTTGTTACGGAACAAACCAACACAGAATTCAAATTCTCTTTCGTTTGCCCTGAAAGATGTTTTTTCTACCCGAAAAGAAGTGTTTTGTACCATTGAAATACTTGATAGAATCTGCTAATATGAACTCATCGAAGAAAGGAATATACTTCATAACATGATAGGAACATATTCTTTTCTCCGATATCAGCAATAATCTGTATACATTTCGCGACAAAGTTAACTCACTATGAATTAAGGAGGAGAAAAATGGGAGTACTGTGGTACGATGCAAGAAAAACAAGCGCCCTCGCTTCATTTGATAAGGGAATAGTATATCTCGGCGATGGAATGTTCCGCGAACAGATAGGAAGATATGACTCAGAATTCATCTATGACAAATATGGTAAAACGGTAGCAAAAATAGTCGGTAACACCGCGAACAATCCTGCTCTCTGGTCTGCCGAAAGCTACTGCACTAGCGATTGTAGCAGGATTTACAAGGGCGGAAGCACTTATAATGCTACTCTTGCTAGTTATGACGGTGAGTCGGACGGTGCGCTTGCAGCAGCAGTTCTTTACTTTAACTTGAACAATGCTGAACGCAACTCGGATAATAGTCAGGGTATCAACAACAATACCAAGACTCACTCGAACAGTGACTCAAACCCGCCTATCGGAATCCCCTTCGATGGTTCTTTCATAGTAATCGTTTTGCTTGTTTTGGCAGATACATTCTTTTTTTATTTTACCGATTGGGGGCATCGGATGCTGTTCCAAGAGGAAGCTGGGTTACACTTCCTGGCGCTCACAGGTCTTTCGTCCGTCATCGTTCTGTTTTTTTTGCTGAAAATGAAAGACAATTCGTTTATATCAGCGCTTTTAGGTTCATTGGCGATATACCCCGTCACTTACATCCTAATGCTGATAAATGTGTTGGTTGAAGGCTCACAGGATGGAAGGCTCAATTTTGGGAGTGTTTTCATTATGATAATCGGCGACTTAATTGCTACTATGGGCGTTGCCACACCGTTCTGCCTGATAACAGCAGTGGTTGCATATATAATCAAGAAAACCACCAAAGACGAAGGCATGCATAAATAAACATATACAACATAGTGTTATACAACGCAAAAGCCACTATGTAAAAAAACAGATTAAAGGCTACATTCCAGAAATAGATGTAGCCTTTGGTGGTAATAATCGGGCGCAAAAAAGTAATATATGATTAATATCTGATAAATAGTATTTAAAACGAATTGTTTAATATTGACACTAATAAATACCTGACATCAGTTGTGAAAGATAATAATCATCGGGGTACTTTAAGAGTCTATAAATGTAGCTCTGGCAAACCATATCGCTGAAAAAAGTTTTAATACATAAATAATTCCCTTTTCGGAATGTTAAAATCAGCTACTCAACATATTTGTGCCCAAAATTTGATTCTTTGTACCCTTGCACTTTACAAGTGAATGTGGTAATGTGAGACTATCCAAAAATCAATTTATAACAATACAATATAAGAAAGGAATTCATTATTATGGGAAGAAAACACCAAGAGCCTTCGGCTCAGTTAAACGAAATAGCTATTCAGATAGAGCAGCTTCAGCGCAAAGAAAGCATTATCGATTATTTTCATGAACTATCTTTGGAGGAACTTATGCTTCTGGAGGAATACTATCACAAAAATATCGAAAATGCGGAGTGTAGAAAGGTGTATCCCGACGGAAGAAAACGCGTGCGTATCTTTAGTCCAAGATCGTTTGCTCCAGATCTTACAACAAATTCTCCTCAGAAACGTGCAATTATCGCAAAAATTCCGGAGTTTGCCATCTTGCCTGAGGATAACATCCAGAAAATCCTTGATGACGGGGAGACAATCTGGAAAAAATCCGTTGTGGGTTTAGATGAAATATACCAAAAACTGCTCCTTCACATTATAAACTATGTCAAAACTGGAACTATACGTCCTATTCTCCTTGTGGGAGTACCGGGTTGTGGCAAATCCAAGGTTGCAAGAGTATATGGAAGTATAATGGGGTTGCAGACTATGTTTATTGCCTGTCCAAGAATGGCAACTTCACGAGGATTATATGGTGATGCACCTACATACCATGAAAGCTCCTGTGGCGCAATTATAGAAGCAATAATTCGTAGTAAAACAGGAAATCCCGTGTTTGTGCTTGATGAGATTGACAAGGCTTCACCAGCGTCATTCAGAGGGTCTTGCGATATGCAAGGTGAGGCGCTAAATCTTATTGATGAATCCGCAAAAGAGTTTGTTGACAACTATCTTCAGTGTCCTGTTGATGTATCGCACTCCCCGGTTATTCTTACTGCAAACAGTCTTGACAATATTATTTCTCCATTGGTTGATAGATGTGAGGTTATTGACTTTCCTGTACCTACAAAGGAACATATCATTTCTGTAGCAAACAACGCAATTATTCCCGAGCTTTTGAAGAAACTGGATTGTCAGAAAAACGTTAGGGTATGTAAAGACGTTGTAATCCAACTTGTAGGAGAATTGTACAAATGTGGCGCTGTTTCAATAAGAGTGTATCAATCGTTGTTTGAAAATGCGATTTCATCCGCTTATGTGCGCTCTGTAATTACCGGAAAGGCACAGTGTGTGAACAACAAGGACATTGAAGCCGCATTAAATCATACCATTACTCACTCAAAGAAGAAAATTGGCTTCTAAAAAGCTATCTGTGGTTTTGGGGACCGGATATAAAAAACTACTGCATAATTATGCTATATACATAGACCTAGGGAAATGCTGATTAAATCAAATTCGCCCCGTTCAACCACGCATCCTCACGCGGCTGAATTTGATACGCTATGCTTTAATCAGCGTATCCCTAGAGAAATGACCTTTAGGAGTACTGCCCTCAGCAAAAAAGATTCAACGTCAAAATCCACAGTATACTTTCTACCTAAATAAAAGTTGTTTCTACCATTGATTTAGAATGACAAATGTGCTATTGTGTGAGTATCGAAAAAGAAAGAGGTGATTCCATTGGTGTAGAAAAGCTGTTTTCGGTTTAATCTAATAATATAAAACAAATTCACGGAGGAAATTATTATGAAAAGAGCAATCCTGACAATAACCGCACTTATCGTTGCAATCGCGATGATATTCCCTGTAAGTTCCATTTCTGCTTCCGCTGCTACAGTCCCTGTGATCACTCTCGAAGAGGCAAATGCCGCTGCCAACTGGGCTCGCTCTCAGGTCGGCTCGACAGGGTACCACACGCGTTGCCCCCAGTTTGTGCGCGACTGCTTCTATTACGGTGCCGGTTACAGCTACTGGTCCGTCGACGGCAACGCACGTACATTGGCAGATCGCTGGATGGTGTGCAATAGTGACGCCAACATTCCCGTGGGTGCCCTCGTTTTTTATGACTATTATGCCGATCTCGGGGAAGGCATGCGCAACTACGGACACGTGGGTATCTATGTCGGTGACGGACAGGTTGTTTCTGCATTAAAAACGGTTTCTATTCACGGAATCCATTCTCTTTCGAATTGCAATTTCATCGGCTGGGCTACATACAGAAATTACCAGATAGAGTATAACCACGGCATTAACTCAATTAGTGTCTGTGCCGATAAGGTTGTGGATTACGGTGAGTCGATTACATTTGGTTTTGGAGCAGATGACAAATACAATGTTATTGACTATTATTGGCTGGTCATTCAAGACAAGTCCACAAAAAAATCATTTTCGAAGGGTCGGTTCCTGCAAATACCCATACTTTTGAATACTCGGAATCACTGAACCCTGGCGAATACACTTTCAACGTATACATCCGTCCCCGTAATTTTACACGCGATATCTCAATAAGCGTACCTTTCAAAGTAAAAATCAATCCGATTACATTCTGGAAATACTACTAAATAGTGTAATCCCCCGCCGAAAGGCGGGGGATGTACTTTATGAGCAGTTAAGATTTGTCAAAGCGGCATTTTATGAACAATCAAAGCTTACCGATAAGCTTCAAAGCATCTTTCAGATTCGAAGATAATGTTCCCTGCGTGTGCGAGAAATCAACTCCGCAGCACAGAAGCCCAGGAATAGTGTGGTACAACTCCTCTACGATGTTGTCAGGGTCAGTAATATTAAATCGCGTAATTGTGCCATCGGAAAATGATACTATAATGTATTCCCTGTACTGAATCACATCGCTTATCCAAATATCGCTTGGAAATGATTTATCGATCACAGTATTAACAACGATATATTCCCCACTTTCGATTCTGTTGAGCAGAAATGTTTTTAATTCCTCTTCAGAGTAAAATGTAAGGAAAAAATCACCTTTATAATAGCAGAGCTTTATGTGACCGATAAAATTATATGAATGCTTTTCAAATTCTATTTCTATGGTATTCATTTGTGTCACTTCGTTGCTCCCGGATTCATAGACAGCAATGCAGTATCTGGCCGAACAATGAGAAACATTTGTAGGTTCCACCTTTATGCATAAGGCACGGATGGTATTATTCTCTACGTTGATTTCATCGATATCCAGAATTGTTGATGCAAGCAATGAGCTTACCGGAATTATTCTATCCGTGATTTCAGCATCACGATAATTCGTTTTCCCTTCTAACAAAGAGTACGGTATATATCTGCACACAATTGCAAGGTTATCATTATCGTGACTTTTACTTTCTAATACGATACCACTTGGTGTTGAATGCAAAGCAGAAAAGTTTAATTCCCGACTGAATATTTTTTTAGTTAGACCTCCACCATGATTTTTCATAGCAGGAGTCAAATCGGGATTCAGTTCCTGAAAAACAAAAGCATACTTATTTGAATCCCCGTCAGCACAGACATTTTTCTCGTCGCAATATAAATAGAAGAACCGTTCGTGATCACACGGAGGCACTAAGTCTTTGTCATTAGCCCAAACTACCATCATGTTTTTATTTGGTAGGGCAAAGGTTTTGATTGCTGAATAAGTATTTTTATTCTTGCCAAGTTTCACATGCTTAGTCTCCATATACACAGGCGGTTCGCCTTTGCGACTCAAAGAAATGTAATCATATCCCTCTGAATATAGATAGGGTGATTCATCGTGTAAGACGCAACCGGCTATCTCTCCAGAGTCCATAGTAATATACATATCGGTAGTTATAGCTTTCATCTTACTCGCATCCCATTTATAATAGCATTTTTCATGACTATAAAATGAATAGATGCTACTGTCATCAGAAAGCATAAAGCTAATGCAATATGAGTTGCTGGGCAAATCGGTTACCATTATGGTCTGACCATCGTTTACTTCATAGAGCGAAATATCTCTGCTGTTTGTGATTACAGAAACATATTCGTGCTTTTTCCATTGAAAAGCATATATACTATGAGGCTCGGAATTGAACTTATAGCATTTGTATATAGGTATACTCTTCTGCTGCTTATGAGTTCTGTAGAATACCGTCTTGTTAACAACTTGATACTCGACATTTGAACCGTTTCTTAAGTATGCCTTTTTTAATTCTTTACATACTTCGTCCTTGCGGTTGAACTTCACGCAGGAATCTTCATCCAGGTTCAGTGAAATAGAATCATCACTAACATATATCCGACATATACGATATGATACGATATCTTTCTGTTCGTCAATCAGTTCATTTGATGAGTCATCGATGTATTCGCCAATGAATTTCAGTAAAGATTCTTCAAGTATTTCGATGTCCTCAGATTTAAATTCTCGCGGTTTCCAACCGTCTATTAATTCACCCCAAAAAGAATTGATCGTAACATTGATATCCTGGCAGCTGACAAGAACAGGAGTTTCTGCTGCTTTATTGGTATTGAGCGTAATCAGATTATTGATAAGCTCAACCATGCTATCAACCATTGTTTCCTTATCGAAAGGCGCACAGCTTTCAGAAATATGGTTTTCTTTCAGAAAAACTGCCAACATTTCTGAAAACCTATCTGAATGGCGAACTATGGTATCAATATTATCAGTGAATACTAACGCTATGCTGTCATTGGAGATTTCAGCAGTAGCAACCACTCTCCTTCCGTCGAAATTTTTGGAGCACACATCCCAAATTCCGTTTTTCATATCATAGAAAAGCACTTCTTCACCAAAGCTCAAAAGGTATCTGTCTTTTACTAGGAGCTGATGAATATTGTTATAATTAGTAACTGTATGCCGCCCTATGGGAAGGAAAGTTCTGTCAGATATCTTAGCGTTACCGAACACGGCTTTATTATCATCAGTGGACAGAATAACCCCGTTAAGTCCGGTTCGTGTGAGGTCAAGCCCGATGAAATCCATCGTTGAAAGGTCGTTTTTCCTTGCATATTGTACAGCTTTAATAATCTGAGAAACAGCAACCGCAGACAAACTGCTTCCAACTTCTGAAAGCGTCTCCTGTATTAGAGAGGAGTCATTCAAAAACCTATGTTCCTCGCACAAGTCGGCAAACAAGTATAGAACCTCTTTGGGAATTCGATTGCCAAAGCAGGCGTTTATTTCTTCAGCCCCTCTGTCAAAACAGGTGATACAGTAATAAGCAGCATAATAATCGCGCAAATCCTGATGTTTAAATGCGATTGTACGCAGTCTATCTCCATACCATGTCGCATTGAAAATATCATTAAATTTGCCTAAGTCATTTACGGTATCGGGGTCACTCTCTCTGATTTTGAAATAATCGTGTGCTCTGTGTGAGCTTATCGCAATTTCGCCCGAAACAGCCATATTATACGCGAGGAATGCGATAGAACCTGTGGCATTTGTTTTCGCGGTCAGTAACGAAACATAGTTGCCCATCAGTTCGCCCTTGGTTGTAGGTGAAGGATAAGGCAGCCCATTTCGCGTGTTCTCATTGTTCTTCATGTAGCAATACATACTGATTGCCATAGGAGTGCGCAAAAATGGCACAAGTTCCCCATTACCGTTCTCTATTTCGGAGTAGTATTGTTCGGGTTTCACTTTGATGAGCAAGTCAAGATATTTCTTCGCCGTGTCTAACGACAATTCATCAATATAATAAAGCTTAAAACTGTCGGCAAAATCATTATTGCCTAAGAACGGCTCTTCTCTAGAGGTCAGTACTACTCTAACCTTTTTATTGACGCTTCCGCTGAAAAATTCGCTGTGGAGCTTGGATAGAACATACTGCTGTGATTCCTTTGACACCTCGTTGAAGCCGTCGAGCAGGAGAAGCAATGTGCTGTTTGTAGTCTGATCGCATAGCCATTTTGTCAACAGGGACTGAAAACGCCCCGCTTCATAATCACTAAGCCAATCCTTGCTTTGCTCCTCTATGTAAGCCATGAACGATTTGTTTTCGCTGCAGAACAAAGAAAGTGAGATATAAAACGGAAACAATTCTCCCTCTTTAGAAAGCCTTTTAGCTGTTGAGATAAGCGAAACAGTCTTTCCGATACCGCCCTCGCCGCATAGACACATAATGCTGTCTTCCCCTTCGATAAGTTGGTTAAGGGTACAGCAAGCGTCGACCCCGTTTTTCGAGGGGCGTAGATTCGGTATATCGCCTTCTACAATACGATTCTCTAGTTTTCCAAAGGAAACGAGTCTGCCGAAACTATCTGCATATTTAGCATTGTTCTGACAAATCTCGCGGAGTAGTAATGTGAAAGCAACGGAGTTGTATTCCTCGGGCTGGGGAGTGATCGCCATGTCTGCGGATATTCTATCGGTGGTTTCTGGTGGGTTAATGATATCATTGTAATATGTTGTCAGAAATTTCTCGAGATGTTCACTCCACTCGTCCGGAAAAATGGACACAACCGCTAAAATTGTTATGAGTTCCAAGCCAATGCTTTTTTGCTTGTCTGTCTCCCTATTGCTATTATTGAATTCCTTGAGTTTGTGGAACAGAACCTTTTTTAGTACATCGGGAAAATCTCCGGAATATATTTCGTGTTTTTCGGTTATATCCACAATGATTTGTTCAATTCTATCTTTATCCGCAACAAGTTCATATATTTCGGTATCTTTTTTGTCCCTATGATATCCTAAATCATTTATAGTAGTTAAGTAATCAGAAAAACCTAATAGTAGTAGCTTCTGCCTGTATGTGTATGAATCTGAATCTCCTTTCTTTTTCTTCGGCGCAGTAGGTCTTGGAGGCGCGGGTTTTCCCACGTATGTGTATGAATCTGAATCTCCTTTCTTTTTCTTACCGCGCCTAAAAAATTCCTTTACAGCGTCTTCGCCAAAAATGCTTCCGTTTTTTTGGTGGGAAATTCTGGTGCATATTATCTCGTCATTGAATTTGAAAACTTTTAATGTATGATTATTTCTTGATTTATTATTATCACTTTCTTTCGAATCTTTGCCTATGACCGCAATAGTGGCAGGTTTATCTATCATTCCATCAAGAAGATCACTTCTGTTTGCCTTGTAGTATTCAGCAAAACCAGGGAACAGTTCAATAAAAAAAGCCTGAGCAACATCCTCATTGAGATTTTGATTTATCCATGTGGATAGTTCATCTTGTTGTTTATTTTTAGTTAAAAATAGGTTTTTGATTAGCTCGATAAAAGACAATTTAGGCATAATCTTTTTCCTCCTGTTTCTACCTGTTTTTTTGGGTTTTCTACCCTAGACATTATCGCCAAAATGTGCTAGATTAAGTATAACATACAAACATAGTAAATGTCAATGGGAAAAGTCGCATTGATATTATTGGGATAGAATACAGTGGAAATGCTCTTAAGGATAATACAATCCGAAGTCAAGCGGCTTGACGCAATGACCGGACTCAATGCAACAGAAGAAGTTGATGTTAAATTTGACGATTCATCGAAGTTCTATGGGAGGTACACGGTCTCAGCAGGTCGAAAGACCTTTGTGTTCTCACGGTATTACTTTTTCCCGGAGGAGGTGATGATAATGATTGTACGACACGAATACGCACACTACATGTGCCATTCAATTTACAGGTGTATGGACCATTCGTTCCTGTACGAAAAATGTGCAAAGCATATCGGTTGTAATGACAGGGTGGTGTATGCTTTCCTTGCGAAAAACGGAATCCCCCCGCCATATACCCAAATCCAGGGTACACAAAACACACTTTCAACAACATAATGGAGGTATTTACCATGAAAAAGACTATTTTAACTCTCGCTTGTCTGGCAACTATTCTTACTGCTTCAACCGCATGTGCAAACAGGGCAGCAACTACCGTTGAAGTAAAGCACGCTCTCCCCTTTGAAGCAAAATCCTATACCATCACCGCCTGTGATTACTCTATCAGCGAGGACAACACCCTCACTGTTATCGTCGATGGTGTCACAAAGGAACGTGAAGGATATCATACTGTTTCACATCCGCTTTACAATGAGTCTGGCGAAATAACCCAGTATTTCAACACACTAGAATCTGCGGACTGCTTGTATATCCTGGTATTGCTTTTGGGCGATGATACAGATAAATACATCAATTCCGACACCATCAGGATAGACGGAGCAGGCGAGTTCGCCTTTGAAGAAACAATCATATTCGATGATGTTCCCGTGGGTGTTGACCTCTATCTGGATTTTTCGGTTTAACTTGGTTGAAAAGAGACGCTTAATCACTCTACGAAAGGAACAACGATATGATTTACATTACAGGCGACACCCACGGCGAGTTTGATGAATTCATGAACAGGCTCGCAAAATATAACCTCAATCCGGATGACACCGTTATAGTATGCGGAGATTTCGGCTTCGTTTGGGGAGACCCATATCACAACGCAATACTTAAGGAACTTACAAAGTTGGATTTCACGATTTGCTTCGTGGATGGAAACCACGAAAACTTCCAGTTTCTGTATATGCATCCGGAAGAAACCTGGTGCGGTGGCAGAATACACCGTGTCGAAAAAAATGTTATCCATCTCATGCGCGGGCAGATTTTTGAGCTTGAGGGGAAGAGCTTCTTCACATTCGGCGGAGCTTACAGCCGCGATAAATACATGAGGCGCAGAAACGTGTCGTGGTGGGAGGAGGAACTTCCTAACAACGATGACTATAAAACAGCATCGGCAAACCTTAATCGGGAGGATTACAGCGTGGATTATGTGCTCACTCACCAGATTCCCGCCTGCATTATCTATGCCATAAATCACACTCCTGACCCGCATGATATGGAATTGACCGGCTTCTTCGATTGGCTTTACAGAAATGGACTGACATTCAAAAAGTGGTATGCTGGGCATTGGCACATCAACCGCAGCTTTGAAAACGGCAGGATGAATATACTGTTGGATGATGTTGTCGTTATTGGGTAGTTCACACGTGGTATTATTCCAAGGTGAAATACCGAAATATAATTTGAAAAGGAGTACACCATTATGAAAGACTACAAACCTAACCCCATAACCGAAGAGGAGAAGGCAAAGCAGCTGGAGCGTCTTATTGAGCTTGAATCCTCGCATGATATTGCGAGCCTTTTGCATGAATGCTCAAAGGTACATTCCGATGTCCTCAGTGAATTCAAATACAGGCTTCAGCAGGAGATTGAAGCGGATACCGAGCATCATCTGGTTTCTGAAGAAGAACTTGACGATGCTGATACTGTTTTCAAACAGATAACTGAGTTCTTTAATAACAGTGGTTGGCGCTATAATGTTCCTGACAAAAATGCGTGCCTGGCGGAGATGTCATTCACTTTGAAGCACACACGTTTGGATGTTTATACCCATGTCGATCCCATATCGGACAGCATTAACATATGCGTTACCTTACCTATAGTATACGAGGAAAAACAGAGGCTGCGTATAGGCAATACGCTGTTGAGCATAAACGAGCACCTTCGCTATGGCAGTTTCAAGCTCAACTCTGTAAGGCTGATTACTTTCGAATATGCTTATCCGTATACTTCTGAAACGTTCGATATTGATGAGTTCAGTAAGCTGTTCGGGGTATGTCTTGTATGTAGTGACGTCAATTTCGACACCATTTACAATTCCACCACCGAGTGCCCCCACTTTGAATAAGGAGGATACAAATGAAAAAGGAAAACCACATGCCTCGCGATAGTAATTCCTTGCTTCGTAAACAGATTCGTACCGCTGCGAAAATCTTTGAATGGATAGATCACATTACAGAATCCGAAAATGACGCTGTGCAGGACATCTTCTTTGAGGACGACAAGCCTTTAATGTGCTTGTATTGCGGCATGAAGCGTAAGTCGTTCAGGATTTACACGGAAATCAACACAGCAAATGACAGCATAAGTGTAAGCATTTCCTTTCCTGTAAGTTGTAATGACGAAAATATGCCCAGGGTTACCAAATGCATAAACAAGATCAACAGTGAACTTCTCTTCGGTTATTTTCGGCTTGACAACAAGGAAAATGCAGTTAAGTTTTGTCATTCCTACCCCTTTGTCGACAAAATCGATGTTGCCCTGTTCAAGGAAATGTTTGTCAAATACCTTGTTACAGCAGACGTTAATTCGACTCGAATAATCCGTTTTGTTAATTACGGATAATAGTATGGAGATAAGGAAGTGTCTTATGAGTTACTGGCAAAAGATAAAGGAGACGGACAGTTTTTTGTTGGAAACTGAAGAAGTTGGAGCAAAAGATAAGGCGAAAAGCCCCGCAGATTTAAGATGGCTTGTAGTCACGCTTTTTATTGCACTGATTCTGAATAACATTTCCTGGATAATTGCAACCCGAAGTCCAGAATCATGTCCAACTTCGGTTTCTGATAGCAATGCGCAGGTTGCCTTAACTTGCCCTGATAACTGGGACTGCTGGGGCGTAAATGATCGGCTGAATTGGGTTAATATTCTTGCCAACTGTGAAACGAAAGCGCTGGAGACAAACTCAATCACAGTGCATTGTGTTACTGAAATGGGAGGGGAACCCGTACAATACGTCAGGGATTCGTACCAGATTGTCGTTGACACATCGTGGCTTTCTAGAGCTAGCCTTCCTGAGACAGTCTTTGCGATTTGTCGGGAGGTATATTACGGATACTGCTACAGCATAGAGGACAACGCATGCCATGTTGCCCCCGAAGATATGTCACGCAACGCCAGAAACTACGCATTATATCAAACGAATCAATACCTATCTATGTGGTCCAATGGCATATACATTGCGTAACAAGCAATCCCCGTGCTTATTATGCACGGGGAAATCCATTGTTAGATATTGACAACAGTACATCACTCAGGTATACTATGAAAAAGGAGGTATACTATGAAAAAGGAGAGATAACATGACACATTACATGAAGCTTAGAGAAAACCCCTTTATTGCTATGAAAACAGGCTACAAAACCATTGAACTGAGACTTAACGATGAAAAGCGTCAGACTCTTAACATTGGTGATTCAATCGTGTTTCAAAGCATTGATTCTCCTAGCAACACCATTACAAAAGTTATAAAAACCCTTCACACATTTCCGTCTTTCGAGGAGCTATATTCCGTACTCCCTCTGCTTTCATGCGGATACACACCTTTTACTCTACCTTATGCAAAAGCTGAGGACATGAAAGCTTACTACTCAAAGGAAGGGCAAGATAAATTCGGAGTTGTTGGTATTGAGCTTGAATCCGAGCCTCTTCAAAGGTTTATTGCAGGTCAAACGGGAACTATGGAGGACTGCTCCAGCTATGATACAGCGATTGAAGAAATCCGTTCAGGGCAAAAGCAGACCCATTGGGTCTGGTATGTCTTCCCTCAGATAAAGGGTTTGACAACTGACCCCGTTACAGAATACTACGCAGTAACACCCGATGAAGCGAAAGCGTTTCTTGAGCATCCTCTGCTTGGACAAAGGTTGATAGAAATAACCAATGTGCTGCTGGGTTTAGAAGCATATGATCTCGTGTCCATCGTCAGCATGATTGACGCTTTCTTTTTATTTATTCTTCTATGTTCGCTTCCATATACTCGTAAGGAATGCCAGCAAATGTCTTTAATATTGCTTCAAAAATAATCTTCGCACCCTCTGGCGGAACTGCCATGCCTATTTGTTTACGCACACTCTCTTTTGGACCTTCAAATATGTAATTATCAGGGAATGTCTGTAGTCTGGCACGTTCACGATTAGTCAAAGCGCGAGGCTCACTCCAGTGATAAATATGTGTTCCACCGCCGCCGCTTCCAGTTACGGTGTATGCAGGCTTATCAGGATCGAGCCGTTTGTAAATTTGACTGATTTTTGCTCCTTTAACATTAAGCTGAAGGTGTTCAGGAAGATCAGCTGTAAAGGCATTTTGACCAGGCTTTATGTATTTCAAACGTTCAACAACAGTTGCGGATTGAATAGTACGCTCATTATTAGGAGCGTCTGGTGCTATTGGTGGTTCTTCAATTGCCTGACGGCAGGTTTTCTGAACATAATCTGCATTTGAAGGTATCTTGAACTCATAATCAAGATCATCACGTATTCCAACTATTATTATTCTATGACGTGCCTGAGGGATTCCATACGTTTCGAATTTATAAAGGTTGGGATACAGCTTATAACCAGCTTCTTTCATAGCACCAAGAATCATTGAAAATGCCTTGCCGTCGTTGGCATTTTTCAATCCGCCAACATTTTCTGCCAAAAACCATTGAGGCTTAAGCATTTTGAGAACTTTAACTCCGTATGAATACAGAGGCCCATATACTCCATCAATGCCTTTCTGTTCTCCAACAACACTAAAATCATTGCATGGAAAGCCAAACGCAAATGCGTCAATAGGGGACAGCTTCGTTAAGTCAAATTTGCGTATATCTGCATGATAAACGGTATCCGGTCGATCTTTGCAGATGTTTTTCCGATATGTCTTGCAGGTGTTTTCATCGTAATCATTAGCCCACTCATGGACAATTCCAAAATCTGGGTTCCCGATATCTGCATGAACAGCTCCCCACGCTAAGCCTCCAGGACCGCAAAAAAGCTCACCTAATCTATAAATCATTTTATTCCCACCTTGTTTTTTACTAGCAGGTTTATCATTGATTGAATTACTTGCTTTTCTTCATTGTTAAGAAGATTTAAGTTTTCAAAGCACTGCTGATACTCAGCAAGATCTTCATTGTCTAATAAACCTGCCATTTGAAAAAGAAATACTGTGCTGGCATTATATGCTTTGGCAAGCTTTTTGATTTCGTCTGCCTTTAGCGTTCTTTTACCATTTTCTTCACGGTTCAGTCTTGAATTGGTTATTCCGCAAAGCAGATGTATTTCCGCCATAGTTAATCCGCTTTGTTCACGAAGCTCTTTTAAGTAACTGCCAAATTCCATTCACAGCTCACTCCTTTTCATAATCAATTATATCATACTTGCTGCGAAAATGCAATAGTTTTTTCAAAAATGCTGCGATTTTGCAGCGATTTTTTATGTTCTTGGAAATTTTGGTGAAAAATCCATATAAAATGTCTCGTCGTCCAGCTTGGTAAAAGCCACATCAAGCCTTCCGTATCTATCGAGATCAGCTCTTGTTATATAAGCACCATTAGCTAGTTCAAGCCGCCGGCGGAAGTATTCTCCGAGGTCAGAATTTCTTTCTGGGGTTGTAATGGCTTTGTCACCCTGCTGCTCTACGCGCAGAGTAAGACGAATTCGGTCATCTGTAAGAGCGGTAAAATGCTGCTTCTCAAGTGGGAAAAATCCGCTTCGGGCTATTGGTGCAGGAAGTGGAATATATGCTTCATTAGGCTCTCTGCCGCTTCGCTGTCCCCAGTTTAGGCCGGATTTGGTTCCTGGCTCGCCGGTTTTCGTAATAAGGCTTAATTCTACTGTTTTTTCGGGGTCCATAGGGCCTATGGGATTGCATTCAGTATCTAACACTGGATGGGCTGACTTTATAATAACATATTCTTCAACTTCAGCATGATTGCAGTATACGGTTCTGGATATAACAGAATTATAATAGTCCATTGCTTCTGCTGGAGCACATGGCTTCATAATTTCACGTCTTCCTGAGCCAATAAAAGAGTTCTGTACAAAATTCGCTGATCCGGTGAAAGCAGAAAGAAGCTCGTCATGCCTGCTCCAAATATAAAGGTTTCCATGCTCAGCAGGCTGGTCATAAACATAGCTGCACTTAACAGATGAAACTTCAGCTGGAAGGTCAGATGAAACTATTCCCTTAAATCCTTCATGAATGCTTACGCTCAGATGGTCAAACGGCACCATTCCGACAATAAGGTTGATTTTAATCGGTTCAAATACTCTATGGTGTATATTTTTCAAGTACCATGAAAGCATATTAGGAGTTGCATACGCGGACATAATATTCAGCTCGTCTGCGCGATCATATAGTGGGTTAAAAAGAATTTGTTCGGCTAAATGATTACATAATAGCATAATATCACCAATTATTCGGCTTATTCTGGGCATTTGAAGTCAGCAGTCAATCTTTCTGGCGGTTGACTGCTGCTTAATAATGCATATAGTTTTTGGGGATCTTTATATATAAGTTTATCAAATGGAATTCCAAAATTGTCTGCCTGAAGCCTTGCTTTAGTGCCGGGAATGCAGGTGCCTTTTTTCAATACAGACGTAAAAGACCAGCATTCACGCAGATTAGTTATTGCTGCAGCACCCTCGTATTCAGCAGTTCCTGTCGGCTAATCTTTCTCTCTGTCCCAGTCAACGGTAAACATGACATATATGTGTGACAGCTTATTCTCATTTTTTCTAAAATGCAGTTTGCTCCATTCAATAAGAAACCAATGCCCACCAGATCGTGTTGCTTTTATGTCTATTCTCCAACCGTTGATAACAGCATCTTGGCTGTCCCACTTTCCTCTTGGATAATAATTGAAATCCAATGGAACGTCGATTCCACATTGTTCTTTCATAATGCGGCTGAAAGCAGTTTCAGCTATTTTGCCGATCAAGTTATCACGTGCTATCTCTTTGACGTCACGAGCTTTTGTTGTTTTCTGCCCGAACTCAATAGCCTGCTGATTTTCTGCACATTTGAGAGAAAAAAACTTGCATTTTGTCAATTCATCTTTAGTTAAGGTAACACGCATTGTTAACACTCCTAGGTTTCGTTTTTCTTAGTGTAAACAGCATTAAGTATTATGTTGACGCATTGGTCTGTTTCACGGCGAATCTGCCATTCCCAAAACCTTAGCACAGTCCACCCCTGTTCTTCAAGTGCGGCAGATACTTCTTTGTCACGCTTCATATTGCGTTCTATTTTAGGAATCCAGTAATCACGGTTTGACTTAATCCGCTTGTTTCGATTCTCCCAGTCATATCCGTGCCAGTAATCGGAATCACAGAAAACCGCTATCTTATACTTGGTGATAGCAATATCAGGCTTGCCGATAAGACCTTTGTAATTCTTACGATAACGTATTCCCTTAGCCCAAAGAGCCTTTCTCAAGAGCAGTTCTATTGTTGTATCACTGCTCTTGATAGCCTGCATATTTTTTCTCCGCTGCTCTGGAGTAAGATCGTCAGCCATTACTGCTCCTCCGAATTGTCTGCCTCTACCACATCATAATATACGGCGTTGTCAGGCAGCTTAATGTTGGGAACCCAAATTTCACGATTGTTCCAGCCTTTTCGACCAGTTACCTTATACATGGTAAGAACAATCTCATTATTGAACGCTTTTCCCAGATCCCAGTCATTTGGAGAAAGGAGGGCACCGGTTCCCTTAGCAACATCTCTGCCTCTGCGAACGATAAGCTGTCCCTGAGCCCCAGGATTCTGAGAGAGAAGCATATCAATTACTGAAAGGAAGCTCTGTATATTGAAATCTTCATCTGATGTGATGTGAGAGAAGATTTCTTTCATCAGGTTCAGGTGAACCTGATAGCTTGTAGTGTTTTCAGAAAATGGAGCCAGAAGCTTATCAATGTCATCAATTGTGCTGTTCTCAGGATTGAACGGATAGTAGTTGGTTCCACCGGAAAGCATGAATACTTTTTTGTTGTCAAGGACTGTCAGGCGTGTTGGATTAAGCCCCTTTGGATAGAACATCTGAATTTTATCAGTTCCATTTTCGATTTGTGCTGTCATTGCATTATTTGTTGCATTAATATCAGAAAACAGCTTGTAAAGGGGTTCATCAATGAACACGCGCATCATTCCCGGATCACGGTCATAGCCGAACATACGGCTGTGCTGCCACATTGTATCAGCCTGAGGCTTCTTGCTTGTGCGTGTGTAATAAATCGTGTGAAGTGATGGGAAAGTAACGCCTCTGCCTAGTGTGTTTCCTCCAATCACTATGTTTGAACCTGTGGAATATTCATCGCTTGAAACATTATTTCTGCCGTTCATAATAAGGATTTTAACCTCATTGTTTATAAGCAGCTGTTCTGCTTTGGCATAAACTTCTGCAAATGAAGCTTTGACCTGCTTTTGTGGATTAAGTGTCTGATATTCATTTTGAAGGTCAGCTTTGAAAGCACTCAAATCACTCTTATATTCATCAAGAACTTTCTTTATGCTGCCTTCAAACCTGCTGTGGGCAGACTGTCTTACGCTGGGGTGAATCAGGCAGTTAGATGTTTTACCGCCCGCGGCAAAAATCTGACCAGATACAGCCAGATGGTGAATTACTACCTGCTTTTCAGGCTCTTTAATATCTTCAAGCCAGCTTATGCAGTCTGCTTTTTTGTCTTTCGGAAAGAAAAAATCGCCTCCCAGATAACCTACGCCGGGAGCAAAGTAATATGTGAATGCAGGGTGCCACCCGGACGCAGCTGTTTGAAGCAGAACAGCCTGAGGCGTACCAGTAACTTGAAGGTACATGCTGCTTGAAGCGTCATTCTTAATAGAGTCAAGGTATTTATTTACTGATGATTTTCTTCCTCTGTTTACAAGGTCGTTTAAGGACGCCGCATCAGCCTCATCGTCAACTATGAATAGCGGGTTTCCTTTCATGAAGCCAGTTGAAGCAAAAACATTAGCCCACAGCCTCAAGATCCGCGCATTCTTCTTCAGTACAATAACAGCAGGCTTCATTAAGCGGTTTTCTATAAATAATCCAGAATCATTCTCACCGCACACGCAGAATCCAGTTAAGTCTGCCTGTACTCTTTCAAGTGTCTGCTGCTGTAAGACGATATTGTCTGTCGTAAGCAGCACAAATGCTGAAAATCCCAGATCAGCAGCTTTGCACATTATTCCGAACATCTGTCCTGTTTTGCCTGACTGAACATTGCCAAAAAGAAGTCCAATATCATGAGAACAATAAGAAAATGGGGCTATGTATTTACTGCCGACATCGTTGGCGGTTTTTTCTATTGAATCAGCAAGGCTGACATTTCCTCGGCTTTTGATCGTATCAAGATAGCTTTTTAAGTATCTCATCATTCATCGTCCTCCTGCACAGGTGCCTGAGATTTTTCAAATGAAAGAACCCATACATCAAGGATTTTGCCCTCATCATCTTTCATCTTCTGATCGGTTTTAGTTAGGACAAGAGTATTGCAGCCGTATGCCTCAAGCATTTCCTTAGTAATCATTCCACGGCGGTCTTTGTCAAGCTGAGTATCATTAACTGGCTGGACAAGTCCTGCGGAAACAAGGCGTCCCTTAATCCAGCGCCCGAGAATCAATTCATCTCCAACTGCGCTGAACTGCTTGTTTCCGTCACTGGTGGTATGTGCCTTAAATGTATAGCCGTCATCTGTAATGACATAGAATTCTTCGTTCTTCTCAGGATAGCCGGGAAGAAGTGTGATAGACTTGCTGACAGTAAACTGGGTTTCATACCAGTCGCGTGACTTGCGCTGGCTTCTTGGAGCCGCATAGCTTACATTAAGATTGGATTTCGTGAAGTGCTTGCCATCGTCCATATGTCTCTCGCTGAATGCAGGCACTTTAATAGGCAGAGTAAATGCAATATCTGTCATGCTGTCCTTGTACATCTTAACTTCCCCTTGAGGAACCTGATTAACTCCATCAACGCCAGACAGCGAAGTATTCACCTCGCGAATCAGCTTTATTCCTTTAATATCGGCAATATTCGCTGAGCATCGGTCGGTCTGCAGATCGTGAATTAAATTCAGCATTTCTGTGCAGTCTTTTGTATCAGTAATCAGGCTTGATACCTCATACTGCCTGAGATTGTTTGCCTCAAGCTTTATAACTCCGAGATTTGCGGATCCCATTATTGCTGATTTGACAGCGCCGTTCTTTTGGAAAACATATATCTTTCCATGATACTTAAATACTTTAGCAAGCCTAATTTCGCCTATGCCTGCTGATTTCCACTTTTCATTGATTGAACGAGCAGTATGATACATAGCTTCGGGCATTCCTTCAATGAAATACATGCCAAGCAGCAAGTTAATGTGCAAGCCATACTTTTCCGCAAGAGTGTCTAGTTCTTCAATAGCCGCCTTTGAGGCATATCCGACAGCAATGTCAATCTGTGTGCAGTCTGCCGCCTGCTCTGTAAAGCATTCAGTTATAGTGGTTTGTCCATCGCTTACAGCAAGCGGAGGAATGTTTGAGTATAAAATCTCCATATGGGTTCCTTCCTTCTAATAACGAAAAATAAAAGGTGCTTGGTATTACATAATGTCTTGCTTATACTGTTCCGCTCGATGTATGAACTCTTGAATTATACCTACTATTTCAATATAATTATTTCTGTTGCAGTAATTCTTTAACGACTTTGCAATAGAAAACATATGTTCATCTTTCTCATCAGCATTATTAAAAAGATTGGCCATGTATAAGCATTGCTCGTGCGATAAATCTACGTCAAATGTCTGCGAATATTTTAGTTGCAAATCTACTAAGGAATGAACCGAATAATTATATGACTTGCTAAATTCTTTGCTTTCAACAAGTTCAATCATCGATTTAAGCCCCTCCTCATAATATGCTTCTGCATTCGGAGTACTATTATGTTTTCGACAATAAATGCCTTTTTCCATGTTGTTTTTGGCTATAGCGTGTGCAGTTTGGTAAGAATTGGGGCGTATTTTTTTAGCGTTCATAAAGCATCTATGTGCTTCTTCGTAGTTTTCGCCCTTTTCTTCTATTATACCCCTTTCAATCCAATAATAACTAATAGATTTGCATTCATTTTCAAGGCAGGTAAACAAGTTTTTAGCAGATGCAAGAGATAAAACCCTTTCTGCTAAAAGTGTGTCCGCATGAAGAACTTTCTGAAAAAGCTCACTCCATTCATTTGATGTTTGTTCGTTGAATTGACCTACTGTTTGGAGAACTATGTTCTTAATAATGTCAACTAAATTATCCTCATTAACAAGGGCATTCTTACCTGTCTTGTTCCAAAGGGCACTTTTTATTAATCTGGCACAACGCAGATGGAGAAATTTATTATCATTTGAAACCCAATCGCTATACGTGTCAAGGAACCTGTGAAATTTAATATTGTTGAAGTCATTTGGGAAAAGACTTTTAAATACTCTTAAAGGGACATATGATATACCCATAGAGGATAGTATAGACAAAATTGTAAAATAATTAAATGAGTCGTCATTTTTAGAAACACCAAATACTAGGCTTAAATGCTTTTCAAAATTAACACCTTCTGAGTTTATATAGAGCAAATCAATAATATCGTTCACCTCTATAGCAAATTTATACTGGTCTTGATTTCTGTCTGCAAATTTTCCTATATTGGTGATCCACGAATTTGATTTTAATTTATCTATAATATTCTCAGCATAAGGCCGATCAATATGCTCAGTAATTTCAAATGATATAGTTTTGGATTTGGAATAAGTTGTGCTGTATTTTTTCCTATTGTAATTGGATATTGTATCAACAGCTATAATGACGCATTTGTCAATATTTGCAGGGGTATTTTCTAACAGGTATTGTATTTTGTCATAATGATAAGCTGCATTCTCACATAACACTGCAACTTTAGTACCATTAGGCAAAGTATTTAAATAATCCAGAAGATTATGTACTTTATGTTCATTAAAAATCATATACTCTATGCTAATGTAGTTTTTCTTTGCAAGTTCAAAAAGAACCCCTCTTGCAAAGCAGGTTTTTCCAACATAAGCTTTTCCGTATATACTAAACATAATATTGCCATTTGTTTGATCGATTTTCTTTAAATAAAAAAGCATTCTGGGATGAATAAAATTATATTCTTTCCAGAAATCCTCATACCTGCTTTCACCGCCCGTATATAATTCTGTTACATAGCTGCTTTTTACATTTGAGTAATCGCTTACAAATAGAGCAGCATCTTGCTTTAAAACTTCTCGGCAGTCTATTTTCTTAACAATGTCATTTTTTATGTGAGTAAGAAACTTTTCTGCTTCCATTTTGATATGAAAGTAGTTTGGATCGTATTGGATCTTGCCCAAAAGCTTAGAATTATGAATAGATGGCGAAACGATAAAAACTTTCTTGTCATCTTTATATCCACTCATTTTGTAACACTCCATGATCTGCAAAAGATCATACTCTTGGAATTCTGTTCCGATGCATATTAGATCGGATTTTACCTTTGAGTCTGAAAACTCTCTTAGTAAACAATTTTGAGATTGTGTAAACTGAGTGTATTCACTATCATCAAAAATATAATCTTGCGATTTACTATTAACACATCCATGTAATTTTACCAACAGGGTTTTATTGGTAGAATCACTTCCGGAAGACTCTCCTGTCCAGACTACTAGATCGGATTTGTCATATACCTTTTCAACAACGTCATCAATATTTAATGTGAAAATTTTATTCCAATTATAACAATTCAGCAAATGGTGGAAACTCGCAGGAGTGCAATCGCTGAATAACTCTGTAAGAAAATTGTTTCTTTGCGGTCTTCTGTTCTCGATAGACAACAAAGTACATATTTCTTTAAGGTCGTCTTTAACATTTTGTGCACACATAAACTGCTCGTCTGGTATTTCATGGCGTCTACGGATATAGAACTCATCATATAGCTTCTTTGCAAGATCTTTGCCACACACTAATGAACCTTTTGCATTAGTAGCCCCTAAAGAAAAGCCTGAACCAAGCAACAATATTGGAGAGCCATTTTCAAGAGTGTAATCTAACTGTTCTAAATCATTCATATAATTAAACCTCCACATTTCTGTCATTTTTATACATTATACACCATGTATCACAAAATGTCAATAAGGTATTTCAGATAAAAAACAGAAAACAAAAGATGCCAATAAAGAAAATTGGATTATGTGTTATATTATTAAATGCCGCAAAAGGATGACATTTCATGAGGCTATATGTTTAATTAATTATCAAAAATATTGAAAGCAGCGTCAAATGTCTCCTCATACTTCTCAGCAGCAAACGGATTGGGCTCAAATGGCAGTAGCAACACCGGATTAAGATTAAGCATAAGAGCTTCACGATTCCTTTCGACTGATTCCTTGTCAGAGAAATTGACGGCAACGGTGTAGTTTATGCCGTTCAGCGGTTGCTGCGCAGCGTAAATCATCGGCAGCTCATTCCAGGACGTACCTCCGACAAGGAACACCTTGTCAAATCCATGCAGGTCGAGCGCGTCAGTCGGGACGTAACCGTAATCTACGATTTTTATATTGCGCTCTGGTTCCTCAAGCCTGCCGTCAAGGATATCAATGCCGTTAACTGTATAAATGCCGTCATGGTGGGAACCTCCGTAGTGTTCCTCAATCATTTCCAACTGAGCGAAGTTCCGCTTGTTGGCACAGATAACAAGGCTCTCACCGTCACGGCTGTTGAAGTACGCCGCAAGCCTCAATGCAAAGGTAGTTGCACCTATTCTGCCCTGCGCTCCAACGACTGCGATTTGCAGTTTGGTATTGGAGTAGCGGGGCTTTTCTTTTTCCTTTTCGGCAATTCTGGCGGCTTCGCGGGCTTCTGCGAATGCGTCAAACGACTTGTCGAACCTCCGCCACTTCTGCTGAGACAGTACCTCTGTAATGCACTCTTTCAGATCCTGTGACATCATGGATATGTTGGTTTTTTCGTCCACGTCGGGATAGTTCGCAACTATGTTCGTTATGCCGTTGTGCACCAGCTTGTCCAAAATTTCATCGCCGGGATAGCAGTTATCTGCGTAAATGATGATGTTTGCGTCCGATTTCTGGTAGTATATTCCGGCACAGAGGTTCACAAAATCATCGTTCTTTTCTTTGAATGCCGAGATATCAAAAATGTAATGCGACTGATAGAGGTAGTTTTTCAGGTCGCGTTTCAGAAAAAGCGACAGCGACCAGTCCTCGCCGATTATTTCCCGTGGAACTGCTCCCAGTTCGGAGCATATTCTGCGGAGGATTCCGGCGTTTTCTTTTCTGGCTATGAGTAATGGGTTAAGCATGGTTGAGTTCCTTTCTGGTGGTTGTTCGCTTTTCAGCGTGGATTGATTGACTTTTTTGGCTGTTTGTGGTATAATAATCTTATCGATATATCGGAATTGAGAGATGAAATATGAAATATAAAAACGTATATTTTATAAACGGAACGGCATATGCGGGCAAATCAACTATGGTAAAAATGCTGTCTGAAAAATATCATGGAATTGCATGCGAAGAAAACTATCATGATGTACTGATTTCAAATCTGGATAGCAATCAGTTCCCGGGCTTGACATATACAAGAGATTTGAAAGACTGGGCAGATTTTGTCAGAAGAACGCCGGATGAATATGAGGCATGGATTGAAGAAACTACAAAAGAGTGCGCTGTTTTAGAGCTGCAAATTCTTGATAAGTTATCCAAACAAGGAAAAATGATATTTGTGGATACAAATATCCCAACAGATGTTTTAGCCGAAATATCAGATAAAGACCATGTTTTAATTATGTTAGCTGATCCAGAAATATCTGTTAATCGTTTTTTTGAACGCCCAGATAAGGAGAAACAGTTTTTGTATCAAATATTGCTGCGTGAGGAAAAACCTGATGAAGCAATAGAAAATTTCAGAGAATGCTTAATGCGTGTTAATTCAAGGGAGAAATATGAACATTTTTTGAATTGCGGTTTTAATGTAATTAAAAGAGATGATGATAGAACAAAAGAGGAAACCTTGTTATTGGTAGAAAAAACATTTAAATTGTAGTTTATCGCTCCCTACCAACCGCATGAATCGTCCCAAACAGCTCCTCGCTCATACCCGTGCGGAATCCCTTGAACCAAAGCCGCGGATTAGCCGCCACGCCGATATTCTTTACGCTTGGACCGCAGTAGTAATGCGCGCCCTGCGGAGGTTCGGGCTGAGAAACTTCGCCGGACATGAAATAGGTCTTAATGCCGACGTGCGGAACGCACTCGTCACGGTTCAGACTGTGCCGCCAAAGCCCGGAATCATACTTGTCGCTGTAATGTCCGTCATGGGAGTACCCCACGATTATATCCCCGGAATCGAGTGAACTGCCGATGTCAGCGTCCTCAAACTCAACTTCGCTAAGGCAGGTGAATTCCAGAAACAGCGTGACCGTTCCGGAGTTCCGCACCCCGTCAATCGAGGGAAACGGAAAGCCATAGTCCGTTTCAAACTGCCCAGTGTCGATGATGTACGCCAGTGTGACGGCGCTCCGGTTGAACACTTTTGAGTTGGTATCGTTGGCGATATCATGCACGTCCATGTTCCAGACGTCGTACACATAAATATCCTGAATACAGCCGCCGCAGTCCAGCAAATCAGCATGGACTGCGGTTTTTCCTGTCAGTTCAATGGTAATTCCGCGCTCCGGAACGCCCAGATCTTTTGAGCCGTAGTTGTATTGGTGAAGTTCGGAAACATCGCCGCACTGCGACAGGATCCCATTGCCGCCCGGTGCAAGCTCGGAACTACAGACCGGAAGTTCAAAGAATCCCTCAAAGTACACGAACAGCGCCAGCTGAACCATGTTATCAAGCGAAACTGTCCACTCGTCCTGCGGAATTTCAGCTTCGGAAAGAGCCATTTCTATTGCAGTCTGAGCCTGCTCAACATAATCCCAGAGAGATTCATCAATTCCGAAAATCTCTTTCCAGACATCATCGCCGACCGTTTCCAGAACGATGGACAGCTTGTCCGAAGTGCGCTTCACCTCGACCTTGACTGCACCATCCATGTTGGCGTTTTCCATGATGGAGCGCAGGTTTGAAACCTCGAACACGTTCAGCTTTATTGCACCTTTGCCGTCAATAACACTGCTCCATGAGCCGTTTATGTACTCCTGCGCCTGCTCTGCGGTTTCGGGAATACCGCCAACGGCGGAAGCCATCTGCTCGTCAATATCCTGCGCCGGGTTTGGTTCGCTGATTTTCAGGAGAAACTCCTGCGTCTGGCGGATATTATACATCGCCAGAAATTCCGGAAGATAAATTTCGCCGCCGCCCACGCAGGTGTACTCGACCGTCTGCGTAGAGCCGTCCGGCTCTGTCACAATAAGCGTCTGACGTTCACCCGGCTTGCCATCGACCTGCACCTTTTCAAAATCGTAGCTGTAAACCGACATTTGCTCCATTGCCCGGTGATAGAGGAACAGCCGCACCTCGTCCGGATAGTCGGAAATGTGGTCGATTTCACTGTCGTCAGCAAAGCGGATATTGCTGATATCCGAAAAGGAAAGGGCGGTTTGATAGCCGGCAATGAAATTATCGAAAGCGTCCTGTGTTGTAAGGTTTCGGAGCTGTCCGGCATAGGTTTTCATGATAGTTTCCGCACGGCTGATTTCGTCCTCATCATAGAGAATGAGCGAACTTCCGTCAAAGTTATTGGCTATGGCTGCCTTTGAGAGATTGACCGAAAAATCCGGCATGAAATCGTAGACCTCGCTCTTGACATCTGTGTTTATCTCGCCCACGATGCCGTTAAAAAGCTCGGATATCGAGGTGCGGTAATAGCTCCAGTGATTTTTTAGGTCGTTGTTCTCAATTATCGCAAGAAGTCCGCTGATAAGCCCGGTGAAAACCACGAATATCATCATTATAAGCCCCAGCGAAATCAGCACGATATTCAGTATCGCCCTGCGGACTTTCGGATTTTTGGCGGTCTGAGCCGCCATCATTATTATTTTCGGATTTACTGCCATATACACCTCCGACAGCCGAGTATGCCACGGCTGAATTGCTTTTTACCGTCCTCCGCCCTTGCCAAACATCTCCAGCTGTTCATCGCTGAGTACGAACCTCACCTTGACCGCCCGGCTTCCGGCTTTCATGAGTGCTGTGCCGCGCTGTCCGGAGGCTATCAGCTCGCTCTGCGCGTCGTTGAGGTCGAACAGCGCTGTTGTTTCCTTCAGCGACTGACCGTCCATCGAAAACAGCAGTTTGTATGTCGGCAGGTCAAGTACGGACTGCCCGTAAAACTTGACTTCCGGCGCAAGAAAATCGTTTGTAGACTGCGTTCCCACAACAATACTGCCCTCGTATTTCCTAGCTCTCTTTTCGGCATTTTTAAGGAACTCCAGCGACTGCGGACACCGTGGGTCAATCATGGTCCAGCATTCGTCAGCCACGAGCATTATGCGCTCGTTCCGGTCGTGGGTTATCTGCTCCCAGCACCATGAAAGCACATTGAAATACTGCGCCGCAAGCACAGTTCCCGACATCTGTATCAGCGATTTCGTGTCCAGCACAATAAATCCGCTTCTCGGTCGAATTGTGGTGTAGCCGTTCCATAGGAGATGGTCTGCGCCGTTCGTCGCGCTTTCAAGGTAGGTCAGAAGTTCTTCGTAATAGACAGAGGAATTGTCTTTCTGCTGAACCTTTCGCCGAATTATTCCGTAAAGGTCGCTTATAGTCGGGAACTGCTCCGCAGTACGCCCGGAAACATCTGTGTCCCAGCCGATCCCGAAACTCATGTAAAGCTCCACAAGCGACTTGTTCAGCAATGCCCGCAGGCGGTCGTCCATTGACGGAATGTAAAGCTGAAAGAACGTTTCCAGCGTTTTCAGATGTATTGCAAGGTCGCCTATGCTCTCGTTCTGCGAAGGTTCGTCCGGGCTGTTGGGGAGTTCGTCCACGTCCGGCGGCACGGGACGTATCTGCAACGGATTTATAAGTCCTCCGCGCCCTCCGGCAACGTCTATCCAGTCGCCCTCAAACAGCGGATTCAGGCACATATCCTTGTATTCACCCTCCGGGTCTATGACGATTATCTTAGTCCCACGGGCGTATTCAGAAGCGATTATGTGCTTTATTGCCGTGGACTTTCCCGAACCGGAGCCGCCCACAATGGTAATACTGCTGTTTACCCTCGACTGGTCACGCTTCCAGATATCGAGCATTATAAGCCCGTCATTGCTGTTCTTGCCGAGGTAGAAACCGCTGTTGTCGTTAAAGCTGTCGGACGAAAACGGAAACCCGCCCACAAACGTGCTTATCGGGAATATCCTTGAAGATATCTCCTGCACACGCTTTATCTGCGGATAGGTCGGCGAGATCTGCTGATATCCCTCTTTCTGGAGATTGGCAAGAATGCGTATCTTACAGCCGAGAACGCTTGCGGTATTCTTGACACGGTCACAGCGGGAATTGAAATCCTCCTTGTCACGGGAAAGAACCATTATTGTCGTGCTGAATCTGCCCATGACCTCGCCGTTCTGGTCCATTTTGTACATTATTTTTTCCTGGTCGTCCGCGGCTTTCTGACAGCGCTGGCGCTCACGGGGGTCCTTAGTGCCTGCCGCCTGTCCCCGGTACATTCGTATTTTCTTTGAAATTTCAGCCACTGCCGCGCTGTTGTCGATAGGTTCGTAGTTGATTGAAACGGTCGTTCCGGGAATGTTGGTCAGCCTGGAATACCAGCCGTAATCGCACTCGGACGGATAATCGGTGATCGCAAAAATACAGCAGTAATTCTCGCCCAGACGCAGGCGGTTCATCTCAAAATCAATCCCTATCGGGGTGATGTTCGCCTGCAAGGCGCTGTTCACCGGAACTTCAATAGCCTGATTTTTGTTTGTCATATGCGCTCCTTATGAATCCGAGAGAACGGAGATAACGTCCTCAATATTGGTATTTTCAATGTGGACATACGCCGGATTGTTCACCAGATTGAGCAGGTGAACAATGCCTTTTTTGTCGAGCAGTTCAGCGTGTATTCCGTTGTCGGTGTATTTCTTGACGATTTCCTGCGCCGCCGCTGTAATGGTGCGCTCGTCCGAACGCTGAACCGTGTCCCAGATTGCAATGTAATGCTGTCGTTCAAGCGTTTCTCCAGTCGTGACCATTGCGGCTAGTTCGTTCATATCGGAACTCAGCAGTTTTTTTCTGCCTCCTGCCGCAGAATTGTACAGCCGCTGATATTCTGAAAGCGGTCGGGAGATATCTGCCGGACGGCTCACAGCGTCGCTTTTGTATGGGCGCTTTATTCCAGAAAGCGCCGCCGAAAGCTCCCGGCAGATGAGCTTCTGCTCCTGCCGGCTGTACAGTTCAAGGTTCAGACCCTCGATTTTTATGTAGGCAAAAATGAAACCGTCCGTGGTATAAAGGCAGTTATTTCCGAGGTCTTTTGCGTTCACGAATTCCTGCGCTGTTTTCTGAGCCGCCTTTATTCGCTCGGCGGATTCTTCCTCGCTCCGCTTGAAACAGCGGCGGTTCTCGCTTCGCCTGAACCACCAGAGAAATCCGCCGCAGAGTGCCAGAGTTACTAACGCTATTGCTATCTGCATTGTTTTTTTCCTTTCATCAGAACTTCGCCTGCCACTGCGACCGAACGTCCAGCGACATTTCGATAGGCGGCAGTTCCTGCCACGCAAATCGGTAGGGAATGCGTATCACCAGCGTTCCGGAAACCGCGTATTTCTGCGCCGAATCGGTATCTGACGGGGCAAGCGCCGCCGGCTCTACATTGAAGCTCACCGACACGATTTCGCACTGCATTATCTCCCCGGCGTTCATTGCCCTGCTGAGATAAGTGCGGATATATCGCTCGTTCGCCTTACTGCTGTTCACCCAGCGGAATCCGTTGTATCGGTAGCTTGCGGCGTGGCTTTCGCGGATAGGCTGGTACATCTCCGAGTAATTCTCAACGCACATGGAGATTATAGAATCCTCGAACTTGTCCCGCACCGCGCCAGCCTGAATATACAGCCGAATAACCTCGAAAACCGCCACGCCGATGAGAAGCACGCATATCATCAGAACGCTGGTTATGACGTAGGAAAATCCGCTGTTCGCAAGCATTCGTTTTTTCAGACACTTCATTTCCAGAACACCTCGCTTGTTCCCTCCGCCGTGGCTGAAATGGTTATCGGGGTGGTATTGAACACGAAAAAGCTGAAATCGTAATCCGCGGAAACGGTCACGCTGAAAGTCCTGCCTATCTGAATATTTCCGCTTGCAGACCATGTTACCGTGGGGGCAAGGTCTGGGTGGGATTCGTTCAGGCGGTCAAGCCGGGCTGTCGTTTCCGTGCCTATTCGCCCGGCGATTTCAGCTTCTCGGCAGAGTTCGTTTGCGTAGGAATTGAGCGTCATTTTCGTGATGAAAACCGGAGCAATCTTAATCACTCCCGCCAGTAAAATCATGATAACAAGAACGGCAACGGACACATCTATGTACCCCTCGCCGCGAGTGGATTTAAGCCGTTTAAGAAGATTTTTCATGTACCCTCCTTAACCGAACAGAACGCCCATGTTGCTGAGAAGCTCCCAGCCAAGCACCACAACATATAGTAACATCATGCTCATCATCAGGAAGAATGACAGCCTGTGTACTTTCGGCGGGATTTTCAGCGCGATGTTCCGGAGATACTGCTTCTGCAGTTCCGAGAAGCGTATCGCGAGGGTTTCCCAGTAAACCGAGGTGTCGTCGCCGCGTATCATCTGGATAAATCCGCGGCAGACCTCCGACAGATTTGTACTGCCGATACGCCCCTCGAATCTGGTTATTGCGGCTTCGTAGTTGCCGGTACGCATATCCGCTATGGTTATCTCGATTTCCTCGTTGAGATACGGCGAGAAATTGTCCTTGTGGCGCTCCAGAATCGAGATAACGTCATGGGACATCTGGATTTCCTGAGATATCGCGTAGACGAAGCGCGGCAGGTCGAATTCTATCTGCTTCCGCTTTTCCTTTATGCAGGAATCTACTTTCTGCTTCTCCTGAAAATACATCAGCACCGCCAGCACGATAACCAGCAGTCCGATTATCGGCAGGAAAAAGAAGAACGGCACGGACAGCAGCATTATTCCGGCTGAACGTACCAGCGCCCTCGCCGTGAACAGCTCCGGGGACATTGAGATATTCGCGATTTTAAGGCTGTCCGCAAGCTCCTTTTTCTTGAATTCGTTCAGCCGTATGAACCGTGAAACGAACAGCGAAATGTCGTTGTAGGTGTTCTTGAATCCGGCGGCGGTGGGGCGGTTCCTTGCGGCGACCGCCTTTATAGCCTTGGTAGTGCGGCTTGACGGAACTTTCAGCAGAACAAGCGCAAAGTTGTAAAGCCCGGCGGCAAACAGTCCGCAGACCGCCGCCAGAGCCGCATACAGAGCTATATTATAGATACTCATGCGTCACCTCTTATACTGAATGGGCTGGGTGTACTTATACGCCAGAATCACCGTCACGATAACGACTACCGCCACAATGCAGTTCACGACCTGCCCGAATATCGTATCGAAAAGTACGCTGAACCAGTCGGCGTTGATGAAATATAATATAGGGTAGTTTGCCAGCAGAATGAACACCATCATTATGTGTTCGCGCCGGGGACTCATCAGCATATTGCGGAGTTCAGCGTTGACTATCCGGATATCCGAAAGCCGCGCGGTTATCGGCTGGAGCGTCTTTTTCAGCGTAACGTTGTCCTGACACTCGATAAGGCTGTCGCACCATTCGTGGAACACCTCGTTGTTTATTTCGCCCTTCAGCTGTTCAATTGCGAGCTTCACGTTGGAATTTATGAGCTTAGTCTGGGTGAGGAATTTCCGGAAAGCCTGCTGTACCGGGGGATTTATGTAGTCTATGGACTGCTCCACGGCGTAGATTATATCATCATTGCTGACGTAATTCGTGGTGATTATCGACAGAGCAGTTTCCAGCTCCTCGGAAATCCTGCGGTTGTAGTTTGCCAGAAGCATATTCACATACGCATACGGAAGCACCACGCATATACCCGAAAATATGGGTATAAGTAGCAGATTCTGGAGCAGTGCCGCAAGCAGAAATCCGGCGCATATTCCGATAAGCGAAACGGAAATCAGCAGTGAGAATTTGTTCTCGGAGTGGGTCGCGGTCAGGGCGCTGCGGATGTTCATCACAGCCTGCTGGAGCCGGCTCCTGCGGACTTTTCCCTGCGCCTTTGCGACAAGGTATTTCAGGCTCCTCTGCCGGGAAAGCAGCGACATGATGTCCTGCGTCATGACTTCCGGAGTAATTCCGAGAAGCACCACGATACCGCCGGACATAAGCAGAGCACCGAAAAGATATATCAGCCTGTCCATTATCTCACCTCCGAAAATCTGTCAAGCACGTCGTTGGGAACGCCGTTTTCGTGCATACGTTCGCGGAGTTCCTTTGAAATGGGGTTCACGCGGACGAAGCGCCCGTCTATCACGGTTTTTCCGTCAACAATGCGCTCGGAATCCACTCTGTACTTCCAGAGCGTTTTTGTGAACACCTTGCCATTTTCATCACAGCCTAGGCACTCGGCGATCTCCATGATGTGGCGCTTTCCGTCATCCAGTTTTTTAGGAATACCGCCAGCGGAAACGCTTCGGTGACGAACGAAATCAGGGTAGGATACGGCGTTGAATGCTTCTGCATACACAGCGTTGCAAGTCTGGGATAGATACCCTGTACGCTGGAGGCGTGGGTCGTTGTGAGCACCGTGTGTCCGGTTCGTGCGGCTTCCTGCGCTTCCCATGCTTCTTCGTTCTTCATCTCGGCAACGCATATCGCGTCAGGGTGCATTGTAAGGCACTTTGTGAGCAGATCCTGCATGGTTACACAGCGGGTAGGGTCGTCGCTTTCGTATGTGACAAGATGTACGACATTGTTGATTTTTTCGCCGTTTTCGTCACGCTTAACAAGGTCAAATTCTCGAACGGATTTTTCGATGGTGATAAGCCTGCGGTGATCAGGAATATTGCTCATGATATCCGCCATAATTGTGGTTTTTCCAGAGCCTGTCGCGCCGGCATACACTTGAGAAATTCCGTGAACAAACGATATCGCGAGAAACTCGTAAATTTCCTCGGTGCACATTTCGCTCTCGATGAACTGCTGTTTTGTTATCTTGCAGGGATTCACGATTCGTATGGAAACCGAAACTCCCACCTCGTCGCCCACTATTAGCGAATGTATAGCCGAAATTCGGATATTCTTGTCAAGGTAGCCAGTGACCAGCGGTCTTGAAGCGTCGAAAACCAGCTTGTTATTATGGAGCATACGCCGCACCACGTCAACCGCGTGCTGTGCGGAAGAAAAATGCTCCGAATACTTGTACTGCTGACCTTTGGACGGGATTATCTGAATATCGTCCCAGGAATTTATGTTTATCTCCTCGATGTCCTTTCGGGCGAGAAGCGGCGTCAGAAACGAATATTCCGCCATTTCAACGTAAAGGCGGTCTGCGGCTTCGGCAAGATTCATGTGCGGGACGTAGTAATTGTGATCCTTCATGTACTGCTTGATGAGCTGGCGCATTGCGTCCTTCAGGTCGGAATCAAACAGCTTGTTGCCGCAGGCTTTGGACATATAGGACTGCGTTTCCCGGAGAAGCGCTTCAAATCCTATCATTATTTTCGCGACTTCCTTGACGTTTCCGGAATCCGCAACGACTATCCCGCCCTTTTCATGCTTGGCGGGCTTTTTTACGAGATTTCTGAACGGATTGTTCATGCTCAGACCTCCTTTGTGACAAGCTCCGCGAGGGATTTTATTGTAGTATTGTAAGTGCGGTCGTCCACTGCTTTTGTCAGCAGGGTGCCCTGATTGAGGTACTCGGCGGCTTTCGGGCAGTAGGGTATCGTGCCGGAGATTCGCCCGAGCGCATTTTTCATTGCGGCTTCGTCCTGCTTTATCGTGGAATTCAGCGACATGAGCCGGATAAAGTCGCGGTAATTGTACTGCTCCGACTGGAGGATAGGCTCCTGCGAACCGTCGAATACAAGTCCGTTGGTATCGCAGGTCAGAAGCTCCACAACGTGCGTGGCGTTGATTACCGCCTTGGCAGTGAGCTTGCTGTTCACGATGTCAGAGGTGCAGTCCACGATTATCTGCGCGCCCATCTGCTGGCGGAGCTGAATGAACAGGTCGTCCATTCTGTCCGGAGATACGACCGCGTAAGAATTGCTGTTCTCGCGGATATTGTAGGACAGTATCCCGATTTTATCAGTCGCCATGAAGATGTTTTTGAGAATCACGTCACGGTCGAAATCCACGGCGGAAAGCGCCTTTCCGAGCGAACCGCCGAACTTGCTCTCAAACGGCACTGCAATGGGCAGAAGCGGCTTTATGGTGCTTGTTCCGACTATCACGACATTGCTCCCTTTTGAAGCAATGCACCGTGCCAGCGAAAGCGCAGTCGTGGTTTTGTAGCTACCCGGACTGCCGTAAACCGCGATGATGTTGTTATCCATTGCTTTCCTCGCTTTCTGACGTGGATTCGGGTGTTTCTACGGGTTCAGAGGTGCTGTCAGCTTCCGCCGTGGATATTTCTCCGGTGAGAAGCTCAAGCTGGGCTTTCAGGCATTCCGCCTTTAATTTCTCGTCGCCTCTGGTGACGAAAACCGCATGGAGCGAGGTGTTCTCGCATTCCGCAAGCCGTAGAGCCTGCGCCCTGTCCTGTAAAATTATCGTCACAGTCGCGTAAAGGGACTGGCCGCCGCTGTCCTCATCGTCTGCGTTGACCTCACCGTCGCGGTAGGTGTCATCGGAGCCTTTATCCGAGGTGGTCGCAAGCACCTCCACATACTGGAGTTCCTCGTAGATCTGCGCCTTGTTGTCCTCGTCAACGGAAACGATCTGGATAATATCTCCCTGCTGGAGCTTTCCGGAAAGTCCGTTCGCAAGCGACCTCACGGTGACTGACATTGCGGTTTCGTTCGGCTTGAGCTGACGGAGCAGACTGTCCGAGGTGTCTATGGAATCCGACAGTTTCTTGTCCGTAAAGCTGTCCCCGGCGAACATTGCGGAAACTGTATACTTCCCGATTATCTGCCTAGGGTCGTTCTGCATATCTGCCGGGAGGTTCAGTGTGCCGACCTCAACGGCTTCCAGCATTGCGCCGGTTATCTGAACGCCCTGCGGAATGTCCTGTTTGAGCCGGATTATCTTAGTTTTGCTTGAAAGTATAGAATTGAAAAGCGGCGAAATGCCAAAGCACAGCCCTATCGCCGCGGCGATCAGGATTATGCCGATAAGAGTACGGTTTTTCAGCATTGAAATGCCTCCATAATTAAGATTGCCACCATACCTGAGCCGCATAAAAACGGCGCAAGCGGCAGTCGTTTCTGATGTGTGATTTTTCCCGCGAGGACGGCGGCGGTCAGCGCGGCGGCAAGGGCGCAGTAAGCCGTGAACGCTCCCAGCGTCCAGCCGAAAGCCGCGCAGAGCTTTACATCTCCCATGCCGAAGCCGTTCGTTATAATGCTGACCGCCGCCAGCGGGATAAGCAGTCCGAACAGTCCCAGAATGCGCTCCGGAAACGGAACTGTGCTGATGAACGGACTTGCGAGAATAAGCACCACCGGGGCGCAGTTGGATATCTCACGCCGCTGTACGTCCTGCCGGGATATCCCGAAAAAATAAACGCACAGCAGTGTGAAAACGGCATGATCTATACCCATGATTTGTAGGTATACTTGTAGTGCTTCTGCGACCTGCGGAACCGGATAAGGTCGGAAAGCTGACCTATGACCGATATTCTTGTGTACGGGTCGCGCCTGACCGCCATCATGCTTCCGGCGGCACCGATTAGCATTGAAACTATCAATGCGGAGATTTGTCCGGTAAGCATGAGAAGCAGAGCGCCTGCCGCCGCTGAGCCTGCTGTCCCGATAAGAAACTGCCGCAGTTCACGCCCTCCAAAGCCCGGAAAGTATTCCTGCTCTATCGAAAGCCCATAAGGGATATACAGCTTGTCGTCGTCCATTTTTCCTCCTAGTAACCGTTTCCGAGGTATGAAATCAAAATCTCTTTTATTGGGAATATGAGCTGTGCGATTATCAGCATGACAACTGAATTTCGTATGCGTTTCTTGTACCGGGCGGCTTCATCTTCCTCGTGCATGAGCCGTGTTGCGCAGAAAATCACACGCATTATCAGCCCGGCGGAAATTATGCCCTGCATACAGATGCTCAGAGTGTTTATCGTGTCCATAGCCCACCTACTTTGTGAATACGCTCTTGGCAAGAGAAGCAATGTGGACCGTCTGGAACACGGTGTTTCCAAAATGACCATCGCCGCCGGTGGGAACAAGAAACTCCCGGAGTATTTTTGGCATGGACATTGCCGCCATCATGCAGGCTATTCCCCCACATGATATTCTGTGAGGACAGCATGGTGGCGTTGAGCATGAGCGACAGCCCGATTTTAACGAGCATTATCTGCACTATCGTCGTGATGAACGCTTTCACGAACTGGTTGATATACGCCCGGAAAACTCCCTTGTCGTTGTCGAGAAGTCCCACGCAGGCAAGCGGAACGCCTATTTTCATCACCATCATCTCTATTCCCCGTGCCATAAAGCTGAACAGGAGAATAAGGTAGCAGATGAGGAAAATAAGACCTGCTATTGCCGGCACAATCCCCATGCTGGTGATGGCGTTCACCCATTCAATAGTGGGGCTTGTTCCCTGACTTATTGCGGACATTATCTGGTCGGTGATGTCACGGCAGATATCCACAAAAATCTGATACAGCCATTGGAATATCAGCGCAGTTCCCACCGCACGGACAAAGTTCGTCAGCAGTAAAAACGGGTCTGCGTCCGGGTCGCCGTCAGTCCAGAGAACGTAGATATCGAACGCTTTTTTCAGGAATTTGAGGATTATCAGGCTTATCCCGAAGCCGTATGAAACCGGCATGAGCAGGCTGAAAAACTCAACTCCGGTTATCATCGCAAGAGCAGCACCCGGATTGAAAACCACATCGTACAGCCCGACCAGCATTTCGTTTGAGAAAAACAGCGTGACGATTCCGGAAAGCACCGCCGTGATAAGGATTATAAGGATAATAGTCATTTGGCATTACCTTTCATCAGCACAAAAAGGGGCGCAGTCAGAACTGCACCCCCTTAGCGCTGAGATAAGCAGAATGTATCAGCCTGCGGCGTCGAACAGCTCGGTGACTTCGGTGTTTACTCTGGGCATTATGACCTCGTTGAAAAGTGCGACCAGTCCAGCCATGAGCAGAGCGCCGATAACAACGGCGATGATGATTTTTACCGCCGTGTCAACGTAGCCCTCGCCGGTGGTGTCGAGCGCCTTTGCCCTGAGTGCGAGAGCCTTCTCCCTTGCCGCCTCGCGGAGAGTGAGAGCCTTGAAAGTGAGCTTGTTTCTGATGTTCTTCATTGTGTTTCCTCCTGTTGTCAAAACATTTCGTTTGTGTAATCTTCGTCCTGTTCGGGCGGTTCGCTGTCGCGCTGGGAAGCGCTGTTCTGAAGCTCCGCGAGCTTCTGCTGATATGCGCCGATAACCACGTTGGAAAGCTCGGCGCGGAGTTCCTTGCTGAGAGGGAACGCGGTATCGAAATACTTTGTGTTCCCCTCGGCGTCAACGCCTTTCTGGCTCGGCATATTGACAAAAATGCCCTTGGAGCCGTTCATCACGCTGATGTTACGAACTACAAAGGCATTGTCGAGAGTTATGCTTGCCGTAGCAAGGCGGTTGTTCTGTCCGGCGGTTATGCGGACAGACTTGGGATCGCAGGTTATTTTCATGTTGCTGACCTCCGTTTATCTGTGTCATTGAGGGAACAGCTTTCGGCCCGGCGGCTGTCCCGATGTGTATTTCATGCGGTTCTCCTTTACTGGTAGTAGCCGACAAGCACGTTGATGAGCGCCGAAGCGACTACCGCGACTACGACCGATACAGCCGCGACTATCATGCGCTGTTTCCATTTCTTTTGATCCATTTCCTCGGCGGCACCGTGGCGCACCGCAAAGTACACGATGCAAGCTGTGCCGACCAGCGGAGCAACTACCAGCAGTATGTTAGAAATGTCGTTCAGCAGAGCTTTGGTGCCTGTCACCGCCTTTGAAGCGGCAAGTCCGCCCTCGGCGTTTGCCGCGACGGAAATCACCGCGGACATTACTGCCGCAGTGAGCGCCGCGGCGGTATTTTTGAGCTTCTTCATCTGAGTTTCGCCTCCCTTCTGAAGTATGGTGGTTTATTGTCAAGCACTGACTCGGAGCGCCTTGGGACTGCCGCAGATTGTGCGGGGCTTTCCCTTAAAATCTCCTCCCAGGGCTTCCACAAAAGCTGTTCAGTGGACTTGCCGCCGCGTTCAGGACGGGCGTTTTCGTCAAGCTCGATAAGCCTTGTGTTATGCGCTTTATCGCCCATGCCGAGCATGGCGTTGAAAGTCCACTGTGAAATATCCGGCGAATACATGATTGCCGGAGCATTCGTAGAAATCACCAGCTGATACGGGCGCTGTATTTTCGCAACCTCGTCCGGATTCAGCAGACTGCGCTCCGAAAGCTGGATATTTGTAGAGCTGGACGGCGCGGAATATTTCTGCGTTGAGCCTCCGAGAGAATATGTAGTCGTGGTGTATTTCCCCATGTTCTTGGATATCTCCTCGTTCGTGGAATTATCCTGCGAGTGGAGATATATCCAGTAGTGGCAGTTGCCCTGAATGATTTTCGCGACCTCCTGCCCGTACTTGTCTATGAGCTGGTTGAAGTCCTGAATGAACAAATTCCAGCGCACTCCATAGCCGCCGGCGACCGTCATTTTCGTCTGGAATTTGTCGATAGCCGCAAAGTTTCCGAACTCATCGAGGATATAATTCACGCGGTGAGGGAGCCGGTTTCCGCATTTCTTTGCGTAGGTCACAAGCAGTTCGTACTGCTGTGAAACCAGCAGGGTGACAATGGGGTAGTAGGTGGTTTTCTGGTCGGGCAGAATGAAAAACAGCGCCTGCTTAAGCTTCGTACCCACGTCTGCAAGCGAGAATTCTGACTCCCTTGTCATGCTGTAGATATCGTTCGTGATGAACAGCCGCAGGGTCGTCAGAGCCGCCGTATAGAACGAACCGCCCATCTTATCCGGTGCCAGCTTTGCAATAGCCATGAGCTTTTTCGCCGGGTGGGAATCGGGCAGTTTATCCATGTATGCGTCAATGGGAAGCACCTTGTTCACGGTCTTGCACATATTCGCAATGAAGTTGTATACATTCGTGAGGTTCTGGTACTCCGGGTGGTTCTGATTATCGTAGACCACGCACATTACAGCCGCGGCAATTACGGAACATTTGCCGTTGGTCCAGATAGGTTCGGAATGGTCGTTCTTCTCCACAAGGAACGTAACAAAATCCCATGTGTAGGACTGCGCGTCGTCTATCCGGTCGTCGTTAACCGCGTCGATTATCATCTGAAGCGGATTGTAACGGCAGGATTTTTTCAGATTGTTGAAGTCCACCACCTGCCCCGTGTAGCCCATGCTTTCAAGAAAACTGTGCGTATAATGATACAGTTCGCCTTTTGGGTCGTTGACTACCATTCCTTCGCCGGCAAGCGCAAGAGCGCTTATAGATTGGATAACAAGGCACCTTGTTTTGCCGCTTCGCGTTGCGCCGATGATGAGGATATGCACATCGTCCGTTATGCAGGCGACAGATTCCCTGAACTTGGAGCGTTCATACGAAACGGCAATTCCTCCGTCTATTGAAAGTCCGGACGTATCTATGATTTCCGGAGAAAAAGGAACGCCGTTTTCCACGGCTTCAAACCGCTTTCTGCCTTGCTCCATGAGCGCTTTTATGACTGCATTGCTCTGTGAAATCTCAACAAAATGGTACATTGAGTGCTTCTCCTTATTCGACATGAACCATGCCGTTCCGTGCTGTCCCTGACCGCTTGGAACCGGGACAGAGATGTTGTCCGTGACCTTGTATGTGTCGGTCTGATACGTCCGTTCGGCGCAGACAAAATACACCACGCAGAGCAGTACCACCAGAGCCTCCAGCAGAAGATACAGCTTTCTCGGCTTTTCTCCGCCGAATACGCCGGCAATTGTTGTTGAGAAATCCGTCAAATCTGTTGAAATGCTTCCAGTCGTGAGGACATCGTTCAGCACGCTGGCAAACAGCAGGGCAGTTATGCTCCCGACCACAAAAATGAAAATGCAGACAGGTATTCGGTATGATATTTTCTTGCTCAATCAGCGCCTCCTTTCGAAGCCGAATGCCCTTTAGGGAATACAGCGAAACCGTGTCCAGCCGCCATTCATAAATAACAGCGCCGCCGTACATCTGACTGTAACCGGCGGCGGGATCATATTCATTCTGGCAGGACACGGCGAGTATCAGCGCCAGAACGGCGGCTGACAGGAATTTCAGTTCTTCCATTACATACTCCATTGGTCGTCCGAAACAAGCCCATGTTCTTCGAGTGAAGCGTGATGTTCTATCTCGGTTTTGACCTGCGTGGACTGGCTCTGCACCTGCTCTCTGTCGCCGTTCACAAGACCGGAACGGAACAGCTTTGTTTCCGATTCGGACAGCCCCTCGACCTTGCGAATGGCGGCGGTGAGCATATCCAGGACTAGCGGCGGCGAGTTTATCCGGAATCTGTCATTCTGGTCGGCGGATATATTCGCAAGATAATCTGCCGTTTCCGGTGTGAGTAACTGCTGGTTTGCCAGGCGGTACTCGTTTGCAAGAACAGCCTTACAGCGCTCAATTCCGTATTCTTCGGCAGCTCTGGATATCAGCTCGAAGAACTTTTCCGGATCGTCCGTGATTTCTGGCAGATTATCCGAAATGAACCTTGCACATTCCGCCGTGTATTTGTCGCTTATTTCGTAGAAACGCTCGCTCTGCTGTTTCAAGAATGATACGGCGTTATTTGCGATAAGTCCCTCCTGCGAAAGCACTGCGGACTGCTCGTAATCCCTTGAAAGATGGAGATGTCCGTTTACGCGCTGGAGCAGGTCCGCCGCGCCCTTTCCGGCTGGTTCAAGGTCGCGGCGGCCGGTGGTGTACTCAACGCCGAGCATGATATTTGTGCTTGACGGATATCTGCCGCAGCGTTTATAGAACTCCGAAACCGCTTCCAGAAGCGAAAGTCCGGAGGACATAGGCTCGGTGGCGGCGCAGCCGTTTTCCGCGTCTAAGCTGGTTACATAGAAATCAAAATCGCAGTATTTTCCGTGAGTGGTCATTCATAAATTCTCCTTTAGATATAAAAAGGCACAGCATAATTTAATTACGCTGTGCCTTAGTTGTTTGTTTTTTAACTGTCTCACCATGGGGCAAATACGACATCATTGTCCCCATTCATTTTCGTCATAGGATTCTGTTTCCATGCCACTTGCATTAAGAAGTTCCATATGTTTAAGTTCCTGTTCACAGAACAACTTCAGATGACTAATATCATCATGTGCAATGCTGAATATCATTTCAAAATCCACTTCGCCATATGAATGAGCAACTATATTCCTTAGCCCACGAATTTGCCGCCAGGGCATTTCAGTAGTACTTTGTTTGTATTCATCAGAAAGTTTTCCAGCAAGCTCTCCAATCTGAAGAATGCTGAGAGATACGGATTTTCGATAATCTATATCATTGATGAATGTATCCAGATTATCCCCGAACCGTAACATTGTTGTTTGTATTTCATTACAATACGATAAGATGTGCTCAAGGATTGACTTATTGCTTTTTGCCATAAATCTGAATACCGTCCTTTCTTGCATTCATCAATAGCTGCTTGGAGCTAACTGAAGCGTAACTTGCCGTTAATGCTCGTTCCGAAACAATGTCAACTGGCTTGTTAAAGGCGTCCTCCATATCGGAATAAACACCACCCAGTGCAAACATTCCAATAAGATTCTGATACGATATCAGCAAGTCAACATCGCTTTTTTCCGTAGCTTCACCCCGGGCATAGGAACCGAACAGCCATACCTTATCAATTCCGTATTTTTCAGCTATCGGCTTTACCGCAGCAGTTATCTCATCGATCGTATAGATTTTACCCATAACAACACCACCTTTCTAATTACAGTATATCATATTCAAAAAGAAAAATCAAGGCTTTGTCGGTGCGATGTGCCAGTCGTCATAAACGTTGCCGTTAATGAATATCTGGTCTGTGAGCCTTACCGAAAGCTGACCAGCCGGACACCACACGTCGAAAACCTCGACATAGACGGTGTAGTTTTTCCTGTCCGGGAACCAAATCGGCGTGAAATGCACCCGGTCATTGTAGGTCGAATATTTATTCTTCTTGAAAACAAAACTGCCGCCCGATTTTTCAAGCAGGCGGTTGTAAAGTGTGGTGCTGTGACGGTTGTAGTTGAACTCTGGGAACAGCACGTTTGCGGTCTGGCTTCCGGTGCAGTACTGCGTATCTCCGGAGAGGCGGGCGTCAACGCTTATCTGTATTCCATAGCCGGATTTCATTGTGTATTTTCCGCTGGATTCGCTGTATGTAGCGGTCTTGCAGTAATCTGACGGGGATATCGCGGCTTCCGCCGACATGGATACCGAGTAAGTCACTTTTTCAAGCTGGATATCCGAGGTCGAGATATACACGGCTCCGGTGTGGAAAGAACCTATCATTTTTGAGGCGGTTTCGCTTGGGTAATACCGGTTATCCACGCCCCATTTGTACAAGGTCACGTCTTGGTTTTCGGTTTCTGCGCCCCAGTACGGCGTTTGGCTGGAGGGATCCGTCATGCCGCCGGTTATGATTTTCACTCTGCGCCTGTCGTAGTCTGAATCCTGCGACCAGCCTGCACCTATCGACCAGGTGTACCAGCTAAGTTCCTGAACACTGTCGCCGGAAACATATCCGGAAATACGCTCCTGCACCGAGGACTGCGAATATACTTTCTGCCATGACGGTTTGGTATCCGAAACCAGCGGGTCCGGCGGAGTGGCTTCCTTGACCTTTGCGATATCCGCATTGATGGTCAGCTTGTCGCACTGGTTGCCGTCCTCGTCAAGAAGAAGCAGAGTGTCGCGCTTGGATTCCAACGTAATTACAACGGACTGCTCGCGGCTCGGGGTATGCCACTTTATCCAGCCCATGGTTTCCTCGCCGCCTGCTGGGCAGGTTATCTCAACCGTGCCGGATTTAAGAGTTGAACCGGACGTGGATCTGATTTTGTATCCGACCGTCCCCTTGAACGAACTGCCGAGGTTGATTTCATCGCCGTGCTTGTATGAACCGAGCAGTTTATACGGCGAAACATACGGCATATTCCCGTCCTCGTCCGGGACATTAGCGGGATTGTCAACGAAAATCTTTATGCGGTCGTCCTCGTCAGCGTGTACTGTTTCAAGCTCATCTGAGGTATAGGCGTAGGTGTAGGAAACGCCGGACTGGCTTCCGGTCACTTTGATGAGCTCCTTGTTTTCCTCTCTGAGCTGTTCATACATTTTCGGAGTATCGCCGCCGCTGTCAAATATGCTGAAAGAGGATTTACCGATGAACGGCGTATCTCCGATATTCACTGCGTAGAAAGATGTGTATACGTCCGTGTCGGTGTGGTATTCCGCGGCGGCGGTTCCTTCCTCTACCTCGTCATCATCGCTGTTTCCGGTGAGAACGCCTATTCCCATACAGCGGATAATGCAGGTGTCGCTGTTGTAGTTGGAATTTCCGTTGTAGTAGTCGCTTGTGGAAGGCGAATACACCGGAATTCCAAGGTCCTTATTTTCAAGAAAGGCAGAGCGCGGCAGGTTCGAGTGCGTCAGCGGTCCGAGAAGCGCACGGAGATTATTCGTGCTGTTCCAGACAGCAGTGAAGTAATTCTTCATGTACTTATTGAGCAATCCGCATTCTGTCGCGCTCATCGCCCAGTTCTGACCGTTGTATCGGAAGTAGGCTACCGGCTCAAAGGCGAGCTTGTATTTTCCTTTGATGATATCTTCGTATTCCATTCCGGACATGAGGTCGCAGAGGTTTTTCAGAAAGTTTTCTTCGCTCAGCAGAGCCTTTATTTCTTCAAGGTGTGAGCTGTTGTTGATTGAGATGATATCAATGCTGGAGAGGGCTTCAACATACTTAACAGAATACCCATCACCAAAGCAATTCCTATCTGTAACGGCATTGTTGAAGCGAATCATGTCATTGGTGCTTAAACTATTGTATGTTGTGCCTACATAGCTAAGCCATGTTGTCTTTGGAATAAGCTCCGAACCGTCAGCAAAATAATTCATATCTGATACGGCAGAAATATTAGCATTTCCGGAAATATCAATTGTATTGAAAACCTTGCTGTTTGATTCGGAATCGTAAACAGTTACGCGCAAGCCCTCAGTATCATTGAGCGATGTTCCGCTGTCAGTATGAACACCCCAGTAATTATTAGATGTACCGCTTGAAAAACCTGTTCCGTCTGCATTTCCGAGGTTGAGTCCGGCAAAGGCATTGGTGGTGCATAATATCAAGGTTATCATTCCTGCCGTGATTCGCGTGAGTTGTTTTTTGAACTTCATCTGTTTCCTTTCTCCAAAAAGAAAGGTGCGACACCGTGTCGCACCTAGCATATTCAGATTAGTGAAGCACCTGCTGACCGGAGCCTATTTCTCCATAGTTATCAGGAAACTCCTGCATATTCACGTTTCCGCTGTGTCCGGGAACCCACCGTTCAAAAATACTGTTGTACATATATTCCTGCCCGGTGCTGTCCGTGAATTTATCTCCGTTTTTAGGGTTAGCCGGGAAGCCGTTTTCGTCCGTTTCGATTTCCGTTGGTTCGGTCTGCTTCGGCTTTGTTGTCGTGGTAGAAGCTGTAGTGTACTGCGGCTCTGCTGTTACTTTCGGCAGGTCAGTGCGGACTGTCTGTGCCGGAGTAGTGGCTTTGCTGGTAGATACAGTCACCGCCGGCTTAGTCGTGGTGGATTTGGTCGTTTCGGGAGTGGAACTGGTCGTCGCTTCTGTTTCGGATTCTGTGGGAGATTCCACGGTTGTATCCGAACTGTCGCTGAAGATCTGGACCTTGTATTCATTCTCGCCGGCTTCGTAAGTACCGCCGATAAGGTCGTAATCTATATCCGGCTTTCTGTCTGAACAGCCTGTCACTGCGGCGAGAATTGAAATGAGCATTGCCGCTGAAATAGTTCTGAGTGCGTTAGTCTTTAAGCTTGTCATATTTGAACCTCCTGTCTGGGTTGTCTGTATATCTTCCTGAGTATATATTACCATAAAAGAAAGCAGTTGTCAATTAGTTTATCACCAAAACTATTTACAAACCTGCTTTTCGTTTTTTGTGAGTTTTGCTGAATGGGGGAAAATCAAAGTGCGACACCGTGTCGCACCTAATGTAATCACATTTCCGGCTGGTCGTCCTCATCTTCATCTGACTGAGCTTCTGTATCCTCGTTGAGGTACTGGTCCCAGTTATTCTGTTTTTCAATCAGAATAGGACGGAGTGCTTCCATATACTCGGGATCAGAACACCTGTCGACAAAGAATCCCATTGTGTTAAGCACAGGGGTGTTGTCAGTTGCAATTATCATGACATCGCCCTTTAATCCCTCGCGGACGATATAGTCGGCAACGTCCTCCAGCGTGTTCGGAATTACTTTTTCCTGGCCGGTTACGTAAGAGTAGCCTACAAGCTTCTCGTAATCTTTGAATTTGTCCATAGTGTTTTTCCTTTCTTAATACCGTTACATTTCAGCAGTGTTTTCCTTGTCCTGCTTTTTCAGCAGGAGTTCTCGAATCTGTTCCTTGCTGAGGTCGCCGCGCCCGAAAATCTGATTTGAAGCGTCATGCAGTCTGTCGCGGCTGTGACTGGAGAATTGTCCGAGCAGTTTTCCGATAGAGGATATAAGCTGAATTGTGCATTTCCTCTGCCATTCCGAATGGCTGTCTGCATGGGAGTTTCGTTCTGTGGGACTTTTCGCCTTATCCTTTATTGCTCTGAGAATCGGGGAAAGTATTGTGTTTCCGACTCCGGCTTCGATTTCATCGACCACCTTTCCCATATACGCCGCCATCTGGAGCTTTCCGTAACTGCTGTCATCGCTGTGGAGCATTTCATTGTAGATCCGGCGGCAGTCCAGTATTTCATCGTACAGACTGCGGAATTCCGGAATATTGTCTATCATAAAATGCGTCAGCGAATTCAGTTCCTGCTTGACTGGCTTTGGCATGAGCTTGTAAACCGCCTGTCCTTTCGGCGGGAGCATTTCACGAATCGCTGTGAGCTTCTGAAAAATAGCTTCCGTGAAATCGTCATGCTTCGTTTCCGAAAGCGCTCCTGCGGCATTGTGTCCGACCTGTCGGCGAAGCTCTTTTATAAGGCTGTTTTCCTTGTTGTGAAGTTCAACAAACTGGTCGTGATATGTGCTTTTGATAACATCTATCCTTATCTGGTCGCAAACCGCCGGATTGACCCTGTTTATAAGGATTTCCTGCGCTTTGTCCCACCACATGATATGAACGTGCGGCTGTCCTGCTTTAAGGTGAACAGCCGCAAGATATTCTATGTTTTCCAGTTTCATATTCATGTTACGGGAGATATCGCTGATGTGGAATTTCACCCATTCCTCCCAGTCGCCAAATGTCCGCAGTCCGGCTTCCTCTGCGCTTTCCGGAGTGAACGAAAAGATACTGTGGAACACGTTGCGGTGAGATGTTGATATTTTCCGGACATAATTCTGCATTTCAGAGGTGATGTAATTATCCGAAAAACTGCCGCCGATATATCCGAAAAGCCCGTTGTCGGATTGCTTTGCAGCGTGTTCACGTTCACCCATATATTTCACAAGATTGGTTTCGTGCGAGGGTTTGAGAACGTGCTCACGCTCGCCTATGTACTGAACATAATGAGCGTTCCGGGACGGAGAGAATTTCCGCCCGTTACTGCCAACGTGCTGTTGTTTGTAGATTATTTTCGGTATTGAATTCACTGCCTTTCCGGGTGCCGCATGGTGAGGCACCAACACTTATTAAATGCAGGTGCCGCACCGTGCGGCACCTATTTGTCGTTTGGTGCGTCAAGGTCGGAGTTAAGCCATTCGTGAGCTTCACGCAGATACTCGTCATCTGACTTGGGTCTGGTTTTGGTTATACGGCAGGACTGCCGCAGGGCGTTCGCAAGTATCTCCTCCGGCGTTGCGCTGTCGATGTAATTTTCAGCAAGCACAGCGACATTGCACTGCAAAGCGGCGGCAGATGTTCTTGACGCAACCGCCTGCATTGCTATGAGCCTGTCCATATACTGCTTCATTACTATTGGCATTACCGTTTGGATTTCTTCACGGATAAATCTGCGTATCGTTTCCTGTTCTTCGGTAAACATAGTTAAAGATAATCCGCGTTCAAGAAGATATCTGATTGCCTGTGCCACCGTTATATTCCTGCCTGACGCAAATCTCTGAAGCTCGTCAAGCATTCCGGAACTCAGACATACTGAGCGTTTTATATTCTGCGACATTTTGACCTCACTATTTAAAAAATTGCCATTTAGTAGGAGATGAATTATAGAACCTCGGAATAATGGGCAGGAACCCCATGCAACGCCTTTGGCGGTGCGATGTACAGTAGCGGGGGAACCCCGCTATTCCTGCCGTACAAAGTACGGAGTGAAAATTTCCGAAAAAAGAATGTTTTCAGGTGCGACACGGTGTCGCACTACGGCTCAAAATCAAATTCGTTCTCATCGCAGTCCGAGGGCGGAATGCTCCGGAATTCCGTGGGAGCAAGAAATTCACGGACCGTAACTCCGTGGCTCTCCAAAACTCGGAAAAGCTGGAGTGCTTCGTTCCAGTCCTTATTTTTGACAGGGGAGCAGAACATCACCGATAATTCTCTGTCCGGGAAATCCTCGAAAATCCGAACGCTGGAAGCTTCCGCACCGTCTTGCCCGGCTTGGTCGCTGTCATAGCAAAACCACACGGATTTTATTTCCGTGTGGTTCGCGAGGTATCTTTTTATGCTCTCGTAGTTTCCGCTGCCGTTCACGCTGAGCCGGTGGTCGGCTGTCCAGTCTTTTCCGAGGAGCTTTGTAAAAGTGGCGTGCGACATTGCGTCAATGGGGCTTTCAAACAGCCGGAGCACATCGTTATGTCCCACCATAGCGAATGTGCAGGACTTATCGCCTCCGGGCGCTTCACCGCGGAATTTCACGTCAGTTGAACCCCGGAGCGCGCAGGAGCGTATCACTCCGTTTTCGTCACGCCCGAAAAACAGGCAGTTGTGATGAACGGAGTCCTCGGCAATCATCTTTTGCTGAATCATTGCTTTCACGATTTCCGGGTCGATACCTCTTGTCTTTATGAGGTATGCCATGACGCGCTTTGGCGAAATATCGTGTGCCGGCGGCGAGAATTCACTCGGCTTCTCAGGCTCTGGCGGGGCAGTCCGGCGAGGAATATTCACCTGCTCGGAAACTCCGTTCACGACATACCGGGCGATGAAATCAAGCGCCTGTTCCGTAGAACAGCAGAGCTTGTCTTTTACGAGGTCGATAGGAAATCCATGCCGCCCGTCCGAAAAGCGGTACCAGCCGTTTCCCTCGCGGTAAATGCACAATCCCTGTTCGCCTTTTATCTTCCAGCTTTTGCGGTCGCTTTCCCTTTCGTTTATCTCCATTCCGAGAGCCTTGGCAACGTCCAGACATGGAGCGTTAGTCAGGCGGTAGTAGTCGTCACGGGAGTATTTATACTGCGGCATAGGGTTCCTTTCTGGAGATTCTGCGCTTTTACATCTCTGGCTGTTCGTCATATTCCTCGGAAATATCATCGCGGGCTTCTCTTGCCCACATCGGAATGTGTTCCTCACGCATTGCGCCGAGGAAGCAGTCGCTTGTGACTAAGGCTTCCTCGCGGTCGTACAGAAATACACCGTTTACCGCGCCGCCGTATTCTTTAGGGTCACAGCCCGGTCCGGACTGCGCAAGGAATAACTGTTCATCGGGAGTGAAGCTCCGCGAACTGAAATATTCCGGACGGATTATCATAATCCTGCCTGTATAATCTGAAGCAACATTGTCAACGTACACATCGCCGAATATCTCGGAATTAAGATGCTCCTTTAGGTCGTCATCGCGCTCGCTTATGTATCCCTGAAACTCCTCGTCATCGCCGAAACCGAAATCCTCGCGGTACTGCGACGCCATTTCAGTAATCACTTTTTTTACATCTGCGGAATTTACATCAAATCCGTTTTCGCTGAGCAGGTCTGCAAAATGGCTCTCGACATTCTGCTGTTCGACCATATCCCAGATTCCGTTACATTCCTCGTCAGTCAGCTCAAACTGCATATCCTCGCCGTTTACGGTTCGGATAATCGAGCCAATTTTCGGAGTAAATTCTTCAAAACGGGTGTGCTGGTTTACGTCAGAAAGCGCTCTGGAGAACAGGTCGCGGTATGCTGAAACAAGATTATTCTGCGAATCGTTTGAGGTGAAATAATGTCCCCATACCATGGAGATTCCGCCGTTGTGGTCGGCGTTGTACCAAGTCACATAACAGCCCGGCATTTTATTGTTCTGCCCGAGGATAAATTCAGAATTGGGAGTCTGGATCCTCTGAACAATGCGGTAGCCCTCGATTTCCTGCTTATTCCTCTCACGGAAATCGGACCTTAATTCTTCCGTCACGGCGTTAAGAAGAACCGGGTGAGCCGTTCCGAGCGTCCTGTCTGCTGTTTTCCGGATTTCCTCGGCATTGGGATAGTCAGCAAGTAACTTCTGCGCCCATTCCTTGTTATCGGCGGTGAAACGCCCGTCATATTTCAGGCTGTCAACGCGTAGCGCAAGCATGAGCATTGCACGCTCAAAGCCGAATTTCCCGGCGGCTTCCGCAGTGACTTTTTTAACATCAAGGTAATTATTGTTGAAATTTTCGGCGATGGAATGGCTTATAAACGTCCCGCATTCATCACACAGATTCATGCTTTCGCGGTACCGTTCAAGCTCGCCGTTTTCTTTTGCGTATTTAAGACTGCTTTTGTAGATATCCATTTTGTTTTCCTTTCCGGAGGTGCGGCACGGTGTCGCACCTGACCCTACATCTCCATGCCGAATTCTTCCTCGTCCTGCTCCGATTCAAAGTAGCAGACGGTCTTTTCGTGGCACGAATAAAGGTGAACGTCACCCGGCTCACATTCGAAACACTCGGCGATTTCCCTGCGAATGCTGTCAATATCAGTGTTGTGGCAGTAAATACAGCCGCCGCATATCTCGTTTGGAGAATCCGGCTTTTCGTCCGTTACGCACCACTCTGTACCGAGATTAAAAAACTCGCATTCAAAATTCCTGATATCCTGCTCTGAAAATCTGCTCTCCGGGTAAATTACACGGTTGTATTCTCCCTGACAACAACCGTGGATCTCCTTCCAGTCAAATTCTTCGCCTAAAACCAGACTGAGCGCCTTGCATATTCCCCACATTTCATCGTATATTCGCGAGTAGGGATTGTAGCCGTCTGCTTTCGGGAAATTGTACGACTTTGCGGCGTCCTCCCAGCCGGTGAGCTGTTCTTCCGTGTACGGGTTATTGTCCTGCCGCGGTGAAACGTCATTTATGTATTCCGCGATAGAATCGTACTCGCCGCACCTGCTGTCCGCAATGTCCTGTGAAACATCGAAATAGTTCTGCAAAACCTCAAGAATGCTTTTGTAGTGCGGATCTACTGCGTATTTTCTTACCGGCTCATAAAGAAGAATGCCGTCCCACATTTCTGCGCTGTCCCAGAATGGAGAGGTCTGCTCGGACGGGTTTATCTGCCTTGCGTATAATGTCATTTTATCCTCGCTTTCAAAAATAGGTGCAACACCGTGTCGCACCTAATAACTAAAAAAGCCGACTGCATTTTCAGCAAGTCGGCTTTCAAAGCATATTCTTTTTTAGTTCTGGACAAACTCAATCTTCAACGCCATGCCCATTGCAGAAGCCAGTCGTTTGAGCGTCCTGACGGAGGGATTTCCGTTGCCATTTTCAAGTTTGCTGATATCGCCCTGTGAAATGCCAGTCCTTTCAGAAAGCTCTTTCTGAGTAATTCCACGCTGTTTCCTTGCGTCAATAAGTGCCTGGATTATAGCAAATTCAGGTTCGAGGGCGTCATATTCTTCTTTGATTTCAGGGTCTTTAAGCTGTTCATTGAGGAAATCATTAAATTTAGTCATTATTATTCTCCTCTCTGCAATATTTGATATGTGATATATCATATATTTATAATACGCCATATAAATTAATTTGTCAATAGGGAAAACAGAAAAACAGCACCCAATATAGAATTGGTAGTTTAAAACGACATCTCATAATCACCGAAATCAATCGTTAGCGGCCGTTCTTCCAGCAGGTCGGCGTACTGAACCGCCGCGTCCAGGTGCGACACGATGTCGCACCCAAATTCATCCGGGAGCCTTTCGGATTCCACGCCGGACTGCCCGATAATATAATAACTTATCTCAGCATGGACGGTATCGCCATGGCCGAAATCCCTGTCAAACTGACCGAGGATTCCAAGCTCATCAAGCTCGTCAGCGCTCTCTACATACGCTCCGGTAACGTAAATCTCCGAGTCCAGAGAAACAACGCTGAAAGTGTATGAGTGGCTTTGTAAACCGAGTTTCTCTATAAGGTCTGAAAGTTCTGATTTTTCATCTTTAGGAATTTCGGTCGGCTCCGCAGCGCTGAATGCTTCGTTGATTTCGGCTTCAAGGCGGTCAGCTTCATCACGTTTTGTCTGGAGCTTCTGCATCAGAAAAGACTTGATATTGTCAAAACCGCGCTGGCTGAAAGCAATGTACTGTGACCCGCTGACGTTTACAAAACGAATAAACTGATAGCCCCTTGTATTCTTCAGGTAATTTAAATACGCCTCAAAATACTCATCGTTGCTATATATAACAAAACCGCGGTCCTTGATTTCAGAATCGCGGTTTCCAAATAGTCCGGACATATCATTATACTCATCATATTCGCAGTCAGAAACAGCCGCCGGAACGTCAGCACCGTGAAATCTCATAAGCGAATACGCCGCGCCAAGCGGGATTTTGCTCATCTCGTTCAGCTTGAACTGCCTGCCTTTTTCGTGACGTGTTATTGTGTCCCTGTCAAAGTCGATATCGTAAGTAATTAAGCCATTCCGCTTATCGCGAGTATAATTATCATCACTGAGCTGATTATTTCTATCAAGGCTCATGAGTGCTTCGTAAGGGCTTTCATTGGAATACAGTGCTGTAAGAAATGACTTCAAGTTCATAGTCCAGTTGGAATAGCAGTGTTTCTCACCATGCTGTTTTATGCGGAATTCAATGCTCATAATCACATCTCCATTTCTTCGTTTTCGTCATCGGAACAATCTCCCATAACCGCTTCGTCATGCGGTTTATCGGCGACCTCCAGTTCGGCGTTTATCTGAGCCTGGCGTTCCAGACCGGCACGGAGCTGTTCCTCATACTGGAACGGCTTGCCGTACTGTTCCTTTGCGTTTGTAAGCTGCTTTTTCGCCTGCTCCAGTTCAGCGTTAAGCCCGTGAATCTGCTCCGGAATGCGCTCATACAGATTGCACAGCCTGGTCACACCGCCAAGCCCGCTCATCGAGTAATCGCAGGTATAATGCCCGTTCGCCTTTAGCGACAGTGACACTAGAGCGCCCTTGTGCAGCAGCATGATTTTGAAATCGTTCAGTTTGCCGATTTCCCTCGGCTTATATTCCTGATAATCATCGGACATCATGTATTTTGTCACCAGCGCCGAGAGTTCATCACCTGCCTTGGTGCGCTCAACATAGGTCCTGCCGTCAAGCGTCATGCGGAAGTTATCTTCAGTTATCGGCGGCGCTGCGGAAATCAGCTCGATATCCTTTTTTGTCCACTCGATCATTTTTTCTTTTCGGGAAATCAAATCCGGATATCGTGTGCTGATATCATATTCAAAGGAGCGCTGCTGCTGATAATAATTTGCCTGCAATAATTTCAGACGGTTCACCTCGTTGTCCACCGTCATCTTCTCAGCTATCAGGGGATTGCCAGTCGTTGCGGCTTTCATTTCAGCGAACGTAAGGGCGGTATCATCAATATCCTCGCAGGTGCGTGCGGCAGGTTTTCCGGACATTATCTGTGAGATTATCTGCTGTTTCTTTTCGAGAATCTGCCAGCGGTAGTTATTAAACGTGCCTTTTGTTGAGTAGTACCCGATGTACACCTCGGAATTTTCGTTGCCCTGCCGTATTCCACGACCGTTCCTCTGCTCGATGTCTGAGGGACGGTATGGGGCGTCAAGGTGGTGCAGGGCAGAGAGCTTACGCTGAATATTCACGCCGGTTCCGAGCTTTCCGGTCGAGCCGATAATGATTTTTATTTCGGCATTGTTGACCTTTTCGAACATGGCAAGGCGCTGTTTGTCGTTGGCAGCATCATGCACGAAAGCTATTTCATTTTCGGTGAATTCGCCCGACCTCACCAGCCTTTCCCGAAGCGCCTGATATACCGAGAATGCGTCCTTTTTTGGCGTATTCGTGTCGCAGAAAACCGCCTGCGCCGTGCCGGGATTCGCCTTGTTTATCTCGATTATTTTTTCAGCACAGAGGGCAACCTTTCCGCCGTCATATTCCTCGGCTTCCGGGTCGATAATGCGGGCGTCCAGCGCGACTT
>OJPF01000132.1_pt1 | contig 55317 bp, 94 predicted proteins | sample 1598441 | NCBI WGS metagenome assembly OJPF01 (sample SAMN03922474, study PRJEB24848) | human gut metagenome | isolation source: stool sample | host: Homo sapiens | place: Germany | collected 2010-11 | reverse complement strand
TCGGAGATGTGTATAAGAGACAGAATCAGTTCAAAACATTGAACAAAAAAACGGAGAAAGGAGAAGAATTGGAATGGCTTTTAATTACAGTAAGTTAAGAGGTCGCATAATTGAAAAGTACGGAAGTCAGACGGACTTTGCCAAGGCGTTTGGCTGTTCAGACAGGACTTTATCACTTAAAATGACAGGCAAGCGACCTTGGAAACAGATTGAAATTTTAAAAGCAATTAAATTATTAGATTTATCAGAAGATGATATACAGGATTATTTTTTTGCTTTAGAAGTTCAAAATATTTAACTTTCAGAAAGAAATGTTTATGGAGCTACAGATTTTTAGCAATTCAGAGTTTGGAGAAATCCGAACCATTACTAAAGATGATGAACCTATGTTTTGTCTGGCTGATGTATGCAAGGCATTGGAAATATCAAATGTAGGAAATGTTAAGCAGAGGTTATCTGAAAAGGGTATCCATACTGCGGATACCCTTACAAAGGGTGGAATGCAGAAAATGATATTTATTAGCGAGGCTAATCTTTACAAGACAATCTTTCAGAGCCGCAAAGAAAGTGCAGAGAGATTTACAGATTGGGTTACAGGAGAGGTACTTCCGTCAATCAGAAAGACAGGCAGTTATCAGAAAAAGTTATCCCCACAGGAAATGATGAGAATACAGCTAGGTATGTTAGACGATGTGTCAGACAGAGTGTCTAAGTTGGAAAATACAATGAACATTGATTACGGACAGCAGAAAGTGCTTAATGACTTAGTATCAGCAAGGGTAATAAAAATCTTAGGCGGTAAAAACAGTAACGCTTACAAGGAAATAAGCAGAAAAGTATTTGCAGAGATTAATCACGATTACAAGGATTATTTCAATGTTAATTCAAGAGCCAACACACCAAGGCTTAAGAATGAACAGGCAGTTGAATATATTAAAAACTGGATGCCAAGCACTAACACAATGATGTTAATAAAAGATTGCAATGCACAGATAAACTTAGAGAGCTGATGATTAAGCGGAGGATTGTTTTATGGAAAAGGAAGTACAGGCAACACCACAGTATAGCATATCAGTAGAAGAACTGATTGCGGAAAGAAACAATTTAGAAGTCTCTATTGCAGCATACAAGAAAGCTAAGAGAGACAGCAAGATAGCTGAATATTTATGGATTTTATCAGCAATATTATTTATTGCGCAAATGATATTTCAGCTTATTAATTAGAAAGGAGTTTTAGCAGATTGATATTTATTATTTCTGAAAAAGGCGAAAGAGAGCAGATTAATGAGGTAGAAAAGCTTGAAATCCTGGCACATATTGGCAGAAGAACAAGTTACCTCTTAGGAAGAAATAAACATTGTGAGCCATTAAGGAGCATAGTTACAAGAGATATTTTAGGGCAGTTAAAGCACGAATACGGGTGTGGTTTGAGTGAACTGAAAAAGAAGTACATAGCAGACACTCACGATTATATCGACTGCTACGAACTGCCTACAATAATGAAAGAGAGATATAAGTTATGATACAGGGATTTATGCTAGGAACGATATTCGGGATGTTTTTAGAACTGGCTTGTATCGTTCTGACAATGGCAAGGGCAAAGAGAAAAGAAAGGATTGAACAATATGAAACAGGTAAACGAGAAAGTAATAACAGTACAGGATTGCATTGATATGTACGAGAAAAAGGATATGTATACAGTTATTGACGGCGGTAAGGTTGTTGGATTTGTAGAAAAAGAGAAGGAGAACTAAAAATGAAAGAGAGAAATAACAATATTACAGCTTTTGGGTTAGTTGCAGAAGAACCAGTTTTTAATCACGAAGTTTTCGGAGAAAAATTCTTTAAGATGATGATTTCTATTGACAGGGTTAGCGGAGCAGTAGATACACTTCCTGTTCTTATATCTGAAAGAATTGTAGATATGAACGAATTAAAAGCAGGTGCTTGCGTAATGATTACAGGAAGAATAAGAAGCTACAACGAGCATATAGGTGAAAAAAGCAAGCTGATATTAGCAATCTTTACTGAAAATATAGAGATATATGAAAACGAGGAAGAACTACCTTTTAATAATGATGTAGTTCTTAGAGGTTTTATCTGTAAAGAACCTATATACAGGGTAACACCTCTTGGAAGAGAAATAACAGATGTTCTCATAGCCGTTAACAGAGCATATGGCAAGTCAGACTATATACCTTGCATAACTTGGGGCAGAACAGCTAAGTTTGTCGGTCACTTGCCAGTAGGAACACATATAGAAATGACAGGTAGGTTTCAGTCAAGGCCTTATGCAAAGAAGATAAGTGAAGATGAAATTGAAAACAGAGTAGCTTATGAGGTATCAGTAGGCAGAGTTGAGATTATAGAGGAAGAGGAGAATGCTGATGAATAGTGATATTACAGTTTCAGAATTAGCTAGTATGGCAGCAGACAATGAAAAGCGTTGTCAAGTATGGCATCCAGTTCAGGGTGTTATATTTGATGGCACGTTTGATGAACTTGACAGACGGCATTATCTGGCAGATAGAAGATGATGTATTCATTATGAATATATAATAAGGAAAGGATATGTTTATGGAAAGAGCAGTTTTAAAAAAGGTAGTGCTTGAAAATTTTATGTGCTATGCACACGCTGAGTTTGATTTTTACGCCATTACAAAGATTATGGCTAAGAATGGCAAGGGCAAGTCAACTATTGCGACAGCTTATCTGTGGTGCTTGTTTAACTGTGATTATGAGTTAAAGGATAATCCAGTTGTCAGACGAGAAGTTGACGGAAAATCCGTTGATGATATGGACACAAGCGTTGAACTTACACTTGATGTTGACGGAAAAGAAATCACTATGAAGAAAGTACAGAAGCGTACTTACAGCAAGGACGGCAGTTCATACAAGGACGATAACAAGTATTTTATCAATGATGTACCTAAGACTTTAAAGGATTTCAACGCATATCTTGATGTTGATATGAATGTATTCAAGATGTGCAGTAATGTAAATGCATTTCTTAATCAGAAACCGGCTGAAATGAGAGAATACCTATTCAGCCTTGTAGGAGATGTTACAGACCTTGATATAGCTTCACAGAAATCTGAATTAGCCGAGTTAGTTCCTTTATTAGAGAAGTATACAACAGAAGAATTATCCGCTATGAATAAGGCTACCAAGACCAAGATTACAAAGGATTTGCCTATTCTTGACGGACAGATTAAGGAAAAGGAAAGAGATATACAGCTTAAACAGGCTATTGAAGTATCTGACCTTGAATTGCAGAAGAACAGCCTTAAAGTACAGATTGCTGATTGCGTGGCAAAGCAGACAGACAATGAAAAGCTGATGGCTGAATATGACAAGGGTAGTTCGGATATTCTCAATTTGAAGTTTGAACTTAACGATATGTCACGCAAGGCTAATGAGGACAATGTTAAGGCAAGAAGAAATCTTGAATCACAGATTAGCAACCTTAATTATGTGATTATAGATAGTAAGCAGTCAGTAAGTAGTGCAGAAATTATTGTTAGTCTTGATAAAGATAAAATAGCTGAATATCAGAAAACACTTGATGATAGCAGAACCGAATGGAAAGCCGGAAAAGAGCGTGTATTTGACGAGAATAACCTTATTTGCCCTTATTGCAAACAGGGATACCCGGAGGATAAAAAAGAGGAATTAAGGGCAGATTTCAAGGCACACAAAGAAGCAGAACTTAACAGAATTACTGATAAAGGCAACACAGCTAAGAAAATGCTTGATGAAGTCAAAGGATTGTTAGTTGGAGCTGAACAGGAATTGGCTGACAGAAAGCAGAAGTTAGAAAAACATTTAGTGGATTTAGCAGACCTTGAAAAGCAGTTAGCAGAACTTCCGCAGGAGATTGATGTATCAGCCACCAAGGAATATAAGGCACTTGAACAGCAGATAGTCGAAAAGGAACAGGCTATGCACAAAGCTAATGATATTTCAGCAGTTAAGGCAGAATTAAAGTCACAGGAAACAGCTTTAAGACAGCAGTTAGCAGAATGTGAAAGCCAGATTGCAAAGTCTGATACGGTAGCAGATGAACAGCGACTTGAAGAATTAAAGCAGACAAGGATTGATTCTGAACAGAATAAAGCTAATGCCGAGAAGATTCTTGATTTACTTGATGAACTAGACAAAGCAAAGAATGAAGCCTTGACAGAAGCGGTAAACAGTCATTTTGGGTTAGTTAAGTGGCAGTTATTCACTTATACAAAGTCTGGTGGTTATAAAACAGTTTGTATTCCTACCATAGATAACAAATCGTTATTAGATTGTACATCAAATAAAGCAAAGAAAATTATGGGGAAGATAGATATATGTTTATCTATTCAAAAAATATGTAACATAAATTGCCCTTTAATTGTTGATGATATAGAATCACTCGATTCAGAAAATGTATCAAATATTATAAAAAAAATTAAATCACAAGTAATAATGCTAGCTGTTAGTGATGGAGATATGGAAATTTTGGAGATAAAAAATGATTAGCGAAAATAAAAGAATAAAAACCAAAGATATAACTGGAAAAAGGTATGGAAAGCTTATCGTTCTTGGTTTTTGTGAGTACAAATATTCTAAATCTGGGCACAAGAATTGCTATTGGAATTGCTTGTGCGATTGCGGTAATGAAAAAGTGGTATCAAGCGATAGTTTAAGAAGTGGTAATGTAAGAAGTTGTGGTTGCATAAAAACTCAAAGAAACGCAGAGTATTTTACTACTCATAATAAAACACATACCAGATTGTACAGCATATACACAGATGTTAAGCAACGCTGTTTTAACCCGAATAGCAAAGCTTATTTTTATTATGGCGGTAGAGGAATAGTGATGTGTGATGAGTGGAAAAATAATTTTTGCTTATTTTACGATTGGGCTATTGAAAATGGCTATGAAGAATCACTAACCTTGGAAAGAATAGACGTAAACGGAAACTATGAACCATCTAATTGTACTTGGATTCCGGCTAGAGAGCAATCTAAGAATAGGCGTAATAGTCATTATATCACGCACAATGGAACTACTAAAACGTTATCAGATTGGAGTAGGGAGCTAAAAGTTAGCAGGCAAACTTTAAGAAAATGGGAAAATGAGAGTAACGGTGAAAATGCGATAGAAAGAGCAATACAAAGAAGAAAGTGAGGAATAATTATGGCAGAGAATACGGCAGTTGCAGAAAAGAAAGCATTTACCACCTCATTAAGTGAGTGGAGTAATACAATGACAGGACTTATTATCAACGATTATAAGGCTGTTGGAATGGATATGGACGATTACGCAAAAGAGTGTGCTATGGAAGCTATGACAAGCATATTTAATCTTGTTAAGAATGACCCTAAGATTGATATGAGAAACCTTGATACAAGTAATTTAAGGGGCATTGTTAAGCGTTGTGCAAGTCTTAAGTTAAATGCTAGTGCATATCCAAGAGAGTGCTATTTTCAGTTAAGAAATGTAAAGGTGGGAACTGACCCACAGACAGGCAAGGATATATGGCAGAAACAGGTTGAAATGGGAATCGAGGGTACAGGTTATGACTCTTTGCTCGCCAACTACGGAAAAGATGTTAAACAGGTATATCCGTATTGGGTAATTAAAGAGGGTGACAAGTACATACCGCCTAAACATAAAGGACTTACAGTTACAGAGCCGGAGTGGGAAGAAAACGGATTATCTGATAAAGCGGTAAGAGTTGTATATCCTGTTAAGCTATTAGACGGCACAGTAACATATCTTTCTGCTGATAGAGACAGTGTTAAGGTAAATCTGTTAGCGCATGTTAAGCAAAACATAATGAATGAGACTTTTGGTATTTGTGAGGATAGATACCACGCCACACCAAAGCAGAAAGCAGAAATTAAGGCTAAGAAAGACGAGATACTCAATGCCTTAAGAGTGTGCAAGACGGTTGATGAAATGCTTGAATGTGAGCTTGCAAGACCTTTTATAAGCGGTGCTTGGCTCGATACTCCGGAGAGCATGATACAGAGAAAAATGTGTAACAATGCAACAAGGAAATACCCTAAGAATTATGACCCAATGGCACGACAGGCGCAGGTTGAAATGGACGAGGTATATCAAGTTGCACAGGCTGAAATTGCCGAAAATGCTAATACTGTTGAGTTTATAGAAGATAAGGCAGATGTAGTTGACACCACAACCACAGAAGTAACCGAAAAACAGGCAGAAGATAGCACATTACCACCATTTATGCAGGAGTAAGCCTATGAAATCAGCAAGTTTAGAGCAGATGATGGCTGATATGAATAATGGCACTTTTGACTTGACTTGCAATGGAGAATGTACGCAGTGCGGTAATTGTTGTAGTAACTTGCTTCCTATGACAGAAGAGGAAATCGCAACAATCCGCAAGTACATCAAGAAACATCATATTAAGGAACACAGACATAATTATCCGACAGCTACACCAACAATGGATATGACTTGTCCGTTCCTTAATGATGATAAGTTGAAAGAAAAGTGTGAGATTTATTCGGTCAGACCAAGGATTTGCAGAGAGTTTATCTGCCGTCCGAGTAAAAGACCACCGATTGATGATTGGGGTTACAAATTAAAGTGCAAGATAGTTGACGTCAGAAAGGAGTTTTACGGATGAGAGTAATTTCACAGGACGGAACATTAGATGTTCCATATAATGATTATCAATTATTTGTTATTGGTGCTAAATATGATGCAAAAGTAGCACGTATATATTGCCAAAGCTCATACGCACCAAGTGTAAAAATTGCTGAATATTCAACCAACGCAAAGGCACTTAAAGCTATGAAAATGCTTAGAAAAGTGTATGAAAATAATGTGTTTTATCATTGCACAGCCAGTTCAAAGCGTTTTGAAGAAGTACAGCGTATTTTGAGTGAGGAACAATTCCGGAAAGCTACAACAGAGTACTTTCAGTTTCCACAGGATGATGAAATCGAGGTGTGAGTATGAAATTAAAATGCTTAGGCTCATCATCAGCCGGAAATTGCTATCTGCTAACTTCCAACAGTGAAGAAACGCTTATCCTTGATTGTGGAATACCGATTAGGAAAATCAAGAAAGGCTTAGATTGGAACATAAGGGGGATTACGGGTGTGATTATAAGTCACACCCACCTCTAGACCATAGCAAGTCAGTAAACGATTTTAAATCAATGGGAATACCGATACTTGCCCCATATTTAGGCGATAGCTGTAAATCAATGAATATGGGCGAATTTACAGTGAAACCCTTTGATTTAACGACAATAGACGGAAATTGGACACATACCAATGCAGACGGAACACCTTGCCCGGTATATGGCTTTCTGATTACTCACCCGGAAATGGGGAGAATGCTTTACATAACCGATTGTGAGGTTGTCAAGTGGAGATTTAAAGACATAAACCACATTCTCTTAGGCGTGAATTATGACAAGGATTTAATCGACAAGGACAATGCAGGCAAAGCTAATCACGTATTCAGAGGTCACTTAAGTATTGATACAGCTTGCGATTTTGTTAAGGCAAATTATTCAGATAACTTGCAAAACGTCATAATGTGCCATTTATCAAGTGAAAATGCTGATAGAGATAGTTTTATCGAGAAGATGAAAAAAGTTGCTTATGGGGCGAATGTAGATGTTGCAGAGCGCAACAAGGAATGGTTACTTGCTAATCCTAATGAGTGCCCGTTTTAGAAAGGAGATAATGACTATGAATTTCAAATGGAGTGAGGAGGAAGTCCTTTTATTAAAAGATAAATATTCTTGCTCAACAAATGATGAATTAATTGCCTTATTTCCTAATAAAACATTTTTGGCAATCTATAAAAAAGCTTATTCGCTTAACTTAAAGAGAGATGAAGAAATTAAGTTTTTGAACAGGTCAAAGACTAAAAGTGGTAAAAATGCTAGTAATTGGAATGGCGGTGTTAGGAGAACAAGCAAAGGATATATACAAATATTAATGCCGGAACATAAAAGAGCAGATAAAGGCGGGTACGTTATGGAACATATCTTAGTTTATGAAAAAGCCACAGGAATAGAAGTGCCACGAAATTGTTGCATACATCATTTGAACGGGATAAAAAATGATAACAGAATTGAAAATTTATGTATGATGACAAATTCAGCACACACAATATATCATCATACAGGGCAAAAAAGAAGTGAAGAAACTAGAAAACGAATTTCAGAAAGCAAGAAGAAAAAATATGAATAAAGTGATAATTTCGGGGAGAGTTGTTAGGGATGCTGATGTTAGATATTCACAGACAGCAAACGGAAGTATGGCGGTAGCAAGGTATACATTAGCTGTTGACAGAACTTTTAAGAAAGAGGGCGAACAGGCAGCAGACTTTATTAACTGTATTGCATTTGGCAAGAATGGAGAGTTTGCAGAGAAGTATTTACATCAGGGAACTAAGATTATCGTTGAGGGCAGATGGCAGACAGGCAACTACACTAACAAGGACGGACAGAAAGTCTACACTAATGATTGCGTTGTTGAAAGACACGAGTTCTGCGAAAGTCGTACTAATCAGCAGAGCAACAATAATGGAATTATGGGCGGTAATGCTAGTTCAGACAGTTTTATGTCAATTCCAGACAATGTAGCTGACGAGGGATTACCATTTAATTAAAGAGGTGTGAGTATGGCAGAGAACGAAGCAATAGAAAAGCTGAAAAATATGCGATTATATATGCAGATTACGGACAAGAACAACGATTGCAAGTTTACAGAAGATGATTACAAAGCTAACGAAATGGCAATACAGGCACTTGAAAAGCAGATACCGAAGAAACCTATTTTAAAAAATGGAGAAAACAGGAGCTTTGTTGACTATGAAAATGGATACGGAGAATACAAAGTAACAAAATGGCAAGATTGGGTATGCCCTATTTGCGGTTGGTTTGTAGGACAGAGATATAATCGGTCCCAAAACCATCCACACGACCAAAGGAAATGTAATTACTGCAATGAGTGCGGTCAAAAAATTGATTGGAGTGATAACGATTGAATTATCAAAACATAGCAAGAGCCAAAGCGATTGAACAGGAAAATAAAAAGCGACTGTTGAAGCTGAATCCAAATCTGAATGACAGGAGTGGGATTTACTTCCTACTTCGAGAAGATGAAAACGGATTTAAGTATGCGTATATCGGACAGGCGGTACATACACTTAGCAGATTGGCAAGCCACCTTGTAGGCTACGAACAGCACATAGACCTTAGCTTGCGCAAACACAAGCTGTATGACAAAGAGAAAAATCCTTATGGTTGGCGAGTTGAATTTCTGAATTTCCCCGAAAGTCAGCTTGACGAAAAAGAGAAGTATTACATCAAGCTATATGCTGATAAAGGCTATCAGCTTAGAAATGTCAGTTTAGGTGGTCAAGGAGAAAATCGTGCTAGTGGTTCAGTAGGAGAAAGAAAAGCACCTAAAGGCTATATGCAGGGCATACAGCAAGGCAAAAAAGTGTTAGCGAGGGAATTATCGTCTATCGCAGAAAAGCACCTTAAAATCGAAATTAGAGACGATAAGAAGCATAACAAGGTATCGCAGAAACAGTATGAGAAGTTTATGGATTTATTGAAAGTGGGTGAAAGTGAATGACAAAAGCGGAAGAACTTTTAAACAAGGCAAAAGAAAAATACGCACAAGGAGAAAAATACAGAGAGCTTGCCAATAGCTATTTTAAAAGTTGTAGGGAATATACGATTGAATACAGGATGGAAAGTGTAGATAGTGTTTTGGATTTTATTCGTGATGAATACAGAGCCGGCAGAATTTGCAACCTTGAAATACTATTGTGTCATTGCCAAAACAAGCTGAATGGAAATATTGATGGAACGGAATTAGACCTTGATGAGCATTTAAGAGGAGTTCCTTTTGAGAAAGTGGGTGATTCGGAATGAATGATTGCAATGGCTGTAGATACGAAAACAGCACAGATATAGAGGTGCATTTAGAATTTTGTACGAATTGTAAAAGAGCCTATTCCAATGAAGAAGATAGGGAATTTCACGAAGATAAGTATAGGACTATAGACTAAAAATCAAAGAAAGGAATAGGTTGTGCGCACATAAAACCGAGGTTTCCTTTTGGTAGATTTTTATGACACAGGACGGACAGTTTGAATTAACTGACTTTTTGAGCAAGAAGATTGCGAATAAATCTGTTATGGACTTGACAGCTTGGATAAACAGTCAAGGAAAAGCACAATATACGCAGATTGGTGAGATTATAGAAGAAGTTTACAATCGTGAAAAAGATAGCGGAGAACTTGTTGAAAGGCTCACAAATGCTGTATCGGTGTATGTTCTTAATCAGTCTATGGGATATATGAACTATTTGAGAAAGGAAAGCGAGTGATGAAAGACGAAACAAAGCAGGAAATACAGATTTTACTTGACCTACTCAAAGGCAGTCTTGCAAGAAATGGTGTAAGTATGGCAACCGATAATAGCGGCAACTTGATGTTCTTTGATACAACAGCTTATATCAAGAGTAAAGGCAAGGAATTTGACGGATTCAGAGTTAATATCAACGATTTAGTGAAGTAACAATGTGGCAGAACTTGAAGAGGTAGACTATGAATAAAGGTTGGATAAAATTGCATAGGCAACTACTGGATTGTTGGATATGGCGAGTAAATGAACCATTTGACAAGCGTTCAGCTTGGGTTGATTTATTGCTTACCGCTAACCATTCAGATACAAAACTATTATTCAATGGAGAAATAATCACAATAACAAGGGGGCAGATTTTAACATCTGTCCGACAGTTATCAGCAAAATGGAATTGGAGTGTAAATAGAACATATCGTTTTTTAAAAATGCTAGAAAATGAAAATATGGTGCAAAAAGAAAGCAATGATAATAGAACACTTCTAACCATAGTAAATTATAGTGTTTTCCAGTTTTCAGAAAACAGTAACGGAAACACTGACGAACACACCAACGGAAACAGTAGTGGAAACGCCGATAGAACACTTACGGAAACACCAACGGAAACAGTGACGGAACACATACAAGAATGTAAAGAATGTAATAATGATAAAGAATTAAAGAATGATAAGAATATAAAAGAAAAAGATATTACTAACGTAATATCCAAAAAGAAAAGTTATTATCCAGATGATGAATTACTTGATGAAGCATTTAATGAGTATGTGACAATGCGTAAGAGAATTAAAAAACCTATATGCACTGACAAGGCATTGCATAGGGCTATGAATACTCTTGAAAAGCTGTCGGGTGGAGATAATGACTTAGCCGTAAAAATTCTTAATCAGTCAGTAGACCATTGCTGGCAAGGACTGTTCGAGCTGAAAGAAGATAATTCTAATAAGCAAGGCAATCAGATTTTCAATAAGGGTGCTATTGACTGGGATAATGTGTAAAAAAAAGGGGGGCAGTAAGAATGAGCAGATTAGATGATACACTTAATGGAATTAATTTCAGATACGATTATCCGCACAACGGAAGGGTTGAATCACTTTTAAGAACAATAGCGATTAATAGTGCTATTATATGCGACAAATTAGATACTATTTCTAATCAACTGAAAGGAGATGGCAATGACAAGAGAAGAAACAGTTAAAATCATCCGCATTATGTGTGATTGCTACCCTAACTACAAGCCTAACAACTTATCCGAAACAGTAGATGTGTGGAATATGATGCTGAATAATTACAGTTATGAACAAGTGTCAGTTGCACTTAAAGCATACATCAACTCTGATATAAGCGGATTTGCTCCAAGTATAGGACAGTTGATAGGTAAGATACAGACAATATCACAGCCACAGGAGCTTGACGGAATGACAGCTTGGGGATTGGTTAGTAAGGCGTTACGGAATGGTACTTATGGAGCAGTTGAAGAATTTAACAAGCTACCGCCACTTGTAAAACAGGCGGTTGGTTTGCCAGATAACCTTAAAAACTGGGCAACATCAGATTATCAGACGATTGAAACAGTAATACAATCGAATTTCTTAAGAACCTATGAAACAGTTGTTAAGCGTGCAAATGAAATAAATCGTATGCCAGACGACATTAAGTCACTTATCGAAAAGACGAATGCAATTTCGTATAAAGCTCAATTCCAGCAAAAATTCCAAAGGGATATAAATACACCTACAATCAAAGAAAATGTCCTTATTGGTCAAAATACAAACGCAGAAGAATATATTGAAGCACCTAAAGAAGTGCAAGATAGAATTGACAGAATGAGAGGTTGATTTTCAATGGAGACAACGCCAATTAGTCCGCAGAAGAAATTATATAATTACCGCCGAGAGAATGGATTGTGCCCTAAATGCGGCAAGCCGCTTGATAGAAAAGGCTTTTATTGTGAAGAATGTAGGGAGAAGCAAACGACTTACAGTAGAGAAACTAGAGAACTTTGCAGGCAGTTTAAAATTTGCCCGGAATGTCGCAAAAATAAACTTGTGGGTGATGAAAAGATATGTCCGGAATGTTTGGCTAACAAAGCTGAATATAGAGCTAATCACCCATTAAGTGATGATAAGCGAAGAAAAAACAATGAAGCATTTAAACAATATTCAAAAAACTTATATGCTGAACGTAGAAAAGCTGGCATATGTGTTAGATGTGGCAAGGCTAAAGCTGTTAAGGGTAAAGCAAAGTGTTTTATATGTCAGAGTAAAGATAATGCTATCCACAGAAAAAGAACTGAAAATAGGCAAAATATAAAAGAATATCGCAAAGAAAATCACTTGTGCTATTACTGTGGAGAACCTATTAACAGACCACAAGGGCAATTGTGTCAGAAATGCTGGCAGACAGACTATGAAAGGGGTAAAAGCCTTAAGAATGATAACAGCAAGCACTACTGGCGATACGACAATCAGTTTCTAAGAAAGAAGTGAAAATATGAGCAAGGCAGAACAGAAAAAGTTTAAGGAACAAATGTTGCGTGTTCAGATGAACAGAATTAGCAATGAACACCAGAAAAAAAATTTTGAATCAGCATTGATATTAATTATGTGGGTACTACATGATAAGTTCGGTTTCGGACAGCAGAGATTAACAAAAGTACAGAGAGAACTTAAAGTACTTATAGATAACTATAATGACGGATTATTCACAGCGGAAGAGCTTGTTAATCAGTTATACGAAGAAACAGGAATAGAACATATTAAGTTTAAATAAGGAGATAGGCTTATGAAGTTTTCGGGACTGACTAAGCCGGAGCTTGATGAAATAATTGAAAATGCCAATTTCACAGAAGAGGAACTAAGAATTTTCAAGTTGCTTGTGGGTAATATGAGCTTAGAACAGGTTAGTCAAAGACTTATGTTATCCAAAGCAACAATTTCAAGAAGAGTTAAGGATATAAAAATCAAGATAGAAAGGACTGATGACATGGTTAAAACAATTCCTATATGGGAAAAAGTTACATTAACAGTTGAAGAAGCGTCCGAATATAGCAATATCGGAATTAATAGAATCAGCAGTATGCTTAATGAAATTAGCTGTCCATTTGTTTTAAGAGTTGGGAATAAGAGGCTTGTTAAGCGTAAGGAGTTTGAGCACTATATAGAAAAAAGTAACGAAATATAGAGATATATTGAAATATATGCCTTGATGTAGTAATATGTGGTTGTCTATATCAAGGCTTTTTTCAAAAGAAAGGAGCTTTTGAATGGGAAAAGATTTAAAAGGTAAAGAACTAGGTGTAGGATTGTCGCAGCGAAAGGACGGTGTGTATCAAGGGAGATATAAAGATAGATTTAATAAGATTAAATATATTTATGGCACAAAGTTATCAGAAGTTAAAAAAGAATTGGCTGTTGCAATAGCAGAAAATATTCAATTTACAAGCATTAGAGATGATATTAAGCTGGACGATTGGTTTAATCGTTGGATAGAAGTGTACAAAAAGAAAAGTGTACGCCCTAATACCCTTAGAGAATACACTCACATATACAATAAAAATATATCACCTTTTTTAGGAAATCGCAACATAAATTCCTTTGTTAAATCAGATATTCAAACACTAATTGATAAAATAGCTGATGACAATTATAAATATGAACGGCAGAACAAGATTAAGGTTATACTTAATGATATGTTCAGTAGAGCAATAGAAGATGACTTAATGATTAAAAATCCAGCAAAAGGTGTAAAGCTTAGGGCTGATAAAGAACTTAAAGCTTTCACACTAACAGCAAAACAACAGATAGAGTTTTTAGAAGCAAGTAAAGGGACATTTTACGATAATTTGTATAATGTGGCAGTTAATACAGGCTTGCGCCCAGGAGAACTGTTTGCACTTACACCTAATGATATACACTTAGATGAGGGGTATATTGATGTTAATAAGACACTTGTGTATCAAAAATACCTTGATGATAAGTGCAAAACTTTTCACATTGAGCCGCCTAAAACCAAACAGAGTTATAGACAAGTACCTATTAACAGCGAATGCATTAAATATCTTGAAAAGCAGTTCGAATTAAAGGATATTGTAAAGTGCAAAAGGCCTAAAGAGCAGAACAATTATTTGTTTGTGACAAGTTATAACACGCCTCTCAATTCGCAGATTTATTCAGATTCAATTAAAGCTATTGTTAAGCAGATAAATCTTGCAAGAAGTTTTGATAACGAATTTCCTGTGTTTAGTGGACATACTTTAAGACATACTTTTGCTACAAGATGTTTTGAAGCAGGTGTGCAGGCAAAAGTTGTTCAATCATATTTAGGTCATGCAACTCTTAAAATGACAATGGATTTATATACACATGTAACAGAAGAAAGAGCGGCAGTAGATATTGAAAGAATTGTGAAAGACAAGGACAACATTGTTGATTTTAAGAAAAGTGCTGTGTAGTAAGTGTGTAGTACTACACACATTAAAACTGAAAAAACCACAAAATAAGAGGGTTTAAGATGTATAATATATTTAACTTGGAAAACTTATTATGTATACCAGACTACCCCTTATGAACTTAACAAAAAGCACAATAAATGCGGTATTTAAGGGATTTTAAGCGGCATTAGATTAATTATCAATTTCCACATATTTCTATGTATTTCTATGTATTTCAATAGCAAAAGTGTGTAGTAAGTGTGTAGCAACAAGATTAAAAGTGTGTAGTAAATTAAAACTAAATAAAGCCTTGATGTATGACATAAATATGAGAAGAACTTGATAATGTTCTTCTCTTTTTTTATGCAAAAATATAATCAGAAAGAGAGGTAGTGCGAATGTTTTCAGATGAAGTTAGAGAAAAAATCTTGAGTAAAGAAGAATTACAAAAGCTTGACTTAGTGACATTATCTCTTGTTATCCACGCAATCGAGGAAGTTTTAGAGGAGGCAGACAATGAACAATCCTTATCAAGCAGTGCCTATGATGAATAATTCTTATATGCAATCTCAAAATCCATATATGGATAGAATGAACTTTTTGCAAAATTATCAGCAGAGCTTGCAACAACAGCCTATGCAGATGAATCAGCAGCCTATGCCACAGCAGATAGCAGGCATTAACGGAAGAATAGTACAGACAGTTGAAAATATTAATGCAAATGAAGTGCCTATGGATGGCTCAATGGCATTTTTCCCAAAACAGGATATGTCGGAAATATATGTTAAGGGTTGGAATGCTGACGGAACAATTAAGACGGTTGTGTATAAGCCTTATACAGCCCCTAAAGATAATCAGACAGTAAATTCTATGGCTAATACAGAAAACGCTAAATTTACCCTATCAGACGAAAGCACACAGCTATTTCTGAATAAGTTTGAGGAATTATCGGAGAAAATAGGGCAGTTGGAAAATAGATTTGATAAATCTTTAGGAACACAGAGAAAAACATCAAGAACTCAAAGTAAGGGCGGTGATGAAGAATGAATCAGCAGTTAATTCAAACTATAAATCAACTTAAGTCAATTCGGAATCCACAGCAAATGGCAATGAATTGTTTACAACAGTCGGCACAGCGTGGAAATCCTATGGCAAAAAACTTGCTTAATCAGATAAACAGTGGAAACACGCAAGGCGCAGAGCAAATTTTAAGTAATTTTATGAATACACAAGGAATAAACCTTAATGATATTAAGGGTATGATGAATTAGGACATTTTGGGTTGTGCGCACATAATGACCGGTTATCCCATTTGTTAATAAAATAAATGGAGGTAAACAAGATGTTTAATTCAAACGGAGTTAGTCTCGCAGATATTGCCGCAGTAACAGGCAATAATCGTAATAACGATGGTATGTGGGGCGATGGTGCATGGTGGATTGTAATTCTCTTAATCTTTGGCTGGGGCAATAACGGCTGGGGCGGTTTCGGTGGAAATGGCAACGGCGCAGGCTACACTGATTCAGCTATACAAAGAGGTTTTGACAATCAGGCAGTTATCAGCAAGTTAGATGGCATTTCTAACGGACTTTGTGACGGCTTTTATGCTATGAACAACAGTATGCTCACAGGTTTTAATGGTATTAACACAAATATCATGCAGACAGGCTACGGCATACAGCAGGCTATTAACGCTGATACAGTCGCCAATATGCAGAATACAAACGCATTACAGGCACAGCTTGCTAACTGCTGCTGCGAGACAAGAGAAGCTATTCAGGGAGTTAATTACAATTTAGCAACTAACACTTGTGCTTTACAGAACACAATGAACAACAATACAAGAGATATTATTGACAGCCAGCAGGCAGGAACAAGAGCTATTCTTGATTACTTATGTACAAAGGAAAATGCAGATTTGAGAGATAAGGTACAGAAACTTGAGCTTTCTGCTTCACAGGATAGACAGAATGCACTTCTGACTACTGCAATGACAGCACAGACACAGCAGATTGTCAACTCTGTAAATCCTACAGCTATTCCAGCCTATGTTGTTCCTAATCCTAATGCTTATGCTTATGGATGTGGTTGCAATGCAGGATGTGGCTGCTAAAACTGAATAATTGAGTATCTTAATTGAGTTTAACTCGATTATGTCTGCTAAGCAGTATTACTTACAAACACAAAGGGCAGACTATAATGTTTGCCCTTATTTTTATGAAAGAGAGGTAAAACAATGGAAATAACAGGAATTGCATTACAAACAGTTGCCGCCGGAGAAGATGTTGCATTTACAGAAACACCGGTATGCGGTAGCAAATGTATAGTCCACAGACAGGGAAGCGGAATTATAAAGTTAAGAGGTATCACAAATCAGTGTAAGGCTAGATTTTTAGTATCTTATAGTGGAAACATTCAGATACCTACAGGCGGTACAGTTGGAGCTATATCACTTGCTATTGCAGTAGACGGAGAGCCTTTACAGTCAACACGAATGATAGTTACTCCGGCAGCAGTACAAAATTTATTTAACGTTTCAGCGCAGGCATACGTTGATGTGCCTTGTGGTTGTTGCAGTACAGTAGCGGTGCAAAATACATCTACACAGGCTGTTGAGGTGCAGAACAGCAACTTAATCGCAGTAAGGGAGGCTTGACGTTATGCATATTGAAAGAATACACAAAATGGTTGAGTGCCTTACCGAAAAGACACTATCTGAACTTGATAAGGGCATTGAAAATGTAAATGTTGAGGAAATGTCAGAAGCTGTGGATATGATTAAGGATTTATGTGAAGCTGAATATCGTGCAGTTATCGTTAAGTCTATGAAAAAGGCTGATGAAGAGGAAGAAGAGTACGACAAAGAGCTCCTAAGAAGTCTTAAGACAGAATATGGCGAAGAAAATGGCAGAAGATTTTACGACCACTACCGCTATGCAAACGGCAGATTCGCACCAAAAGGTAAAGGAACATACCGCAGAGGATATGAAGAGCCGCCATATTACCATATGTACCCAGAAGCAGAACATATGAGGGATATAGATAGAGATTATGGCAAGATGTATTATACAGAGCCAATGTCTGAAAGCAATTACGACAGAGCAAAGAGAAACTACACAGAAACCAAGGAAATGCATAAGGCTAACACGCCAGAAGATAAGGAACACAAGATGAAGTCACTTGACAGCTACACTAAGGAACTTGCAAGCGATATTACAGGGATGGTAGCTGATATGTCAGCAGAAGAGAAGAACTTACTTAGAACGAAGTTGAGCACTCTTGTATCTAAGATATAATTTCAAAGGCTATGAGTAGCAATATTCATAGCCTGTTTTATTCAGAAAGGAGCATACAGATGATTTTTAACATTAATGGCACAATCTGGCAAGTACAATATAAAAATTCAAATTCGGGCGAATTAAAGCGGTCAGACAATGTTTCTGTATTAGGTGTGACAGATAGGAATACACATACAATTTATCTGTCAAATGTTTTGCGAGGATTTATGCAACGCAAAGTGCTGATACACGAAGTATGCCACGCAATCTGTATGTCCTACGATGTATATTTGCCTATCGAACAGGAAGAGATATTGTGCGATTTTGTGGCAACTTATGGCGATGAAGTATTTGACATTGTTGATATGGTTTTAGGAGCAGTTAGGAGAGTGGGATGATGAGTATAGATGAGTTGTTAAAGATAATTCAAAAGACTAATCCGACTATGACTAAGGAATTGTTGATATATGAGCTTGGTCAATGTCGGTATTCAAGTAAAGCATTAATTTATACAGAAAGTTGCTGTATTGACAATAATATCTAAAAATGCTATTATTTAATAGATGTAAACAATAGATAACTATTATATCATTTTACCTTAATAGAACCATAGTGGAAAGTTGCATTGATACATTTTTGTATAGGTGCAACTTATTTTATTTTGGAGGTTTTGTTATGAGAGTTATAAGGTTAAAAATGTATCAAGAAATGGCTAGATTTAACAATCCATCAGCGCCAAGAGGTGCGGATTGTTATCCTTTGCCGCCGTTCAGCACAGTTAATGGATTTATCCATTCAATGTGTCAATGGAAAAAGTATCATAAATTAGATTATTTCGTTACTGGCAAGGGCGTTTACAATACCAAAACACAGAAAGAATGGCACGGTGGTAAGCGTTTTAACAAAGTTAGTGATGAAATGCTTAAGCGTTGGGATATTATAACAGATTATACAGACGGAAGCCACACCGGATGGGTTAATACGGTTAAATATCATTTGATGTTAGTTGATTTATACACAACTATATACATCAAATCTAATGATAGTGACATAGATGATATATACCATGCTTTACTAAACCCACCGGTATATCCATCATTGGGTGAATATGGTGATTTATGTAAAATTGAAGCGGTAGACATTATAGAGCTTAAGGAACTTAGTGAGCCTGTATCAGCTCCACTTGCTATGCAATCTTATATTCCTGTTAATAAAGGCAATTTTGCAGGAACTATATATAGAATTAATAACAAATATGAAATCGTCAAAGGGCTTAGGCGATTCCAGAAAGTTTCTTGTTACTTAGTGGATAAAGGGCAAGAAGTTATGAGCAATCTTTTTGATGATGATGAGCCAATTATTTTTATAGATTAATTTAAACCCCACGGAATATAATGCAACTTTTTTGCTACCCCCGTGGGGTTCTCTTTTATATTCGTAATTTCGATTTTGACAATTCCCAAAATTTGCTTCAGATTTCGTTTGAATCCTACTTGAAAAATTGAAAAAATTTTCCTACAAAAATATAATGTGAATTTTTCAATACCCCCGTCATATGCAATTTTGAAATCCAAAAATCGGTTACACAGAATTTTAATTTTTGCTCCCGATTTTGTTCAGATTTGCCCTGAAAAATTGATGAAAAACTTTAACAGATTAAAGTGCATTATATAAACTTGACCGGCTGCGGTTCGTGTTTATTTTGGCTTTGTGGCTTTGTGATTTGCCTTGTACGGCGGTTTTATTACGCTTGTGTAGATTTATAAGCCTACAAAATAAAACAGCCTTAAAACGTCTTTAACAGCGTTGTATAAAATGGGTATAATATGCCCTTACAAGTTGTGGAAGCTGTCGCCAGTTTTGGCGGATTTTCCAGAACGCACGCCGCCCCAATTGGGTACACTTGTACACCTAAAAGCCTTATATATAAGCATAGCATTATTATATTAATTTTTCAAGGTACGCAAAGAAAAGCATATAAAAATATATGCTTAATGCTTGCGGCTGGAATCGAGCAAGCCAAAAGGGCGCAACCTGTACACTCCCCAAAAGCTAATTCGCTAATTTTGTTTTTATCTGCTTCAAAAACTTTTTATTCATATCACAATCTTTAATTCCTCGCATTTTTAAGACATAGACACTTATGTCTTTATAATACAAATCAACAATTCCTTCTCTGTTGTGCCAGTCGTTTACATCTCCTTGCCAGCATTTTATTCTGTGCTCTTCTTTTTGCCTTGCGATTTCTACACTTTCGGCAAAATCCTTTTCTATATTTATTTTATCATTCAAAAACCTGTTTATTAAACCCTTAAAGGTTTTTAAATCTGATTTATATATATAAATTATATATAATTTTCTATAAAGTTCTTCGCTTCTCTCAGTAAGCAATATATCTTTTTCTTTTTCTGCTTTAATCTGTTCTAACTCTGCCGCAGTTCTTCTCGTATACGTTTTCTTTTTTCTGTTAGATATAATTTTATCGAATTCTTTAACTGTAAAGTTTAGTACTGCACTTTCTTCTATACAATAAAAATCTGTTTCATTGTAATTTTTTCCTGTATGATGCCAGGAAGACCACACCAGAAAATTCTCTTTCAATTCTTTTAATGTCATTTTTTTAAAATCTATTTCTGTTTTTTCATCAGCGTGCCAAAAAATGTTATCTATCTCTTCCAAAATAGTGGTTTTAGTCCACTTATACATAGGTTTTTCACCTTGCGAATACGCCCAAACGGCGTTGTTACTCATTTGATTTTTATAATATCCTGCCATCTTTTTAAATCTCCTTTACTTTTTATATTTTATATGCTATTATAACAAAGACATTTGTTGTTGTATATTTTTAGGACAAGTGCTATTTTGAATGGTAAGAGAGGAAGTATATTGTACTTCCTCTCTTTTATTTTAGCAAGCCGGGGAATCGAACCCCGGAAGTGTCAACCTTGCTAATTATGCGATTTTTTCAACTTTTCGCCTTTTCTTTTCGTTCTCTGTTCTGCTTATGCTAGAGTCATCAAAAAGTATATTATATCCGTCATCTTTTAAGGTCTTAGCCATTTCAAAAGCGTTAATTTTTGGAAAGCCGCAAACGTACTCAATAACATTCATTCTAATATATCCGTTTTCTTTTCCCAGCTTTTCCAAATCCTTTTTATAAAAATTAAACATTCTTATTTCTTTCTGTTCTGCTGTTTCGTTTGTCATAGTATTAACCCTCCTATCTAAATACCATACAATATTTATTATGATTGCCATTGTCTGCTACAAATTCAAATAGAATTACTTCATAGCCTTTTTTCTCAGTATATTCCTTGCGTTCTTTGGAATTATATTCCTCCGTAAGACATTCTAAGGTTTCAAAGAAAAAATGCTCAAGTCCAGAATCTAAAACTTTTGCTTCTTCTCGTGTATCATATCCATTGCAAATCTTGCTTGCTTCTTCTTTCGTAATATTAAAGTAATCTGTGGTTTTATAAATTGTCATATAATCAATCATCCTTTCATTGTGCGCCCTGTCTCATCGGTGCAGGTGGGGCGGTTCCTGCAGACGGTGGGAATCTCCACCGTTTCGACTAATTTTCGCAATGTGTTAAAACAGATATAAAAAAGGCTTCAACTTCAAGCATTCTTGGATTGTCAAAATCAACCTCTTTTTTCCAACGCTCTAATTCTGCCTTTATTTCTTTCTTTGTTCCATACTGATTGCAAGGCATAGATAGGTTTTTGATTTCTCTTTCTGTACCAAAGCAATAATCTCCATAGTATTCATCATGAGCTAATACAAAGCCGTTTTTATTTGCTAATATCTTCATTTTTAACACCTTTCATTTTATATTTTTTGCTTGTCTCATCAGTGGCAAGGTTGCAACCCTACACCAGACCGCCAAAAGTGGCGGTTTCGACTAGTATTTACCAGGCTTTTCATAGCGAATGATTGCGACTGTTTCGCCTGTACTCTTAAGAGTTCCCCAGCCGTTCCACATCGGACCATTTAAACCTTTTAGTTTAGGTTGATTATAAAGTTCTTCTCTCTGGCTTTCTGCTAGTCTGCCATCATTATAGCCATATATAAGGGCTTCAAACTCTGCCGCTGTCTTGATTTCCGCTGGTAAATCGTAAACGCATTTATTGCCATTTTCTAATGTTCCTATAATCATTTTTAAGCCTCCTTTTTAACCTCTAAACTGTCAATATTGCCGTTTTTCATCTCTTCCAGAATAGCGGCAACCTCTTCTTTTATGCTTCCCTCTGCTGGTTCTGTGCCTGTGACTTTAATTCTGTAAATTGTCATAACCTTGCACCTTTTCGCCGATTGTGATATAATCGGCTTGCCTTTCTTTTTTGATTGGTGGCGGTTCGTTCTTGGTAGGAGTGACCGCCTTATTTATTTTGTAGCTTAATAATAACACCTTTTAAGGTGTATGTCAACACCTTTTAAGATGTTTTTAAATTTTGTTTTTAAGTGTTGCAAAACTGCAATATTTTATATATAATAGTAAAAACAAAACAGAAAGGAGCTTGTAAATGATTACATATAAAATAGATGTATTAAAAGAGCTGGCACAGCGTGGCTACACCGCTAACAGAATGAGGAAAGAGAAGATATTAAGTGAAAGCACAATGCAGAATCTAAGAAACAGGAGTGACATTAATACAAAAACTTTAAATACATTATGTATTATATTAAGATGCCAGCCAAACGACATTTTAGAGATAGTACCAACCAACGACGAAAAAATAAAATATTTTTAAATAACACTAAAAAGGGTGTTGACAATGTAACACTATTGGTATATACTTAAGATACATTAAAAGAAAGGACAGCCGAAAGGCTGGAAGGTGGAAAGGATGAAAACAATTGAATTATTAAACAAGGCTGTTGAGCTTGGATTTAGCAGAGAAAAGGCGCTTGCAGACATAGACGCAAGCCTTGACGAAATAATCGGAGCAGAGAACAGAAAGCCAATTACAGAAGAGGAAGTCAGCGAAGAGCTGGCAAGCGATATTTTATTAGGTTTTGAATGTGAAAAAGAAAGCAATTAAGAAAGGTTAAAAGGTGGAAAAGATGGAAACAATAAGCATTGACAAGCTCAAGGAAATGAGCTACGAAGATGGAAAAGCATTTTTGTCGAATGACGGATACAGTGTTAAAGCTGGAAAAGAAAATTATAGCCCCTGCGATGTGGAGTATGAATATGCAACAGACATCTATTTTTTCGCAGAAAGCGAAGATAAAATAAAAGAAATAGATAGAATATGTTGTACTCTATATTCTAACGATTATATATATACTAACGAAGATGAAGAAGCATATAATGTGTTAGATAGCGATATATTAAAAACGACTTGGGAAAAAGATGACCCACGAATAACAAAAGCCGGTGTTCTTGCCAATTTAAAAAATTTTATTGGTAGGAATATAGATGATTTTGATACAGATATATGTGAAGCCTTTGAGGATTATGATGAGCAAGGCGAGACTTGTATGTCTTGCGAAAAAGGCCAAGATAATAGTTATACTTATGTAGCATCTATAGATGCTGAGTATTCAACACTATTTATAATTGCAACTGATAACAATAACATAATAACAGATGTTTGGGTACAAGAACGATAAAAAATAACTGATTTAAGCTAGGAAACTGCGTAAGATGTATAATTGTTAAAATAGGCGGTTATACATCTTTTTTATTTTAAAGCAGAAAGCAGGAATGCAACGATGAAAAGAATAGAATTTGAACCAGAAGAAAAAATTTATGGCACGTATTGGACAGCTATAGAAGAAGCCCCAAGTAAAAACGGAGAAAGATATTATAAATGCCGCTGCATTTGCGGAAAAGTTAAAGAAGTAAGTGCTAAAAGTTTAAAATATGGAAAAAGTAAATCATGCGGTTGTGTAGCAGCTAAAAGATTAAGTAAAAAATACAAGGGTGTTGTAAAAAAAGAAAATGATATAGACTTAACAAATAAAATATTTAACAAGATTAAAGTGGTTAAACGCATAAGCGGGAAGGGAGTTCAAACAATATGGGAGTGTGAATGTTTAAATTGTGGGAAAATCTTTAATAAAACCCAGCACAATCTCGCATCTGGTCGATGTGTGTCCTGTGGATGTGCAAAGCGGGAAAATTCTAAGAAAAATATTAATAAATATTTAGGACAGGTAGAAAAAACAAATCTTAGCACAATTAATAGCGATAAGCCGGGGAAAGCGAACACTTCCGGAGTTAAGGGCGTAAGCTATCGAAAAACAACGAACAATTATGTTGCATACATTGGATTTAAGGGCAAATTGAATATAATAGGCTATTTTAAGACGCTAGAAGAAGCAGCAGCCGCACGAAAACAAGCGGAAGAGAAATTGTATAAGCCAATTTTAGAAAAATATAACTATAAATCAAACAAAGAAAATTGACTTTGCAATATATTTATGCTATATTATTTTAATAATTAAATATAAGATTTACACCCGATAATATTAATATTGTTATCGGGTTATTTTTATGTTATTAGATATATAAAATTAATTAGCTGGAGCAGACCCAGCAGAAAGGGGGAACATATGGAGAAACTACAGGAAACACCAGACACACCGGAGATATTCCAGAATGACATAGAATTATATCTGACAAAATTTTGTGAAGAGCACAACATCGAAGATATGACCAAAGAACCACAGAGCAGATGGAATGCTGCATTAATGTATATAAATAAATATGTTTTTAGTGATAAAAGTATATTAAAGTTAAATAAGAATATTAATAAAAATAATACTAATTGCATAATGGATAATAATTTTAATATGTATGATTATGATAAAGTTGAGTATATATTATATATATATTATTATTTATGTGCTGTATATGATAAAGAGTGTAGTATTATAGGTTTTAGTTTATTAACTGGAATTAATAGGGATACTATATACGACTGGGGTACGAAAGAGAAGAAGCTAAGTACAAAAAGTTGTGACATCGCGGAAAAACTGCGCATTTTTCGTGAAGAAAGTTTATCCAATAAGCTTGCAACAGGTAACAAAAATCCGGTTGGAATTCTGGCAATACTCAATCGCCATTTTGCTTGGAACTTGCCCGGTGTTAGTCGTGAAAGCAGCAGCAAAACACCTCTTACAGCCGCAGAAATACGCCAGCAATTAAACCAAAATAATACACAATTAACCGATAAACAGCAGATAAACGCTGTAAACAATTCAGACACAATTTAAACAGCTTGCAAACCGCTTAAATACTGGGTTTGTGAGTAATAAGTATTTATATAACGCTGATAAATTAAGGTTTATCGGCGTTATGGTATGGATATGGTGTTAATTGTGTTAATTGTTTGAGAATATGGCATAAAATAGACACAATTACACAGATAAGGGCGGAGGGGGTTTATTTGCCCCTCAGGACCCGCCCAACTAAGTTGCTCATTTTCCCACGATAAGAAAAAGGCTTTATATATTAATATATATTTATATTATTATCACCACATAATACACATATTATATAATTATATATAAATAGCACCTAACTATTAATCATATAATTAATACTAATAAATCACTTATATATTTAATTAAAAATAATCCAATTAACATCTATACATTTAAGCTAATTAGGTGTATAATAGACACATATTAATCAATCACAAGATATTCAATAAATACACACATCAAAACGGCTAATTCAGCCGAGTAAATTCCAAAAAAATTTCAAAAAATAAAAAAGAGTTAGGAGTTATAAATGCAGGGCAATGAATACCAAAAATTGGCTATGCGTACTAACGATAAAAAGGCATATCGTAGATTATATATTGAATTAACTGGCAAGCTTCCACTTAGTCCTATAACAGAAAGCAATGCTAAGTGTAGCAACATAAATGACATAGCAGGACTTCTTAATGGTGTCTTAGGTTTAACTGGCGAAGCTGGCGAGGTATCAGACCTCGTTAAAAAGGGCATATTCCACGAAAAAGGCATAGACTTAGAGCACCTCAAGAAAGAGTGCGGCGATGTAATGTGGTACGTTGCTATGATTTGCGAAGCTTGCGGATTCAGTCTTGATGATGTAATGCAGACAAACATAGATAAGCTTATAGCACGTTATCCGGACGGTTTTGACACTTACAGAGCTAATCACAGACAGGCAGGTGATAAATAATGGGTAATCAGGATAAGCACTGTTACCAGTGCAAACATAGACATAAGTTATATTGTGAAAAGCCTTGTAATGTCTGTAATGGCAATCCAAATGTTGTAAAAGGCAAGGATAACTTCACAGAGCTTGAAACAGCAAATAAAAATGCAGTACTCTTTGAAACAAAAGAATAGCATATTGCCCCTTAGCCAAGTGGTCAAGGCACAGGATTTTGATTCCTGTATCGTGGGTTCAAATCCCACAGGGGTAGTTCAAGTGTTTAATTACACTTGTGCCTTTACAGGACTTATTGGTTTACTAGCATTAAGTCCTCCTTTCACCTCATAGCGAGAGCTGTTAAGGACTGTCAGATAGTCCGTGAGGTTTTGCGTATTATAAATACGCAAATAAAATTAAGTTATACCTATAGCGCAGCAGTTATCTGTATGGATAGACAGCGAGCGAAGCTACTTTCTTTGAGCCCAACTGCACGGGTAGAATGACATCCAAGCTTTGCCACGACCTGTTATAGGTGTCATAGCCTATACTGCTATTAAGACTAGCATTGTTTTTCAGTATCAACTATCCACCTTAATCGAAACATTTTCACAATGCTAGTCTTTTAAAACGATATGGAGAAGCGGCAACGATTGGCGGTGTTGCGGCAGACTGTAAATCTGTTCCCAAGTGGTAAACAATAGAGGTTCGATTCCTCTCTTCCCCATTGGCGATGTTGCCAGTACACCCCTAGTGCGTTTATTAGAGAAATGCAGGTGCTAATCAATATACCGGTTAAACTTAGTACAGGGAACTGGATTGAGCCGCTTGCGGCTGACTAAAAAATCCTTGGGTGGTGATAACCAAGTAAAAAACCACCGCTTGCCGATATGGGATAAAGGTATTCCAGTAGCTTGCTAAGCTATCCAACAGAAATGTTGTTCGTGTTCAATTCACGATATCGGCGTTTTGAAAGCACTTCTTGGGTCTGCGTGCGTAATGTTGTTTGCAGACTTATCCTAGGTTAAGAGGTGTGAGTAAGTTGATGTGTGGCGGAATGGGTAAACGCTAATAGCAGATAGAATGAGCTAGTGGTTCGAATCCACCATAGCATAACCACAGGGGAATACCTGATTGCTAGGGGCTTGAAAGGACAGGAGTGCTTGTTTATGTGTGGTTCAAATCCACACCACATCAAGTAGTCGGGTAGCTCCCGAATAAGCAGGCGTTGCAGTAATCCCTGCTGAATAATTAAAATGCTTGTGTTGGTTGATTTGCGAACAGGATGGCAGATAGCGTAATGAAGTGCCATAAATACTTTCCAACACAAGAAACTGCACAACGGATAGTAGTTCAGATGGGAGTAACGCTTGATTTATTCAAGTAGTCACAGGTTCAAGCCCTGTCTATCCGATTACAACAAACTAGCTCGACGGAGCGAAAAGCAGACCTGTGAACTGCCTGTTTGTTGTTTTTGTTATTCACAGATTAAGCACAAGTGGAGTGCTGTTATCTTTCACAGGAGGTAATTTATGAATTTTAAAGAATTATTCATTGACAAATCAAAAACACTTATTGTAAATACTGATTTAGCACTTGTTTTAGGAGATTTAAACGAAGCAATAGTGCTTAATCAGTTAAATTACTGGATAGAAATTAATAAAAAAGCTGAAAAGAACCTTGTTGATGGTAAATATTGGGTTTACAACTCATACAGCGATTGGAGAATTAATAATTTTCCATATTGGAGTGAAAAAACGATACAGAGAACATTCACAAGGCTTGAAAGTAAAGGAATTGTTATATCAGCTAATTACAATAAATTAGCTATTGATAAAACAAAGTGGTACACAATAAATACTAAGAAACTACAGGAACTTGTGGATAAATTTAATTCCAATGAGGACAGAATGACAAATCGACAAGACAATATGACAGACCGACAGGACAGAATGACCTGTCGAGAAGGACAAAACGACAGACCATTACCAGAGATTACTACAGAGAATATAAACAGAGATTATAATCCAGAAATTACTAATAAGGACAATACATCAATTAACATTGATGGAGAGGTACATACATCGTTTTCAGAGAAACCGACGGCAAGAGCAGTCACAAGAGATGAAATGTTGCTTAAAGAAAAAGATATGGTTGATAGGTTTAATAACATCTGTGACGACGATATAGATAATTCAGCTATATGTGATTGCGTTAAGGATGGATTTAAGATGTATATGCAGTTATATGAAATCTATTTCCATAAAGTACACCCAATACTTACAGATAAGACATTAAAGAATATATGTTTTGCCCTATCGACTATTACAGATACAGAACACGGACATTTCGACGCTGACGCTATATACGAAACAGACGATAAGGGCATTACAGTTTTACAGAGAATGATTAACGACCATTTCATCAGAGAACATAGAGAAAGCACCAACTACTCAATAACACATTTTGCCAACGCTGAATATCTTGGCAAGCTGGCAAATAGATTTATAGAAATGTAAAGGAACAATGTTTATGAAATTGATATTAGGCATAGTGTTACTGATATGGGTTTATTACAATATCAAATACATTGAAAGAGAAGATATATCTATTGCAACAGCTGTTAAAGAGGGAATGTCGATAATAATATGTTTACTGACAGGTATATTGGCGATTATGATACAGAAAATGATGTAAAACAGACAAGGAGTGATTATTATGGCTATGGGCGTACACCCACTAAACAAAGAGAAGTTTTATGAAGCAATTAACTTATACATATCAGGGCAGGCTTCACAGGTAAAAGCGGCAAAAGTAGCAGGTTGTAGCGTACCGACATTTAAGAAATACGCTAACAAGATTTATGGCGGCGAAGAGTTGCCAAATAATTTATGGGGGAAGAAGTGATATGTGTGAATTTTGCAATGGTAAAAAGAAGAAGATTGAAAATGGCTATACATATGGCAGAGCATATATAGAATCAACTAATTATGGCTATTGTTATAAACTTTGTTATGACAACAGCGGTGAAGAATATGGAGAGGGAGAGTTTGAAATCAATTATTGCCCTATCTGCGGTAGAAAGTTGGTGGAATGATGGCAGAACCTTTAAGTAAATTAGCAGAAAAATGTAAAAGTTGCCCTAAATCTGAAAAATGTGACCATAAAAGAATGGAGTTATGCGCTTTAGCGGATTTGCCACCACAAAATCTTGCAAGTGCTACACAAGGTATTTTGATAGACGCGGCAATGCCGGTTTTGAGGGAAGAAATAAAAAGCCCTTTAAGTCCATTTAGGTACAAAGACGAATTAGAAAAAGCAATAAATGATTCCCATTTTGGAAACAGGTTTATGTATGGTGCTTAGAAAGTTGGTGGAAGATGATTAAAGAAGCATTGTTGGATATTTCAAAAGGATATGTCAAAGTTTTCTTTGATGGTAACCCAGTTGATAGTATATATAGTGTAGATGACATTACAGATGATGAGTCTGGAATGAAAAAGATACAACTTACTTTTTTGGTGAAAGAAGTGCTTTTTAAAGAATAACCGAAGAGTTTGCCAATTTTGCAAAGGGGGATTACTATGAAACATCAAAAAGAATGGCACACTTGTGACAGGTGCGGAAAAGAGATAAAAGTAGGGCTGTTGTGTATGAACTCAATTACAAGGAGTGGCATATTAAATATGACTTACGATTTATGTAATGAATGTATGGAAGATTTTGAGAGGTTTATGAGGAATGAAAACATTGATTGTAGATGATTTAAACATTCCACCAAGTGTTATCGCAAGTGCCATTGTCAATAGAATTCCACTTAATGAAGATAAAAATTGTCACATTGAGCATTGGAGTACCAGATGGAGAATTGAAAAATATGGGAAACATACTTGTCTGGAAGTTAAGAAATTAAGATAAACAATTACCGACTACAGATTGATTGTAGCTGCTGACCTTAGAAAGCTAAAGGCTGATAAAACATATAAAAGGAGATAGAACCTATGAAACAGTTATTTGTAAGTGTGCCTATGAAAGGCAGAACAGAGGAAGAAATCAAAGCTAGTATTCAGAAGATGAAAAAAATTGCTGAAATATACGAGGGCGAAGAATTAGAGCTTATCGACAGCTACATTGAGGATAACCCACATAAAGACAGTAAAGAAGCTGTGTGGTATTTAGGCGAGAGCCTTAAGAAGCTGGCACAGGCTGATGTATTCATTGGAATATGTGAGAGTTATGATTGGAACGGCTGTAGCATTGAAAGAGAAACAGCGGAAAAATATGGCATTAAAACATATATGATTCCAGCACGGTATGTAATTGATGATTATAATACACTTTTGAATAGATTGCATCCGACTTGCTGTGATGCAATGCTGACATTCTAATAAAAATATTGCCGGCTACAGATTGGTTGTAGTCGCTACCCTAAAACAGTTATAGGCAGAGGTCTATAAGCACCTTTGCTGAAAAGTGGAGGTGCTTTTCTTGAATTCTGAATTAAATCAACTGATAGATGATTGCGAAAAATACATATCCCAAAATGGAATAGATGAAAATATCATAGAAACCTACTACAACGTGTGCCAGCTTGCCAAGAATGAGGGTGAAATTGACACAATGTTAAAATGTACGGCTAGGACAAAAGAACTCATAGAAAAGGCTTGTATGCGCGATATAGGGCTATCTATGTGGGAGATAGAGAAGTTTGTCTTTAACAATAAAAGTTCCTTTGATTCGCTTGATAAATACTATGATGTATTACTGCTTGAAGCCCAAAGCAAAATAGTAGATAGTGCATTTATGTATCTTGAAAAGAAAAGAGAACCTAAAGAGCGCTTCTATATGCCACGCCGCAAACAATTCTTAAGAATGGGGCTAATAGAAGCTTTGCAGGGTATGATTGATGATAAATACGATATATTGTGCGTATCATTGATACCAGGAGCAGGAAAGACGACTATTGAAAAAATGTTTAATGCTTTAGTAGCTGGTTGGTTTCCTAATGATTTTTGCCTTTTTTACTCCCATTCCGGCGACATTACACGAATGTACTATGATGGCGTATACGATATTGTTACAAATGCTGATGAATATGCGTGGAACGAAATCTTTCCTAATTTGACAGTTACAAGCACTAACGCAAAGTTAGAACAATTTAATATCGGCAAATATAAGCCATTTCCATCTGTGCAATGTACATCTGTAGGAAGTAAGAATGCCGGTAAAGTTCGTGCAAGTAAGTTTTTACTTGTGGATGATATGATAGGCGGCATTGAAGAAGCACTTAATCCTATGGTGCTTGATAAGCTATGGGATAAATATGCAGTAGATGCTAGGCAAAGAAAAATCCAAGATACGGACGGACACAATTGTAAAGAAATACACATTGCTACGCGTTGGAGTGTACATGATGTTATCGGAAGAATACAGAATATGTACGCAGGAAACAAAAGAGTTAAGACTATTGCCGTACCAGATGTAGACCCAGTAACAGGCGAGAGTAATTTTGATTATGAGTATAGCGGATTCACAAAAGAGTTTTTTGCTGACCAACAGCTTTTAATGGATGAAATCTCTTACAGGTGTTTATACAAACAGGAACCTATCGAACGTGAGGGATTACTATTTCCAGATGATAAAATCCGCAGATACCTTAATCTGCCACACGGAGAACCGGAAATTATTACGGCACAATGCGATACAAAGGGAAAAGGTACGGATTATTTCGTATTGCCTGTATTGCAGAAACACGGAGAAGACTATTACTGCATTGATTGCGTATGTGACAATACAGCTGATTATGAAGAACAATACAGAAATGCCGCAGGAGTGCTTGTAAATAATAAGGTGCAGGAATGCGAATTTGAGCGTAATGCCGGCGGCGATAGAGTGGCTATGGAAGTTAATAAGCGTGTTGAGAGCGTTGGGTGGATTTGCAATATTACTGATACACCAACAGAAACAAACAAGGAAGCAAGGATATTTCAATGTTCTAACTGGATATTACAACACATTATTTTCAAAGACCCCTCACTTTATAAGCCTAATGAGCCATACGGAGTGATGATGTCACTATTAAAGCAATATTCAGTATCAGGTAAGAAACAATTAGATGATGTTCCAGATGTTTTCTCAAACTTTGCACTAAGAATGACACAAGGTAATAGAACAGCTAAAGTTGAAGCTGCTATAAATCCATTTAGGAGGTATTAATTCACTATGACAACTAAGGATTATCTGAATCAGATAAGTTATTACAACAAGATAATTGATAATAAATTGATAGAAATAACACAGTATAAAGAATTATCATACAGCATATCAGCAGTTGTTAATGAAGAAAGAGTCCTGTCATCATCAGATCCGGACAAAATAGGCTGTGGATATGTCAGACTTGAACAAATGGAAGAAAGCCTTGATAAACTCATAGACAAATACATTGATGTAAAAAACAAAATAATAGAGCAGATAGAACAGATAAACAACGAAGATTATTACACAGTATTGTTTCTAAGATATGTCAGAAAGTTTACATTTGAAAAAATTGCAAATGAAACAGACTGGTGTTGGCGACAGGTACACAGGATACACGCTAAAGCATTACAAGCCTTTGAAGATAAATATGGAAATGAATATTTATAAAAGATGTCATAGAATGTCACATTGCCGGCGTGGTATAGTATACCTGTAAGAAATTACAGAACTGTTTTTCATCAAATATTACAATCCTTTATCAGAAAGCATCGTTACTTAATTGTGGCGGTGCTTTTTGTTATGCAACGAGGCAAAAATATGAATTTTTATATGAATAAAGATAAATCAATCATGTGTCCGAACTGCCATAAGTTTTTGACTAAGGCAGACAGCAAAGACCCACGAACACATAAGTTAGCGTGCAAGCATTGCCGTAAATGGATATGGTATGTGCCTAACGATGATGATAATTTTCAGATTAAAGAAATACCGGACAGCAGAAGTTCAAGCGGTATGACATTTTATTAGGAGCAAGATATGAACACAATGTATTTTCAAGACCTTGTTAGAGGCTGTTATGGTAGAAAAATTGCATACACGAATGTAGATACAATAACTGCTAACAATGTTGTTAAGGTTATTGGAAGTACTATAGGTGTATTTAATTGGAATAAACCAGTTATTAAGTATCTGTGGCATTACTACAAGGGCGACCAACCAATATTGTATAGGCATAAGCTAACCAATGAAGATATTACAAACAAGATTGTCGAGAACCACGCATATGAAATTGTTCAGTTTAAGGTAGGACAGACATATGGCGAGCCAATCCAGTTTATTAGCCGTAAAGATGATGAAGCTATCAATAAGGCAGTTGACATACTTAATGATTTTATGGCGGATGCCAATAAGCAGGAGAAAGACATTAAAGCTGGAGAGTGGCAGTCGGCAACAGGTACATCATTCAAAGCAGTTCAACCTAAAAATGGAGATGTGCCATTCAGAATTGTAGCACCTACGCCAATGAACACTTATGTTGTTTACAATGAAAGCACAGAAGAACCTATGCTTGTTGTGCAGGAACTTAAAGACGAGGACGGAAATTGGTATAAAATGGCATTTTCCGACACTATGTCTTTTAGAATTGTTGACAGCAAAGTAGTTGAAGCAAAACTACATACATATGGCGAAATTCCTATTGTTGAGTTCCCTAATAACCACGAAAGAATATCTGATATTGAGCTTGTCATAGGTATGTTGGACGCTATTAATAATATGCAGTCTAACAGAATGGATAGTATACAGCAGTTTGTTGAGTATTGGGTTAAGTTTGTAAATTGCGAAGTTGACACAGAAACATTTGAAAAAATGAAAATGAACCACGCCCTTACGGTTAAATCTATCAATAAAGACAACAAGTCAGACGTTGAGATTATGACACAGGAGCTTAATCAGACACAATGTCAAGTTGCTAAGGATGATTTGCTCGATAATCTTCAAGCTATCCTAGCGATACCAAATAGAGAATCACAAAACTCTGGCGGCGATACACAGGGAGCGGTATCTTTGAGAGCCGGATGGGATTTTTCAAAAACTAGAGCAAAGCAAAAAGACCCTATTGTAAAATCCGCAGAAAAAAGGCTTGCGATAGTAACTTTAAATGTATTGCGATTAGCAGGAAATGATTTAAAACTATCGCCAAGAGACTTTGATGTGCAAATTAATCATAGTCCGTTAGATAATCTCTATACAAAGACACAAGCACTTGCACAAATGCTACAAGCAGGAATAAACCCAAGAATAGCAGTTGCGACTTGCGGCTTATGGGGGGATGCGGAAAAAGTATCTTTACAATCGAAACCATATTTTGATGTTCTGTATAAAACAATAGATATGGTAAACAAAGAGATGAAAAAACAGCCAGAAAATAATCAACTTAATAATCAGCAAAATAAGGCGGTTATCGAATAATCGGTAGCTGCTTTTATTTTATACATTTTGCAGCTATGCGGTAAATAGCAGAAGACACAGCAGGAGCGACCTGCGGTAACAAAAGCGTGTGTTTAACGGAGGTAATTATGACAAGAGAAGATGTATTAAAACTTTTCCCAGAGGCAACAGATGAACAGATTACAAATCTTCTTAATCAGAACAATTCAGAAGTTGCTACGGAGAAAAACAAGGCAAAGCAGTACAAGGCTAAGGCTGACACAGCAGACGACTTACAGAAACAGCTTGATGAGATACAGGCTGGCAATCTGACGGAACTTGAAAAGGCAAATAAAGCCTTAGATACAGCTAATCAGCAGATAGCCGATTTACAGAAATCTAACGCTATCAGAGACCAGAGGGAAGCAGCTATGACTAATTTTAAGATTACTGCTGAACAGGCAAAGACAGTTGTTAAAGATGATGGAAGCCTTGATTACACCGAACTTGGCAAGATTATGTCCGAGAAAGAAACAGCTGCGGCACAGGCTAAGGAACAGGAGATTGCTAAACATCAGGATATTCCGGGCGGTGGCAGTAATAAAGGTGGTGCAGACAATAAGACAAACGCTGAAAAGATAGCAGAAAGTCTTATATCTAATGCACCTAAGAACAATGACGTTTTATCACATTACATTCAGTAATAACAGGAGGTAAGAAATGGCAAAGGAAATGAATATGCAGTATGAAAAGACTTCATACGCAGGAGATGTTCAGATTTTAAAGAGAGAGCCTAATGAAGCAATCCCACTGACACTTGATTTTGATGGCGTAACAACTACAAACGCACAGGGCAAGAAGATTGTCAAAGCAGGTACTCCAATCGGAGCAAATGGCAAGGCTGACAATACAGCCACAGTAGTAGGCATTTTAAGGTTTGATGTAACAGAGGACAGACCGCAGGGCGTACTGCTCAAGAAAGCATATCTTAACACAAAGGTAGCAGAAGCACACTCAGGCGTTACATATGACGCAACAGTTAAGACAGCTCTTCCAATGATTGTATTTGAATAATAACAGGAGGTAAATAGATGTTAATTAATGAAGTATTAGACAGTAAGTCTATTGCATTATCAGCAACAGAAAACGCTAGTAATCAGATACCTTATCTTGGTTTACAGTGGTTTCCAGAAAGAAAGAAACAGGGGCTTGATTTAAGCTGGATTAAGACACATAAAGGACTTCCAGTATCACTTGCACCATCCAACTTTGACACAATCCCAACAATTAGAGCTAGAGAGGGATTAGGCAAGGAAAAAACACAGATGGCATTTTTCCGTGAGGGAATGACAGTCGGTGAAGAGGAAATGCTTGAAATCGAGCGTATTCAATCAGCAGACGACCCTTACCTTGCAAGTGCTTTATCAAGCGTATATGACGATACCAATAATCTTGTAAGTGGCGCAGAGGTTGTTCCAGAGCGTATGAGAATGTCACTTCTTGCCACAAGTGCAGGTCATCCGGTAATTGCTATTGAAAGTGACGGTGTTCAGTATGCTTACGATTACGATAAGGATGGCTCATACGCAAAAGACCATTACGCAAAGTTATCTGGCACAAGTATGTGGAGCGATACAACCAATTCAAAGCCACTTACAGACCTTAACAATGCAAGAAAGAAGTTACAGAAGCAGGGCAAGATTGCTAGATATGTGCTTATGAACAGCAATACATTCCAATATTTGCTTGATAATGCACAGATAAGAAACTCAATCCTTGCACAGAACCTTACAGCAACTATTGAGGTTGACGATGATACTGTTATTTCAGTAGTGCAGAAGAGGACAAAGCTTACCATCGTGCTTTACGATAAGATGTACATTGATGATGATGGTAAGGAACAGTATTTCTATCCAGATAACAAGGTTACACTTCTTCCAGCTGGCAATCTTGGCAGCACTTGGTTCGGCACTACACCAGAAGAAAGAACTGCAAGACAGGTAGCTGATGTTGATGTAACAACATATGGCGTAGGTATTACAGTTGCTACAAAGACAGAGTACGGACCACCTATGAAGATGTCAACATTTGCTTCCGAGGTTGTACTTCCATCATATGAAAATATGGATAGCACATTCGTATATGAGGTTCATAGCGAAGAGTAGGAGGTGCAACTTATGATATATCCATATATAGTGATTCATAACGGAAAATGGTATAACGCAGGCGAAGAGGTTCCCGAAGAGGGGGCTTTTTTAGGTTATAGCAAGACAACCATTAATCGAATGTCTACATCTGATTTGCAGGCTTTTGCCGCAGAACAAGGTATAAGCAACGCAGAAGAACTTACAGGAGCAGAGTTAAAGAAGCTGTTAATTGAGAAATTAGGATTATAGGAGCTGAAATTATGGAATACACTACATTAGAGCAAGTTAAAATCAGACTTAAACAATTTCATATTGATACAGTCACAAACGATGATGATACAACATCTGATGTGGTAGTGTTCGATAGCAAAGAGGATAATCCAATAATCGAACAGCTTATTAAACAGGCTACAGAAGATGTAAAAGCAAGAAGAAATTACCCCGACAGCTACACGGATGAAATGATAACCGAGGACTTGAAGAAATTTGAGAGTGTTATTGTTAATCTGGCTGTCTATGACCATTCACAAGCGGGTGAAGCATTTATGGCAAGCTACAATGAGAATGGTGTCAACAGAACTTGGAGAGATAGAGACAGTTTATTTGTCGGGGTATTTCCATTTGCCAAAGTATTATAACGCCTATAGGGCATTACAGAATATTAAAGAAGATTGTGCGTTACCATTTTACTGATGTCGGCAATATGGTAGCAGGCGGTACACATTAAGGGTGGTGGGCAGTGTGCCATTATTAATTATGAAAGGCGGTATATCAATGCCAATAGCAGTAATTATAAGCATTATTTCAGTTGCTTTTTCCGTCTTTTTCGGACTGTTTACGTTGGGATTTAATCTTAAGAACAACAAAAAGTCTGACAATGCAGAACTTACAGAGCGTGTAAAAGAAAATACACGCATAAATATGAAACTTGACACAATATCAAGCAATACAACAGAGATAAAGAATGAAGTTACAGAAATGAGAAAAGAACTTAATTCTCACGATAACAGGATTATTAAGGTTGAGGAAAGTGTAAAGTCGGCACACCACCGAATAGACGGATTGGAAGCACGACTTAATGAAGATAAGGAGGTATAGCAGAATGGATATAACATCGGTAACAACAGTTGTAGCAATCGTTGTAATAACATATCTGATAGGCTTAGGAGCTAAGGCAATTCCACACATTAAGGATAATTACATTCCTATAATTGTAGGCGTTGCAGGCGGTATATTAGGCATTATAGGTATGTATGTAATACCTGACTTTCCGGCAAATGATATTCTTAATGCAATCGCAGTAGGAATTGTGTCCGGATTATCAAGCACAGGTGTTAATCAGATTTATAAGCAGGTAAAGAACAATGCTTGACATTAATAAGCAGGCTATGAAGTATTCACTTCAAGGACAGACAGTAATTATCTACGAAAGAGACGATGACGGCAATATCCTTTATGAGGGATATACCGATACAGAGGGTAACTTCATTCCTTATCTTGATGATGAGGGAAATAAGATACCTAAAGTTCTTGAAGAGAAAACGGGCTTTTCAGAGCCGGTCGATTTCAAAGCCAACATATCATTCAGCGGCGGAGAAGCACAAAGCAAAGAATACGGCTTTGATACGGCTGATTTTGACGCTATTTTGCTGACAGATAGGGATACATTACCTATTCAAAAAGGCGACCTTATATGGCTTAATAGCAAGCCTACATACACATCTGACAGTCTTGTTGATGAAACATCAGCAGACTTCACGATTGTAGGCATTAAGCCAGCATTATATTCAACTAAGTATATGCTTAAAGCAGTTGTAAAGTAGGTGCATCTATGGCAAGACATACAATTAATATATCATTGTCTGAAAAGTCCGTAAATGAAGCTATCAGGCAGCTACAACAGTATAAGAACTGGCTTATCAAAAAGACTTTACAGCTTGTCAAAGAGCTTGCAGAAGTTGGAATACCTGTTATAGATGAAAATATGGCAAAAGCAAGTTATACATATGATGAGAAAGGTGTTCGTAGCGGTTCAGATACAAGCCATCACAGTTATGTTGAGATAAAATCTGTTGGAGAATATGCCGAAGCAAAATTAATTGTAGAGGGCAAAGAACTTATGTTTATAGAGTTCGGAGCTGGTGTATTCTACAATGGAGCGGCTGGAAGTAGTCCACACGACAAAGGTGTTGTTAATGGTATGGTTATAGGCTCATACGGCGAACATCACGGCATACAAAAAGTGTGGGGTTACTATGACGATGACGGAACCTTAGTTCTTACACACGGCGTAGAAGCACAAATGCCTGTTTATAAGGCTGATATGGAAATCATACAGAAATATGTTGAGGTAGCAAGGAGAGTATTTAGTTAATTTTAACCCATTCTGCTCTATAACCTATTATATCAAGAATTTCTATAACTTCATTATAAGTAAAACTTTCTTTGCGAAAGCGATTACTAAAATTTTGAAAAGAAAGATGTGTTCCGTGCCTAAGATTTAATTCAGCATTTACTTGTGACATAGTAAAACCTTGAGATACAATAAGACCTTTTAATTCGTCTTTTAACATAAAATCAACTCCTTTATATTATTTTTAATATATTATCATAATAAAATTAAATTGTAAAGTTTAATAAAACGCTTGATAATTATAATATATTGGTTTATAATTAAATTATAAAATTTAATTAAAGGTGATATTATGGGAAAAGCGATTGATTTAACAGGGAAAAGGTATGGCAGATTAATAGCTGTTGAAAAAGTGAAAAATCCAAATGATAAGCACCACGCATACTGGAAATGCAAATGTGATTGTGGGAATTTTATTATTACAAGAAAAGACTCTCTCGAAAATGGACACACAAAATCTTGCGGTTGTATAAGCGCGGAGAAAGGCTATCATAATCACGGATACTCACACGAAAAGTTGTACAGCATTTATTATGGTATGAAATACAGATGTTATAACCCAAACTGTGATTCATATTCATTATATGGTGGCAGAGGAATAAAAGTATGTGATGAATGGTTAAAAAATGTAGAAAATTTTATTAATTGGGCTTACAAAAATGGGTACGATAATAAAAAGACTAAAGCTGAACAATCCCTTGACAGAATAGATGTTAATGGCAATTATGAGCCATCTAATTGCAGATGGGCTGATAAAGATGTTCAAAATTATAACAAAAGATGTACAAGAAAGATAGTTATAAACGGAGAAGAAAAAACATTACTTGATTTACATAAAGAATATGAAATATCAATGACTACATTGAGAAGTAGATATCAAAGATATTTAAAAGGTTTATGTACTGTTGACGAATTAATTCAGAATACAAAAATAATAAATAAGCCCCAACAGATAATTATTAGGGTTGGTGAAGAAGAACACAATTTGACAGAATGGGAAAAAATAACAGGCACATCAAGAAAAACCATAATTCATAGATATAGAAAAGGGGCAAGAACATATGAAGAGTTATTTAAGAAAGGTCGCTGAAAAGCGACTTTTTCATTTTGCAAGAAGCGATAATCTTTACATAGCAAGAGAGGTGTTTAGCTAATGGCAAATGCAAACGATTGGGCGACAGACCTTGAAAACACAGTCACAGCACTTGTCAAGGCTAAAACCCTAACACAATTAAAGAAAACATACCCAAAGATAGTCATAACCAATGAGGGAGAAAACAGCGGTCAAGCAGTATTTCCAACAGTATACATTCATTTACTGCCAGCAGTAGAACAAGGGCAAACACTTGACGGACAGACAATAAACGCATTGTTAGCAACATTTCAAGTAGATGTTACCACTAACACAAGCAAGTCTGACTGTCGCAAGGTTATGACGATAATTACAGATACATTTAAAACAATGAGATTTCAAGGCAATGCAATGCCAGAGTTCTCAATCAGCAATAAAGTACATAAGAGTACCGCACGATTTAGGCGGTTAATCGGAGCAAATGACAGATTATTGTAACAAAGAGCAGAAATGCTCTTATTTTTTTGCGAATTTTTAGGAGGTAGACAATGGCAGATACAGTAGCAGGATTAAGTGCACTGGGAATCACGTTTAGTTATGGAGTTGAAACTACAGCAGGTACTAAACCAACAGCGTTTAAACTTCTTCATAGAATCAATTCTATTGATGAGATTACAGTAACCCCAGAGGCTATAGATGCATCAGCACTTGAAGATTTACAGACAAGAAACATTGCAGGTAGAGATACAGTTACAGATACAGTTGCGGTAACAGTTAATAAGACGGAAGCTACAATCAAAGAGTGGAAAGACCTTATTACAGAATATAAGGCTTTAACTGATGGAAAGAGAATGTGGTTTCAAGAGATTACTCCGGGTATATCAGATGCGGAGTTCTTTGTTGCACAGCCGCCTTCAAAGTTACCAATTACGGGCAAGGAGCAAAATTCACTTCTTACAATGGCTATCAACCTTATTATTGAGGATATGGTAGGAACAGATACAGCAGTAACCCCAACATCGGGGGAATAATGAGCTATTCGACTAAATCAAAAAAGGCTGTGTCGGATAGCGTAGAAAACGCCAAAACAGCCGACTACACATCATATCTTGATGATGTAACAGAATAATTAATTTAAAAGGCAGGTGCGGTGTAAAATCCGCACCTTTCCCTATATGGACGATAGGGTGGGAAAGGGTAAAAATTATGATGAATATTAATGTAAATGGAAAAGAATACAAAGTTGAGTTTAGCTTCGGTGCAGCAGAATGCAAGGAAATTGTGCAGAAAATGTTTTCTGTCGTTAATGGTTCTTACTTACTTGCACAGACAGATAAGAGTGTTGCACAGGCTTCCTTTGATGGATTGGCAAATATGACAGCAGATGTGCCAGAGATTTGCATTTTAGCCATTTATGCAGGCTGTATTGACAATAACCCAGTAACTATGGATGAAGCAAAGGAACTCACTAGAGCATATATTACAGAGAAGAGAAAGACAGATAAAAGTTACGGATATAGAACATTGTTCGAGGAGATTAAGAAAGCGATGGAAGATGATGGTTTTTTCGAGCTGTCGGGAATAACAGCGATGTTAGAGGAGATGGCGAACAATGTGGAAGAAGCAGCACAGGAACAGAAGAAACCGACAGTAGTTCCACAAGACCACAAGAAAAAGCAGACTTCCACAAAATAATATGGGAAGAATACTTTGTCTTAGCCAGCTCACTAGGCGTTAGTTATTCAGACTTTCTAAAAATGACACCCAAAAAGCTATGGGCGGTTGTAGAGGGTAAAAAACTTGAAAGACAACGAATAGATTCAGATATATGGCTTGCGATAGGTAGTTACATACTCCCAGCAATCAAGATAGGTGTTAGAAGTGGTGCTTGGGGCAAAGGCGAGCTTGAATACCCAGACAAGCCTATTTATAGAGATATTAACAAAAAAGAGAACAGTGAAGATGAAATACAAAGAAAGAGAGAAGAGTTTGTTTTGAATATGAAAATACGAAAAGCAAACTGGGATTTAACGCACCCTAAAAATGATAAGCCGGAGGTATAAAGCGTGGAATTAGACAGTTTAGAAGTCAAAATTACCGGTACTGCCACTAAAGCTATCAATTCTGTAGATAAGCTGATAAATCAACTTACAAGGCTATCAACATCACTTGCAACTGTGAATGGTTCATCACTAAGTGGTCTTGCAAATGGTGTTAGTCAGTTAGGTTCCGCTATGCAGAATATGAACGCAGGAACAGCAGATTTTACAAGGCTTGCCAAGAATATCACAAAGATAGGTTCTGTTGATTCAGTTGCACTAACTAACACAGCTACATCACTTCAAGCTGTCACAAAGGCAGTTGCAAGCATATCAGCTATTCCGCAAAATGCAACACAGGTCACAGAATTTGCAAAGTCACTTGGTAAGCTAGGCAGTAAGAGCATAGAAAACGCCGTTGTAAACATTCCAAAGCTAGGCAATGCTTTAAATGGCTTAATGACAACGCTATCAAGAGCACCTAATGTAAGTAGTAATGTTATTGCTATGACTAACGCATTGGCTAATCTTGCTAGTCAAGGTAGCAAGGTGGGTACTTCTTCAAACTCACTTCAAAAGTCGCTGTATGGCGTTTCTACAAGTGCTAGGACGGCAACTAGAAGTAGTTGGAACTTGGCAAGTGCAATAGGCAAGTTTTATGCCACTTATTTTATGGTAATTCGTGGCAGTAAGAAACTTATAGAAGCTATCAAGTCAACAACAGATTACATTGAAGCTTTCAACTATCAAGCGGTTGCGTTTGGCAAGATTGGTTCGGAATGGGATAAGGATTACGAAAAGTACGGATATGATAATGCTACGGCATATGCAGAAAGTTTTCAAAGCAGAGTAAATGATACTCTTGGAAAGCTATCTGGCTTAAAAGTTAATGTTCAAGGTGGTTTACTTGAAGAAAGCGGAGCAAAGAACTTAGGACTTAACATACAAGAAGTAACACAGTATGCTTCGCAGTTAGCTTCTGTTACTAACTCATTAGGACAGACAGGTGAAGCAACAACGGCAATAACAAAGTCAATAACAATGCTTGCAGGCGATATAAGCTCACTTTTTAATGTGGACTATTCAACAGTAGCACAGAACTTACAAAGCGGCTTAATCGGGCAATCAAGGGCATTATATAAGTATGGTATTGATATTACCAATGCTACATTAGCGACATATGCTTACAACTTAGGCATTTCCAAGTCTGTATCAGAAATGACACAGATGGAAAAACAGCAGTTAAGAGTGTTAGCTATACTAGACCAATCAAAAGTATCGTGGGGCGATTTAGCCAACACGATTAACAGCCCATCAAATATGTTACGCCAGTTCAGTAACAATATGAAAGAGGTAGGAATGGTAGCAGGACAGCTATTTATCCCAATTCTTTCAAAGGTTATGCCGGTAGTAAACGGAGTAACTATTGTAATCAAAAGATTATTAGTCAATCTTGCTTCTTTAATGGGCGTTAAGATTGACTTTGAGAGCTTCGGACAAAGTGGCTATAAAGACACATCAGATGGCTTAGAAGATATTTCAGACGGCTACAAAGATGTAGCTGATTCAGCTAAGAAAGCTACATTATCCCTTATGGGATTTGATGAAATAAATAAATTACAGGACGATACAAGCTCAAGCAAGGGCTCAAGCGGTGGTGGCGGTAGCACTATTGATTTGACAGATGATATTGCTAAGGCGGCGGCAGAATATGAAGCGGCGTGGAATAAAGCATTTGCCAATATGGAAAATTCGGCAGTTGCTTGGGCTGATAGAATAGAAAAAGCCATAAAAAAGGGTGACTGGTACGGAATAGGTACTTACGCAGGCAAACAAATAAACAAAGGGATAAATGCTTTTCCTTGGAAAAAAACAGGAGAAGCAATTACAGAAGCTATTTGCAATGTTTTGGATTTTGCAGATGGATTTGTTAGTTCTGTTGATTGGGAACAATTAGGAAGAAATATAATAAAGTTTATTGAAGGTATAGATTTAGGAAAAATAACTGTAAAAATTTTGGACCTAGCAATTGACTTAGGAGTATCAGCAATAAAATTAATATGGGGTGCTTACCAGGAGATATACGACAAATGGGGAATTGCAGGAATTTTGGCTTCTTTGGTTATTCCGGGCGGAATTCTTACACTTAAATTTATTACGGAATTTTCAGCAAGCATAGATGATAGTAAATATGTAAAAAAAGCAAAAGATGGCATAGAAAATATAAAAATAGCTGCACAAGAAAAATGGAATGAAATTACAGATTGGTGGAATAATACAGCAATCGTAAATTGGTGGAATAATGATGTTACGCCTTGGTTTACTAAAGCGAAGTGGCAGTCACTTGGAGATAATACAAAAGATAGCTTGCAAGATAGCTGGACTTCTTTTAATAACTGGTGGAGTAGCACAGGAATATACAACTGGTGGAACAATAGCGTAGCACCTTATTTTACAAAAGCAAAATGGCAATCTCTTGGAGATAACGCAAAGGGCAGCTTAACTGATAGTTGGACTTCGTTCAATAATTGGTGGAGTGGCACAGGTATATATAATTGGTGGAATAATGATGTTACGCCTTGGTTTGCTAAAGATAAATGGAACAACTTGGGTGATAATTTCAAGTCAAGTCTACAAGATAAATGGTCTGATTTTTCTTCTTGGTGGAGCACAACCGGAATTTACAATTGGTGGAATAATCACGTAGCACCTTACTTTACGGCAGATAGATGGCGTGATATGGCAGATGGAATAAGAGTAGGCATACAAGATAAGTGGAATAATGTAGTTAATTGGTGGGATAGCAAACCATCCCTTAGTGAAATTTCAGTAGCCGTTGAGAACTTTTTTTATAAAGTAAGAGATATGTGGTATAATTTCAAAGATTGGTGGGACAACTTAGGACTTAGCTTCCCACATATAAAAACGCCACATTTCGATATTGATGGCGAATTTAGTCTTGTGCCACCTCAAGTGCCCAAGATAAGTGTTGATTGGTATGCAAATGGCGGCTTTCCAAACAAAGGACAGTTATTCGTTGCTAATGAAGTAGCACCCGAAATGGTTGGTACTATGGACGGAAGAACAGCAGTAGCCAATCAACAAGAAATTACAACAGGTATTGCTAATGCAGTTTATCCAGCAGTATACAATGCGGTTGTAGCGGCTATGTCAGAAGCCAACAACAACGTTAATATAACACTACAAGGTGACGCTGATAAATTGTTTACAATGGTACAGGATAAAGCTAATAACTACACTAATATGACAGGGCAAGCAGCATTCCCTTATTAATTGACAAATAAATAATAAAAGAATATATTTAAAGTACTAAAGATAAGGGGGAATGTATATGTTAAAAAAAGGCTTATATAAAATGCTGGAAGTATTAGGAATAAAGAAAAAACAGCAACCACAAATTCAACGCCCACTAAATCCTAACTTTAAAGGAGTGTACAGAGCGACAGAAAACGGCTTAGTTGAAGTATATTGTCCAAGATGTAGCAGTTGGGACTGCTCTCACACACAGATTACAACAGCTGTACCACAGAAAACTAAGACAAGATATACCGTTAATTTGAATCCGTTTAGACCGTTTACGCTGGTTAATAAGAAAGAGAAGATTAAGCAACAGGGCGGAACTTATTCACAACATAGGTTTGTGTGTAACAGATGTGGGCTGATTTTTTGGTAATACATGATTTTAATGGAGCGTATCTTTCGGTGCGTTCCATTTTTTATTAAAAAGTGCTTGACAATTATTGCAAGGGCAGTTATTATAATAGCATAAATATTGCAAGGGCAATAATTGAAAGGAGTGATTATTATTAGTCCAGCAGGAAGACCACATAAGGAAAACCCTAGAAATGTTAATCTTAATATCAGAATAACAAAAGATGAAGCTAATCGTATTCAGAAATGTGCTGATGAATTGAAATTAACAAGAACCGACACCATTATGAAAGGTATAGGGTTAGTAGAAAAAGAACTTAAAGACAACAAAAAAGAGTAGCAACAAGTCGGTCAAAACTTTTAGTTGCTACTCAAACCACCAATCCGAAAGGAATTGATAAATCTATCATATCAGTTTCTTTCGGAAAATTCAAGAATATTTTCGGAGGAAAAACAAATGAGTAATGTAGAAATCGTAACAAATATTGACATAGCGTCAGAAATTGCACACGCAACAGTAACAGAAGTTTTAGCAAATATGGAAAACGAAAGAGTTTCATATGTTCTTATGGGAGTTTTGCAGCAGATAGAAACCATTCAGGACAATGTTAATAATTTTGATTTAAAGGGACAGGACAAGTCTGCAAAGGAAGTGGCATAATATTATTGCGTGAGGCATTGTGGGCATATACTCCCACTACGCAATAAGTTCTGTTTTGAGCAAATGATAAATTTGTAGGAGGTAAAATAATGAGTTATAATAATAATCCAACTACAAAAGATGACACTCACAATGAGATTAAGGCACCGATGAACACTAAGAATATTTGCGGCGTAGACTGCTATGAGCAGAATGGCGTTGCTTACTTAAGATTGGAAAATGTTGCTAGAGGGCTTGGGTTTACCACCGTTGCAGCAAGTGGCAACGAGGTTGTTAGGTGGAATACGGTCTACAATTATCTAACAGATTTAAAGGTCGTTGCAGGAAGTTGCAACGGCAATTACAAAGGGAATTGTCCAGATTTTATCCCAGAAAACATCTTCTACCGACTAGCAATGAAAGCCAAAAATGAAACAGCAGAGAAATTTCAAGCATTAGTGGCAGACGAGATTATTCCGTCAATTCGCAAGAATGGAATATATGCTACTGATAATGTTATTGATGAAATACTGAATAATCCAGACTTTGGAATAGAATTATTAACAAAGTTAAAAAAAGAAAGGCAAGCAAGAGTTGAAGCAGAAAGAAAGAACGCTATCTTAACACACGTCAATAAAACATATACAATGACGGAGATTGCTAAAGAGCTGAACTTAAAATCTGCTATTCAACTTAACAAGTTGCTTGCTGATAGAAAAATTCAGTACAATGTCAATGGAACTTGGGTTCTTTACTCACCATACAGCAGTATGGGATATGAGGAAATTAAACAAGAAATTCTTGACAGTGGTAAAGTAATCTATCATAGACGAATTACCCAACTTGGAAGAGAATTTATACTGCAATTATTCAATAATGTTGCATAAGTTCTCTTGTGGGATATAATAGCTCAAACAGAAAGAAAATTCAATAGCTGTAAGAAATTTACAGCTATAAAAAATCAGAACAAGTTGGGTAGACCTGTTCTGATTAGCACATATGAGTACATATAAGTTGCTCACGTCAATAATAACAAATAAATAGCAAAATGACAAGGACATTTCGCTTAATTGTGAGGTGTCCTTTTTGTGTGCTTGGAAAGTGAGGTTTTACTATGAATTTTATACAATACATAAAGCAAGCGTGGAAAGCTGGCACTAGCGGCGGCACTCCATTAAGTCCAGATAGACTTAACCATATGGAAGATGGAATTAAGAGTAATAATGATATGATAAGCAAGCTAAACAGCAATATAGCTAATAGTGACATTGAGGGAATATTTAATTACCTAGGTCTTGAATTAATCATATACCACAAATTGGGCATATGTTACCTGCATTCCAGCGGCAGATTAACTCAAGCATTTCCAAAAGAATGGACCACAATTGGTGAAATAAGCAATATAAATTACAAAGGTTATGGACACTTAGCCACTAATACTAGTGGAAAAATAATAAAATTTGCATATATAAATGGAACTCTAAGTGCATATGCACCAAGTTCAACAAATGCGATTGAATATGTACAAGACAGTTGCGTACTTATCTGAATTAACTATTTACCAATTTTTAATTATTAAACTTTAGGGTAATCAGAAAAAAATAAATTATAAAGCTGTACACAATAAAATTTCCACATAGCCATTAAAGTATGTGTTACTACCTGCCCACCCACCAACTTGGCATATATGTCCATCTGATATACCAACCATTGTGTAAGTAATACCAGCATTTCTTCCTAAGTGTTGCCCACATATACCTATTGCTTTATAGCCGGTAGGTAGCGTGAATTCCTTTTCTATTAGGAACGGCTTGTTAGCTTCAATTACTGCATTATCGTAACTAACCTTGATTACTTTAAATAAATTATAAGAATTGCTGTTTAGCTTGCTTATCATATCGTTATTATTCTTAATTCCGTCTTCCATATGGTTAAGTCTGTCTGGGCTTATTGAAGTAAATATATAGAAAAGAGGTGATTGAATGATAAGCGCTGTAATTATCGAGGGAGTAACATTCCCAGTAGCATATAACGGCTACACATACAGCAGAAATAAGATATGGTCTAAGAACACAGGAAGAAACGATTATGGAGAAATGGTAGGCACAATCGTGGCTATTAAGGATAAAGTAGAACTACAATTGCCACCATTAACAGGTGAACAGGCGTTGTTGCTTGATAATGTGATTAGTGATGAAAATAACCCATTCCCGACAGCACAAGTCCTATTCTTAGGCGGTACACAAAAGGAAATGACAATATACACAGGAGATGTGACATATCCGTATCTCACAAGAGCGAAGAATGAGGACGGATTAATAGTCGGAGCGAAGCTAAGTTTAATTCAGAAATAAGGAGATTAACTATGAAAATAACAGGAAATGAAGTTTTAGCACATTATGAAGCACTTGCAAGTGTAGCACAGCTTAAAATGGGTGGCAGATTAGCAGTTGCCATTATGTCTAACATTAAGATGTTAGAGCCACACTTTAAGGCAGTCGTGGAAACGATAGAAAAGATACGCGAGGAAAATAAAGATAACAACGATAAGATAAAATCAGAACTTGAAGAACTAGGAGAACAGGAAATAGAAGTATCTGAATACACAAAAGTTGATATAAGTGCATTTGATAGTTGCGAAGCCATTGAGCCAGCTAAGATTATCGCACTTAGCTTTATGATTAACAATTAATCAGCAGAAAGGAGCAACCTAATGAAAAATATTAATTGGGGTGCGGATTTCAATTTGCTGTATGCAAGATATTACAGCAAATATTTAGTTGACGGAAAAGAATACAATCAGACACTTAATGAGTTTAAGTACAGCAACATAATCAATCCGAACAATAGCATTTCCATAGGTAACACTTGCAGTAGTAGTGTTACCTTTTCTATTTATAATCCAGAAATCACGCTTGAAAATAAGGATATAACTATTTTTGAGGGCGTTAAGGGCGATGGTGGAATTGAGTATGTACAGATAGGTATATTTACTGTAACTAAAGAAGAAAGTAACGGAGAGTACACTAAATACACAGCTTATGACAAGATGTACAAAGCCGAAAAAGGTTATTTTTCTGAATTAACTTATCCTAGTACGGACAAGGCTATTTTAGAGGAAATCTGTACAAAGTTAGGCATACAGTTAGCAACTAGCATAACAAACACACATACAATTACAGATAAGCCGCAAGGCTATACAATGCGTGAAATGATAGGTTATATGGCTATGCTACAAGGTGGAAATGCGGCTATTAATTCTGACGGAAACCTTGAAATAAAGTGGTACAAAGATAGCGGTTATGTGCTTGACGGACATCAATACTATCAGCAAGGGGTTACTTTTACCACTAGCAAAGATTTTACGATAAGAAAGCTGACTTGTAACAATACAAAGTCTGGTGATAAGGAAACTAGCACAATCACTAGCGGCAGTGGTACAACTGGACTTAGCTTTGCTAATCCATTTATGACACAAGCTAACTTAAATGAGATTTATAAAAAGATAGGCGGCTTTCAGTTTAGACCGCTTACAGTTAAGTTTGTCGGTGACTGGCGGCTTGAAGTAGGCGACATTATAACTGTTAATAAGGGCGGCGTTGATTACAAAGTGCCTATAATGCAGATAACACACGAATGTGATGGCGGCTTAATGGACACAGTTACATCTATCGGACAATCTGACACAGAAAACAGCAATATTGCTAGAGGTCCGATAACAAAGCAAATGGAACGATACTACGCTGATTTAGTCTTAATCAACAAGGCAGTTATCGAAAATGCTGATATAACTAGTGCTAATATTGAGAGTTTAAAAGCACATCAAGCGTATATCGACCAATTAAAGGCTAATAAGATTGAAACTATTACAGCAAATATTGTTAATTTGACGGCAAATAAAGCTACGATTAATGAAGCTAATATCGCTAAGTTGCAAGCAGATTATGCACAGATAGGTGTATTAAACGCAGACGTAGCAGACATTAAGACTTTAATGTTTGGTTCTGCGACAGGTAAAAGTTTAACAACAGAATTCGCCAATGCAGTCGTAAGTGTTATTGGCAATGCACAGATTAAGGATGCTATGATTGACAGCATAGCCGCAAGCAAGATTACAGCACTTGACCTTAATACCACCAAATTTAAGGTTCATAGCGAAAATGGAATGTCTTATTGGCAAGATAACACAATTATCATTAAAGATACTGACAGAATAAGAGTTCAAATAGGTAAAGATGCTAATTCAGACTACAATATGTATGTTTGGGATAAATCTGGAAATCTGATGTTTGATGCTTTAGGGCTTACTGAGAAAGGTGTTACAAGAAAAGTTGTTCGTGATGATGTTGTTCAAGATGACGCTAATATTAATGCGAGTAAGCTGGATATCGAAACGCTATTTAACGTTATCAATAACGATAACACACATACACTTAAGAGCAATAAAATTTATCTGGACAACGAGGGACAGACACTTAATGTCATTATGCAAGCTATAACAAGTGGTGCTGGCAAAGATTATACTCAATGGGGCGGTATGATGAAAGTTGCTAGTGATTTTATCACTAACAAGTTGTGGTGGACTGAAAATGTTGATAATGAAAGCATTAAGACTAAGTTTTCTACTGTTAATCAGAAGCTAGATAGCTACGAAATAACGTTATCTGACTTATACCAACAAACGAATGATAATTTTATGGTGTATACAGTTACAGAAACACCTAACAAAGATAATTACCCAGCTATTGATTGGTTCATACCTATTTATCCGTCAGATGATTTATTTCCAAGCGATAATCTTACTTGGACTTATAGCAATGATGAATACGCAAAATATCACGGGGCAATAGCGCACAACGAAACAACTCAAAAAACTTGGCGTTGGGCTAAAGATGATAAAGGTAATTGGGGTTGGAAAGAGGTATCTAACACACAATTAGCTTATATGCTTAATCAGAACGCTAGCTTTAAAATGAACTTAGATAGTATATCTACATCATTGTTAAGTGTGCAGCAGAATTTAAAAGATAACTACAGTACAACCACAGTTATGAAGAATGCTATAACGCAGGCTGTAAAAGCAGAAAGCAATAGCATTAAACTTGAAGTGTCTAATGCTTATGCTACAAAGGATAGCTTAAGTAGCTACAGCACAACAACGCAGATGAATGCGGCTATAAGCACAGCAATAAGTAAAGAAAGTTCAGCGATTAAGTTAGAAGTAGCAGGAGCATATGCCACAAAAGATAGCCTTAAAAATTACGCTACAACAGCAAGTCTTAGTGCTTATATCAAGAAAGACCCAAAAAGTGGCGAACTTAAATCCGCAATTGAAGCAATTGCAGATGATATAACGCTTAAGGCTAAGGGGGCTATTAATATTAGCGGTAACAAGAGCGTTAACATTAGTGGTAACGCATTTACTTTAACATCAACTAATACAATTATAAGTGCAACGGGGACAATTACCTGTAGTGATATAATCGGGACCGGGGGTCGCATTGGCAATTGGGATATTACTGATGGAAGCTTAAAGAATGATTACTTAGCACCAGACGGATACTTAAGAAGAACTTACATTCAAAGTTCAAAAAATATTGGTGATTGGATTTTTTCTGTTCAGAAAGGAGCCGTACAAGGAACTTCGCCAAGCACACTAAACTCCCTGTGGCACGTTACTAACGATGGCGAAATGCAGTTCAATGTTGAGAGCGGTAAAGGTATTAAAATGTATGGTTCGGCAGGATTAGAGTTAGAAGTGTTAAGAGACCGCATCGAATTATATTACCAGCCTTACATCAATGGAGAACCGCAAGCTTGGACGAAAATTGAAAAAGGAAAAATTTCTATAGACTCAAAAGGTTGGAGTTCTTTTGGTGACTGTGCTCTATCTGTAGTTAACAGCTCAATAAAGACTACAGCATTGTATATAATGCATCAAACAGAAGATGGGTCATACTATCAAAGAGGATGTGTAATTAATAGAAATCCTTTTTCTGGTGATATTATGTTTGATTGGGATGGACGTTATCTTCGCGGATATATAGGGGATAATGTTGTTATCACTTGGGACAACGAAAATAAAAATTGGATATAAGATTAGGAGGTAAAACACGATGTTAGACATCAACTCATCAATTCAGAAGAACGGAACATTATCTGTTCAAAATTCAGACGGAACACTTAAACAGGTGGCTTATCTGTCAGCCACAATCAGCGAAAGCGGCACAGTTAGTATGTCAGCTAGCTTCAATGACTTTGCGGCATACTTGGCAAATGATATAGCACTAGACAGTGAGCTTAAGAGCTTCCTTGATGGTGTTAAAAACACTTACAAGGCAACATACAGCACAGAAGATAACACAATTAGTTCAGATGCAGTAGATATAACAGGAACAACAGAAAGTGAGGTATTTTAGTATGATTAAGTGTGGAGATTTTTCAGCGTGGAATGGTGCAGTTGACTGGAACAGAGTTAAGGCGGCAGGACTTACTCACGCTATCCTTAAAGTTATCAGACGCGACTTTGAGCCAGATGAGCAGTTTGAAAACAACTGGAAAGGCTGTCAGTTAGCAGGCGTGCATATCTGCGGTGTATACAATTATGTTTACACGCCAACAGTAGAAGAAGCTATCGCAGCGGCTAAAAGAGTATTAGAGGTACTTGACGGACGTAAGGTAACAGTTTGGATGGACGTTGAAGATACTTGTATGCGAAACTTAGGTCCAGAGCTTATTGATATTATCAAGGCTTACAAAGAGGTTATTGAGGGTGCAGGATATGACTTTGGCGTATATACTGGCTTATCATTCTATGGTAGTTACATCAAGCCCTATACAGACCCTAGCGACTTAGATTGTCCGTTCTGGATAGCACGTTACTACTTAGGCTATGATGAAATGCAGTTAAATGATGATGTTAACACAGACAAGACACCTAACATTGACCATTACCTTGCAGGTTGGCAGTACACATCAAGCGGCGTTGTTGACGGAGTAGACGGAGTTTGCGACTTATCAGAATTCTATGGCTTTCATAATGAAGAAGATAATACAGAAGATAACAGCGAAGAAGATAACACAGAGGATAGCACAGATGAACACGTATATGCTACATACGCCGCTTATACCGATAGATGGTGGGGTGAAGTAGAAGATAGAGAAGATTGGGCTGGTGCAGGCGACAATAAAGCTATCACAGCACTTATTATCAAGGTTAGCAGAGGTTCAGTTAAGTACAGAGTTCACTTAAAGGGCGGAGATTGGCTTCCTTATGTTACTGGCTTTAATTATGACGATTACGATAATGGCTATGCAGGTGACAAGAAGCACGAGATTGACGCAATAGAAATCATTTACTATACGCCAGAGGGTGAGCCTTGGAAGTATGCAAAGTATATGGTATCTGTATTTGACAACCGCAACTTCTATCCAGAGCAGATAGATGATGAAACATCTAACGGAATGGACGGATATGCAGGCGTTATGGGCAATGCAATCGATAAGTTCCAGTTGCGTATTGAATAAGTTGCTTAATGTAATTTAGCGTACTTTATAGTATAATAAATTATAATTGCAAAGAAAGGACGGATAAAATGCTAAAAGATACAATAGAACAAAATAACTATATGGAGTTGATAGATACAGTTAATGTATCCGAACGAAACAAAGAAATTGTAAAAAAATACATAGCTGGAATTAAAATGAAAGCTCTAAGCGAAGAATATAATGTATCATACGAAAGAATTAGAGCAATAATCTATAATTATATATGGCATTGTTCTCACTATAAAAAACGCATAAATAAAAAGTAAACAATTTAATTTGTCGAAAATTGTCGAAATAACACGACCGAAAGTATTTGAAATATACTAACGATAAATGTATAATAAACTTGTCTTTGAGAAAAGACCCTTAAACATTTTCAAGTTCTGGCAGGCGATATTGTTTGATTGGCGTTGGCAATATCGCCGCTACACTTGACACGATAGAACGCGTGTTCTATAATAATCGTATCGCTATCAAACGTGCAAGGGCAAGAGAGGGGAGTGCAGGTTTATGGATAACAGTAATGAGGAAAATTACAAAGATAAGTTAATAGAACTCATAAATAAAATAGAAAATACAGGTACATTAGAGTACCTGTATTCATTCATAGAAAACTTTTTGAAGAGGTGGGGGTAAAACCCTACTTCTTTTCTTTTCGAGATAACATAACATCTATCATATCTAATATCGTTTCTTTATCTCTTTGTTCTAACATAGAAAACTTCCAAAGTAAATCAACATCTTTTTCAGCTTCTTTTGAATTATCCTTACGGATTGGCGAAACATCAAATCCCATTAGCCACGCTTCTGACACGTTCAAAGCCATTCCTAAGACAACTAGCTTTTCTTGGCTAGGTTCAACTTTGCCTGATACATACTGGCTAATATCGGATTTATTCATCTTGATATTGTATTTCTTACAATATGGTAATGATAAATTCAAAATATCAACTTGCTTTAACTTCCGTTCATTCATTAGCTGTTTAAGCCTATCTGATGTATTCTCTTTCATCTTAGTTATCCTCCTTTCTGTTGATAATATACCATTATTTGAACAAAAGTTCAAGATGTAAAACTAAAAAAGTAAAAAATATTGAACTTTTTATTGACATATTAATTTAAT
>OJPF01000097.1_pt1 | contig 64497 bp, 52 predicted proteins | sample 1598441 | NCBI WGS metagenome assembly OJPF01 (sample SAMN03922474, study PRJEB24848) | human gut metagenome | isolation source: stool sample | host: Homo sapiens | place: Germany | collected 2010-11 | reverse complement strand
CCTTGCACCTATTATAGCACAGATTGCCGGGATTGCCTTGTGTCGCAATGCTTTTTGGGTTGGTCAGTAGACATTAATTAAGAGAACTTCAACCGAGGCGAAGCTGATGGGCTTCGCTTCGGTTTTTATGTGCGCCCGGCAAGAGCAACAACTAAGTGGTGAGAGACCACAACGCGCTTGGCAGTAGGAAGCGTTAGCCGAAGGCAAGGGTGTCCATTGAGAGGTGGAAACTGAAGGAAGCTGGATGGCAGCGAAAAATCTGCAAATTCCGGACGGTAAGGCATACCAGTAGAGCATTCCAGATTAGGATATTGTCGAATAGTTGGAAGCTAAGTTTTAACATATCCTATTATAAACGAAAGACTCGCAGCGGCAGGACACTTTGGTATCCTGCCGCTGCGAGTTCTTGCGCTTATGCGATTGAAACGCTGTGCACCGGTCGGTAGGCACGGCGGTGTAAGAGGCTATCTACTCAGCCGAGCCGCCTGATCGATTACCAGTAATGGAAATAACGATTATTTACACGAGTTCGGGCAAACTGAAATCCATAGATTCTCTCTTTATTCGATAAGCTGCCCATTTTCCATGTGAAGGACGCAATCGCAAGCCTTTGCAATGTCTGCTTCACTGTGACTGACGAGGAGGATGGTGTTCCCCAGTGATTTGCGCTCTTGCAAAAGACGGTGGATATCAGCAATACCGGCTGCATCCAGTCCGTTGAATGGTTCATCCCATAGCAGTGCGGTTGGGTTTTCCAGCAGACTTTGTGCGATACCCAGCCGTTGGCGCATACCGAGCGAGTATTTTCCGACCGGCTTGCGGTCATCGGGGTCAAGACCGACCCGGCGGATAACATCACTGATTTGCGAATCCGACACTTTGCCAGTGATGCGGGACAAAATGGAAAGATTCTGCCGCGCAGTCATGTGTGAAAGAAAACCGGGCGTCTCAATAATGATGCCCATAGAAGGCGCAAAATCGCAGTCTTTTCCGATGACCTTTCCATCCACACGGACAAAGCCTGCATCCGGCTTTGCAAAACCGCAAATGCAGCGCATCAGTGTTGTTTTGCCGCAGCCGTTAGCGCCGACAAGTCCGTAGATGGTGCCGGATTGCAGCTGTGCGCTGATGTTGCGCAGCACAGGCGTCTTGCCGTAATGCTTGCTGACGTTTGAAATTTCAATCATGTTTATTCCACCTTTCAGCCTCTGTGGTCAGAATTGGGCGCAATGTCACGCCGGTGCGCTGCCCATAGAATCAGCAGAACTTGGCACAATAGCACGAGCACATAACCAACGCACACGGCGGTGATGCGCTGCCAATAGCAGTCCTCATAGCCCTGAACAAGCCGTGATAATGTGGCAAAGACCATGGGGGAACACAGTGCCGGAAAATCCTCGAAGACAAATATCATGCCGGCAAACAGGATGAGTGCATTCAGGCTTAAACCGATGGTTGGATGCCCCAGCAAGTTGAAAAACAGCACAGAGAACGTGATGACCATCCAAAACAGCAGAATCGGGCAGACTGCCAGCAGAATTGCCTGCCACGGCGCGAAGTTTGCGCGAATCCAGAGTGGAATAAAGGCGCGTTCTTCAAGCATACCGGCTTCAATGCGCAGCGTATCGCTCCAACCGCTGCCAGCGGTCATGAACGGGAGAAGAAACAGTACCGACAGCAGGAGCATTGCTGCCATCACTGCAACCGCAAGGAGGACGCAGTAGAGCAGCATCGAAAGACACCATTTTTCACGCGATGTGCGAATCAGCGCATATTGCAGAAAAGCGGTTTGGTGCGGAATTTCGGAAATGGCAACCAAATAGGTTAAGCTGGCGAGCGACATTCCGTTGAAACCGTTCATCAACAGATAGACAAGGCTTTCGCCCATGTGCATTTCATATTGAAAGGTGCGGATGCCATTGCAGTAACTGTACACGGTGATGTACGTTGTGGCAAGCATAAAGAAAAACATCAGCACCGTTCGCGGCTGATGAATCCACTCGTCAAAATTAGCAAGCAGCATTGCCCGAACAGGATGCGGTTTTTTATTCGCCATGCCGATACCTCCTGAAAAGCCGAAGTCCATACAGCGCATTAAGCAGGACAATCAGAACGCCATAAACAAGCAGCGCACTGAAAAAGCCGTTCCACGTCAGTCCATCGTTGTATAAATCAGCAGGATGCGGAAACCTTTTTACCCCCAGAACAACGCGCGGAAAACCGTAGCTCCACAGGAAATATACGCAGAAGGGGACAGCAATCGAAAGCAGCTTATCCCTTGTGTACATTGCCGCTGTCACACTCACCATGCCCCATACGCCGCCGCAGAAAAACACAGCAGCGGCAATCCAAAGATAGATGGGCAGGCTGTAAAATATCTCTTGCCACGGCGCGAAGATGCAATCATCCGCAAAAGGTACAGCGAGATAATCATTTTCAAGGGGATTGCACGGGGTGGCGAGAATGTTCCAGATAAGTGCATGAAACGCAAAAGCGAGCGCAATTGCTGCACCGGATGCCAGAAAAGCGCTTGCCAGTTTTGTGACCTCATAGCGTGGCATAGAACTGCGGATAATCCTGTAATCAATGAAATTCGTTTGCAGCTCTTCAACCTGTGCCAGACCAGCCGGCAGGGCGGCGCAAAGCGGTACAACCAGCATTGCTCCGCCGAAGTAGATGCCGCCCAGCGTCTGCTGGAGCGACGAAGAGCGATAGGCGACATCCCAATCGTACATGAACACCCAATCACATGCGGCGTAGCCTGAAAAAGCAATCAGCATGATAAGCACCGCAAGTGCAAAATGACGATTCCGAATGAGCCGACTTGCCTCGGATAGAATTTCTCTCATTTTCCAACCTGCTCCCATGTGATGATGCTGATGACATTACGGCGCGTGTTGCTTGTAGCCGTATAATCAATCAGCGTACCTGCTTGTGCCTGAAAGATGACTTCCAGCTGTTCGAGACCATTATCAACCTCTTCGCCCGTGTATTTATCATACGTGTATTTGTATTCCTCTTCTGGGTCGCGCGAATAGTCGCCCACCACATACCATGCAGGAAGCAGCCAAATCGTTTTTGCGTCATTCGGGTCTAAATACGACACATAGCAAAGTTTTACTTCATCAATCGTGCGCAAACGCCCGGCGTAGATTTCCTGTTCGATGGCTTTTTTTGCGGCACTGAAAGGAAGAAGCGGCACATCGTCATAGATGACTTCTTTCTCCGTATAGAGAATAGCGCGAACTTTTGCATTATCCAAATTTGAAGAAAAAGAGATGGAATAGTATGGAGAACACATGGTACTTTCTCTGCTCACGGACAAATCAAGATAGCAAGAGCGCCCGTCCTCCATTTCGATGCCATGAAAAAGCTGAGCAAAGCTAAGATGAAATCTCCCTTGCTTGGTTACGGCAGATCCCCATGTTTTGACACCATTGCTTTCTTTGTACTTATAAACACAGCTGCTGATTCGAGTGGATGTCAACAGTAAATCATCCTCATTCAATCCCCAAAGCCGATTGGCTTCCGATAAAGCAAGTGCTTTAGCTTCATCAAAGGTAATTTTCACATTTTCCGGCATTTCCAATGGTATTTCATTTCGTCCATAAGTCACTTGGGATTTATAACCTTCATTAACATGAAGATAATCATCCTTCAACTTATCAAAACAAAAAGAAAAGTTACTGTTAACGTTCTTGTATTCAGCCAGAAGCTCACTGGATAGCTTCGGCATCTTCTGAATTGTTACAATGGGGAATGCTTCGACATCAGGAACGATGATTTCCGCATCAACTTGAATTGTGCGCCATTCTGTCTCATAGGTTTCTGTCCAGCGTTCAGGAGTTGTTTCTGCAATTTGCTGAATGGAAGTGTAGGATTCAGCAAATGCAGGGGCGGCAAACAGGAAAAGCACGCTGAGAATAAGACCAATACACAGCCGTCTCTTATAAAACACTATTGCGTTTCCCCTTTCTGCTTAGGGAGCAAGGAAAATGCCAAAGCACCTTCCTTGCTCCCAATGATGGTTAATTTACTTGGAAATACCCTGAGAGAACAACTGTGGACAGACCTTCATATTCATGATACTTTGTGTTTCCACGCATGGTCAAGTAATAACGATACCACTCAGTAAAGCCGCCTCCTTCAATGGGAATTAACTGGTCAGGGACAACCCATTTGCTTCCGCAGAGAATGCCTCCCTCTTCATCATAGGCATAACCGCGGAAATGGTTCGTATAGCTGTTGCTGCATCCTTGCGCGTTGTAGTACACATAGATACGGTGATCGTCATTGTCTTTTTCATTCGACAGGGGGGATTTTACATAGTCATTTTGATTTACACATTGTACCGTGCGAGTAAACGTTGTTCCAAAGGCTACCGCACTAAGCGCGAAAGAGAGCACACAGAAGAATGCGAGAAAACGTTTCAAGATATCTACCTCCGTCATTAGTTTTTTTTACAGTAAATCTTTCCGCGGCGAAGATTTGCTGTTTGTATATATTGTACACCATAAGAAGAAAATTGTCAAGATACTTTTGTTAAAATGACGAAAAGACGATTTAATTATGTTTGCATGACGATTATGGGTTTAGATGGAGCACAAATAGGCACTCAACAGCGGTAATGTAGCATCAAGAGTGCATGGAAGGCTGTGTGATGATAATGTTTGCTCCTTGGATTTGGATGAGAATCTGAGTGAAGAAGCACTGGATGAGAAAAATGCGGAGTATCTCGAAACGTTTCCGCGCCGCCCTTCTGCTGCCCTTGTGCAGCTGATTCATGACCGCTGCGGAACGCAGAAGGAGCTGTCCTTGCGGTCGGGAATCAGTGAAGCAACCATCAGCAGAATGTGCAGCGATGACAACTTTCGGTATGATATTCGGCAGATTACGCGCATCGTAATCAGCCTGCATATGCCGCCGCTGCTGTCCGCCGCGTTTATGGAACAGACGGGGTTCGGTACGGCAGTGATGACGCGGTATTTGCGGTATCAGTGCATCATTGCCTGTATGTTCATGGATGAACTGGATGATGTCATTAACTCTAACAGAAAGCTGTTCGAATAATCTGCTTGCACACGTTTATCAAGGAAAATGGTATCGTGCTGCTTTGAAATGACATTATTCCGAACTCCGTTGACATTGTTCGTTTAATCGGGTATAATGTACTTGTAAAGTGATGCGCGGAGGTGTCCCGTATGGCTGAAATGATTCCGATCAAAGAAGCGGCGGCGCGCTGGAACATAACGGAGCGGAGAGTTGCGACGCTCTGCAAAGATGGGAAAATCATCGGTGCGGAAAAGCAGGGGAAACGCTGGATGATTCCGGCAGATACGCAGAAGCCAGTGGATCAGCGGATTAAGACGGGCGCATTCCGAAAAACGGAGCGGGCGACGAAGCGACCGCTGCCTATCGGCGTATCCAACTACTGCCTTGCATCGTCGGAATACTACTACATCGACAAGACGATGATGATTAAGGATTTCATTGACGAGCGCCCGATGGTGACGCTGTTCACCCGTCCCCGGCGATTCGGCAAAACGCTGAATATGGATATGCTGCGCACTTTTTTTGAAAAAAATGACGAGGATACTTCGGTTTATTTCCGGGACAAGAAGATTTGGAGCTGCGGTCAGAAGTACCGGGACTATCAGGGAAAGTACCCTGTGATTTTCTTGACTTTCAAGGATGTCAAGTTCGACACTTGGACGGAGACTTTTGCGGCGATTCGAGATATTTTCGCAAAAGAAACCCGGCGGCATAAAGAACTGCTGACCAGCAGTCAATGCGACGAGTACAGCAAAAAGACCTATGAAAAGCTGGCTGAGGGCAAGGTCAGCGAAGTGGAGCTGACCGCTGCGCTGCTGGATTTATCTGCAATGCTCCATCAGCACTATGGCATTGCGCCCATCATTATCATCGACGAGTATGATACCCCGATTCAGCAGGGATATCAGAAGGACTACTACGACAAGGTCATCCAGTTTATGCGCAACCTGTTTTCGGGCGGGTTCAAGGACAACCAGCATTTGTCTTTCGGCTTTCTTACCGGCATTCTGCGGGTGGCGAAGGAGAGCATTTTCAGCGGCATGAACAACCTGTCCATCAACTCCGTGTTGGACAACAAGTACAGCGCCTACTTCGGCTTTACGGCGGATGAAGTAAAGGCAATGGCAGAATATTACGGTGCGGCTGACAAATTTGATGAGATTTGTGAGTGGTACGACGGCTACCGCTTCGGCAAGACGGAGATTTTCAACCCGTGGTCGGTGGTCAACTATTTCAGCAATGAGTGCGAGCCGCGAGCCTTCTGGGTTTCTACCGGCAGCAATGATATTATCGGCGAAGTGCTTGCGCAGGCGGACGAAGAGACGTATCATCGGCTGACGGCGCTTGTCAAGGGCGAGACGTTCACCACCTTCATTGATACTGGCGTGATTTATCCGCAAATCAAGAGCAATCCCGCTACTATTTATAGTTTTCTGCTGGTGACAGGCTACTTGAAGGCAATGAAAACGACGCCATCCTTCAATGGAGACTTTATGTGTGAGGTTTCCTTGCCGAATCGGGAAATTTCTCTCGTGTATAACAAGGAAATTTTGCAGCGGCTGGAGAATATGATTCCGCAGCCTACGGCCATCGCTGTTCAGGAGGCCATCTTCTCCGGCGACAACGCACGATTGAAAGCGCAGATTCAGACGCTTCTGACCCAATCGGTCAGCTGTTTTGACACGGCAGGGGAGAACTTCTATCACGGCTTTATGCTGGGGCTGTGTGCTTTATTGGGTGGTGCTTTCGTGACCTCGAATCGAGAGTCTGGCGACGGGCGTTATGATATTCAGCTGAAACCCACGAAAAAGGGACTTCCGGGGATTCTCATCGAATTAAAAGCGGAGAAAAATTGCAGTGATGAGAAGCTGAAAGTGTTGGCCGAGACCGCATTGCAGCAGATAAACGACAAGAAATACGAAACGGAACTGACCGCCGCGGGGGTCAAGACGATTTATAAATACGGCGTAGCTTTCAGCGGCAAAAAGGTCGAAGTTACGGTCGGGTGAACTTGAAAATCATAAAATCCGTATCAAGACGTATCCCAAGGAACAGCATGAAAAAGAACGCTGCACAAAACGGATAGCTTCCTGATGCGATGGAAATTTGCTTGCGGGTGCAGTGCTTTTGAGCGCAGGTTGGACAAACTTGGACAAATGTGGACAAATTTGGAAAAAAATTGTGTTGATTTTGGCGAAAGGATGTGGTATGATATAAATGTGCCGAGGAAGGCACAGAGGCTGTTCAGCAAAAACGCTGAGCAGCTTTTTTAGAGCGACACGCCGAAATCGTGCCGCTCTTTTTGTTACAAAGAAAGGAGAAAGATGAAATGACGCGAGCTCCCCCGTGAGGAAGAAAAGCGAAACCGTGCTGAACTGTAAGATTTACAGACTGATAATGGTTTATGCCATAGGAGCATCCGCATTTCTACAAGTCGGATTTGTGATGGTTAGAGAGGAAAGTATACCATCCACCGACTTGTCTAAAAACGCGGATGCACACGCTACAAAAGTGTGGTAGAATCATATCGTCGAAAGATGCAGAGAAGCTCCCGCGCACGGCGCGAGGGGCTTTTTTCGTACCGTTCGATAGAAAAAACATGCGCAAAAGAGACACAAAGAAAGGAAATGTATGAGCAACAAAGAAAAACATCAAGAATAGATTCAGTTTCCGCTTCGACAGAGACTGAAACGCCTGTGTATGCGCTTGGCAACAGCAGGTGAAACTATCCGCGGAACAGTGCAGCAGATAGCGGGGCAATCATGTGCTTCCAAGGAGAAAAGCACAATCATCACTGTCATGTCTAAAAACGCGGATGCACACGCTACAAAAGTGTGTTAGAATCATACCATCGAAAGATACAGAGGAGCTCCCGCGCACGGCGCGAGGGGCTTTTTTCGTACCGTTCGATAGAAAAAACGTGCGCCAGAGGAGCGCACAGAAAAGAAAGGAACCATATGAGTAACCAAGAAAACAATCAGGAACAGATTCAGTTCCCGGCTCAGCAGGAACTGCAACACCTGCGCACTCGATGCGGCAAGGTGTACGCGCTGGGCAACAATCGTTTCCGCGCGGTGGTGCAGACCACGCCGGTGCACGAGTTCGACGCGGCAACGCACCAGTGGGTGGAATTGTCCGCCGAAAAGCGCCAACAGATGGCGGCGCAGGCACACAGCCCGATTGCGACGTTCGCGGATAATTCGGCGGATTCTGCTGCCGGCATCCTCGATACCTACGTTAAAGAGGGCTCACAGCAGAACTTTTCTCACGACGAGCGTCTGTGGATCAGCAACACGAACTACTACGGCAACCGCCTGACTTATCTGAAAGTCGTGGATTTGCCGCGTCTGGGCGCGAACCACTTCATCACGTCCGCAAAGCTGTGCGTTCGTAACGTCTACGCACCGACGGCAGACACCGCCATCATGTGCAAGGAAGTGCTGGAAAACTGGGATCCGGAGACGATTACTTACGCGACGCAGCCCAAAGTCAGCGGCGTGTATCAGGACTACTGCCGGGTGCTGAAAAATCAGTATTCGTGGAAGGAGTTCGATGTCACCAATCTTGCGCGCAAGTGGTATTTGGGCGACAATCACGGCGTTCAGCTGAGCGCGCCCAAAAGCGAAAGCAGCTTTTCGCAGCTGCATTCGAGCGAAACGGCGAATCAGCCGTATTTCGTGCTGGAATACGCGAGTCTTGCGGGCTTGGAGAGCTATCTGACTTACGACCATCAGTCTGCGGGTTTGGCAGGGACTGGCAGTGTCAGCCTCGTCAACGGCAACCTGATCTTCGCTCACACGGACACGGCGATGAACGGCAATCGTCTGCCAGTCTCGATTACGCACTATTACAATTCTTGCGACAGCGACAAGGACGAGTTCGGCATGGGCTACGGCTGGCGGACTTCGCTGCATCAGACGCTGCACAAGGTGCTGTACAATGGCGAAGTGGAGTTCGTGTACACGGATGGCGACGGCACGGAACACTTCTTTAAGAAGAATGAGAATGACCAAAAGAAGTATTCCGACCAGTCTGGTTTGTCTCTGACGCTGGAAGTCGGGGATGAGAACATCACGATTACCGACAAGGGCGACAACGTCATGATGTTCCCGATGGTGAGCGATACGCCGACGGAGGATGCGCCGGAAACCGCGAAGGTGCTGATTCAGAAGATTCGGGATGCGGTCGGCAACGAAGTCACGGTGACGGCGGTGGCGGACGCTCCGCTGAAAATCGCTTCTGTGACGGACGGCGCTGGTCGCGTTACGACGCTTCATTACACGGATGGCCGCTGCGACCGGATTCAGACACCGTGGCAGGATGCGGAGAATTGTATCCGTTTCAAGTACGAGAACGGCGCGCTGGTGAAAATCCGCCATGAAGATAACCGCGCGAGCGAATATGTATATAATGAAGAAATCGGTTACCATTTGCTGAAAAAGGCATATGGTGCAGACGGCGCTTTTGTGGAATATGCGTACACGAACACGGGCAAAAATCGCGTTGACGGACTGCCGCACTGCATCACTCACGCAACCGTGACGGGCACGAAGAATGGCACGACGCTGACTTCGGCAAGCGTCTCGTACACCTACGGCAATCATATGGCGCTGGTCAAAGATGAAATTTCGTGCAAGACGCTTCGCTACCATTTCAACGATGACGGCAATCAGGTCAGCGTGGATGACGAGCTGGGCTACGCGATGTACACCCGCTACGACCGCACTGACGACAACGCGAATGCGCCGATTAACCATGCCACGGAACGCTCCCGGATGCAGCGAGTGGTGCGCAACCTTCTGCTTGACCCGATGTGCGAGGAAAACAGCAGCGTATGGGAGAAAAGCAGCACGGGCACGATTACGCGCGACCAATCCACGCGGCAGTTCGGTCTCGTTTCGTATCGGCTGACGATTTGGTCGAGCGACTGCGTGTATGTCCGTCAGGCGGTGACGCTCACGCCGGGCAAGTCGTACACGCTGTCGGGATATGTGCGTTCTGGCGGCCCGCGCGGTGTGATGCGCGTCGCGTACACGGTTGGTAATGAGACGTTCACGCTGGATTCCGAACCGGGCAAGGTGTGGGAAAAGACGGACAACATGCCGTATGAGCGTGTGTCGGTGTCCTTCACGCTGCCGGAGAATGCAGAACCTAAGGTTTACTGCATGGCGTACTGCGACATGCAGAACGGCTTCGCAGGCGGCAGCTGTTGGTTCGATGCGATGCAGCTGGAAGAAGGGCTGACGCTGAATCATTTCAATATGGTTCAGAACAGTGACTTCTCTGTGACCGGCACGGATGGCAAACCGAAGGCATGGACGATTGGAAGTAATTCCAATTCCTACGTTTCTGTGCTGCCGCTGGAGGATGAAAAGGATATTTTCCACGCGCCGGACTGCCTGAAGCATGACAACACGCAGAAAATTCGTCTGGCAGGTTGCTACGACCGCACGGTGACGTATTACCAGCAGTTCCGGCACTACGGCAAAATCGGCGACCGCTTCACGGTGGGCGGCTGGTGCAGCTCGTTCGCGAAAAAGAACGACCCGGACAACTACATCTACTGCCGAATTACCGTTCAGTTTACTTCCGCTGACCCTGTGACGGACAAAAGCTACTGGGCGACGGGCGGCTCGGCGGTGTTCAATGCGGAGGAAGGCAACTGGCAGTTCGCGAGCGCGGGCATTGTCGCGCCCAACAACTGCACTTATATCCGCGTGGTCTTGCAGATGAATCGGCAGATGAATTTTGCGGACTTCACCGGCATTTATCTCTACCCGGAAGCGTTCGGGACGCAGTATATTTATGACAAAAATGGCAACCGCAAGACGCGGAAGATGCTCTACGGCGGTCAGGAGAAATCTGAGTTCGACGATGCGGACAACCTGACGAAGCACACCGCCGCGGGTCGCACGGTGTCCAGCACCTTCCATTACGGCGATACAGAAGCGGAGCAAAAGAAGCATCTGCTGCTGAAAAGCATTGCACCGCTGGGCAGTGTCGGCATCTTCACTTACGATGCGTTCGGAAATCCGCTGACGAGTCAGGTGCAGAATGCGGATACGAATCCGAGCTACTTCATCCGCGGCGAGACTTCGTACACGGATGACGGCAATTATGTTACCGAGCAGAAGGACGCGCGCGGCAAGATTGTGCGCACGGAAACCGATCCGCAGCGCGGCACGACGACGAGCGTGACCGATGCGAAGGGGCAGAAGGTGACGTATGAATACGACAATCTGCGGCGAATTGTAAAAACTTCTGCAAAAACGGGCGCAGAAGCAGGAATTCCGACAGTATATAACGAATATACCTATGACGAGCAGCGCGGGAATCTGGTCGAAATCCGTCACAATACGGACGGGAACGCCGCGAACGATGTGGTGTACAGCTTCGAGCAGGACGCGCTGGGTCGCCAGACGGCGGTCAAGGTCGGGAATCAGACCTTGTCGCAGAGTGCGTATCAGAATGATCCGACGAAGCCGAATTTTGGCATGTTGACCGCGACGACATACGGCAACGGAGCGAAAATCAGCAGTCGGTACGACGATTTCAATCGCGTGACGGGGGTGGTGTACGGCGAGGAAACCACGCCGCGATACGAGTATGACTACAACGCGAAGGGGCAAGTGGCACGAGTCCGCGACAACCTGCTGAATCGGACGACGCAGAGTGAATACGATTTGGCGAATCGCCCAGTGCGCGTAAAGACCGCAGAAGTTGGTCAGCATGTGTACACGGGACAGGTCGCATACGACAACGTGTACGGCAATCTGAGCGAATTTACGGAGAAAGTGGGTGAAAATCGACAGGAATTCGGGACGAAATTCGGCTATGATGACGAAAATCGTCCGACGTCGCTGACGTACAGTGCAAGCGGCAAGGAAATCGGGCAGAGCACGACGACCATTGACAAGCTGAATCGAACGACGTTCTCGGAGGTCAAGCTGGGCAGCAAGACATTCACGAGCGAATACCATTTCGCGGCGGGCGGCTACGGCACCGGCAGCGTGACGAACCTCGTCGCGTCGATTACCCAGCCGGGGTGCAATTGCGGCTACGGCTACGACGACAATGGCAACATTGCGAGTGCGACGCTGAACGGGAAGTGGACTGGCTACACCTACGATGCGCTGGGGCAGCTGATTCAGGTCAACGACCACAGCGACACCCGTTCCGGTGAGAATGGTACGACGTGGAAGTACACCTACGACCTCGGCGGCAACATCCTGAAAAAGGAACGCTTTGCGTATGCCGACACGACGACTCCTCTGGAAACCGTTACCTACGAATACGGTGATGCGGCATGGCGCGACAAGCTCACGGCGGTCAACGGGAACGCCATTCGCTACGATGCGATTGGCAATCCGCTGAGCGACGGGACGTGGACGTACACTTGGCAGAACGGCCGGCAGCTGCAAAAGATGCAGAAATCGGGCGTGACGGCAGAGTTCGTCTACAACGCGGACGGCTTGCGTGTGCAGAAAACGGTCAACGGCGTGGCGACGAAGTACACGCTGCACGGCAAGAATATTGTGCATATGACTTCCGGCACGGACGAGCTGCATTTCTTCTATGATGCGCAGAACCGCCCGGCGGTGGTGGTGTACAACGGAGTTCCCTATGCGTATGTCAAGAGCTTGCAGGGCGACATTGTTGCGATTCTGGATGAGAATGGCAATACCGTTGTCAGCTACGGCTACGATGCGTGGGGCGCGCCGCTGTGGTGTACCGGTGAGCTGGCGGAGACGCTGGGCAAGGTGCAGCCGTTTAGGTATCGCGGGTATGTGTTTGACGAGGAAACGGGGCTGTACTATCTGCGGAGTCGGTACTATAATCCGCGGTGGGGACGGTTTGTTAATGAGGATCTCTTTTTATCACGCGGTGTGTATTCTTATTGTATGAACTCACCGATTTGCATGGTTGATACCTCTGGGAAAGAACCAACCTATGTTTCATCTCTTTCTGAACTTGATGAGTGTCTTTATCAATACCTACTTGCAGGTGGCGGTAACATTTCAGTAGATGAATTTTGTGAAAATGCCGCTGGCTATATTGGAAAGAAATATGTCCAAATGAGGTGCTCTACTTTGATTGATAAAAGTGCGGGACAAATCGAATCCAGTAAGGGAATGTCAACCTTGTTTCGTGAACAATCAATAGCATATGGCACAATAGAAGAATTGGGTTATGAAAACATGAAACGAGGTACAGTTCTTGGACAACTCAACACATATGAAGGAAAAGAATATAAAGGTGGGGAGTATGATGTTGCGAAAATTAAGCGACACGATGTTAAGCATGGCGGTATTTTCTTAGGGATTGAAAAGAAGGAGGGGGTAACATACGTCTTAGTGCTACAATCTACAGGAGTGCCAGTTCAAGGGTGGCGCGCCAATAACACTCAGTTTAAAAGAGCATTTTGTGGTGTTCAGATTACAAAGTTTTCTGTAGAGGAAATGCAAGAAAACGGATGGAACATTTGGATGTGGGATAAGCGCATTATACCGACGGGATATATTATTGATGATGGTTCGCCAGATGTTATCGATTTCTAAAAGAAAGAAGATGATAGAGTGAAAGTAAAAATTAACGTTCTTATAGCACTGATGGTTACGGTTTCGCTCGTAGCAGGTATAACACCAAAAAACTGCGCAGAATCTGCAGATATGCCTAAAATTACCACATGGACAAAATTTAGTTCATGGGCATATGACATAGAGTACGAGGGCTTACAGTCATCGGACGGCGAAATCCTCCTACCTTGTGTATTTCGATCTATAGAAGTGCTCAACGAACTTGCAATAGTTTACAGTGATATAACTGACTTGTTTTATCTTTACGACTGGAAACACCGCGCGTTTATAGATAGTTACCCTTTAATTTGTCCGAATGGAAAGTATATAATGGTTGGAGAATCATGTTCTGAGGGTTATTATGGCTTGCTGGATCAGTTTGGCAATGTCGTAATTGAAATGAAATGGGAATGGATGGGCGCAGTCGAAGATGAAGTTGTTTGGATTGGTGATGAAACGGGAGAGGTTAATCTTCTACACATTCCAAGCGGTAAGTTGCTTTTAACAACGGGCGCACGCTACTGTACGGATTTTTCCAATGGTTATTCTGGCTTTTATAGAGACAACAAGGTTTACTTTGTTGACCAAGAAGGGCACTTAATAGAAACTGACTTCATAGGCTTAGAGCAAGATCCTACTGAAGAGGGCTACTTTGTTGTTAAAACAAGAGATGGTCAGGAAGGATATTACTTGCCTGCAACAAAGCAATTTGTCAAAAAGATTACATGATGTGCCTCAAATAAAGAGTAGCAGCCAGCCCGTCGCGTCCTGTGCCCCTCGCACAAGTCGCCGACGGGCTGGCTTTTATTCCCCCTCTACCTACTACACAATTTCCTAACACACTACTTACAGGAGGTATTAACCATGAACGAACTTTTCCTTTCCGGCACGATTCTCACTCTTGTCAAGACGCCCACGACGGGCGACACCTCGCATGTCGTCTGTCAGCTGCGGCATTCGCACCGCAACCGTCAGCAGCAGGTGATTCCCGAAACCTACACGGTTCATGCGTGGAATCGCCTTGCGGACTGGGCGGTGCAGACGCTGAAACCCGGTGCGCGGGTGTATGTCAAGGGGTATTTGACGCAGAAGCTGCGCGGCGATGTTGTCATGACAGAGGTCACCGCCGCGCAGTTCTTTGTCCAGTCTCCTGCTGGGATGGATGCGGAGAATCAGCTGGCAAGCTGAGAAAAATCATCAGTGCCTCGTAAAGGAGGTCTACATATATAAACAGGAGGGCACATGCCAAACATTTCATCCTCCGAGCTGATTGCGCAGTTCCAAACGGCGCTGCGCGAGGGCTGGGGGTACATCTACGGCGCGTCGGGCGAAATCTGGACGCAGGCACAGCAGAACGCCGCGAGCCGTGAACAGACAAAAAAATATGGTCAGAAATGGGTCGGACACCGCGTGGCGGACTGCTCCGGCCTTTTTGCGTGGGCTTTTCGGCAGCTCGGCGGGTACTGCTATCACGGCAGCAACACCATGTTCCGTCGTTACAGCAGCGCATCCGGCAGCCTGTCTGCCGGAAAACGAACCGATGGCGAGCCGCTCAAACCCGGCACAGCTGTCTACAAATTCAACGCCTCGGAGGGGTATCACCACGTCGGATTGTATATCGGCGAGGGCGCAGTCATCGAAGCCAAAGGCACGGCGTATGGCGTGGTCAAGTCGAAAATCGGCAGCGGGTGGACGTACTGGGGCGAACTGAAAGGCGTGGATTACGCCGAGAAAGGAGAACAAATTGCAATGAGTGAAACGAAATTGGCGGTCGTGACGACGGCATCCGGCAGCCTGAACATGCGCAAAACGGCGAGCAAGTCCGCCGAAGTGATTGCGAAAATCCCGCAGGGCGCAACCGTAACTGTTCTTATGGAAGTGGATGACTGGTGGCGTGTGCAGTACAAAAGCAGCACCGGCTGGTGCGCGGCGGAGTTCCTCACGAAACAGGAAAACGCGGATAATCAGGCATGGATGAGCATCCGAATCGTCGATAGTGCCGGCAACGTGTTTGAACCTGTGGGTGATTTTACGGTGAAGGTGGCGAACGCAGATGTGGGCGATTCTTGAACAGATGCGCGACCACGCAACAACCATCGTTGGACTTGTGACGGCGCTGACGCTGATGTACAGCTGGTTCCGCAAGCCGATGAAGCAGCTGATTGCAAGGGAACAGCAGCAGGAGGAAGATCTTGCGATTCTGACATGGGCGTTTTTGCAGAATGCACATGACAATTATACGCGGCAGGGCTGGTGTACTGCCGCGGAAAAAGAGCAGGTGCTGAATATGCACAAAAGTTACGCGGCAAAAGGACGAAATCACTTGTCCGCAAGCTACGAGCAGGACATTCTTGCTCTGCCTGAAACGCCGCCGGAAGGGAGGCGAAGCAAATGACGAAGCAGAAAGCATACGTCCAGTTCAGCAAACGAATTGTTCTTTTGGTCACTATTGCAGTGACGGCGATTTCGCTGCTGGCGGTGGTGCTGTGCTTTTTCCGCAGCGACACGGACGCGCTGGTCGGCACGGTTCGGACGTATATCAACTATGCGACGATTGTTTTCGCAGCGTACAGCGGCAACTCGGTGTTCGAGAAGTGGCTGACGCAGGGGAAGAGCGGCGAGGCGGCTGAGAATACGGCTGAAGCGTAAGGCAATATTCCTTGCAGCAATTCTTGTAAAATATCAAAAATGCCCATCAGCAGTCGTGCTATTCGCCGCCTGCTGATGGGCATTTTTGTTTATTCCTTTTGAGCAGCAACACGTTTGCTATCCATTGCTAATGTTGCCATTAGCAGTTCCCGCGATTCTTCTTGGAAGCCAATCAGTTCATTCCAATTGCTGCTTTTTACGGCGGTAATCAATTCCTGCCTGATTTCCTCGTTGGGAATGAATGCCGTTTCGGAATCCTCGTTATATCCCAAATGGTAAACTCATCAAAGTTATTTAGCGCAGACTGTGTTTTTTCTTTCCTGATAGGAAGAATGCCTGTCAGATAAGCCAGCTGAATACACTTCGTCGGCTCTGTTTCCTTAAACATGCCTCGAAGAAAGTTGATGTAATCTTCCTGTACCTTCGCATTGGCAGCTTCGTCACGAATCAGAACATCCCATTCGTCAATAATAATGATGAATTTCTGACCTGTCTTTTCTTTCACCTGTGAAAGGGCATTCGGCAGCGTTGCAGCATTCTCTGTAAGTACAGATGGATAGATTTCTCGGAGTTCAGCCAGCACGCTGCTTGTAATGTACGCTGCAACATGCGCCGCGTCAACGCAGTTTGCCAGAAACCACTGAACGTCGATGTGAATCACGTCGTATTTGTTTAGATGCTTCTTGAAGTCGGCAGACTTGCTGATTTCCAATCCGGCGAACATTGCTTCCGAGTCGCAGCCCTTGCTGTAATACGCCGTCAGCATATTGGCGGTGATGGACTTCCCGAACCGCCGCGGACGGCTGTTGCAGATATACCCTTCCATCGTGCCAAGAACGCGATTGATGTATGCAATCATACCGGTTTTGTCAACATAAATTTGCGAGTTCAGCGCAACCTGAAAAGCGCTGTTGTTCGGATTCACAAAGCGCCCCATTGCCTCTGCTCCTTTCCGAAGGATGTTTGCTGAGGTTTTGATTTCTGTGACTGCTCAAATGAAATCACCCCTTAACCTGCTCTTATTTTACTATTGATTTCGGGAAATAGCAAGGAAATCGTAGGACGGGCAGCATCAATTTTTCAATACGAAGGAATGCACTCTGCAACGATATTTCAAGAGAAACGGGGAAAATCTTCATTTTTGTAAGCAATGATTGAAAGTATAGTTAGAATGTTTGCCGACAAAGATGAAAATTTCTGCTGCAAAATTGCATAAGGCAATTGAAATGCTAATCAAGACGAAAGAAACTGTTTTTAAGTTGCAATTCCTGAATTTTCCGCCATCATCAGCATTGGCTATGAAAAAAGATATATTTTTTTTGCCATTGACGGTACATCCTACTCTGCTCTTCATGACCGCACCTCACGATACTTCCGCTCCAGTCCTTCCGTTTTCTCCCGAATTTCCTCTGCAATCTGTTTGCATACTTTTGCCGCCATTCCAGCCGCTCGTCCTACTGCTAATACTTCCTTCATGCCGGGGTCACGCCCATTGCCATTCACCGTGGTTGTGTGTTCACCATAATACGTTGTACTCCAATGCCGATGTCTACGGGCATTCAAGGATTATCAACTCTTGAAAATGCTCTCCACGATATGCGTCATTCCCTGTTGTCGCAATCCAATACTGGCATTTCTCGCGCCAACGCCCTCAAACTGGCATTTGCCGGAATAATAAAATTGCTCTTATACTTTCCATGTTGCATTGCAATGGACTTGACATTCCTATGCGAAAAACGATGAAATTACTGGAAAATATTCTTCAACTTTGGAAAACAACAAGTTACTCTGACTGAGTAGCCAGTCGATGTAGACTGGTGCGGTAGTGAATACAGGCTGACTGTATATTGCAAAAAAACAGCGAAACTTTCATTTTTGCAATCAAATATTGAAAGTATAGTTCCATGATGGATATGCATGCGCTATTTTCCAAGGGGAAGAATACTTACTTGATATTGCTCTTCGGCGCGGGACTTTCTTTTCGCAGGGCGTTTTGCTATAATAGAATTGCTTTTTGCTTGCGCGACGTCGTTCGCCGCCTTTTTTGCGCAGGTTCGGTGTGACGCGGACGTTTTGCGCGAAATAATGAAAGAATGTCGCAACTGGTGAAGCAAAGAAAAGAAAAAAACAAAAACGCCCTTTGTGCGAATATGTTATTTTGTGTTCATTTGTGCTATTGTGTCAAAGATATTCCATTGTTTCTGGTGAAAACTTGTGCTATACTATTATCAATAGAACCGATAGGAATTCGGTTCAACAATTGCAAAGGAGGCTTCCCTATGAAGAAATTCCTCTCCGTCGTATCTCTGCTGATGGCGCTCATGATGCTCTGCACCAGCGCGCTGGCGAACGAACAGAAATATGATGAACCCGTGACGGTGCATTTCGTTCGTTCCACGGACGACACGCTCGACGCGAACTACTTCTCGCAGCATCCCGACAAGACCATGACCGACAACCTCTGGTGCGATCTGTTCCGCGACGAGCTGAACATCAACGTGGAATACGACTGGATCGTGAAGAGCGGCGACGAATACAACCAGAAGCTGGCTGCGGAGCTGGCCGTCGGCGCCATTCCGGAGTTCGTGAACGTGACCGCTCTGCAAGCCAAGCAGCTGTATGAGGCGGGTCTGATTATGCCGCTCGACGAAATCTACAACGAGTACGCAACCGAGCAGACCAAGCGCGTCATGCTGGAAACCGGCACTTCTCCCTTTGACGCGGTCACCTTCGACGGTCAGCTTTACGCGCTGCCCGTGGTAGACGCAACGCTGATGATTGCCGACCTGATGTGGAATTCGCACGGACTGGCTGGAAAAGCTGAACCTGCCCGTTCCCACCACCATGGACGAGCTGATTGCTACGGCGAAGGCCTTCGCTGAGGCTGACTTCGACGGCAACGGCGTGAACGACACCATCGGCATGGCCGTGTCCAAGACGCCTTGGGATCAGCTGTTCACGCTGAAGGGCTTCTTCAATGCGTTCGATTCCTATCCCGAAATCTGGGTGGACGACGGAACGGGCAAGCTGGTGTATGGCTCTACGCTGCCCGGTACCAAGGACGCGCTGGCGACGCTGCATCAGATGTATGTGGACGGTCTGCTGGATCCTGAATTTGCCGTTAAGGATGACGGCAAGGTGGCGGAAGCGACCACTTCCGGCAAGTGCGGCATCATGTTTGGCGCACAGTGGAACTCTATTTACCCCCTGCAGAACAGCAAGAACCTTGAGCCCGAAGGACAGTGGCAGGCGTTCCCCATCGTAACGGCTACCGACCACAAGGCGAAGGCGCAGACGGACGTCGGCACTACCGCTTGGACCGTGGTTCGCAAGGACTGCGAGCATCCCGAAGCCGTTGTGAAGATGTACAACCTCTTCATCGACAAGTGCTGGGGCCCCAACAACGAGAACGGCGTGTACTACGCGCCCCTGGATTCCGAATCCATCTGGAAGCTGTCCCCTGTGACCCCCACCAAGCCTGACAAGAACCTGAAAGCTTTCCTCGATCTGGAAGCGGCGCGTCAGTCCGGCGATTTCTCTCAGGTCACCGGTGAAGGCTACTCCATCCTTCAGAAGCTTCAGGCGTTTGAATCCGGCTCCGAGGAAGGCTTCGCCCTGTGGGGCTGGGAGCGCATCTACGGTGCGGAAGGCGCTTACGGCGTGCTGAACTACTACCAGGAAAACAATCTGACGCAGGACATGATGTTCGTTGGCGCACCCACCGAAAGCATGACCCTGTACATGAGCTACCTCAAGGACCTGCAGAACGAAACCTTCGTGAAGATCATCACCGGCGAGGAAACCATTGACGCTTTCGACCGGTTTGTGGAAAACTTCTACGCCAACGGCGGCGACGCGATTACTGAAGAAGTCAACGAATGGTATGCTTCCTTGAAGTAATCTGATCGATTGACTAACGGGGGCTGGTGACAACATCAGCCCCCGCTTTCAAATCAATTCCAGCAGGGGGCGACGACTGTGGAAAAAAGCATTGTAAGCAAAAATTACGTCAACCTGAAGCGCGTTCGGAGAAGAAAACGCTTGTGGCGCGAGATGCCCTTTCATCTAATGCTGCTGCCCGGCGTTATTCTTGTCTTCATCTATATGTACCTTCCCATGATTGGGCTGAAGATCGCATTTGAGAACTTTATTCCGGCGAAGGGACTGTTTGGTCCTCAGAAATTTGTCGGCATGAGGAACTTCCAAATGCTGCTGCGAAATCCCCAGACGATGCCTGCGCTCCGCAACACGATCATCATCTCGGCGTGGAAAATGGCACTGCATCTGCTCGTGCCTGTCATCGTGTCCATTTTGCTCAATGAGATTCGAAGCAATGCCTTCCGGCGCATCTCGCAAACCTTGATTTATCTGCCCCACTTCCTGAGCTGGATTATTCTGGCGGGTATTATGATTGACCTGCTGTCGCCCAATGGCGGTCTTGTCAATCGCTTCCTGGGGCTATTCGGCGCTGAACCGATTTTCTTCCTTGGCAGCAACAAATGGTTCCGATTTACGCTGGTGTTTACCGACGTATGGAAGGAATTTGGCTTTGGTACGATTGTGTATCTGGCTGCTATTACCAACATTGATCCCACCCAGTATGAAGCCGCGACCATTGACGGCGCCAACCGCTTTCAGCGGATCATGCATGTCACCTTGCCCAATATGCGCATGATTATCGTGCTGATGATGGTGCTGAGCCTTGGCAACGTGCTCAATGCCGGTTTTGATCAGGTTTATAACATGTACAGCGAGGCTGTTTATCCCACCGGCGATATTCTGGATACGTTCATTTATCGCCTGAGCTTTAAGAACGGTCTGTGGGGACAGTCCGCCGCTGTGAGCATGTTCAAATCCGTTGTATCGACACTCTTTATCTCTGTAAGCTATCTGTGTGCCTACAAGTTCGCAGATTACAGAGTTTTCTGATGAGGAGGCGCGTGGTATGGTTAAGTCAAAGAGCTTCGGAGCCCGGGTATTCGTTGTGGTCAACGCCCTGGTAATCGGTTTGCTGGCCGCGTCTTGCCTGATTCCGCTGATTCACGTATTCGCCATCTCCCTGTCAGATAAGTCCTCTGCCTCCGGCGGACTGGTTGCGCTGTGGCCGGTGAAGTTCACGCTGGAAAGCTATAAGTATGTCATCAACCGCGCTCCCTTCTGGACGGCGATGCTTGTTTCGCTCAAGCGTGTGCTGGTCGGCGTGAGCCTGAACATGTTTTTCTGCATCATTTGCGCCTATCCGCTGAGCAAGGAAACAAACCAGTTCCGCTCCCGCACGGTGTATGCATGGTATTTCTTCATTACTATGCTGGTTTCCGGCGGCATGATTCCGCTGTACATGGTCATTAACCTTACTGGACTCAAGGGAACCTTCTGGTCGCTGGTGATTCCCGGCGCTGTCCCTGTGTACAACATTATTCTGCTGCTGAATTTCTTCCGTCAGACGCCCCGAGAGCTGGAGGAGGCCGCCATCATGGACGGCGCCAGCCAGTGGCGCATTCTGTGGCAGATCTTTGTGCCCACCTCCAAGGCGGCGCTCGCCACCGTCGCCCTGTACTCCACTGTGTATCACTGGAACGAATGGTTCAACGGCATCATCTACAGCAGAGGTCCGGAGCAATATCCTTTGCAGAGCTACATGCGAACCATCGTCATTGACCAGAAACTCACGCAGATGGGCGCCGGCGACTGGGAGGCGCTTGCCTTGGTATCCGACAAAACCGTGAAATGCGCCATGATTTTTGTAGCATGCTTCCCGATGCTGGTGCTGTATCCTTTCTTGCAGCGCTACTTCGTCAAGGGCATGGTGCTGGGGTCTGTGAAGGGATAATTGCGCATGCATAAACAGCCGCTGGGTCTAAATCGCCGTGGGTTCATCCGCCTGCTGGCCATCACGGTCGCCGTGGTGCTGGTGTTCTATGCCATCGGGCTTTACCTGAACCATATGGGATTGCAGACCCTTCATGGGAACATGGAGGCGCTTAGCGAACGGGAATGCAGCTATATTGCGTCGCAAATCAATCTGGAGGTCGGAAATCTGATTACCCAGTGTCAGGAGCTTGCGGCGGATAAAGAGCTGCTGCGGTATGTGATCGCCTATCCGCGGCTCAGCGCCTATCAGCGCATCGCCAGCATTAGCGGGCTGTCTGATAAGCTGCTCCGCATGAAGCGCTCGTGTGATTTGCTGGAAAACGCAAAGATCCTGCTGCCGCAGATCGACCGCGTTATCTCGACGGAAAAATCCATCTATGATACGATGGATCGGAGCGAATACGCGACTTTCCGGCAATTGGTGGACGGAAAGCTGCTGCGCATCGCAGAGCATGGGGACAAGCTGTACATGCTTTGCAGCCCTGTAACGCGGGGCGAGCCGATGTTCCTCATTTCTGTCTGCATATCGCCGGAACGTCTCGAACGGCGAATGCGCCTGTTGGCCAGCGAAAACGCGCTGGACATGACGCTGTATACGCCGGAAGGCACGGTGTTTTTCAGTGCCGGAACGAAAAATGGGTTGCTGTCCGCCGGAAAGGAGGGCAGCAGCCTTTTGGGCGTGCAGGGGGAAAGCACTTTTTCCGCAGAGGCGGAAATACCGCTGCTGCATCTTACGCTTCGCTGTGTCGGCACGATAGCGGATGAATTGCAGCCGCTGATGCGCCATCGTATGTGGGTCTGCCTGCTGACCGCGCTGGCGCTGGTGCTGCTGGTTATTTATCTTACCTATTTCCGGCGATATATCCTTCAGCCGCTGGACACCATTGCCGATTCCCTGCGTCAGGCGGGCGAAACGGGACATTTCCATATTGACCGCTCGGATGCGGGCTTTGACGACCTCTACGCCCAGTTTAACTCCATGATGGAGAATCTGGAAAGCCTCAAGGCGCAGGTTTATGAGGAACGGCTGCGCGCACAGCAGGCGGAGATTCGGCAGCTGCAAATGCAAATCAATCCGCATTTCTTTTACAACACGCTCTTTATGGTCTACCGCATGGCGCAGCAGGACGGCAACGAAGACATTGCGCGGCTGAGCCTGAATCTGAGCCGCTATTACCGCTACATCACGACCATTCCGGAGCATGACGTTCCCCTGCGCGACGAGGTGAACCATATCCGGCAGTACCTGGAAATTCAAGGGATGCGTTTTTCTCCACGGGTGCGCGTGCATATGAACGAGCTGCCGGAGGAAATCGCGCAGGAAAACATACCGCCGCTGATTCTTCAGCCGGTGGTGGAGAATGCCTTTGTGCATGGCGTGAAGAACAAGCAAAGCGGCGGCGTGGTGGAGGTCAGCTTTATCATGGAGCAGGATCGCTTCGGCGTAACGGTATATGATAACGGCGGAACGATGGATGCGGAGAACGTGCGCCGCCTGGACGAGCGAATGCGCGCCGGAGAACTGGCGGAGGGCAGCGCGCTGTATAACCTGTATCGCCGCATGGAGCTGCTCTACGGTGATCATTATGAGCTGAAACTGGAAAGCTTTGCGGACGGATTGTCTGTGACAATCCTATTCCCGAGGACAGGGAGGTGAGGCAGCGTGGAATCGCTTCTTATTGTCGATGACGAGGTTATCATTGCCGACGGATTGTACCATATGCTTCAGGAGGTGTTTCAGGACAGGCTGGAGGTTCGCCGCTGCTACAGCTGCGACGAGGCGTGCGCCGTGCTGAACCGCAACCGCGTGGATATTCTGCTGACCGATATTGAAATGCCCGGAGCGTCGGGGCTGGAGCTTCACCGCATGGTGCGCGAACGCTGGCCGATGACACGCGTTATCTACCTGACCGGCTATTCCGATTTTGATTATGCGCGCCGAGCGCTGAAGCAGCGTGCGTTTGCGTATGTACTCAAAAGCGAAGGCGACCAAGTGCTTATCAGCACGGTGGAAAGAGCGGTAGAGAACCTGCAGGAGGAAAGCGCGAGGCTGATGCGGCAGGCGGCGGTGGCGAGCGAATATGCAAGGCAGCTGCGGCAGCTGGTGTTCCATGCCATGCACGGCGGACAGCTGCAAGAGGAATCGCTGCTTGCCGCCATCAAGAACAGCGGTTTTCCCTTTGACGCACATCGACCGGTGCGTATGGGATATGGCATGTTCGGCGCAGCCATGCGCCCCGAGCTTCTGCATCAGTCGATGAACCTGATCGAGGAGCTGATGCGCCCCCATTTGCCGATGCTGCTGACCGACATGAATGCCCGCTGCTTCTCCATTGTGTTTCAGCCCTCGGAGGAGGACAGCGCGCTGCTGGAGGGACACCTGGAGAATGCGCAGCGGATGATCGAGCAGCAGGGACAGCAGCTGACGCTCTGCCTGATGGACTGCGAAACAGAATGGAAGGTATTGGGGAAGGGAGCGGCGCAGATGCTGGAGCTGATCAATCAGGTCAGCCCCGCGTCCGGCGAACTGGTCACGCTGCACGCGACGCAGGCGCAGCCAACGTCCTCGATGCCGCTTGTATCCGTCAGCGACGGACAGGCAAGCCTTATCCGCATGAAGGAATACCTGCTTACCGGTCAGGAGGATCTCTTTGCTGAAGAAACCCCGCGTTTTTTTCAGCTTCTGGCAGATACCAGCGATAAGCGAAGCACCGATGAGCTTTACGAGGCGCTGGCGCAGTTCATGCGCGATTGCAGCGGCGCCTTCCTGACGGGCGACATTGCGTCGCCCGCGCTGGAAAGGCTGGTGATTAAGCCCGGAACGCCGCTCAGCGAGCTACAGCGCAAGCTGAACCATCTGGCGCAGGAGGTATTCAATGCACGCTCCAAAAAGCAAATGCACCGTCAGCGACACATTGTGCGGCAGATTGACCAGTATATAGCCGAGCATCTAAGCGGCGATTTGTCGCTCACCGCGATTGCGGACGCGCTGCATTTCCATCCCACCTACATTTCGCGTGTGTACCGTGAATGCAGCAGCGTGTCGTTCAGCGACAGCATTGCACAGTCCCGGCTGAAGAAGGCGTGCAGCCTCCTCAGCGAAACCGACCAGTCTATCGCCTCTATTGCGGAGCAGACGGGCTTCAATACCGCCAACTATTTTGCCCGATGGTTCCGGAAATGGATGGGCTGCACCGCGCAGGAGTATCGGGAACGCTCACGAGATCATGCGTAATACGATTTCCGGATTCAACTGCGCCATCTGCTTGCGCCTTTTCTGCTCTGGCGTCTGCTCATTCCAGTCAGGAATGATGCGGTCAGGATGAATGGTGTTGAAGTTGGCATTGCGGTTGACTTTCCGCTTTACTTCCACTCTGTTATGATCATATACGCATTTTTGTCTAACAAATTCCGACGTTGGCGAAGGGGACTAGATAAAACGACATGGCAGCAAACATTGATTTATCGAAAGCGGAGCATGCTTATTTATATCTGTCGCCGTTGTAATGAAAAGCGGAGGCTGCACATGAATCCCTAGGTATACTCAAAATACATGCAATAAACGGTGGAAAAAAGCACATATTTTCAATTTGGTAGCGAAAAACGACAGTTTGGTCGAAGAACAATCCATTGCTTCTTTCTGTGGTTATAATAAAATCAGATATCGGGGGATTTCCAATTGCCGCTATAGGAGGTGCACCCTGGCGGAGGATTGAGAGCTCGAAGTTCCCCGAGAATAATCTGGTTGTTTGTTCACACACTGGAAAGAAAACAATGGAGGTATCATTGATGAAGATCAACACGAAGCGGGTAGTCAGCGTGATCATCACAGCCGTGATGATGGTTGTGATGTTGCCCAGCTTTGCCATGGGCGAAAGCGGCAAGAAGTATACCGAAACACTGCAGCCGGAAGGCTGGACACTGGTTGAAAATGAAGGCGGCGCAACCCTGAGTTACACCAAGGGCGGCGGCGTGGATCTGATTGAGGTGGATGGTTACGCCTTTAAGGATTTGGATCGTGACGGCGAACTGGACGTGTTTGAAGACTGGCGCGTGGACTACAAAGAACGCTCCCGCGACATGGTCACGAACGGCGGCCTGAGTCTGGAATTCCAGTTGGGCTTGAAAATGAACCCCTTTAGCGTCGGCACTCCTGCCAAAACCCTGGCGGATACCACCAAGACAGCGCTGGATCTGGGTTATCGCCACATCCGTTTCAGCTCCGTAGGCGCTGAATTGATCACCACCTGGAACAACGAGATTCAGAAGCACATCGAAGCAAATACCGACGTGGTTGCTATCCCTGCCACCTTCATTGCCGACCCGCTGGAAGGCAACGGCGTGACCGACTGGCCCGGCAACCTGGCGCTGGCCGCCACCTTCGATCCGGAATTGGCCCATGAATATGGCCGTACCTTGTCCAAGGAATGGCATTCCATGAACCTGACCATGAACGTCGGCCCCCAGGTTGACCTGGCGACTGAACCCCGCTGGTCCCGCAACGACATGACCTTTGGCGAGGATCCTCAGCTTTCTATCGACATGACCCGCGCCATGATCAACGCCTGGCAGTCCACCTACGACGATGACGGCAACGACCTGGGCTGGGGCAAGGACTCCGTCAATATCCAGGTGAAGCACATCATGAGCGAGGGCGCCGGCGAGGGCGGCCGTGAAGCCCATACGCTGGACGGAGCTTACGCCGTGTATCCCGGCGGCCAGTTCTATACCAGCATCTTGCCTTACTTCGCGGCGCAGGATCTGCCCGGCAAGACTGGCATGGTGTCCTCCGCAATGACCAGTTTCTCCATCGGCGTGGATGAAAACGGCGACTCCGTCCTGGGCGAGCGCGTTTCAACCAGCTACAACGCCGAAAAGATCAACGGCCTGTGGCGCGCTGCCAACGGCTGGGACGGCTACATCCTGACGGACTTCAACACCCACGTTGATAAGTGCTTCGGCATGGAAGAATACACCGTTCCGCAGCGCCTTTGGCTGGAACTGGAAGCCGGCATCGACGCCTGGGGCAATATGGGCGGCAAGTATGAAGAAGATATTGCCGTTGCTGTGGAAGCCTACAACTATGGTGTGGAACGCCTGGGCAAGGAAGCTGCCGACCAGATCATTTTCGACAGTACCCGCCACATTCTGGACACCCTGTTCAACGTTGGCGTCGTGGATAACCCCTACGTTTCCGAAGCGGTTGCCGCTTCCGTGCCCAATAACGAAGAACATACTGCCATGGCTCGCGAAGCGCTGCTCAAGTCCATCGTGATGCTCAAGAATACTGACAACAGCGTGATCAAGCCTGCGGGCGATGAAAAGTTGACCGTTTATATTCCCTACAAGTACTCTCCCGCAACCACGAGCCGCCGCGGCACCACCCCCGCTTCCTTCGCTCCTTCAATGGATATTGCCGTGGCCTCTCAGTACTTCAACGTGATCACTGACACAGTTGGAACGCCCAGCGGTGAAGGAAACACCTATCTGCCGGGGGACGTAATCCGCGCTTCCGCCGAGGACATCGCGAAGGCCGATCTGGTGATCGTACGCGTCGCCAGCCCCAAGAGCAACGCTCCCACCACCGGCTATGACGAAAACATGAAGGTACCCGCTGACTACGAGTACATTCCCCGTTCCCTGCAGTATCGTCCTTACACCGCCGATAACATGTACGTCCGCTTCGAGTCCATCGGCGGCCAGATCACGCTGGAAGCCTTCGAGGGCGTCTACGGCACCGAGTACGATTATGTAAAGGAAAACCGCTCTTACTTCGGCAAGACTGGCACCGTCAGCAACGAGGCGGACTTGGACTTCGTGCTGGAAATCGACGAGCTCACCGGCGAGATTCCCCTGGTGCTGGTGATGAACCTCAACAGTTCCATGGTGTGGTCCGAAATCGAACCCTCCGCGGACGCGATCCTGGTATCCTTCGGCGGCGGCCGCACCCACTCCGCCCGCGACGAGATCCTCTTTGAAATCATCGCCGGCAACTATGAGCCCTCCGCCCTGCTGCCCATGCAGCAGCCCATCGATATGGAAACCGTGGAAGCCCAGTACGAGGACGTGCCCCGGGATATGGAATGCTATGTGGACGCCGACGGCAACACCTACGATTTCACTTTCGGCCTCAACTGGAGCGGTGTGATTGACGACGAGCGCGTGGCCAAGTACAACGTGGAGCCCATCGTCGGCACCAATCCTCTGGAATAATACGATTTCCAACTGGAAATAGTATGAATCAGCTACATCAATTGGTTCCCTGCAAGGAAAATTCCGCTTGGCAGGGCGTGCCGGGCTGATTGACCCGGCACCCCGCCAAATTTGACGGCGGCAGGCCGTTCGTCTGAACGCCGTCGTCAACCTGCGGGAAACGCTCCGAAAGCGCATGGACGCTCGGCGGGAAGCGAAGGAATCGATAGTTCGTTTTTGAATCCTCCTTTCTCTCAAACCTGATCAAATTCCTTTCTTCTCCGCTGTGCTTCATGACAGCGGCGGCGTCTGGTGCTGCAAGCCATTCCTGCATTCGCAAATTGGCTTTCTCCCCGGCGCCGTTTTCTTTCTGAACGACTGATCCATCAAGATAAGGAGCATGCGTATGCGAAAGGTGAGAATAACAACCGGGCTGTCATGTCTGATGGCTTTCATCCTGTGCTTCGTGATATTCGGCTCGAACCTGGCCATGAGCTATGATACCGTTGTCAACGGCATGCTTGGCGTGCAGACCAGCAAAGTCATCAACGATGAAAGTGTCGAGGATGAGGATACGATATATTATAAGAGCGCTTATGGCGACATCAACGCAAAAACGCTTAAGGTACTCAAGGAAGACACCTATACGGAGGCAGTGCAGGAGCAGGAAGAAGGCACCGTGCTGCTTTACAATAAGGACAACGCGCTGCCGCTAAGCAAGGATGAGCAAATATCTCTGTTTGGCCATGCAGTCGTGCAGCCCTTGTACCGCAATCAATCTGCTGGTTCCCGCGCCTATTCCACTAAAACGGGCGTTGACCTGTATAAGGCGCTGGGCACCCTGAAATTCAAGGTGAACCCCAAGCTGTACAACGCATACCGCCAAAGCAAGACCGAGAGAAAAACCGGCGCAGGCACGTTCTTTGCGGAAAACGCCGATCCGTCCGCATTATGGTCGCTGGGTGAGGAACCCATCAGTTTCTACACTGACGATGTGAAATCCTCCTGGGCAACCGGCTTTAACGATGTAGCTATCGTGATGCTGGCCCGGGAGGGCGGCGAAGGCGTAGAGCTCTACACCCAAACCCCCACGGAAGGCATCAGTCAGCTGGCGCTGAGCCAGGATGAAAAAGATTTGCTGGCCATGATTCGGGATTCCGGCTCGTTCAAGAAAACCGTTGTGCTGCTTAATACAGGCAACCCCATGGAGGTAAACTGGGTCGAGGAGTACGACGTGGACGCTGTGCTGTGGATTGGCTGTCCGGGTGAAAAAGGCTTCATCGGCGTGGCGAACATCCTGATGGGCAACGCCAATCCCTCCGGCAAGCTGGTGGACACCTATGCGGTCAGTTCCCTGTCCGCCCCAGCCGTGGTCAATAATACCTTCAACAACCAGCAATGGGCCAACCTGACAGAGGCGCTGCAGAAATCCTCCTCCAACGCTTCCGAAATTTCCTATTACACCGTGCAGACCGAGGGAATCTATATCGGTTATAAGTATTACGAAACCCGGTATGAGGACCAGGTGCTGGGGCGGTTCAACGCCACCGGTTCCGCAGGATCCATTGATGGCGGTGCATGGGACTATGCCAAGGAGGTTTCCTATCCCTTCGGTTATGGCCTGAGCTATACCACCTTCGATCAGAAGCTGGACAGCGTGACGGTGGAAGATAAAACTGTGACGGTGACAGTCACCGTTACGAACACCGGCAGCGTGCCCGGCAAGAGCGTGGTGCAGGTGTATGCCCAAACGCCCTATGGCGAATATGAGCAGAAAAACAAAGTGGAAAAATCCGCTATCCAGCTTTTGGATTACGGCAAGACTGCCATGCTGCAGCCCGGCGCTTCCGAAACGCTGACAATCGTATGCGACAAGTATCTGCTGGCCAGCTATGATTATACAAACGCAAAGGGCTATATCCTCAGCGAAGGCGATTATTACATCGCTATCGGCGATGATGCGCACGACGCCCTGAACAACGTACTGGCCGCCAAAGGTGCCACCGGTATGGTAGATGTGCAGGGCAATCCCACGGAAGGCACGGCGGCCAAGGCTTTCCACTTCACCGGCAGCTTTGACGATGAAACCTACCGCTATTCCGCCACTGGCGCGAGGGTGACCAATCAGTTTGAGGACGCGGACGTGAATTACTGGTATCCCGATTTGGTCACCTATCTGTCCCGAAGTGACTGGCAGGGCACCTATCCCGTTCAGCCTGTGGCGGGCCTGACCCTGAACGATGAAATGATTCGAATCCTGGATGGCAAGATTTATGAAAAGCCCGACAATGCTCCCGCCGTGGACGCCATTCCCCAGGGCGACCAGCAGGGCATCATGCTGATTACCATGAAGGGGCTGGATTACAACGACGACCTGTGGGAAACCTTCATCAGCCAGATGACCATTGAAGAAATGGCTGCATTGATTGCCAACAACTTTGGCACGGAAGCCGTTGATTCCGTTGGCAAGCCCGCTACCCCTGCGGGGGATGGCCCGGACGGCATCGGCGGTTATACCGATAACTATTCCGCTGAACTGGGTAAGGGTTTGAAAACCACGTCCTATCCCAATGAAAGCCTGCTGACCGCCGCCTTCAACAAGGACTTGCTGGATAAGCGCGGCGCGTTGCTGGGCGAAGAAGGTTTGTTCATGGGCCTGGTGGAAATCTGGGGCCCCGGCTGCAATCTGCACCGCACCCCCTTTGGCGGCCGCAGCTTTGAATACTTTTCCGAGGATGCCAACCTGAATTATCTGGCGGCCTCCCATATCGTGTCCGCAATCGAGGAAAAGGGCGTGCACGCCGGTCCCAAGCATTTGACTGGCAACGATCAGGAGAATAACCGTCAAGGCGTGGTGAACTTCTTCAACGAGCAGGCGTTCCGCGAAGGCGCGCTGCGCGGACTGGAGGGCGGCGTGGTGAACGGCAAGGCCCATTCCCTGATGCAGGCCTTCAATCGCCTGGGCTTCACTGGCTGCTCCCTGAGCAAGGCGCTGAATACCAATGTGGTGCGCGGTGAATGGGGCTATGTGGGCCATATCGAAACAGACGCTATCGGCGCGGTGACCACGGGCTACAAGACCGCGTTTGAAGCCATGATGGCTGCCGGTACGGATTCTTTCTGCCTGGATACCCAGCATCAGTCCAGCGCCGCCATCGTGCAGGCTATCAGAAGCAATAACGATGGATTTATGCTCCAGCAGCTGCGCCGGGCCGCCAAGAATATTCTGTACAATGACGCCAACAGCAGCATGATGAACGGTATCGGCAACAATACCCGGATTGTGAAGATCATTCCTTGGTGGCAGCCTGCCCTGCGCGGCGTGACCATCGGCGTTTCCATGGTAACGGGGCTGGCAGTGCTGGCTATGCTGGCTGCTAAGCTTGCTTATTACAAAAAGCAGAAGGGAGCGGAAAAGAAATGAAAAGCTTGTTGACCAACAGAAAAGCTGGGGTGTATGTTCTGATTGTCTCCATCCTGCTTCAGCTGGTTTCCGCTGTCAATTACCTTGCCTGGGCTCCAGGTGCCGGAGGCATTGATACGCTTGTGGCGCTGGGACTTGGCATTGGCTGTCTGGTGGGGATTGCCGCCTTCCTTTTCAGCAGCGATTTGCTGCTGGTGGCTGATACGGCACTTTGCAGCTGCGGGATGCTGCAGCTGGCGGTTTCCTCCGCCGGTTCCTTTGCCGACTGGTATCAGGGCATCGTCATGTTTGGCGATCCCAGCCAGGTGCCGCGCATTTTGACCATTTGCATTTTGGCGCTGACCGCCGTTGTGCTTTTGATCATCACAGGCTTTATGGGCTTTGGCAAGCAGGAGACATCATGAAGAGAATCGGCTGCGCTTCTTTCGGGAGGCGCAGCCGGGCATTGCGTTCTGCGTTTTTTCAAAGCCTGTTTCGCTGCTCCCTGTTTGACATGCGCGGTGGTTTCTGATATAATGAAAAAAATTTCACTAACGTTTCATTCATGCGCTTCATGAAACAAATAAGAACACGAAAGGAGAATTGCATGAAAATCGCGCTTGTGGAAGACAATGGATTGCATCAGGCGCAGATTCGTCAGGAAATCCAAAATTATTTTGATGAACTGAATGAAGTATGCGAGCTGCGCGTTTTTGACAACGGGTCGGATATGCTGGATCATTACTATTCCGTAGGCGGCTATGATCTGCGCTGCTTGACATTCAGTTGCCCGGCATGGATGGCATAAGCGTGGCCAGGCAGGTTCGGCAGAAAGATGATAAAGTGCTGATCGCCTTCATCACCAGCATGACCGCTTATGCCGTGCAGGGCTACAGCGTTTACGCGATGGATTACATTCTCAAGCCAATCAACCGCATCAGCTTCCGCAGCACGCTGGACCGGGCCAGGGAACTGTTTCGCCAGCGCACGGAACATTATATTTCTGTCACCACAGGGGACGGGATGTTTAAGGTGGATATTTCACAAATTTATTATATTGAAACGGAAAGACATGCCGTCAGACTGTATTATACAAAAGGCTCCTTCCATATCAATGATACCCTGAAGAGCATTGAAGAGAAACTGAAAAACGCTCCATTCTGCCGGTGCAACAACTGCTATCTGGTAAATCTTGCCCATGTGGAGCAGGTGAAAAAGGATGTTGTGATTGTGGCGGGTCATGAACTGGCGTTTTCCCGCCTGCGCTATAAACCCTTTATGGAAGCGTTGACGAATTATATGGGAGGTACCCGTAGATGACTGAAAGAATGAGCACCTTTTTTCCGTCTGAGTTTACGGGCATTGCACAGTGGATTATCTGTACCATATATATCCTGTCCAATGAAAAAGGTATTCGGGGCTGGAAGGCTGTGGCGCTGATTCTGTTTGCTCTGCCCATCCTTGTGCTGATGAACATCGCCCATTCCGAGCAGCCTGCCCTGATCTGGCTGATAATCACTGTATGCTGTCTGGAATCCGTTCTTATTTATCTGCGTCTGGGCATCCGGGAAGACTTCAGCCTGATCCTGCTTCGCTGGTGCAACGCTGTGATGCAGTCGGAATTCGCCGCTGCCCTGGCGTATGCAATCAATATTTATCTGGTCAGCCGCGGAGTGATGCGCTTTCCGGATATCCGGGCTTCACAGACAATCATGCTTTTTGTATATGTTATTATATTTGTTCCACTGGGCATATCCATTTATCATCGCTCCCATCGGAAAAATCGTCCCCTCAAAGCCGGGTACGTGGAAGTCATTTCTTCTTTTATGATTACGATTGGCGCGTATCTGCTCAGCAATATCAGTTTTCTGGCGCCTGAATCTATTTTTGGCATCAGTATGGGCGGCGGTATACTGCTCGTGCGTGTGGTGTCTGATTTTTCCGGCATGTTGGCCCTGATTGCCATTAATGAATTCAGCTATGGGATGCGGCTGAAAATGAACATGGGTGTATTGCAGAGCCTTTTGGACAGGCAATATGAGCAATATCAGCAATTTAAAGTGAACAACGAACAAATGCAGCAGGTTTACCACGACATCAAGCACTTAATCAATTATATCCGCAGCGTGAGCGTTTCACAGAAGTATGAAAAAGAGCTTCGCAGCGTAGAGCAAACAGTCAGCAATTTTGAAACGCAGTACGATACGGGAAATCCGGTGCTGGACGTGGTGCTCAGCAGCAAAAAGATGATGTGCCGCAGTGCCCTGATCACCATGGAATGCTATATGGATGCCCGTGAAATGGATTTTCTGGACACCGCTCAAATCTGCACCATCTTTGGCAACGCATTAGATAACGCGATTGAATATGAAAGCAGAATCAAGGAAACCGAAAAACGGTTGATTAAGGTAAGCGTTTTTTCGGAAAACCATTTTCTCGTGATTAAAATCAGCAACTATTGCGAGGAAACCATCCTGAAATCCTTGGAAGACCCGGAAACCACCAAAGAAAACCCGGAAATACACGGCTATGGAATCAAGGGAATTCGGCTGGCAGTGGAAAAATATGAAGGGCATATGACCATTAAGTAGGAAAACAATTGGTTCATTGTGTCCATCCTCATTCCAATACCGGAAAAGCAAAACCAGACTGCACTCTGATTATTGAGCACCATCCTGCAGAGGAAGCATCCCCCGCTTGAGGATGCGCACCATAGGCGAAATGCGGAAATCTAAGCAAGCGGCGAAAAGTTCGAGCTGCTCAAGGCAATCGAACATGCGAAATCCTCGGTTCGTTCCAAAGTGGAACATGTGTTTTGCGTGATAAAGAGAATCTTTCATTTTTGCAAAACACGATTCCGAGGACGGGAAAAACTGCATCAGCATTGCTGCACACTGTTTGCACTTGCGAATTTATACCTTGCTCGTAATCGAATGAAGGCTGCGTAACGAGGCTTATTTCGCGTGCAAACAGTGCGCTTGAATTGCGCTCTTTCTCGAAATTTTTGCCCGGCAGGGATGACGTGGATGGTTTGGGCGCAATTATAAGGGGTATCCTGAATATTCTTGTTCAAGTGCAAAGGGTAAAATAATCAGACATAATGAAGTTATCCAAATCAAAGGGTCAAAAAAGCTGTCAACCCGGCTTATCTAAGCAGGATTGACAGCGGCAAATAACGCTTTATTTTACTTCAGGACGACATCAAAAGCGTTGTAGAAATAGAAGCGGCTCATCAGGGTCTGGTGGAGTTCGCCGGAAATGCTGTAATACAGGTTATTCTCAGCGGGATTTGTGCCATAGCTGAAATCGTCGGTATCGGCCACCATGGCGGAGATCAGGGCGGCGTTCACGTCGTACATCATGTCGCGTTTGCCGCCGCAAGCTGCGTAGATGAAGAAGCTGTCCTTAAAGTCCGCCTGAGCGTTGAGGGCGTCCTTGAGCAGCTGCATCTGTTCTTCCACAGGCATATCCAGGCCCATTTCCGTGGCACTGCTGATGTTGGCTGAGAAGGGCATGTACCACTTGGCATAGTCCAGGCTATGGAACAGCTGATGCCAGCAGGCGTAACAGCCACGGGAGAAGCCGGAGAAGGCGCGATGATCCCGGGAGGCGATGAAGCCCGCTTCATCCGCGGTTTCGGCATAGGTGCGGTAGACGCTTTCCACAGCGGGCATGATATCGTTGCGCATTTCCTTGGTAGAGAAGGCTTCCATGTCGATGGAACGGGTTTCGTAGTCGTAGTAGTAGGTGGGGAACACCATGATGAAGGGCGCAGTGACGCCCACTTCGATCATGTTATCCAAGGCGTTCTTGGCCTTTTCATCTCCGATGAAGCTGTCCTGGGTTTCGTTGGTGCCGTGGAGGAAGTAGATCACGTTGTAGCGTTCGGTGCCGTTTTCATCATAGCCGTAGGGCAGGTACACATTGACCCAACCGGGCTGCTCCGCGCCGTAGGCGGTGGTGGTGTAATCCAGGCGCACCACGGTGCCGGGCTGGGTGGATGGCGCGTCGTAGAATTTGTTGTCGTATTTCTTGAACACAGTCTCCGCGCCGATCACGTCGTCGGTGGTGATGACCTTCTTGTCCTCGGGCTTTTCCCGGCTTTCCGCCAAGGCGGGGAGGGCGCTCAGAATCAGTGCCAGCGCACACAGCAGAGCAATGAACTTTTTCATGGGGGAAATCCTCCTGTCATTCAGAATACGCATTTTATTTGGTTTTTTCGGAAGGGGCCTGGGAAACTTCGTTACGCGGCCTGCTTCTTGGCCTTCCTGCTGTCCAGGATAGCGATGACCAGGAACAGGGCGGCCAGCACGCCGGTGCCGATCTGGCCGTAAGTGATGGCGTCCTGCCACCAGCCGTGCACTTCTTCCACAATGGTGTTGAAGCCCATGCCGTTCATGGCGTTGGAGTTGGCCACGGTGTAGAGGATGTGCTTGGTGGCTTCCCGCATGGCGGACACTACCTGGGGATCGTCGGAATAGGTCTTGAGCTTAGCGGTCCATTTGGAGGCGTCGTTGCAGTCCCAGCCGTCGCCGCCCGCCAGCAGGCCCTGGATCACGTCCATGAAAGCGTTGTTGTTGGAGAAGTCAGTGAGCACGAAGCCGGGCATGCCGAACTCGCCGCGCAGGATGTTGGTGATGAGGTTGTAGTCACCGCCGGCCCAGGTAGCGCCCAGACGGTTGAAGGAGGTCATCACGCAGTAGGCGTTGGCATCGGCAATGGGATATTCAAAGGCCTGCAGGTAGATTTCGCGGGCGGCCTGTTCGTTGGTCCAAACGCAGATACCGTCGCGTCCCGTTTCCTGATCGTTGAAGGCAAAGTGCTTGTTATATACGTACACGCCCTTGCTCTGGATCCCGGCGGTTTCGGCGGCGCAGGTCTTGCCGGAAATGAAGGGGTCTTCCGAATAGTATTCAAAGTTGCGGCCGGAATAGGGGGTGCGGTGGATGTTGGCCCCGGGGCCGTAGATGCCGGAGTAGGCCTTGCGGTTGGCCATCAGGCAGTCGTTGCCCATGGAACGGCCCACGGCTTCGGCGATGGCGGTGTCAAAGGACGCGGCCATCACGTCTTCGCTGGTGTAGCTGGTGGAGGAGGAGCCGCCGGTCAGGGTGGCAGTGATGCCCTGGGGGCCGTTTTCATCCTTGGTGGCGGGCTTGCCAACGGACTTGACCGCGGCAGTGGCATGGTAGGTCTGGCCGATCAGCTTGGTCATTTCGTTGAACTTCACCTGATCCATCAGGTCGTCCCAGGTGTAGGTCTGACCATTCTGCAGGGTGATGGAGCCGTCCAGCGGCACGCCGATGAAGTGGGCCAGGGTCAGTTCGCCTTCCTTGCCCAGGGTGGGCATGGTGCCTTTCTTTTCGGAATCGATGATGGTGTTCAGGGCTTTCACCAGCTCGTCGTTGGCGGCCATCTGCACGGCGGCCTTGTAGGTGTTGCTGGAAAGATCGGCTTTGGGCATGGTGCCCGCCCAGTCGGCGCGGGTCAGGTACTTGATATCGTTGCTGGCATCGGCGTCAAACTTGTTCAGATCACCGTGATCCAGCTGGTTGGTGATGGCAAAGCCGGAGCGGGAGGTGGCGTAGGTGGTGGTGTCCTGCTTGGCCTGCTTGTAAACCACAGCCAGGTCAGCCCGTCCTTCGCCCACCATCTTGGCGGAGTCCACAGCGCCGTTCAGGGTATCGCTCTGGGCGGCCTTCTGCATCAGGATGTTGTTCAGGGCTTCGTGAGCGCCGTTGCCGGTGGCGAAGTAATAATTGCCCTCGTCCACGATATAGGTCTTGGCGCCGTTGGCGTCATAGGCGCGCATTTCGCTCTTGGCCACGGAGACGTTTGCGGTCACGGTCTTGCCCGCGGGCACGTCGATCTTGGTGTAGCCCACCAGCTCCACGGCAGCCTTTTCGATGCCGTTCTGCTTGTCGTAATCGGTATAGGGGCTCTGCATGTAGATCAGCACCGCTTCCCGGGCATCCCGGTCAGAAGGGTTGGTGACATCCACGGTGAAGTCGAAGGTATCGCCGTTTTCCTTCATGTTCAGCTTGCCGTAAGAAAGATTGCTGTAATTCAGGCCATAGCCGAAGGGGAAGGCCACGGTCTTGGCATAATCGTAATCGCCCACGTTGGCATTGCCCAGCACGGCGTCTTCGTAGCGGGTTTCATAGTAGCGGTAGCCGATGTAGATGCCTTCCTGATAGACCACATAGTATTCGTTATTGGTCTTGGCGAAGGCCAGGCCCTTTTCCGCCGCGTTGGTGTAGGAGGTCACATAGGCGTTCTGCACAGCGGGAGAGGTGGTGTTGTCGTAGCAGTAGGTGTCCACCAGACGGCCGGAGGGATTGATCTTGCCGCTGAGCAGATCGCCGATGGCGCGGATGCCGCTCTGACCCACTTCGCCCACCCACAGGCAGGCGTCGATGCCGAAGTCCTCGCCGCATACGGCGGGCTCGATCACGTCCAGCTCCACGGCGTTGGCGGTGTTCAGCAGCAGCACGATCTTTTTCAGGGAACCGGCGGCTTTCAGCTCAGCCAGCTTGCGCAGGATGTCCTTTTCCTCGGCACTGATGGAGAGCATGTTGCCGCCCGCGTCGGACGCGCCCACCACGGGCAGGTCCTTGCCCTCGCCGCACACACGGCCGATGACCATGATGGCGGCGTCGTTGTACTGGGAAACGGAATCCCATTCCGCGGCGGAGAAGGCGCTCAGGGGGGCTTCGTTGACGGCGAATTCTTCGTTCTTGAAGATGTAGTTATTCAGGGAACCGGCGGCGCTCTTCTGGCCGTAATCCTTGCCCGCGCCTTCCCGATAGAAGGCCCACAGGGTGGGGTTCACGGTAAAGCCGTCCTGCTCCAGGGCGTCCTTTAACGTCATGGCCTTGGAGGTGTCCATGCCGCCGGAGCCGGTGCCGCCGTAGACGAACCGGGCGGAGGAGGTACCCAGCAGGCTTACCTTTTCATTGCCGGACAGGGGCAGGGCATTGTTCCGGTTCAGCAGCAGCACAGCACCATTGGCGACCACGCTTTCGCACACCAGGTCGGCGGCGGCAGCCTGGGCCGCGCTGTCCTCAAAGTCGGATACGAAGCGGGGCGGTAGATCCTCCGCCGCGTCGCCCACGATGGTGCTCCCCTCGATGCCCAGCACCATGTTGATGATGGTGGCGTAGTTATTGGCGATGGGGCCGGCAATCATAAGGAACGCGAACAGAAACGCGAATACGCCGCACAGGATTTTCCATATTAACTTGCCCTTGGGCTTGTTGTTCTTGACCATTGTAATTCTCCTTTGTTGTTAAAGTGCAGCAAGCGGAATCTATCTTGAGAAAGAAATCAAGAAGTATCGCTTATTGGAGTCCGAGGGCGAAGCCCTTTGGCGCAGGTTTGGGGGCGCGGAGCCCCCAAAAAGGCCGCCGCACTTTTCGCACGGCGGCCCAAGGAATTCAGGTCAGGCAAGCGGGATTATTCGGTGATGTTGAATACATCGATGGTGTCTTCCACGTTGGAGCAGGCAACGATCTTGTTTTCCAGGGTCACGTCGTCCAGGTCTTCGCGCAGGTCTTCTACGGTGATCACGGTGCCGGCGATATTGTGGTTGGTGATGAAGTCGGCAGCGCCGTCGTCAGTGCCATCGGGGAAAGCGATGTCGCTCATTTCGTCGGTCCAGTTGAAGGTGTCCAGCACCATGGCATAGCCCAGCACGTTGCGGCCGAAGGATTTGCCATGCTGTTCAAAGTAGATGCCATCCAGGGTATCCAGGGTGATGTCGAAGTGGCAGGCTTCGTCGTCAGCGGATTCAGCGGAGGAATAGGTGCCGGAGTACACGATCAGCTTGTTGCCCTTCAGGCCGGGATCAGTGGTACCAAACACATATTCGCGGTAGAACAGTTCATAGTGGGTATCGTCACGGAGTACCAGGCTCAGGTCGCGGGTCCAGTACCAGCCAACCTGATCAATGAAGCTAACTTCGCTCAGGTTATAGGTGCTCTTGATGGGTTCAGCGGAAGCGATGCTCATCATGGACAGGGCCAGGATCAGGGCAGCCAGCAGGGCAACGATCTTTTTCATGGGGAATCCTCCTTCATTATATCAACCTGCCTTGGCAGGTCGTCTTTGTGGTTATACTGTAACAAATGGGCGCTTTCATTACAAGGCATACATCGTAACTGATGGATTTTACATCGTAATTGCTTATTTGAACAGTACGTCTTTGAACGCATTATAGAAGAAATATCGGGCTTTCAGGGTCTGATGGATTTCATTGGAAACGGAGGCGTAAAAGTTGTTTTCCTGAGGATCAGTGCCGAAACTGAAAGCTTCATCTTCCAGAAAAAGCTGGATCATACCCATCATGCCTTCGTAAGCTACGTCCCGTTTTCCGCCCAGAGCGATATAGTAGAAGATATCGTCTTTATATTCGCTGTACTTTTCCATTGCGTTGTGAATGCTGACCATGTTGAGAGGCAACTCCCGCTGATCCACGCCGGAGAAGGGGCAGAACCATTTAGCCCAATCATACATATTGTAAGAAATATTCCAGCACATTTTGCTGCCCTGGCTGTAACCGGCAAAGCAGCGGTGGGTACGGGAAGCAGAGAAACCGGCATCATCCGCAGTTTCAGCATAGGTGGCGTATTTGCTTTCTACAGCGGGCATCAAATCCTGACGCACCTCGGTCACGAACAAATCAAAATCTACAGCACGGTTTTCATAGTCATGGTAATATGTGGGACACACCAAAATGAACGGTTCGGCAACTCCCACTTCGATCATGTTGTCGATGGCGTTCTTCACCTTTTCATCGCCGATGAAGCTGTCCTGCATTTCATTGGCTCCGTGGGTAAAGTAAATGATGTTATACTGGTTCGTTGCATCATAGCCATAGGGAAGGTATACATTGGCCCACTGGTTCAGGGTGTCGCCGTATACTGACGTGGTATAGTCCAAGCGTTCGACAGTTCCCGGCTGGGTAGAGGGTTCATCGTAAAATTTCCCATCGTACATGTGGAATACAGAGGTGGCGGATTCATTCAGCTCAGTGGTAATCGTTTTCTTATCCGCCGGTGCTTGCCGTTTTTCCTCGGCAACGGCAGCCAAAGCAGAGGCCAGCAGCACAAGAGCAAGCAGGATGGACAGCAGTTTTTTCATTTTCTTTTCCTCCTTCATTCAGGAAACGGCAGACGCTTTTCATGCGTCTGCTGGATATATCACTTGAACAGCACGTCCTGGAAAGCGTTGTACAGGTTAAAGCGACCCTTGAGGGTTTGGTGGATTTCCTTGGAGATGGCCGCGTAGCAGTTGTTCGCGGCGGGATCGGTGCCGAAGGAGAAAGCGTCATCCGCGATCATGGCGTTGATCAGCTCCACTACGCCGTCATAGGCGATGTCGCGCTTGCCGCCGGAGCAGATGTAGAAGAACACGTCGCTGGCATACTCGTTATCCTTCATAGCTTCCTTGAGAGGCTCGAAGTTGTTCATGCTGGAAGCGGACATGGGCACGAAGTACTTGGCGTAATCCATGCAGCGGTAGGTCACCTGCCAGCAGACGGAGCTGCCCTGGCTGTAGCCGGAGTAGGCGCGATGGGCGCGGGAGGCAATGAAGCCCGCTTCGTCAGCGGTTTCGGCATAGGTGGAGTACTTGGTTTCAACGGCGGGCATCAGGTCGTTCCGCACCTCGTCCACGAACACGGCGTGGTTGGTGGCGCGGTCGGCGTAGTTGTAATAGTAGGTGGGGCACACCATGATGAAGGGCTCGCAAATACCCATATCAATCATGTTGTCGATAGCGTTCTTCACCAGCTCGTCGCCGATGAAGCTGTCCTGGGTTTCATTGGTGCCGTGGAAGAAGTAGATGATGTTGTACTGCTTGGAGGCGTCGTAGCCATAAGGCACGTACACGTTGGCCCACTGGTTCAGGGTGTCGCCGTACACAGAGGTAGTATATTCCAGCTTTTCAATGGTTCCAGCGTGGTCGCAGGGCGCTTCCCAGAACTTGGGGGCATAGTTGCGGAAGTGGGATTCGTTTCCGCCGTCCAATTCGGTGACGGTTTCCTTCCGGTCTTCGGGGGCTTTCCGGCCTTCCGCCAGGGCGGGGATCATGGCGCACAGGGCCAGCATCAGGGCCAGAACCAGGCAAACGAGCTTTTTCATCATGGGTCCCTCCTTCTCCTTGGGAGATTTTGTAATGCTATTATACAAAGGCGATAGGGAGTCAATCAAGGTGAACCGCGTAACTGCGCTTTTTTACATCGTAATTGTTTACTGGATGGTCAGAGTGGACCGGAAGATGATTTCACCCAATTCATCTTCCTGATAGGTAAGCACGCCGGTTTCCTCGCGGGTGATGATCAGGCTGCCGTCCTCTGCGGTTTCCGTAGAGGATGCGCCTTCACATTCCATGCCATATTCTTCCTCGCTGAAGGTGAAATAGAATTCCCGGCTGCTTTTGCCGTCCTCGTTGGTGATGCCGTCCCACAGGCTGTGCACGTTGCCGGGGCCGGTAATGTAACCGATGTCGATTTCCACCTGGCAGTCATCGGGAGATTCGCCGGACGCCTTGCAGGTGAACCGGATCAATTCATGATCAGGACCGGTCATGGTAACGCTGAACATGCCTGCCTCCCGGGTGATCACCGGGGCCAGGGCGGCCCAATCGCTGGAGAAGGTTCCATTCTCGATCAGGTTGGTGTCAAAGCGCACGCTGTCTTTCGTGGCGGTGGCGTTCAGGTAAGCGTTCCCGTCGCAAGCGGCGGTCAACAGGATCTCATCGTTCTCCTGCCTCAGGGTGCAGGTGACGGCGCCGTATTGGGCAATCACGTTCGCCAGTTCCTCCGCTTCGGATTCGGCGGTGACGGTGAGGGTAAAGGTCCGGCCGTTCATGAGATGCGTCAGAACATCATACACGGATTCGGCGCTTTCGGCCTGGGCGAAACAGCCGCCCAGGAAAAGTATCATTAGCAGCAAAGCAAACATTTTCTTCAAGGGAAGTCCCTCCTTTTCACGCTTTCAACAGCGCATCTTTAATAATGATCGTACAGAAAAACGCGGCCCGCCGCAAGGCGAACCGCGCAATTGATAGGTTTTACATCGTAATTATTGTTCCGGATCCAGCAAAAGAATATCCAGGAAGAACATTTTCCCCCGCTGCTCGGCAGTGAGCATGCCGTTGTACTTTTCCGCGATGCGGTTCATGCTCTTCATGCCGAAGCCGTGCCAGTCCGGATCGTTCTTGGTTTGGGGCAGGCCGTCCACAAAGGCAATATCGTCCTCACAGGGGTTTTCCATGTGGATAGTGAGCATGTTCCCGTCCCGGACGGAGGACAGGGAAATGAAGCGCTCCACCCCCTCCGGCAGGGCGGACACTGCGTTGATGGCGTTGGTCAGGGCGTTCTGGAACAGGGAGTACAAGTCCAATTCCTCCACGAAGGAAAAGCCCGTCATGCCCAGGGAGCAAGTCAGCACGATGCCACGCTGCTGGCAGATGCCGATTTTTTCGGCCAGCAGTACGTCCAATACTTCATTGCCCGAATTGGCGGGCCGCTCGTAAGCGGCGATGGATTGCTTGAGCTTATCCAATTGCTCCTGGGGCACCGTGCCCCGGAAGGATTTGATCAGGTGCTTTAAGTCGTGGTACTTTTCGTTGATCAGCTGGGCGCTTTCCTTGCTGGCCTCGTACTGCACCCGCTGGGTGTGCACCAGCTCCCGCATGGTTTCCATGTTGCTGGAGAGCCGCGCCTGCTCCATCACGCCGAACTGCAGGGCGATCACCAGCACATCGATCACGATCTGAAACAGCGCTTCGGCGATCACGGCCTGCTGGTTCCGGTCCGGGTTATCCTGAGTGAGCCGCGCCATACCGATGCACAGCAGCAGCACGAACACGGAAAAAATGGCTTTCAGCTTGTTGTCAAAATTGTCCTCCCGGTTTTTGACGAAGGGCCGCAGGGCGAAGAACATCAGCGTATACACCGCGCCGTAACAGATCAGATCGACGATCAGCACGCCCTCCGAACGGCTGGAAAAGCTGTTCATCCATGCGATTTGCCGGGCCAGGGTTTTCACGGTGCCCGCAATGTCCTGGACGATATACCCGGTGGCCGCCATGAACAGCACCGTCCAGATGCTTTCATCGTAGCAGAACCAGGTGATAACATTTAGCGTGAGATACACCAGCAGCGCGGCGGCAGCATGGGTGACTATGGCCAGGGGCGTGCTGCCCACGATGTAGATGCCCCGGGCGAAATACTGCACCGCGCAGCCCGCCAGCACGGACAGAATCAGCCGCGGATAAAAGTGGCTCCGCCGCTTCAGGGGATAGGATACCAGCAGCAGCCCGATCACCGATTGCAGCAGCAGCAGCGCGCCGCGCCCCTGCTGATACCACACAGGCATATAGGTCATTACCGGCTCCCCCCTTTATATTGGGCCAGGGCCGTAAGAAATTCCTTGCGTTTGCTGCTGCTGATGGGCAGCTCGTGGCCGTGCACCATCACAGTGCTTCCATTCACCGCCCGCACATATTTCAGGTTCACCAGGAAGGAAGCGCTGCAGCGGATAAAATGGACCGGGGCCAGCTTGTCCTCATAGCTTTTTAGGTTGCCCCACTGCCGGATGATTTCGCTGTCCGTATGGATGAGCACGTCATGGTTGGATACTTCGATAAACGTGATTTCGTCCGCGTTGACGCGGCGGATCTCTTCCTTGGTACGCACCTCCAGGGTCATGGAGGTGTTCTGGTGGGCCAGCATCCGGCACGCCCGGTCCATCTTGGTGGAAAATTCCTCGTAGCGCACGGGCTTGAGCACATAGTCGAACGCACATACAGAATATCCCTCGATGGCGTACTGGGTGAGCATGGTGATAAAAATGATCATCACCCGGTTGTCCATCTGCCGGACGCGCTTGGCCGCGTCGATGCCCAGCATATCCGGCACTTGAATGTCCATGAACAGAATGTCCGCGTCGCACTTGTATTCAGTGAGGAAGGGAATGGAGCGGTCATACAGCTTTAATTGATAGGAAAAACCTTCATGGGCCTCCGCATATTTTTTCAGCATCTGGGACAGGCGTTCCGCCTGTTCCGTCTGATCCTCCAAAATGATAATATTCAGCATTCTTATATCCCCTCGTTTTGAGCATTGATACTATTTCCAGATTCACCTGCGCCATCTGCTTGCGCCTTTTCCCTTCTGGCGTCCGCTCATTCCACTTAGCGTAGCGCTGCTACGCTGCGTTTCATTCACGTTAGCCAGAATGAAAAATTCGCGGCGCATCTTGGCGCATTCTTATCTGGAAATAGTATGAGATGGATGATTCCCTTGATTCTTTTATATACAGTATAGCAAAATCAAAAGGCAGAAGCAATAGGCACATCGTAACTGATCGGCTTTACATCGTAAAAGCCCTGACCTTCCGAGAAGATCAGGGCAAAACGATACAGATTAAGAGAAAGGAAGATTATTTTTTCGCACCTTGCTTCATGCAGCCGGAAACCACCATCAACAAGGATGCGGCCACCTGAAACGCGATGCAGGCGACGCCGGTATAGAAAGCGCTCCAGGCGTACTTCAAATCGTGATGCTTGATATTGATGGTGTCGATGGTCTTCTTCGTCAGCTCGTACTGCCGCTGATCCTCCTGCCAGAGCAGGCGGATGGTGTCATTTTCATATTGCAGATCAATTTCATGGAACAGAATCAGCTGCACCGCCAGCGCCATCACGCAACAAGCGATGGCGTACAGGCTCACGGAAATTGAGCCGCTGTCGCCAAATGCATCGGCGATGCGGGTAAAACCCATGGTGAGGATCACGATGGCGAAAACGATCAGCGTCAGGCGGCGATCCGTGCGCCGGAAGCACTGGCATTTGGCGGAGTACACCCCCAGCGTGGCGGCCAACACCAGGTAAATGGGCGGGAATAGCACATATTCCACTGCCTCCCAGCGGGGCAGACCAAACAGGGAATTGGGTAAAATCGATGTGGTCATGCTGATGATCTTAACGATCTGAAACGTCAGGTGCTCCACCGCGTAGCCCGCGGCGCAGGCGGAGGCTACAGTGCGGAAATTCAGGTTGAAACAAAAACACATTGCTGCGATGGATGTGGAAAAAACCAGGATGATCCTAAGCAGCCGCATCAGCATTTCCGGGGCTGTGGGAATATAGAAAAGGAAAAGGTAAGATGCCGCCACAGTAGCCAATGTGCCCAGCAGATACCGAAAGAAAAAGTGCTGCCGCTTTTCGCAAGGAAACAGAAAAATCAATTCCGCCAGCAGAATCTCAAAGGCGAAGGCAATCCGATGGGTGACGCTCATAGGCTTTTCCCTCCCAGAAAATCCGTTACAGCGTTCAGAAAGGCTGGCCGCATCTTGCGCGAAACAGATATCTCGGCTCCGGACACGGTCACTGTTTCCCGGGACACCGCCTCCAGGTATTTGAGATTGACCAGATAGCTTTGATTGCACTGGGCGAAATGGGGCCGATTGATTTTTTTCTGTGCCTCCTTCAGGGTGGTGTATTCGGTGAAATCTCCCTGGGCAGTGTGATAGATCACATAATGCCCGGTGACCTCCAGATATTTAATGATGGAAAGGGGCACCAGGTGAAGGGTGCCCTCCTGCTTGATCTGAATCACTTCATCATTCTTTTTCGCTGTCCGGGCCACAGCCCGCTTGATTTTGATGGCAAAGCTGTATTTGTTTACCGGCTTCAAAATAAAATCCGTCGCGTCCACCTCATAGCCGGAAATGGCGTACTGGGCCATGTTCGTGACGAAAATCAGAATAACGGTGGGGTCCACCTTTCGCAACGCCTGGGCAGTTTCCATGCCGTTCACGCCGGGCATGTCAATATCCATCAGCACGATATCAAAGCCCTTCATTTCACCCATGATGAAATTCAGGCCGGAAGGATAGGGCGCTATTTCAAACTGAATCTGCTCCTGCTGGGAAAGTTCATTCAGATACCCTTGGATTTTCTCCCGCTCAGCGGCGTCGTCCTCCACGATCGCAACACGTATCATTTCGTCCCCTCCACGCTTTGCCTGCTGCGCAGCATACATATTGCTCAGATTGCTTTACCAAATACATTATAACGAAATGCCTTTTGAAAAATCAACAAATCATGAAAGGACAGTCATCGGTTTGCTGCTGTTTTCTATTTTTTTTAGCTTACTGACACCGGCTCAGTGAAACAAAATGTCAATCCATGCGTTGTACAGGAAATGGCGACCGGTCAAGGTCTGATGCAGACCATTGGATTTACAGAGGAAAAGATTGTTTCCCGTTTCCGTATTCAGGCCGTAAGAGAAACAGTCCGGGCTTTTGAGCAAGCCGTTCACCAGATTCACCGTGGCGGTGGACAGATCATCCCGAGGGCCGCCGCAGCAGGCGTACACGAAGTACTTGCCCTGATAATCGCTCTGTGCATATACGCTGTCGGTGATTGTGGGAATGCCAATACTGTTGCTCATGGGCAGGAAATAATAGGCGGTGTCCAACAGCTTGCAGAAGGAATACCAGCACACGCGGCAACCGTTGGAATAACCGGCGAAGGCGCGGTGATTCCGGTTGACGGCAAAGCCGGCGTCGTCCGGCGTTTCAGCATAGGTGCTGTACGCGCTTTCCACAGCAGGCATAATATCCTGGCGCATTTCCTCCTGGAACAGCTCCAGGTCAAACGCGCGCTTTTCATAGTCGAAATAGTAAGTAGGAAACACCATGATGAACGGCTTGGCAATGCCCGTTTCGATCATGTTGTCTAGAGCGTTTTTTGCGCGTTCGTCCCCAATGAAGCTGTCCTGCGTTTCGTTGGTGCCATGAAAGAAATACATCACAGGATAGCGCTCCGTTCCATTTTTCTTTGAAAAAGCGGCCTGCCGGAGCGTGTTCCTTCCAGCAGGCCGCAAAGCAACGATTTGATTATTTCGCAGCGCCCCAGTAAGCGGCAGCGTCAGATAGCCAGGCTTCTTCCGTCTCGAAGGCGGGGGTGCTGCCGCCGGTGGCCGTCGTGGAGCGGACGTACTGGCCGCCGTCGGCAAAGCCCAGGCAGAAGTTCAGGCCGAAGGTGAAAGCACCGTCTTCCTCGGTCAGGTCGTAGGTATAGTCCACCGTGCGGATATCGCCGTGGGTGATCATGTTTTCGATGGTCGCTCCTTCGTAGCTGTAGCTGGTGAAGGCGAGGAAGATCTCTTCGTCGTCCATGTTCGTCCAGTAGCCGTAGTAGTAATAGGTCACGCCATCGCCTTCCGTGCTCTGGGCCATCCGGGCAAAGCCGTCTTCATACAGGTCGATCTTCAGGGAAACGTTCTTTTTGCTGGTTTCAGGATCGCTCACAGCGGTAAACTGGTAAGCGATGGCCTTGCCGGACACATCCTCCTGCATGCTCTGCTCTGGGGTGTATTCCTGCCAGACTTCATAGTCGGTGGTGGGGGTTTTGTATTCGGCCAGGGCGGTGCAGGCGAGGGACAGGATCGCGATCAGGGCGATCAGGGTGCGGAACAGGTTCTTCATGGATTTTTCCTCCTTTATTTTTTCAACACCGTATCGGTGGTTGAATCGAAATGAGTCAGCGGGCTTTACGGCTGCCGGCTGCCATAGCGGCGATGCTGAGGGCAACGGCCAGCACCAGCGCAACGCAGGTGAGGATGAAGAACACGGACAGGCCGGTGTTCATCACGTCGCCGGTGAGATAGAAGGCCACATAGCTGGCGCGTCCGGCGGCAAAGGCCGCGGCGGCGGCGGCCAGAGCAGTGAAAGTCAGGAACGAAGGAACGTGGAGCACATCCTTGAAGGCGGCGACTGCGCCAAGCACGAGGGCCGCGGCCAGCAGGACCGTGACCAAGGGCACGTTTTCAGTGCTTTCAAAGGATGACGCGGTCAGCACACGGTAAAAGATCAGGCTGAGCGCGGTCAGGACGGGCACGGTCAGACGCAGGGCGAAGGCCCGTTCGTTTTCAGGCTTACGCATGGCTTCCTTCCTCCTTTTTATTGACGTTGAACAGATACAAAGCGGCGGTGAGGAGGGCGGCTGCGCCAAAGACGATTTCCAGCGCCAGCAGCGCGGGCTGCCACCAGGGAGTGACTGTTTCGATGCGGTCATTTGCGGACTGGCCGTTCATGGCCGAGCTGTTGACGAAGGCGTACAGCACGTGATGGGCGGCTTCACGCATGGCGACGCGCAGCGTGGGATCGCTCCTGAAGGCTTCCGCGGACAGGGTGGTATTGACGTATGAGCCGCTTTCCGCGTCGAAGGTGCCGTTGTTCATCATGGTGGAGGTGCCGGCGGCGATGATGGCGTTGCCGTCATACAGACCGGCGGTGGGAGAGTTCAGGTCAGTGATCACGAAGCAGTCGCTGCCCCATTCCTTGCGCAGCACGGTGGTCATCAGGTCGTATTCCGCCGCGGTGCCGAGCACGCCCAGGCGGTTGTAGGAGCCCATGAGGCCCATCGCGCCGCCGTAGGTCATCAAGCCCTCGAAGCCGCGCAGCATGTTCTCGCGCAGATCCTGTTCGGGCACAAAGGTGGCCACGCCGATGCGGTTCTGCTCCTGGTCGTTGGCGGAGAAGTGCTTGACCACCATCACCAGGCCCTTGCTCCAGCCGCCCTTGACCTGCTCCGCGCCAATCAGGCTGTTGAGCACGGGGTCGGCGGAGTAATATTCGGTGGCGCGGCCGCCGTAAGGCGTGCGGTGCAGGTTGGTACCGGGGCCGTAAAGGAAGCTGGCACCGCAGTACAGGCTGTCTTCTCCCATCATCTCGCCCTCGGCGAGGGCCAGCGCCTTGTTGAAGGTGGAGGCCAGAGTAGGTTCGGAACAGTAGAAGCTGGCATCCATGGGCACCAGATCCACCTTTTCTTCCGTGATGCCGTCGCTGACCATGTAGGAAGACCCGATGGGCTGCCGGTCAGCGCCGACTTTACTGTACAGGTAGGGGATGTTGAGACCGGTGGGCGAATCGCCGCCGATGATCTCCAGGAAGGAAACCGACGGTGCGGCGCTGATGCGGTAGCGGCCATTGGCGACCAGCGCCACGATGTCCTCAACGGTCAGGTTATCCAGCAGTGTGTTCCAGTACTCGTCGTTATAAGGACGTCCGCGCATCATCGCGGCAGAAAGGATGGTGCTGCCGTCGCCGGTCTTGACGTCATACACTTGGATGCGGGAGGCGGTGTCGTTGTACTTACCGTTCTCATACTTTTTCTTGTCGTTGAGGGCGGCTTTCAGCTTATCCCCGGCGGTCAGCTGAATGGTCTCGGGCCAGGTGCCCTGCCAATCCTGACGGGAAAGATAGGTGATTCGATCCGCTTCCTCCAGCCAGTAGTTGATGTCCGCATCCGGAAAGCTGGCGGTAATGGATTCACCAGTGTAGAGGGACTTGGCGTAAGTGCTGGCATCCGTTTCCGCCTGGTTCCAGGTATAGGTCAGGGCGGCGCTGCCGTTCACGTTCGTTCCCTTGGCGGCCAGGATGTTATTCACCGCGTCATGGGCGCTGCTGCCTACAGCGAAATAATAATTCCCCGCTTCCATGATATAGGTGCCATAGCCCTTCGTATCAAAGGACGCCAGCCATTGCATGGGTACTTGGACTGTCACGGTTTCAGAAGCGCCGGGCGCCAGTTCAGCGGTCTTTTCAAAACCCATCAGCTGTACGGCGGCTTTTTCAATCAGGTGCTCTTTATCGTATTCTGTGTAGGGGGATTGGCCGTATACCTGTACCACTTCTTTGCCAGTTACAGCGCCAGTGTTGGTCACCTTCACCTGAACAGCGGCGGTGTGCGTGGTGTCATCGAAGGTAACACCTTGCAATTCCTGAGTAAACGTGGTATAGCTCAGGCCATATCCAAAGGGGTACAGCACATCCTGTTCCCAGGTCCAGCCGCCGAAGGAGGCGTTGCCCTGATTCAGTACACTGTCCTCGTAGCGGGTCTCATAATATTTGTAGTCCTTGTAAATGCTTTCGGCGTACACCACATAGGTCTTCGCCTGGGAGGCCATGATTTTGGAGGCGTTGGTATAGCTGTGGTCGCCGTAATTCTGCATCGCGGCGGAGGCGTGGGAATCCACAGCCACCGTTTCCACCGTGCGGCCAGAAGGAGAGGCTTTGCCTGTGATCACATCCGCCAGGCCGTAAGCGCCGCGGTAGCCAGCGTTGCCCAGGTGCAGGATTGCGCTGATTTCCGGATCAGCCTGCAGAGAAGCCATTTCGGGATAAAAGTCACCGCTGAGCAAAACGATGACCTTGCCCGCCGCCGCTTTCGCATGGGCGATCAGGGAAAGCTCCTCGGCAGTCAGAGCCAGGCCGCCCTCCGGCATGTCAGCGCCCTCTCCGGCGGAACGTCCGATGACCACTAACGCGGCATCCGCCTGCGCACCTTCGGTGATGACGTTCAGGCCGTCAAATGTAAGCGCCTGCTCGACGGTCGTGGCGTTGGCCAGGTCCGCGGCGTTCATGCTGCCGCCGCCATGTGACAGTGCCAGTACGAATTTGCTGCCGCCCAGTACCAGGATCGTACCGTTTTTCATCGGCAGCGCGTTATTTTCGTTCTTCAGCAGAATCGTGCCTTCCTGACCGATCTGCCGGATCAGCGCTGCTTTGGCCTGATACTGTTCTTCCAGGGAATTGTAGGCGGATTTGAAATACTGGGTATCTTCTTTCTCCGCACCGTTGGCTTTCACGATGCGGCTGGTTTCGATGCCCAGGGTGGAATTGATCAACGCGGAATATGTGCCCGCCACGCCGCTGCCTGCCACAGTAAACGCCGTGAGCAGGACGAACACAACCGTCAGGGTACGCCATAATCCGGTTCTTCTCTGTTTCATGGTCTTTCTTCCTCCTTCGTTTCTCCCATGATTTTTATGGCTGTATCATAGCTGAAAAGGACAAAAAAGCAATAGAAAACGCCCAACCTTGCAGATTGGGCGCATAAAATGATTTCATTAGTCCGACATGGGAAGAAGCAGCTTCAGGGAGAATATCTGCTGATCCATACTGATGGTCATTTCTCCCCGGTACTTCTTCACCAGGTATTGCATACTTTTGACTCCGTAGCCATGGATTGTCTGATCTGATTTTGTTGTGACCGGTAAGCCGTTCTCTACTTGCAGGGTATCTCCTTGATAGAAATTCTCCACACAGACGGAGGTCATGCCCATTGCGCCGACGATTGTCAGGGTGATGATGCGCATATCGGGACTTTCCACCTGCCGGACTGCCTCGATGGCATTGTCCAATGCATTGCCGAAAAGTGAGTAGATATCCGGCTTCTCCATGAAGTTCAGCCTCTGCCCGTCTGCCACACAATTTAGGCGGATCTTTTCTTTCTGACAGATCAATCCCTTCTCAGAAAGCAGGAGATTCAGCACCTCATTTCCCGTATCCACCCGGGAATCGTACACATCGATCAATTCTCGGATGCTGTCGATCTCCCGTTGGGTACTGTCATCCTGCTGGGCGGAAATCAGCCGCAGCAAATGACGCATGTCATGGCATTTCAGGTTGAGCATCCGTACCGTTTCCTGAGACAATGCCAACTGCTTGCGCTCCTGGTTCCACATTTCCTGAATCACAGCCGCTTCATGCTTCATCTCATCCATTTTAAAAATGTTGTGGAGAATCACCAGCGCGCCGACGCAAGCTGCCATATCATACAAATCCATGATCACTTGCTGAACTGTGCTGAGCCCCTCTTTATTCGCCCGCCAAAGCGCGGTCAGCACCACTGTGCAAACCAGGATCATACCGCTGACCGACAGGATTTTCCGATTCGCCATATACTTGACCGTATTTCGGTTGATCCTGCGCGTGAACGATAACACCATCAAGGCAAGCACCGCGAAGATTAAAAGCAGATAAACTCCGTTATATGTGATGCCTTTTTCCAAACCAGTCGATAATATCACAAGATCGAAAATCCGGTTGAAGGTGTGCTGCGCAGCGTAAGCCGCCGCGCCGCAGTACAGCGCCGACAGCAGATCGCAGTCAAAGCATAACATCGTGACCGCGATCCCCAGACTGAATAAAATCAAATATCTGAGGATATAGAGCGGCAGGATTGACGCCCAGGTGCTGTTCCACTGTTTGGAAAGAAAAAAGCTTATCGCCAGCATGAGAAGCAACCGCAGAAAAAAGTGCTTTCTCCTTGGCAAATGAATCACCATGGGAATCAAAAAGAGGAAGTATTCCACCAGAAATTCATACCTGGGGAAGCGATCCAGCCACCAATTCAAAATTGTCACAGGTTTTTTCCCTCCCCCAGCCAGATATTCAAGTCCTGCATAAACTGCTTTTTCTTGGGATGACTGATTTGGATCGTCTCTCCGTTGATCAATCGAATATCATAACCAAGCACAGCTTGGATCGCTTTCGGGTTCACAAGATAGCAGCTGTTGCAGCGAAGAAAGCCGGACCCCCGAAGAGACGCTTCCGTTTCCGCCAGGGAACCGGTGGTCTGAACAGCATCCTTAAAGGTGTGATAGGTGAGCATGTGCCGATTCACCTCGACATACAAAATATCCCTCGCCGGCAGACGGATGATGCCCTGCCGCATATTCAGCGTCACGTATTCTTCCACGCGCGTCTGCAAAATCCCGATGCATTTTCGCATCCGCATGAGAAAATCATAATAGCTGACGGGTTTGAGAATGAATCCAGCGGCGTTTACATCGTACCCCCTCACTGCATACTGCGCCATATTCGTAACAAATACCAGCAGCACGCTGCTGTCCTTTTTCCGCAGAGCTGTAGCCGCTTCCATCCCATTGAGGCCCGGCATCTGAATATCCAAAAAAATAAGATCATAATCCGGCCTGTATTGTTCAATAAAGACGCCTGCATTATCAAATACAGTTACCTGAAAAGAGTCGTCCGGACAATTCTCTGTAAAAAAATGATGGATGTGGCTTTGTAACAGATCGCTGTCTTGCTTTTCATCCTCTACGATGGCAAGCCGAAAGACCATTCTTTCCCCACTCCTCGCATCGCTTGCTTTTCTATGCTACTATAATAAAGTCGTATCTACGCCAACCTTCGGTAGAGACAAAAACGATTTGGAAAGGGAAGGAGCGTAGCGACTGAGCCTTCCAAATCGCGCGGCATTTGCCGCCTCCATTGGGTATCGAAATCCGCTTTGGATTTTGATATAATACTATTTCCAGATTCACCTGCGCCATCTGCTCGCGCCTTTTCCGCGCTTGCGTCCGCTCATTCCACTTAGCGTAGCGCTGCTACGCTGCGTTTCATTCGCGTTAGCCAGCGCGAAAAATTCGCTTCGCATCTTGGCGCATTCTCATTTGGAAATAGTATAATACTATTTCCAGATTCACCTGCGCCATCTGCTTGCGCCTTTTCCCTTCTGGCGTCCGGTCGTTCCATTTAGCGTAGCGCTGCTACGCTGCATTCCACTCCCGTTAGCCAGAGCGAAAAATTCGCGGCGCATCTTGGCGCATTCTCATTTGGAAATAGTATAATATTCTCGTGCGGACAGAGGATCACGTTTTCCTCCATGTGGTTACTGTCCACTCGAATAAGAGTGTGACCTCTGTCCCTTATCCGACCGTCACTTCGACCTTTTTGCCGCTGAAGGCCACGCCGTATTTATAAATCGTTTTGACCCCGGCGGTCGTCAGCTCGGTTCCGTATTTCTTGTCGTTGATCTGCTGAAAGGCCGTCTCGGACAGCTTTTTCAGCTTTTCATCGCTGCAATTCTTCTCCGCTTTCAGCTCAATCAGGATGCCCGGAAGTCCCTTTTTCGTGGGGTTCAACTGAATGTCATAGCGCCCGTCGCTGGATTCCCGGTTGGAGGTCACGAAAGCGCCGCCCAGCAGGGCGCACAGCCCCAGCATAAAGCCGTGGTAGAAGTTCTCCCCAGCAGTATCGAAGGAGCTGACCGACTGGGTCAGCAGCGTCTGAATCTGCGCTTTCAGCCGTGCGTTATCGCCGGAGAAGATGGCCTCCTGAACGGAAATCGCCGTGGACGGCGGGATCAGATTCTCCAGTCGCTGCAAGATCTCCTTGTTATACACCAGAGAAATCTCCCGGTTGGGCAGGGAGACCTCGCACATAAAATCGCCGCTGAAGGAGGGCGTGGTTTTCAGCGCCTTCAGATAACCGGTCACCAGTAAGAAGCTGTAAATGGTGGAAGGATTGCTCTTGATCTGCGGATAGATCACGCCGGTGTCGATGAAGGTGGTGAAGGTCTCGCCGTTGACCAGGGAGGTCAGACGGTTATAAATCTCCTCGTCCGCCTGGGCAAGCACTTCCCCGATAATATCGTTGCTGCCGGTGGAGACCCAGAAGGGCCTCGGCTCACACTCGTTGCTGAAGTAGTTGACCACCGACCACGGGTTGAAAATCTCCGTCTTGCCGAAGCGGTAGCCGTCGTACCACTGGCAAATCTCGTCATACTTATCGGCAGCGCCGTAGTATTCCGCCATCTCCATCACCTCGTCGGCGGTGAAGCCGAAGTAGGCGCTGTATTTGTTGTCCAGCACGGAGTTGATGGACAGGTTGTTCATCCCGCTGAAGATGCTCTCCTTGGCCACCCGCAGAATGCCGGTGAGGAAGCCGAAGGACAGGTGCTGATTATCCTTGAACCCGCCGGAAAACAGGTTCCGCATAAACCGGATGACCTTGTCGTAATAGTCCTTCTGGTAGCCCTGCTGGATGGGGGTGTCGTACTCATCGATGATGATAATGGGCGCAGTGCCATAGTGCTTGTGCAGCATAGCGGACAGGTCCAGCAGTGCAGAAGCCAACTCTACCTCGTTGACCTTGCCGTCTGCCAGCTTTTCATAGGTCTTTTTGCTGTACTCGTCGCACTTTTCACTGGTCAGCAGCTCTTTGTGCCGCCGGGTCTCCTTTGCGAAAATATCCCGGATGGCCGCAAAGGTCTCCTCCCAAGTATCAAACTTCACATCCTTGAAGGTCAGGAAGATCACAGGATACCTGCCCTGATAATCCCGGTACTTCTGACCACAGGCCCAGATCTTCTTGCCCCGGAAATAAACAGAGGTATCCTTGTCGCTCTTTTCAAAATAAGTGCGCAACATATCCATATTCAGTGTCTTGCCGAAACGCCGGGGGCGGGTAAACAGCGTCACCATCGGACGCTCGTCGATAAAGTCCTTGATCATCATCGTCTTATCGATATAGTAGTATTCCGACGAGGCAAGGCAGTAGTTGGACACGCCGATGGGCAGGGGCAGCTTCGGCGCGCGTTCCGTCTTGCGGAAAGCGCCCGTCTTGAGCCGCTGATCCGCCGGCTTCTGCGTATCAGCGGGGATCAGCCAACGATTGCCCTGCTTTTTCGCACCGGCAATTCTCCCATTCTTGCAGAGCGTCGCAACTCTCCGCTCCGTTATATTCCAGCGCACTGCTGCCTCTCTTACCGAGATCATTTCAGCCATAGGGGATACCTCCACGCATAAAATCACAAGTACATTATACCCGAATAAAAGAACAATGTCAACAAATCCCGGAACAATGCCATTGTAAATCAGCATTGTTCTTTTCTATATACAAAACAGGCGGAGGCCATCGCCCTGCGCCTGCTCCTCAATGTCCACAAGATGATCGTGCAACGTCCCAGCATTCAGCAGGTTATCATACAATACCCGGTGGTGCTCCTTCAGAAAAGTTCGCCGCCGCTGGCCGTAAACGCCGATGGGGCGTCTCCTATTTTTCCTGTTCCTGCGGCTGATGCGAGGCCATCCGCGCTGCTTCATCCTCGACCTGCTCCAGCTCTTTCCGATTGACCGCCGTCTCCATCGCGTCCTCAACCGAAACCCGCCCATCCGAAACGCGCGGCAGTGCGTCGGGAACAACCTTGCGCGTCCAGTATCGGATGCGGTTTCGTTCCGCCAATTCACTCTTGACTTCTTCGAGTTTGGGAAGAATGGCTTCGCGTTCCGCTTTCAGCGCCGCACGCTACTCCTTATCGAGAGGAGACGCAAGCCCCAGCGACTTCATGAGCTTTTCGCGCAGCCAGATTGCTTTTTGCAGCCGGCTCAATTCGTCGCCGTGTTCGGATTTGTACTTTTCGCGTTTGCCGCTCCAGTGGATGCTCTCGTATTCCTGCTGAATCGACTTCAATTCTCGGATGGTTTGAATCGCACCAAACAGCGCGTCAATATCACGGATTCTGCGTTCCTTTGCCGCAGATTCCGCTTTGATTTTGGAAAATATCCGTTGAGTTTCGGCAATGTACTGTCCAAGCCGACCGACCGTGTAAAGCTCGTGATTCGAGAGGAAGGAAACCGCTTTGAAGCCGTCCTTCAAATCATGGACAGCGCCATTTTCCTGCGCATAGCGATTCCATGTTTCGTCTGGGCGCGAATCATTTCATCACGTCCGCAAAGCTGTGCGTTCGCAATGTCTACGCACCGACAGCGGATACTGCCATCATGTGCAAGGAAGTGCTGAAGGACTGGAATCCGGAGACCATCACCTATGACCACCAGCCAGATGTCAGCGGTGTGTATCAGGACTACTGCCGCGTGGTGAAAAATCAGTATTCGTGGAAGGAGTTTGATGTCACGAGCCTTGCGGGTCTGGAAAGCTGTCTGACTTACGACCATCAGTCTGCGGGATTGGCAGGGACTGGCAGCGTCAGCCTTGTCAACGGCAATTTGATTTTCTCCCATGCAGATACTGCGATGAACGGCAATCGCCTGCCGGTTTCCGTGACCCATTACTACAATTCTTGTGACAGCAACAAGGACGAGCTCGGCATGGGCTACGGCTGGCGGACTTCGCTGCACCAGACGCTGCATAAGGTGCGGTCGGCAATGAAGTTACGGTGACGGCTCTGGCGGACGATCCGTTGAAAATCGCGTTGACGGCCTGCCGCACTGCATCACCCACGCAACTGTGACGGTATAAAAAAGCCGTTAGTAGACTGCGTGTAACCTACTAACGGCAAAACATATTTTATGCCATATGAGCATCCGCTCTTCTGCGGGGCGGATTGACCCTCTTGAATTTAACCGCTTGTTCCGGCGTGGTTGCAGGGCAATCCGCATCAAACGTGATAGGCATTTTCTTTGCGGCTTCCAACTCTGCCAGTTCTTCTTTGGTGAAGGCAAGCTCGCGCTTCATTTCGGCAGACAGTTCGTTAGCTCTTACTATAATAAAGCCCCCTTTCAAATTCGGTTGCTAATCGGGCGGAAATCAACCTTGTTACGTCAGTTTCTTTTCCATTCTCTTCAACCCTGACACTTTCAGTATATACAACGAAGAGAATTTCATTCTCGCCACCAGAAAATTGGTTTGCATATCCAATTGATATTTCTCCAATTTGTGTAATCCGTCCGGCTGAGGTGTCGCCGATTGTATCATAGCGTAACTCGCAGTCGCTGTGAGCGTCATCGAAAAATTAGATTCGGTCATAATCGAAAAAGATACGGGCTGCGCTGCGAAATGAAATCCCATGCTTTTTATATTGATTTGATTCTTTTCCTCATTGTATTCAAAAGCCATTCCACCCAGCGAAAAGCTAACTGTTCGATTGCTGTCCATTGGCATCACCCCATTCTCTGGACATGCAACAGGTTTGATACTTATTGCATCTTTATTTTATCACAGTATTGCACTATTCGCAAGCGAACGTCTACAAACTTTTCAACAATTTATATTGCAAATGAAGGAAAGAAAAATTTGCAACAACATCAGTTTTTCACAGGCGCTATTTCTTGTACTTTGCTAACCCATAGGGTAGGGGAGAAGTCAAGAAAACCCTACGCACACGCCAATTGTTCCACGCGCAAAAGCAGGAAATCTGTCTGCTGACATCGAATATACCTATGACGAGCAGCGCGGGAATCTGGTCGAAATCCGTCACAATACGGACGGGAACGCCGCGAACGATGTGGTGTACAGCTTCGAGCAGGACGCGCTGGGTCGCCAGACGGCGGTCAAGGTCGGGAATCAGACCACGGGAACGCTGATTCATTCGGCAACCATCTGACGAATGCCTTTTCCGCCATCTGCTGCTTGCAAAAATCTCGATTTACCGCCAGTAAACCTTCGATTTTTGCAATTGCATCTGACGAAAAATTCATCCGCCAGCCGACCACCTCATTTGTGCGGTGTTGCCTTAACAATTACTGAGTACGTAGAATATAGTGAAAGGGGAAGCGAATGTGAATCCGACAGAATCAGTGGCATATCGTAAATCTCTTCTTGAAAAGGGAAGAAAAGAAATGACAATGGAGGAGAAGGAATGGCTTGAATGCAACCCGGTGTATGTCATAAAAAACGACAAATTATATTATAAGCGAGATATTTTGGAGCTTCCTCGAAATTGCAAGTGCAAATTGACGGTTGAGTGTGTTCATAGCGAGTCGGCATATCCAACGGTACCAACACTTTCCATCCCCAATGGTTATAATGGGTATATCACAGTGAATGCAGAAAAATATCCGCAGATTCCCAATTTAAGTACAAAGAAAAGCTCAAAACTGAGCATTCGCATTGCTGAAAAATATCCGGGACACTTGTTTTGTGAATCGAATACCGGCTTGTTGGCTGTTTCGTTTCAAAGCTGGATTCCAGCAGAATTAAAAATGTCGCGCTGGTGGGAAAGTACAGCTTTTCCGGATTTGGCAATGACGCGGACAGAAATCGCGCCAAACAAGATTCAATATGCCTGTAACGCAGCGGGTAGACGAGTGGAATTCCAAGATAAGCCATCCGACTTTGACAAATATGTATTTACAGTAGAATGGGAAACACTCGATTGATTGTGCAATGTAACGAAAGGCACAAGATGTAGCCTGATGGAACAATTGTATAGAAACGCTGCCCAATACTTGCGGTGACGCGACAAGCTCACGGCGGTCAACGGGAACGCCATTGCCTATGATGCGATTGGCAATCCGCTGAGCGACGGGACGTGGACGTACACTTGGCAGAACGGCCGGCAGCTGCAAAAGATGCAGAAATCGGGCGTGACGGCAGAGTTCGTCTACAACGCGGACGGCTTGCGCGTGCAGAAAACGGTCAACGGCGTGGCAACGAAGTACACGCTGCACGGCAAGAATATTGTGCATATGACTTCCGGAACGGATGAGCTGCACTTCTTCTATGATGCACAGAATCGTCCGGCGATGGTGGTGTACAACGGCACGGCGTATGCGTATGTTAAGAGCTTGCAGGGCGATATTGTTGCAATTCTGGATGAGAATGGCAATACCGTTGTCAGCTACGGCTACGATGCGTGGGGCGCGCCGCTGTGGTGTACCGGTGAGCTGGCGGAGACGCTGGGCAAGGTGCAGCCGTTTAGGTATCGCGGGTATGTGTTTGACGAGGAGATGGGGCTTTATTACATAGAGAATCGGTATTATGTTCCTGAATTATTACACTTCTTAAATGCTGATAATATCATTATTGTGGATACAGCAAGCGCAAAGTTTGTTGGCTTGTACGTTTACTGCAATAACTCACCAGTAAAGAATCGGGATATAGACGGACATTGGAGTTGGGACTGCCTCATTAGTGGTGTCATCAACGTCGTTGTTGGCGTTGCGGCTGTTGCTACTGCAATCAGTGCGTTAGCTGCTATTCCTGTTGCTACTGTTGGATTTACAGTAGCTTATGTCTCTGTTGCAGTAGTAACGGGTGTGGCTGGCGCTGCCAGTACGATTACTGGTGTGTCGAACGCTGTTGAAGGTATTACTGATTACAATCCAATTAGAGACAATTTGCCTGATGAGGATTGGCAAACGGGGTATGATTTTGTCAGTGGATTCTCACCTGTTGTTGCGACAATGGGTGCATATTCGATAGCCCCATATATCATGCGTCCGCCTGAGGAGGCGAGAAGTACTGCAAGTTATGTAAAACATAATCATTCATCCCCACCCGGTCATATATCAAGGAATCACGAGGGCAGAGAATTGCAGCAACTGGGGGTAGATGCATCAAGCTACACTGAATATGATATTTATGCGTATGACCCATCTGTCAATCGCGGCCCTGAAAGAATCGTAGTAGATAATAACAACCGTGTTTATTACACAAACGATCATTATCGTACATTTTGGAGAATGATGTTTGTAAATTGAGGTGATATTTATGGAATTTCTCAGCAAGTATTTCGACGCAACGAAACCATGCGCATTCTATGAGATTTCATGCGGTCAGTGCAAGTCAATGGATGACTTGTTTGTGAAAATGGCCTATGTTTTATCTTTCCCTGATTATTTTTGGTTGGGGAACAGATGGGACTCGTTGAATGATTGTATGCAAGATTTTGGTTGGATTGATGAAGAATTTATTAGCATAAGATTTTCTGATTTCTTTGTCATGGGTTCTAATTTGCCATCTGATGAAAAAAAAGACATGGAAATTTTCCTTGATACGATTAAGTTTATTGTCGATCATTCGCATAATGCGCGGCCAACATATAAACTGTTCAAAATTGTTATAGACTAAAATACAGAGCAAAGCATGATGTCATACAAGTCCTTCGATTGAACAGACGCTGGGACTTGACGTAACCATGCCGCTTATTGAGGCGAAAGAGCTTTCTGTGCATTATGTCTACATTGCTAAAGAGGCTCTCTGTCTGACACTTATTGATTAAGGGGGTAAACACCACGACAGAAGATTGGTGAGATGACCATGCAGGAATTGCTGGATATAGATTGAGTTGGAGACGATTAATTATGAAAATCAAAAGGTTGCTGTCTCAAATCTTGGCTAATCGAAAGAATAGGCTTCTGTATATTGTTGATGCAAGTTGGGAAATATTTATTTTACTTTTTCCTGTTTGGTTTATACTGTCAAACGGGAAAGCTCGTCTTGCGGAAACGCTCGGTGGAAATAGAGATCTCGCATCTATTCTCATCTGTCTTACTCAACTCAGCATGATTTATGCAGAAAAAGTAATTACATATATGATAGAAAAATGGGCGGATGTAAAATAAGATTAGGCTCTCAGACAATACCGTACAAGAGCATCAGCAACGCTGCCAACGAATTGGGTGGTATCTCTTTAAGTAAGGATGCAGGTACTGGTGTCTAAACAAACGTTACGAAAAACCGCGGCGAAGCCCATCAGCTTCGCCGCGGTCAAAGACATTCGTCTATGACAATGCGGCGTGGCGAGAGCAACGAGCGGTTGCCTGCACGGGAAGAATGTTGTACATATGACGCGCGGCGCGGACGAACTGCATTTCTTCTACGATGCGCAGAACCGCCCGGCGGTGGTGGTGTACAATGGCACGGCGTATGCCTACGTCAAGAGCTTGCAGGGCGATATCGTTGCGATTCTGGATGAAAATGGCAATACCGTCGTCAGCTACGGCTACGATGCGTGGGGTGCGCCGCTGTGGTGTACTGGTGAGCTGGCGGAGACGCTGGGAAAGGTGCAGCCGTTCCGCTACCGCGGGTATGTGTTCGATGAGGAAACGGGGCTGTACTATCTCAGGAGTCGGTACTATAATGCAGTAGTTGGAAGATTCTTGAATGAAGATGCGTTGCTAAGCGGAAATCTATATTCATATTGCAACAATGATGCGATTAATTATGAAGATCCGACAGGATTTATTCCTGGAAGCTTCTCCAAAGTATCTGCATCGTTTTGCATGGCTCTTTATACTGACTGCGATGCAGCTTCCTCAGTACCAGAATGTAAAGATTGTGTGGTGGATTCAAGCATTGAGCTACACGAGGGTGGCTACTATTACATTACACCTATTAATGATGTTGGATATGCTATTTCTCTAAAAGCGGGAAATGAATCGAAAACAACTGGTGTTAATATCTATAAACATAATACGCAGACGGGTGCTCATGAATTCTATGTAGCACAATACATAGAAGGAGGATTCGTATTTGTACGTGACGATTATGTTGTAAAAGGCTCTCCATTGGCATTCAACGTAACCGCAACAGCAAGAGTTGAGGAGTATTTGTTTGGGAAGAAGGTCATTTCTACATATCATCCAGTACCTTCTCAATATATCAGAAATCTACAATATGCGCTTAAAAAAGCGATGGTATATTTCGGCGAAGAAAATGGATTGTATGATGAAGCAACGATAGCAGCAGTAAAAGCTTTTCAAAGGAACGCAAATTTAAAAAATGTCGATGGAATAGTTGGAGAAGAAACCAAAGAAGCCCTGATTCCCAATGAAGGTCCCTAATCGTTGCTACAAGTTCATAGAACGAATTTCTTACTGACTGGCGAGATGTGCGTCGCATCAAAGGAGGAGATTTCATGAAATTTATTCGCAGAATCCTTGTGTTACTATGTTGCTTGAGCTCTGTGCTGAATTGTGTGCCTGCAATTGCGACGGAAGTACACGATGGCTTTAATCTGTATCAGCAGCGATTTGGGTCTTACTACAGTATTCATGACATTCTGAAAAAAAAGTTGCTTTGTGATGAATTGGTGGAACGAGCAGAATCAACTGTTCAAACGTTTGAATGGGTGACAACAATTGGTGAAACAACGATTTGCTTGCAGGAAGCGGTTAGTGATGGTTTCCAAACAATATTGCATTTTAAAATATCTGCTTCAGAAGAAAATGCGATTATCCGTCCGGCGTTTCTGTATTTTGATATTTATGATCCATATTATACGCAATTGGAAGAATATTCCGAAATTGTTTATTTTGTTGAATATGACTTTCTCGCTCTATCCAATCACTCAATAAGTACAAATTATTATGGAACTTCTAACAATGAGAGGGAAATGGACTATATTGTTGTGCTTGACAACGAAGACGAGCCCAATATAGAAACCTTCCGGGAACAGTGTATATTTTCAGTGATTCGATATGATCCAGATACCAAAAAAGCAACAACGCAAAAAACAGAGTCGATGCCTATCGAAGTGCAAATTCCCAGCAGTATTACATATTATACGATTTGCCAAGACTCCTCTGGCAAAGAAGGAGTACAGAATGACCTTGGTGAATGGATCATTCCACCTATTTACGATGAAGTATCTTACGACGGCAATGTCTATTGGGTCTTTATTGAAAGGAATGACAATGAGCAAAAATTGGTAGGAATAATTGATACAAGTCAAGGCTTTGCAATTGCCGCTCATTATGATGAGATTCTAATTGGGGATTCGCTCATTGTGGCATATGATCCATTAACACATGTCTATGATATTTTTGACAGGCAATGTAGACTGATTTATACGCTGCCCGGAAAATATGATTATGTTGTTCCTAATGGAGAATGCTGTGTTGATGTGGTAGACCTTGACGCGGGTATTTATACCATCAAGATTCCAAGCTATCTTATCACAAACTATTAACAGATCTTAGTTGATGTGAATAATACAAAAAAGAATATTTAGGTAATATCGCACAAATGAGTTGATAAAGTGACGAATGAATTGTGCTGTATCTCCTTAAATGAGGATGTCGATACTACTGTTTATAACAAACGTTGCAAAAAACCGAGGCGAAGCTCATCAGCTTCGCCTCGGTCAAAGACATTCGTCTGCTTTGAAATATACCGCAATTCCGCGAAAATATTAAAAGCGCCCGTCAGCAGCCGTGATATGCCCCCTATTCCGCTTGCAGTTTTTCACTGTTCGCTTTATAGGGAGCATATCAGTGACGCTGGATAACTGGCTGATGGAAACATCAACGGAGTCAAGATAGTGCATCTGGCGGATTTTCTGCTGAGCAAGGAATATTGAGCAGCTGACCGCACAAGGCGGAGAGGATGGTCAAAGTATATTTCTTGGCATAACTAATGTCTACTGAATAACCATCCGTTTTTCACGCGATTGCAGAAGTCCGAG